>Ga0187833_10000062_pt1 | contig 101373 bp, 105 predicted proteins | sample ETNtaG_37_FD_167968 | JGI IMG/M metagenome (GOLD analysis project Ga0187833, IMG submission 167968) | Marine microbial and viral communities from oxygen minimum zone, Eastern Pacific Ocean - ETNP2014_SV_400_PacBio MetaG (Illumina Assembly) | ecosystem: Environmental > Aquatic > Marine >... | reverse complement strand
CAAGCAGGGCCTGCCGAGGGCGCTACAGCGGTGTCGGAGGGGGGACTTGAACCCCCACGCCCTTGCGGGCACCAGCCCCTCAAGCTGGCGCGTCTGCCAATTCCGCCACTCCGACGTGGCATCCGGATGACCCGGACCGCCGGTCAGGCTACCTGCCGCTGACAGACGACCACCCGCCGGTGGGCCTGAGGCTGCTATCAGCGAATTGGGTCGTGATAAATCTATTTCACGCGCTTGATATATGCCCCGACCATGACCAAACGGCTCATCGACATAGACGACGACCTCCTCGCCGATGCACGGAGCATCCTCGAGACGAACACGATGAAGGACACGGTCAACTCGGCACTCGAACGGATCTCAGACATGGAAGTCATCCGCCGCCACACGCTCCGACTTATCGACGGTGACGGTCTCGATCTTCACGACCCCGAGGTCATGAAGGGGGCCTGGAGGTGACGGTCCGCTATCTGGCCGACAAGAGCGCCCTCACCCGACTCGACCAGGAGCCCGTTGCCGAAGAGCTCGCTCCGCGCCTGAACCTGCGAATGGTGGCTACCTGTCCAATCGTCGACCTGGAGATGCTCTACAGCGCCCGGAACGCCGGCGACCACGCCCGGGCCGCAAGCGAACGCTCCCGGCTCCCCAGCGTCGATATCGACCGCATAGTTACGGACCGGGCGCTCGCTGTCCAGTCCCTCCTAGCCCAACGCGGGCAACACCGACTCCCTATTCCGGGCCTCCTCATCGCCGCTGCCGCCGAGGTGAACGACCTGGTCGTCCTCCACTACGACGCCGACTTCGACCGCATAGCAGATGTGACAGGCCAGACGTCCGAGTGGGTCGTTCCGAAGGGCTCGGTTACCTGATGGAGTTGTGCAGTGGCACCCAGATGCAGGGCGCCCTCTAGAACATCAGGCCCAGGGCGATCGTGGTGAAGGCAAACACCAGGGCCGTCACGATCGTGATGCGGTCCAGGTTCTGTTCGACAACTGTGGAGCCAGCTGTCTGGGCACCGATACCTCCACCGAACATGTCAGAGAGGCCACCGCCCTTACCGCTGTGGAGAAGCACCAGGAAGATGATTCCCAGCCCTGAGGATGCCTGAATGATTGCTACGAGAACGAACATGGTGAATGCAGGCTATCGCTGGAGGCGGCCTCAGCCGACCAGCCGGTAGGCGATGATTCGGGCAAATTCCTCCGGGTCCAGTGAGGCGCCCCCGACAAGGGCACCGTCTATATCGGGCTGACGCATCAGATCGGGGGCGCTCACCGGCTTTACCGAGCCGCCGTACTGGATTCGAACCGAGTCGGCCGCTGCATTCCCGGAGTCGTCGCGTAGCACCTGCCTGATGACCGAACAGACCGCCTGCGCGTCCTCGGGAGTAGCCACCCTCCCGGTTCCGATAGCCCAGATTGGTTCATAGGCGACCACAAGGGAGGCGACCTGTTCGGGCGCTACGCCGGTGAGGCCGGCACGAACCTGACCGGCGACCCTGGCCTCTGTGGTTCCGGACTCGCGCTCCTCAAGGGTCTCACCACAGCACATGATCGGCGTCATACCTGCGGCAAGAACAGCCTTCACCTTCTTGTTGACGCCCTCATCGGTTTCACCGAATAGCTGCCTCCGCTCCGAGTGGCCCACGATCACGAGCGATACGTCCAGTTTGGACAACATCGCCGGCGCCACCTCGCCGGTGAACGCACCGGCAGCCTCCCAGTGACAGTCCTGGGCGCCCAGAGCGACCGGAATCTCATCTGACTGCAGGACCGTCTGAACTGACCTCATGTCCGTAAACGGCGGATGTACCGAGACGTCAACGGCGTCGTAGTCGTTGGCCGAGAGCAGGTAGGACAGTTTCTGCACTGCCTGGATTGCCTCGAAGTGGTTGTGGTTCATCTTCCAGTTGCCGCTGATCAGCGGCTTGCGTTCTCCGGTCATCCTGAACTCCTCTCAGCTCCGGCCCGCAGTGCCACCAGGCCCGGCAGGTCACCCTTCTCGATCAGCTCCAGCGCCGCTCCCCCACCGGTGGACACGTGGTCGATCCTGTCGTCCACGCCGAACATCCGGGCAGCAGCTGCGCTGTCTCCACCGCCGACGACCGTGAAACCACGGCAGTCGGCTACAGCCTCGGCAACGGTACGGGTGCCGGCGGCGAACCGGGCATCCTCGAACACACCCATGGGGCCGTTCCACAGGACCGTTCGTGCCTCTGCAATCAGGTCACAGAACTCCACTGCCGACCCCGGGCCTATGTCGAGACCCATCCAGCCTTCGGGCATCGAGGTACCAACCTGTCGTACCTCTCCGCCTGCGTCGGGGTTGCCGATGACACCACCGGGTCCAAGCGCAGTGATGTCGATGGGCAGCCGGATCGGCGCCCCGGACTCCAACAGGCGGGCGCACTCATCGATCATGTCCTCCTCGAGCAGGGACGCCCCGACGCTGGCACCCCTTGCAGCCAGGAAGGTGAAGCACATGCCTCCACCGACGATGAGTTCGTCCACAACCTCGAGGAGGGCCTCGATCACCCCCAGCTTGTCGCTCACCTTGGCGCCACCGAGGATCGCGAGGAAGGGTCGCCTTGGCGCTGCCCTGAGGTCTCCCAGCACCCGAGCCTCCCTGGCCAGAAGGCGTCCGGCTGCCGACGGCAGGAACATCGGTGGACCAACTACCGAGGCGTGGCTCCGGTGTGACGCTCCAAAGGCGTCGTTCACGTAGGCGTCGTGGCCCTCCACCAGAGTCTCCACAAAGGAGGCTGAGTTGTCCGTCTCGCCGGGATCGAACCTGAGGTTCTCCAACAGGTCGACCCCCGGAGCCAGCTCGGACAACCGTCTCCGAACCGGATCCATGGAGAATGCGGGGTCCGGGGCGCCACCGGGGCGGCCCAGATGCGAGCACGCTGTCACCTTTGCCCCTGCCTCGACGAGGTAGGACAGGGTGGGAAGTGCAGCCCTGATACGTAGATCATCCTGGATCTCACCGCCGGACAGGGGGACGTTGAAGTCGCACCGCACAAGCACGCTCCGACCGGTCAGGTCGCCCAGATCCTCCAGTTCGGGTAGTTCCACCGTGTCTACTTGCGTCCGGCCTTTCGGGCCTTCTTGGTGCGGCGGGTTCCGACGATACGTGTCAGGTCCACGAGCCGCGTCGAGTAGCCCATCTCGTTGTCGTACCAGCCGCAGACCTTGACCAGCGTTCCGTTGGCCATTGTCAGCCCTGCATCGATGGTGCATGACGCTGGACGGCCGACGATGTCAGCAGATACGAGCGGTTCCTCGCTGTAGTCGAGAACTTTTGCGAGCGGACCCTTGCGGGCAGCTGCGGCAAAGGCGGCGTTGACCTGCTCGACCGTGGCCTCCTTCTTGAGGGTTCCAACAAAATCGGTCACGGAACCGTCGGGGATGGGCACCCGTAGCGAGATTCCGTCGAGGCGCCCCTTCATCTTGGGCATCACCAGGCTCGTGGCACGGGCGGCACCGGTTGAGGTTGGAACGATGTTCACCGCTGCTGCCCTTGCCCTGCGCAGGTCACTGTGCGGTCCGTCCACCAGGCTCTGGTCTCCGGTGTAGGCGTGCGTGGTGGTCATGAAGCCCTGTTCGACCCCGAACCTGTCGTCGAGGACCTTGATCATCGGCACAAAGCAGTTGGTGGTACACGAGGCGTTTGAGACCACGTGGTGCTTCGCAGGGTCGTAGGAGTCGTCGTTCACACCAACCACGAACGTCGCATCGGCGTCACCCGACGGTGCCGAGATGATCACCTTCTTCGCACCTGCCTCAAGGTGCATCCCCGCCTTCTCCCTGGAGGTGAAGATGCCGGTGGACTCGATTACCACATCCACCCCGAGGTCCCCCCAGGGCAGGTCAGCCGGGTTCCGCTCGGACAGGACGGCGATCTTGTGACCATCGACCGTGATTCCGTTGCGGGTTGCCCGAACACGGGCCCCGAGGCGTCCATGAACAGAGTCATTGGCCAGCAGGAACGCCATTGTCTCGATCGCACCCAGGTCGTTCACTGCCACGAACTCAATCGGTGCTCCGGCAGCACGAGAGGCCCGCAGGAAGTTCCTTCCGATTCTGCCGAAGCCGTTGACACCTACACGTACGGTCATGACGATGCTGCCTCCCGGGGCACTGTGGCCACCAGTTCAATGGTTACCTGCATTGTTAGCCGATACGGAGGGCTTCGGCGCGCAGTCCCGCATGGTCGGTTGTCACACCGTCGGTGCCCTGACCGTGTCAGCGGTCCAGGTCGCGATGCCTGATTGATGGATCGAATCCGCGCTCCCGGAGCCGCCCGGCCATTGCCTCGGCAACTGCAACGGATCTGTGCCTGCCGCCTGTGCAGCCGAAGGCGATTGACAGGTACGCCTTCCCCTGGGCCTCGTACGCGGGCAACAGGCGGCACAGCATCTCCTCGAGTTGGTCGAGGAACGACGACGTCAGATCCTGGCCGAGCACGAAGTCCTGAACCGGGGTGTCGGTACCGCTGAGAGGACGTAGCTCGTCGACCCAGTGCGGGTTGGGAATGAAGCGACAGTCCAGGAGCATGTCGGTGTCGCGCGGTGCGCCGTGCTTGAAGCCGAAAGAGGTGATCGAGGTGCGCATCGGCCGGTCGCCCTCAGCGCCATAGAGCTCGGTCACCTTGTCGCGGAGGTCATGGACGTTGATGTCGGATGTGTCGATGACCAGATCGGCGACCGCCCTGACCGGCTGCATCAGGGCCCGTTCCTCCTCGATGCCCGCCTCGATTCCAGAGGCCCCGGGGAACGGGTGGGGACGGCGGCTGCCCTTGTAGCGGCGAACCAACTCGTCGGTGGAGCAGTCGAGGAACACTACGCGCATCCGATTGGAGACCTCCCGCAGATCATCAAGTGCACGGAGGCAGTCACCCTCGACTGTGTCGGCCTTGAGAGCGAATGCCACACGGTCCCACGGAGATTCGGGGCCGACAGCCAGGTCGGCCACCTTGGTGAGGATGTCAGGTGGTAGGCGGTCGATGACGAACCAGCCGAGGTCCTCGAGGTCGCTGGAGAACTCCGACCGACCAGCACCCGACAGCCCGGTGATCACCAGAAGGTCGCTCATGGACCGATTCTAGTGGTGGTACCGACGGCGCTCACCTCGTGTCTGAGCGATCACAGACAAGAACCAGCAGGCGAGGGATGGTGGATGCCTCTCGGTACTCCGCCGCCCGTGCGAGGAAACCTTCAGGGGGTGCCGGTTCGTGCATTCGCCTGATGAACATGCCGTTCTCGGCAAGTGCGTTCACGTATCGGCCCAACGGCCGGTGAACGAAGGGAAGGAAAACCCCCTTTTCGACCTCCTCGGACTCGAGCGACTCAACGAGGTAGGGACCTATTCGCCAATACTGCTCCGGCGGATCAAGAATCTGATCGTCTATCCATCCACTTCCGGGGGTCTGGAGCAGTGGATGGTTCAGGAAGAAGGCGAACCGACCACCGGGTCGAAGGACTCGCGAGACCTCGGCGATCGCTGCGTCGACATCCTGGACGTGTTCAAAGACCAGGCATGCTACGACGGCATCGAAGGCTGCGTCACCGAACGGCAGCTCAGAGGCTTCGGCACGGGCGTAGGCCGGCCCACCGGCACGTTCACACGCCTTTGCGGCCTGGGCCAGCGATGGATCGATCCCGACGACACACGATGAGCCGCCGGTACTGGCGAGACGGCTCACCTGACCTTCGCCTGCGCCAATGTCGAGCACCCTGTCGTAACCAGAGAGCAGGTCGGCTGCCAGGGGCAGGATCTGCTCCTCGTACTCCGCGTCAGCACCCTCGGTGAAGCCCTCCTGCCACCATGCAGCGTGCTGCTCCCACGGGTCCTCGTCGGCCTGCATGGGAGGAGCGTGGCACATCAGCGGGTGCGACGTGTGGCCACGCTCCTAGCCTGCCTCCGTGGCAGCTCTACTAGCCCTGTTGGCAGCGACCCTGTTCGGCCTTGGCGACTTCTGTGGAGGCCTTGCCTCAAGGCGAATCAGTGCCCTCCGGGTGGTTGCCTCCACCCACATCATCGGGCTGGTGCTGATCCTGGTGGCTGCACCCCTCATGGCCGACGCATTCTCGGTTGAGGCACTCGCGGTGGGTGCGCTCGCTGGAACCTTCGGCATGGTTGGCATCGGATTCCTATACCGGGGCCTCGGCCGAGGCCCGATGGCAGTGGTCGCCCCGATCACTGCCGTCAACTCGGCGGCCATCCCCGTTGTCTGGGGGCTGGCCTTCGGGGAGCAGTTGTCGCCTCTTCACGTTCTGGGAATCCTGACTGGCCTAGGCGCCATTGTTCTCGTGTCCCGTATCCCCGGCGGTTCCATCGCAGTGCCTAGAGGTCTCGTCCTCGAGTCGATGCTGGCAGGAGCAGGCTTTGCCGCCTTCTTCATCGTGATCGACGCCGCACAGGACCAGACCGCCCCCTGGCCACTGGTCGGTGCACGGATCGCATCAGTTCTCCTGGCACTTGGTCTGTTGGCCCTGCGGGGAGGCCTCCGTCTTCCAACACGGAGAGAGGGGGTATCTGGTCTGATTGTGGCGACGGGCGTGTTCGACATGGCAGCCAACGTGGCGTTCCTACTGGCGGTCAACACGGGCCTGTTGAGCCTCGTGTCGGTTCTGGCGGCCCTCTACCCGGCCACAACCGTGGTTCTGGCCCGTGTGGTTCTCAGCGAGAGGATGAGCCGCTCACAGGTAGTCGGCATGTTCGGTGCCATCGGTTCGGTGGCGTTGATCGCGCTCGGCTGACCTTTTCGGTCAACCCTGACCGTGTGTCCGGTCGAAGATGGCCATGGCTACCGCCTCGGGCAGCCATGGCTGGTCAATGAGATCCTCGAGCGACGCCCGCTCGACAGCCCTGACGCCTCCGAAGGCCGAGGTAAGGCGCTTCTTTCTGCTCGGCCCGAGACCTGGAATGCCGTCTAGCACAGACCCTGTCATTCGCTTTGAGCGAAGTTGACGGTGGTAGGCCACGGCAAACCGGTGGGACTCGTCCCGCAGTCTCTGCAGCAGGTACAGGGCCTCTGAGCCCCTCGGCAGGTCGATCGGCTCATCGCTGCCCGGCCGGTACACCTGCTCGTAGCGCTTTGCCAGGGCTGCGACCGGAATCTGGTCAGTGAGCCCAAGGCTGGCAACGACACGCTCAGCCACTCCAAGTTGGCCGGCGCCGCCGTCGACCAACAGGAGATTCGGTGGGTATGCAAATCGTCCCGGTCTCTCTGCCACAGGCAGTTCACGTTCATTGAGATAGGCGGTGAGGCGCCGGGTAATCACCTCCTCCATAGCCGCGTAGTCGTCGTTTCCATCGACGTGCCTGATTCTGAAGCGTCGGTAGTCGGTCTTCTTGGCGATTCCGTCCTCGAAGACGACCATCGAACCCACATAGTCGGTCCCCTGCAGGTGACTCATGTCGTAGCACTCGATGCGCAGGGGTGACTCTGGGAGACCGAGGCCAACCTGCAGCTCGTTCAGGGCCCTGGCCCTCGTGTTGTGGTCGGTGGCCCGCCTGAGCCGGTGCCTGAGGAACTCCTCGTCGGCATTCCTCGTCACGGTCTCGAGGAGCCTCCGCTTGCCTCCCCTCTGGGGTACCCGTATCTCCACCCTGGTGCCGCGCTCGGTCGACAACCATTCCGACAGCAGCAGTGCCTCGGTCGGCAGGTCCGGAACAAGCACGGTGCGGGGCACGCCCCGCGGTGGGTCTGATCTGTAGTGGGCCGACACCACCTCGTCCACCAACTCGGCCGGTGTCAGGTCCTCGACGCGCTCCATGACGAAACCCTTGCGACCCACAACCCGACCGTTTCTGACATAGAAGACCTGGACGGCAGCCTCGAGGTCATCACCGGCAACACCGAAGATGTCAGCCTCGTCGCCCGCCGGGCCAACCATCTCCTGGCGTTCAAGTACCCGCTCGACGCTCGCCAGACGATCCCTCTGTCGCGCCGCAGACTCGAAGTCGAGGACCTCGGCCGATGCCTTCATCTCTGTCCTGAGTCGGGCCACGACCCCATCGGAGTCGCCCTCGAGGAACCTGATCAACTCGCTCACAATCTGGCTGTAGGAATCGCCGTCGATCTCACCGACGCATGGCCCTGAACACTTCTGGATGTGGAACAGGAGACAGGGACGCCCGCTTCTCTCATGGGTCCTGAACTTGGTGTCCGGGCAGGTCCGGAGGGGAAACGTCTTCAACAGAAGTTCCAGCGTGTCGCGGATGGCGCCTGCATGGCCGTAGGGACCGAAGTAGCGGACACCCTTTCGCCGCCGTGCCCTTGTGACCATCGGGCGGGGCCACTCATCATCGACGGTGACGGCCAGAAACGGATAGCTCTTGTCGTCCTTCATGTCGACGTTGAATCGAGGCTTGTGCTCCCTGATCAGGTTGAACTCCAGCATGAGCGCCTCGAGCTCGTTGGCCACCTGGATCCACTCGACATCGGTCGCCTCGTCGAGCATCTGGGCAGTACGCGGAACCATTCGGTCACGGTTGCCGAAGTAGCTGCCCAGGCGTTGGCGGAGGCTCTTGGCCTTGCCCACGTACAGGACGCGGCCCTCGGCGTCGCGGAACTGATAGGAGCCGGGTGAGTCAGGAATGCTCCCGGCTGGTGGCCTCTTCACCATCACACGAGCGTAGGCCCACCGTGGCCACCGTCTCCTACGGGCACGCGTCGCTCAGTTGGCCAGGAGGGCGCCCAGGTAGCGGCCTGTGTGGCTCTCTGGGACAACAGCCACCGCCTCGGGAGTGCCGGTGGCCACGACGCGTCCGCCGCCGCTACCCCCCTCTGGTCCCAGGTCGATCAACCAGTCGGCGGTCTTTACAACGTCCAGGTTGTGCTCGATAACGATCACCGAGTTGCCCTGGTCGACAAGCCTGCTGAGCACGCCCAGGAGCTTGCGCACGTCCTCGAAGTGGAGTCCCGTGGTCGGCTCGTCAAGGATGTAGACGGTGTGGCCGGTCGGTCGCTTGGCCAGTTCGCTGGCCAGCTTGACCCGTTGGGCCTCCCCGCCAGACAGCGTTGGCGCAGACTGGCCGAGCCTTATGTAGCCCAGACCGACGTCGACAAGGGTCTGCATGTGCCTTGTTATGGATGGCTGCCGGTCAAAGAACTCAAGAGCCTCCTCACATGGCATGTCCAACACGTCGGCGATGTTGTGACCCTTGAAGGTGATGTCGAGGGTGTCGCGGTTGTAGCGACGGCCGCGGCAGACCTCGCACGGCACATAGACATCGGGGAGGAAGTGCATCTCGATTCGGATGGTGCCGTCGCCATTGCATGCATCGCATCGTCCGCCCTTGACGTTGAAGCTGAAGCGGCCGGGCTTGTAACCGCGGACCCGCGCCTCCTCGGTCTGGGCGAAGAGCTTGCGGACGTGGTCGAACACCCCTGTGTAGGTTGCGGCGTTTGACCTGGGCGTACGGCCAATGGGGGTCTGGTCAATGTTGATCACCTTGTCTACGGCGTCAACACCCTCGAGGGCGGTGTGCAGGCCCGGCGGCACCTTCGAACCGTAGACACCTGCCATGAGGGCCTTGTGGAGGATCTCGTTGACAAGGGTGGACTTACCTGAGCCGGAGACGCCCGTTACGGCGACGAAGCAGCCCAGGGGGACCTCGACGTCGATGTCCGCAAGGTTGTTCTCCCGGGCACCCCTGACAACCAGGCTCGAGGCGCTGACCGGCCGGCGCATCTCGGGGAGTGCAATTTGGCGTCGGCCGTCCAGGTACTGGCCAGTGAGCGAGGTCTTGTGGGACAGCAGACCCTTCAGGGCGCCGCTGTGGAGGATGTCGCCACCGTGTTCGCCGGCACCGGGGCCGATGTCGACGATGTGATCAGCCGACCTGATGGTCTCCTCGTCGTGCTCGACAACGATCACCGTGTTTCCCAGATCCCTCAGGCGTAGCAGGGTCTCGATGAGGCGCTGGTTGTCACGCTGGTGAAGGCCGATCGAGGGCTCATCCAACACGTAGAGCACCCCTACGAGGCCACTGCCGATCTGGGATGCCAGACGGATTCGCTGGGCCTCACCACCTGCCAGCGTGGCCGCCGAGCGGGACAGCGACAGGTAGTCGAGGCCGACGTCCAGCAGGAAGCCGAGACGCGAGTTGATCTCCTTTTGAATCTGCTCGGCGATCATCGCCTCACGCTCGCTCAGCTTGAGGCCCTGAAGCACCTTGGCTGCCTCTCCGATCGAGAGGGCGCATACGTCACGGATCGAGTGTCCGTCCACGAGAACCGCCAGCGACAGATCGTTGAGGCGTGCACCACCACAGGTCGGACACGGGACCTTTCTCATGTAGCCCTCGATCTGTTCCCGCTGCGTGTCGCTCTCGGCCTCCGTGTGGCGTCGACGCAGGTACGGGAGAAGACCCTCAAAGCGTGCGGAATAGACGCGGCTGCGACCAAACCGGTTGGTGTAGCGAACCTTGACCTTTCCGGTGAGGCCCTTCTCAAGGAGGATCCCGCGGTGTCGTGCTGAGAGGCGCCGCCATGGCTTGTCCATGTCGATCTTCTGATCAGCGGCCACCGCCTCGACGAGCCGCGGGAAGTAGCGGCTGCGACCACTCGACCACGGCGCAATTGCCCCCTCGGAGAGACTCAGGTCCGGGTTGGGAACGACCAGGTCGGGATCAACCTCGAACACGGTTCCCAGGCCCGCGCAGTACTGGCACGCCCCGTAGGGGCTGTTGAACGAGAAGTTCCGTGGCGCCAGTTCCTCAAATGACTTTCCGTCACTTGGGCGGCTGAGGTGCTGGCTGAAGACGATCGTCCGTGGTTCTTCATCCTCGGTGTCCACTCCTGATGGCGAATCCTGGGGGCGGGGCACGATCTGGATCTCCGCTACACCTTCGGCAAGGGCCAGCGCCGTCTCCATCGACTCGGTCAGACGGCGCTCGATGCCATCTCTCAGCACAAGGCGATCAACGACAACCGAGATGCTGTGCTGTTCGTACCTTGCCAGGTCAACCTCGTCTCCGAGTTCGTGGAGTTCCCCGTCGACAATCGCCCGGCTGAATCCCTGGGAGGCGAGATCGGCCAACAGGGTGTCGTAGGTTCCCTTGCGACCCCTCACAACCGGTGCGAGGACCTGAAACCTGGTGCCCTCATCCATCTCAAGAACCCTGTCGACTATCTGCTGGGGTGTCTGCCGCACAAGCCTCTCACCGGTCTCCGGGTCGTGGGGAACCCCGATTCGTGCATACAGGAGGCGCAGGTAGTCGTAGATCTCGGTAATCGTCCCGACCGTCGACCTCGGGTTGCGCGAGGCGCTCTTCTGGTCGATGGAGATGGCTGGCGAGAGCCCCTCGATGAAGTCCACATCGGGCTTGTCCATCTGACCCAGGAACTGCCGTGCATACGAGGAGAGGGATTCGACATAGCGGCGCTGCCCCTCGGCGTAGATGGTGTCGAACGCCAGCGAGGACTTGCCGGACCCTGAGATTCCGGTGAAGACAATCAGTTGATCGCGGGGCAGGTCCAGGTTGACATTGCGCAGGTTGTGTTCCCGCGCTCCCTGCACCACAAGCCGATCAGACACGGCGGCGAGCCTACGCGGACCTGTGGCCGGGTCCTGCGCTCAACCGCTGACCGAACTCTATGACGACTCTGACATGTCGCGGACCTCGCGCTCCAGTTCCCGGATCTCGTCGCGGAGACTGGCTGCGTACTCGAAGCGAAGGTCTCCTGAGGCGTCTGCCATCTCGGCCTCGAGCGACCTGATCAACCTGAGAAGGTCCTCATGTGGCATGTCGGACAGTTCATGTACCTTGCGCCTGTCGCGTCTGCCCCGCCCCTTTGGGGTAGGCGCGGATGCATCCGGCCGAATCAGCGAGAGGATGTCGCTGACCGCCTTTCTGACGGTCTGCGGGTTGATCCCGTGCTCCTCGTTGTAGGCCCTCTGGAGTTCCCGCCGTCGCATCGTCTCGGAGATGGCCCTCTGCATGGAGTTGGTCACCTGGTCGGCATACATAACGACCTGTCCGTCGACGTTTCTCGCAGCGCGGCCGATCGTCTGCACCAGGGAGGTCTCGCTCCTGAGGAACCCCTCCTTGTCGGCGTCGAGGATCGCCACGAGCGATACCTCGGGAAGGTCCAGCCCCTCACGGAGCAGGTTGATTCCCACCAGGACGTCGAACTCGCCGAGGCGAAGGTCTCTCAGAATCTCGATTCGTTGCACCGTGTCGATGTCGGAGTGGAGGTACCGGACACGCACGCCGTTCTCGAGCAGGTAGTCGGTGAGGTCCTCGGCCATCTTCTTGGTGAGGGTCGTGACCAGAACCCTCTGCTCGGCCTCCACCCGTTCGCCGATCATCTCGAGGAGATCGTCGATCTGGCCCCTGGTGGGACGCACCACCACCTCGGGGTCTATGAGGCCTGTGGGCCGCACGATCTGCTCCACGACCGTGCCCGAGTTCTCGCGCTCCCACGGTCCCGGGGTTGCCGACAGGAGAACCACCTGACCCACCCGGTTGATGAACTCCTCAAACTGAAGGGGTCTGTTGTCAGCGGCCGACGGCAGGCGGAAACCGTGCTCGATGAGGGTTTCCTTTCGGCTCCGGTCACCCTGATACTGGCCGTGAAGCTGCGGTACGGCCACATGCGACTCGTCGAGGACCACGATGAAATCGTCGGGAAAGTAGTCGAGCAGGGTGTAGGGCTGCTCTCCCGGTGAGCGGCCGTCGATGTGTGCGCTGTAGTTCTCGATTCCGTTGCAGAAGCCCAACTCCCCCATCATCTCGAGGTCGTGTTCGGTTCGCATCCGGAGGCGCTGGGCCTCGAGCAGCTTGTCCTGTTCGCGAAACGCTGTGAGGCTCTCGACCAACTCGGATTCGATGCGCGTGATGGCGCGCGCGATGATCTCCCGGTCTGCCATGTAGTGGGTCGCGGGAAACACGACCAGATCATCCAGCTGGCGCAGGTGATCACCGGTTAGGGGATCCACCTCGGTGATCTGCTCCACCTCGTCACCGAACAGGGATACCCGAATCACGGTCTCCTCGTATGCGGGGTGGATCTCAATTGTGTCCCCCTTGACCCGAAACTTCCCGCGGCCGAGCGTCATGTCGTTCCGTTCGTACTGCATGTCAATCAACTGGCGCAGCACCGCCCGCTGCTCGACAACGGTTCCCCGTTCGAGTACCAGCAGCTTCCCCTCGTAGTGCTCGGGAGACCCGAGCCCGTAGATGCACGACACCGATGCGACGACAATGGTGTCCCGGCGCGTCAGCAGTGCCGCGGTGGCAGAGTGCCGTAGGCGGTCAATCTCATCGTTGACCGAGGAGTCCTTTTCGATAAACGTGTCGCTTGACGGTACGTAGGCCTCAGGCTGGTAGTAGTCGTAGTAGGAGACGAAGTACTCAACCCTGTTGTCCGGGAAGAACGACCGCAACTCGTTGGCCAGCTGGGCCGCAAGTGACTTGTTCGGTGCGATGACGAGAGTCGGCCTCTGGAGTTCCTCGATCGTCCATGCAATCGTGGCGCTCTTGCCGCTACCGGTTATTCCGAGCAGGGTGGTGAAGCGTTCACCGCCACGGATTGCCTCGCTCAACTGTTCGATCGCCGCCGGCTGATCGCCGGCTGGCGAGAAGGGGGCTTCGACCCGGAACCGGTTGACCACGGGCGCATGGTATCCAGCGGCATCCACCCCGCCGGGTCACCTACCTGTCGCCCAGGGATCCGATCCATTCCCAACAGCGGTCCACCTCGGCGGACAGGTCAGCCTCGGTTCCGCCGTTGTTGAGCACGAAGTCGGCCTTTTCGAGGCGTTCTTCTCGTGACGCCTGATGGGCCATTCGGCGTCTGGCGTCGGCCTCATCCAGGCCGCGATCGGCAACCAGCCTCAAGACGGCCTGCTCCGGATCAAGATCGACCACGATCACGCCGTCGAAACCGCCGCGTCCCACCTCTACGAGAAGGGGGATGTCGAATACGAGAATGGTGTCGGTTCCCTCGTAGGCGGAGCGGCGCCTCTCCATCTCGATGGCATGTGCCGGGTGGACGATGGCGTTGAGAAGTTTCAACTCAGCCGGGTCGTCAAACACGATCGACGCCAGTTCCCCGCGATTGAGCGATCCGTCGTCGGCGACGACCCGCTCACCCCATTGGGCGACAATTGCCCCAAAGACCGCTGTCCCGGGCGCCTGCAACTCTCTGACCACAGCGTCGGAGTCAAGGACAACTGCCCCACGGTCAGCGAGCATCGTCGCCACGGTGGATTTCCCTGAACCAATCCCGCCGGTCAGGCCGATCTCGATCAATGCCGCCAACCAGGGTCGAGGTCGGTCGCTACTGGACTCAGGCGCCGGTTTCCGCGGCAGCCTCGTCGGCTGCGGCCTCAACTATCTCGGCTGTGTCCTCAGCGACCTCAGCTGCGGGGAGATCCTCGATGGCATCCACGGCATCGGCGATGGCCTCAACCTCGGCAACGGCGGTCTCAACCTCGGAATCGTCGGTATCGGTGCCGGTCGCCCCGTCATCAGCGGCGGCCTCATCCTTGGTGTCACCCTCGGCACCCGCTGCCTCGGCTCCATAGAGCTCGCTCCAGGCCTCCTGGCCCTCTGAGTCGTCGCCGCCGATGTAGTTGCCCTCATCGTCGTAGGCATGCTCGCCGAAGTGCTCCTGGTACTCCGCGGCGACAGTGCCGCCCTCGGCTGCCTGCTTGATGGAGAGGCTGATACGCCTCCGCTGAAGATCAAGGTCGATGATCTTCACCCACAACTCCTCAGCTGGGGTCACAACCTGCTCTGGCAGCTCGACATGGTGGGCTGACATCTCCGAAATGTGGACGAGGCCCTCGATTCCCTCGCCAACCTGGACGAAGGCTCCGAATGGAACAAGCTTGGTGACCCGGCCGTAGACGAGCTCGCCGACCTGGTGTGCCGTGGCGAACTCCTGCCACGGATCCTGCTGGGTTGCCTTGAGCGAAAGGCTTATCCGCTCACGGCTCATGTCGATCTCCAGCACCTGCACATCGATCTCGTCGCCGACGGTCACGATCGAACCGGGATGGTCGACATGCTTCCATGAGAGTTCTGAGACGTGGATCAGGCCATCCATGCCGCCAAGGTCCACGAAGGCGCCGAAGTTGACGACGCTTGACACGACACCCTTTCGGACCTCGCCGGGTCGTAGGTCGTGGAGGAATTCCTCGCGCTGTTCCTTCTGGTTCTCCTCGAGCCATGCCCGGCGGGACAGAACCACGTTGTTGCGGTTCTTGTCCAGTTCGATGATCTTGGCCTCGACGTTCGTGCCGATGTAGGGCTGGAGGTCACGTACCCGTCGCAACTCGACCAGGGACGCCGGAAGAAACCCGCGAAGCCCGATGTCAACGATGAGACCGCCCTTTACCACCTCGATCACAGACCCGGTGACCACGCCGTCGGCTTCCTTGACCTCTTCGATCTTGCTCCAGGCCCGTTCGTACTGGGCGCGCTTCTTGGAGAGAACCAGGCGCCCCTCCTTGTCCTCGCGTTGGAGGACCACGGCCTCGATTCGCTCGCCCAGCGACACCACCTCGGTCGGGTTGACTCCGTTCCGAATGGAGAGTTCGCGTGGCGGGATCACGCCCTCGGACTTGTATCCGATGTCGATGAGGACTTCGTCCTTGTCGACCCTTACAACGGTTCCCTCGACGAGTTGGCCGTTCTCGAGGTCCAGCATCGTGGCCAGATAGGCCTCTTCGAGGCTGAGGGTGCCGAGGTCGTTCTCCACGATCTGGCGTGGGGTGTACTCCCCGCTCTCGTCAAAGGTCCCCATGGGGGGGGAGGCGGGCGGGGTCAGGGTCTGCTCGGACACGTGTTCTTCTCGTCGGATAGGGAAATAGGCGGACAGTGGGCGCCGACGTTTGACACGTCGAACCGGGAAAGCCTATCGCTGGATACTCCGAACCCCCTCAGGGACGGCATCTCACGCCTTTGCGTCCGCCCAGGTGTCTCCGGTCGCCAGGTTCACGTCGAGGTCCACCCGTAGATCGAAGGCTCCGGCCATTGTCTGGGTGACCAACTCGGTCACCTCATCGAGTTCATCTTCGGGGACCTCGAGGATGACCTCGTCGTGAACCTGGAGGATCAGCCGACTGGCGAGACATCGCTCCTCGAGCAGACGGTCGATCCTCACAAGCGCGACCTTGAAGATGTCGGCTGCCAGTCCCTGGATTCCGGCGTTCATGGCCTGGCGTTCGCCTGCCTGCCGCACGTTGAAGATGGGTGAGGCGAGCTCGGGTATACGCCTCCTCCGCCCGAACAGGGTCTCGGTGTAGCCCTTCCGGCGGGCTTCATCGACTGTGGCGTCCATGTATGAGCGGACGGCCGGAAAAGCGCTGAAGTAGGAGTCGAGGATGCCTGCAGCCTCATCGTTGGGGACACCCAGGCGCTGAGCCAGCCCATAGGCCTCCATTCCGTATGCCAGGCCGTATGCAACCATCTTGGCCCTGTTTCGGAGTTCGGTCGTGACCTCGTCGGGAGGCACACCCCAGGTACTGGATGCCACGGCGGTGTGGACGTCGTCGCCGGCCTCGAACGCCGCTATCAGACCGGGGTCGTTCGCCAGGTGCGCTATGCAGCGCAGTTCAATCTGGTTGTAGTCGGCTACCAGAAGGGTGGTTCCTGCCGCAGGCACGAATGCACGCCGAAACGCCCTCCCCATCTCGCTTCTGACGGGGATGTTGTGCAGGTTCGGAGCGTCGGAGCTGAGGCGACCGGTTCGGGTAACCGTCTGGTTGAAGGTCGCACGGATTCTCTCGCCCTCACCCACCTCGGCCAACAGCCCCTCGCCGTACGTCGAGCGGAGCTTCTCGACCTCGCGATACGACAGCAGGAGTTCGACGATGACGTGCTCCCCTCTCAACTTCTCGAGGGTCGCCGCATTGGTGGAGTAGCCGGTCTTGGTCTTCCTGCCGGGAGCGAGACCTAGTTTCTCGAACAGGATCACGCGAAGCTGCTTTGTGGAGTTGACGTTGAACGCCTCGCCTGCCACCTCCTGGATCTCGTTGCGGAGCCTGTCGCACTCGGTTGTCAGGTCATCTCGGAGACGGGTCAACTCCTTGACATCGACTCCTACCCCGGCCTCCTCCATCTTGGCGAGTACCCGAACGAGCGGCACCTCGACGTCGTCGTTGAGTTGCCTCATTCCCTGTTCGTCGAGGGCCTCGAACATGGGCACGGAAAGACATCCGATGGCTGCTGCCCGATGGGCAGCCTCGCTGGCTGGATCCCTGGTGTCGCCATCGAGATCCAGTTGGCCGCTCGGTGCGCCCGTGTCGGGGAGGAGCATTCGCAGGTGCTTTTCCACGAGGAGATCGAGTTCATAGCTGTTGTCGGTCGGATCAAGCAGATAGGCGGCCAGTGCCGTGTCCAATACCAGGTTCGCGGTGTCGACACCTATGGCCCGTAGTGACCGCACCAGGGCCTTGCTGTCGTGTGCCAGTACGCCCGGCCCCGTGACCCCGAGGAGCGCCTCAAGCGCTGAGCGAACATCTGGCGACTCCAGAAGTTCCATGGGTACCCACAGGGCAGATCCGGTACCAGCTGCGCACAGGGCGACACCTCCTCCGATGCCCTCGGCCGGGTCGGAGACGGTTGCGACGGCTACTGGTTGCCCCCCCGCTACAAGTGAGTCGATTGCCTCGATCGCTGAATCGGAATCTGACGGCTGGTCGACCTCGGCTGAAAGAACTTCACCGTCAGGTTCACCGGGAGAACCCGAGTCACCGCCGAAGTCAACTCCCAGAAGGGGGGCCAGCCTCGTCCGGGCCGTCTGCAACTCAAGCCGGTCAAACATCTCGGATGCCCGTTCAATGTCGACGGGCCCCAGCATCAGATCGTCAACGGTCAGATCGAGGGGCACATTCCTGACCAGCTCCATCAACTCCTCGTTCTGACGAGCCAGATGCTCGTTGTCGTGGAGGTTCTGACTCAGTTTGGGCGTCTGGTCGTCGGCAGCTCCAAAGACTCCGTCCAGACCGCCGTGCTCGTTTATCAGACGTGCTGCGGTCTTCTCACCGACCCCGGGAACACCTGGAAGGTTGTCGGACTTGTCTCCACGCAGGGCCGCATAGGCGACATACACGTTGGGAAGAACCCCGGTCCGATCAACGATCCCCTGCTCGTCGTAGAGCGCGTAGTCGGACACGCCACGCTTGTTGTAGAGAACCCTGACGTGTGGGTCCTCGACCAACTGGAAGCTGTCACGGTCCCCGGTGACGATCGTTACATCCCGGCCGCCGTCACGCGCAACGGTCGCCAGGGTCGCCAGAACGTCGTCGGCCTCGAACCCCTCGGCGTCGACGGCGACCATTCCGAGCGCCTCAACCAGGTCTCTTACCAGCGCCAGTTGTTCGTAGAGGGTGTCGTCCTGCTTCTCCCGGTTCGCCTTGTAGCTGGGCAGGCGTTCATGGCGGAAGGTCGGCCCGGGCCTGTCGAAGGCAACAGCGACCCCCTCGGGCTCGTGGTCCCGTAGCAGGGTTGCCAGCATCGAGGTAAACCCGACAACCGCGTTCGTCATCTGGCCCGATGCGGTGATCAGATCCGGCGGCAGGGCGAAGAACGCCCGATAGGTGAGGGAGTTGCCATCGAGCAGCATCAGGCCGGGCATCAGCCGACCCTATCCCCGCCGTCGATACACAATCGGCACACGTTGGGTGTCGGCCTCTCAGGGTCTGAGGTCGTCCTCCAGGATCCTGCGTGCCACGTCGGCCATCGTCGCCCGTCCTGACATCGCTGCCTTCTGGATGAACCGGAATGCCTCGGCCTCCTTCAGACCGACCTCGTCTGTCAGAATCCCCTTGGCCCGGTCGATCAGCTTGCGTGCCTCGAGACGATCGGCCAGGGTCACCGCCTGATCGGTGAGAGCACGCATCTCACGGTGTCGTACCCGGGCGACCTCGACTGCAGGTACCAGGTCGCTTCGCTGGAACGGCTTCACCAGGTAGGCGAGCGCCCCTGCCTCGATGGCCCGATCGATCAGGTCCCTCTGACTGAAGGCTGTCAGGATTACCACGGCTGCATCATGGGATGCGGCGATGCGGCGGGCGGTTTCGATCCCATCGAGACCCGGCATCTTTATGTCGAGGATCACAACGTCTGGCTGGTGCTCTGCAACCAGTTCGATTGCGTGATCGCCGCGCGCTGTGTCACCGACCACGTCGTAGCCCTCCTCGATGAGGGTCTCCTTCAGGTCCAGCCTGATTATCGCCTCATCTTCGGCGATGACGACCTTCACCCTGTCCGCCACCTCAGCGACCCTCCGTCAACTTGTCGAGCAGGTCGTCCTGACTGGACTCCAGGCGTTCTATCTCGACCAGAATGTCGGCTCTGTGTCGTTCCATTGCCCTGGCGTGACGATCGGCTCCCCTGTGTTCCCGGTCTGCAAGGGCGGTCTCGGACACGAGTGCACGGACGCGGGCCTCGTCGGCCTCCTCGCTGAAATGGGCCATCTGCTCATCGGCCACTGCCAGATCTGAGCGCAGACGTAGCAGGCGTTCAGCGATCTCGGAGAGCCGCCTCTCGATAACCGGTCGTGCCATCTGTACACCTGGGGCCTCGGCCCGATCAGCCCTTCTGTTCACCTGGTTGTGCCCGGGGCGGGACTTGAACCCGCACGACCTTTCGGCCAGAGGATTTTGAATCCTCCGCGTCTGCCAATTCCGCCACCCGGGCCCGACACGAAAGTCTACCGGTAGCCCCTGTGGCCCCTGCATGCGCCGGATCTCCAGCCGTAACTGCTACTCCGTGCTTCCGATACGCCGCGGAACGCGCCACACTGTGGTGGTGCAACCCCCGGAGAGAGCCCACCCATGATCGCGTTCACGTACTCCGGTCAGGGGTCCCAGAAGCCGGCCATGGGTGCTGCCTGGTCGAGCCATCCCTCCTGGGAACTGGTTCAGGAGGCCTCCGATGCAACTGGTCGCGATCTGGCCCAACTGCTCCTCGACGCCGACGCCGACGAACTCAGAGACACACAGAACGCCCAGATAGCAACCTTCCTGATCAGCATGGTCATCCTGGATGCCGTCGAACGTGTGGGCGTCGACGCAGCGGGCCACGCCGGCCACAGCCTCGGTGAGTACACCGCTCTCACCGCCTCGGGAGCCCTCGACTTCGGCGATGCGGTCTCCCTTGTCTGCGAACGGGGCGCTGCCATGAAGGTGGCGGCCTCTGAGCAGGTCGGAACAATGGCCGCCGTACTCGGCCTCGACGACGAGGCCGTTGAAGAGGCCTGTGATTCGGTGACCGACGACGTCTGGGTCGCCAACTACAACGCACCGGGCCAGGTCGTCCTGGCCGGCTCTCCTGCCGGTGTGGCTGCCGCCGGTGATGCAGCTCGTGCCCTCGGCGCCCGCAAGGTCGCTCCTCTGGAGGTATCGGGTGCGTTCCACACCCCGTTCATGGCTCCGGCACGCGAAAGGCTCAGCGATGCGATCACTGCAGCTGACCTCCGCAGACCCGAAGGTCTGGTGGTAGCCAACGTAGATTCCACCGGCCACGAGAATCCCGAGACCTGGCGGGCGCTGATGACCGCCCAACTCTGTAGTCCGGTCAGGTGGCGCCAGACACTCCTGACATTCGCCGAGGCGGGGTTTTCGACGTTTGTGGAGTTGGGTCCCGGCAATGTCCTGACCGGCCTCGTCAAGCGAACCCTCCCCGATGCGACCCGCCTCGCCGTCAATACACCAGAGCACCTCGACCGCCTCCTCGACACCCTCGCTGCTCCACCTGCTGACACGGCCGACCGCGTTGACAGCCACGAGGGCGAGCATCTGTTCGCAACTGATCGGATGGTTGTCAGCCCCGGAGCAGGGATCTTCACCCCCCTCTCGACGCTTGAGGTCGGGTCAGAGATCGGAGCCGGAACCCTCCTCGGCCATATAGGCGAGGCAGAGGTTCGATCCTCGTTCTCGGGTGAGCTGATGGCATGGCTGGCCGTCGATACCGAGCGTGTCACCTCCAGCCAACCGATCGCCTGGTTGCGGCCCGAATGATGCGTTCAGAGGTCACCTCAAACCAGCACAGGAGGCTGAGATGAGCAGGGTTGTTCTTGTAACCGGCGGCAACCGAGGCATCGGGCTGGCATGTGCAACTGCCTTCGCCGCACAGGGCGACAAGGTCGCTGTGACATGTCGTGGCGAGCCTCCTGCTGAGGTGCTCACTGCCGGGCTGTTGGCTGTGCCCTGTGACATAACCGACCCCGACCAGGTTGATGCTGCCTTCATGCACGTCGAGGCGGAGCTTGGCCCTGTCGAGGTTCTGGTAGCCAACGCCGGCATCACCCGAGACGGCCTCGTTCTCCGAATGAGCGATGATGACTTCACCGATGTCATCGACACCAACCTGACCGGTTCCTTCCGGGTGGCTCGACGAGCGGTAAAGGGAATGATGCGTGCCCGCTGGGGTCGGATCATCCTCGTCTCATCGATCGCCGGCCGGGTCGGACAGACGGGTCAGGCCAACTACTCGGCATCCAAGGCCGGACTGGTTGGACTCGGCCGCTCGCTGGCAAAGGAGTTCTCCAGCCGCGGCATCACGGTGAACATCGTCGCACCGGGGCCGATTCTCACAGACATGCTGGCCGCCCTGCCAGAGGAGCAGCAGGCCTCCTATGCCGAGGCCGTGCCTCTGGGACGCCTCGGCCAGCCCGGCGAGGTCGCCGAGGTGGTCCGCTTTCTGGCCTCTGACGGAGCCGCCTACGTCACCGGAGCCGTGGTCCCAGTTGACGGTGGACTCTTCATGGGATGAGTGTCGGAACCGTTTCCTGTATGCCAACAATCGGTCGTCTCTCAGTCCCTTCGCCTCTAGGGTGGGGCGGTCCCCATCAGTGATCAGAAACGGAGCCCGGTGTGAGTGACGAGAACTTTGAACGATTCAAGAAGTGTGCAGTCGATGTGCTCTCAGTCGAAGAAGGTCAGATAACCCCTGAGGCCAGCTTCGCTGACGATCTGGATGCCGACAGCCTCGACCTTGTCGAGTTGGTAATGGCCCTCGAGGAGGAGTTCGACGTAACGGTCGAGGAAGAGGAGTTGGAGGGCATCACCACAATTGGTGGAGCCTTCACGCTCATTACCGGCAAGCTCTGATGCCCGTTCGTCGGGTCGCCGTTACCGGCCTGGGCGTCCTGGCCTCCTGTGGTATCGGCACCGAAGCATTCTGGAACGGTCTCTGCGGGCCCGCCCCGGTAGGTGAGCGGCGCGTTCTCGACTTCGACCCGACACCCCACTTCGACAACCCGAAAGAGGCGCGGCGAGCCGATCGGTGCACCCAGTTTGCCATTGCCGCCAGCGACATGGCGCTCTCCCAGGCCGGCAACCTGATCGCTGACCCACTACGCCGAGGGGTCCTGATCGGCACCGGAATCGGTGGAATCGAGACCCTGGAAGCCCAGATAAAGGTCATGGTCGAAAAGGGTGAGCGCAGGGTGTCCCCGTTCCTTATACCGATGATGATGCCAAACGCAGCCCCAGCGGCGGTCTCGATGCGTCACTGCTTTCAGGGACCTGCTGAAAACACCTGTACCGCATGTGCAGCGGGCACCCACGCCATAGCCAACGCCGCACGCATGATCGCCTACGACCGCTGCGACGTTGTACTTGCCGGTGGCAGCGAGGCCCCCTTCGTGCGGACCGCCATTGCCGGCTTCACCAACATGACCGCACTGTCCTCTTCTGGGGTGTCGCGTCCGTTCGATGCCGACCGGGATGGCTTCGTAATGGGCGAGGGTGCGGGCGTTCTCGTCCTCGAGGAGTGGAACATGGCAGTCCAGAGGGGGGCCACCATCCTCGCCGAGGTGCTGGGTGGGGCGAGCACTGCCGATGCACATCACATAACAGCGCCTTCACCGGGCGGGGTGGGAGCCATCGCCTGCATGGAGCTCGCGCTTGAGGAAGCCGGCATCTCACCCGAGGCGGTAACCCACATCAACGCCCACGGAACCTCCACCCCTCTCAACGACATGGCCGAGGCCGAGGCCGTCAACAAGCTGTTCGGATCTTCGGGCCCTCTCATGACCTCCACCAAGGGGATAACGGGTCATGCACTGGGTGCCGCCGGAGCGCTCGAGGCCGTTGCGGTTGTTCTTGCAATGCAGAAGGGCCTTGTGCCGCCAACCGCGGGCTTTGCCACGCCTGACCCTGAGATGCCAGAGATCAACCTTGTGACCGGTGAACCGGCCGCGTGGTCTCCGGGGCCTGCCCTCTCAAACTCCTTCGGCTTCGGTGGCCACAACGGAAGCCTGGTGCTGGGCCCGGCCTGACCTTCGGTGCGCGCCGAGGCGCTTCCGACCGTGTATCAGGCCGAGGCAAAGACGAACAACAGGTCGCATTCGCATGCGATCTCGCCGGACACCGATGCCGTGCCGCTACCACGGCCGGCCAACCTGGACTGCCTACCGAGTTCGACCTCGAGGTCAAGGCGGTCGCCGGGCAGCACCTGTCTGCGGAACCGGACCTTCTCGATTCCACCGAAGAGGGCAAGCCTCCCGGCGAACTCCGGTGCGCTGAGGAGGGCATAGGCCCCCAACTGGGCTATCGATTCGCACATCAGAACGCCGGGCAGGGTGGGCCGACCCGGAAAGTGGCCGGCAAAGAACGGTTCATCCCCGGTCAGGTTCCAGAAGCCGGATGCCCCTACACCGGGCTCAACGGCCTCGACACCGGTAAGGAACAGGAAGGGGTCCCTGTGGGGTATCACCTCACAGGGTGATGGCAGACCCTCAGCGGTCATCTGTCGGCACCGTGAAATAGTTCAGGTGGCGATTCCTCGGGATGGCAACGCGTGCCATCCCGAGGGTCCACCGGATCCGGGTTACCAGGAAGAGGCTGGTGCCTCTGGTGCCTCTGGTGCAGCCGGGGCGCCACCACTCTTGGCGGCGGCCTTCAACTTGGAGCCAACCGAAACCTTGCAGGCCTTCGTGGCGGGCACATGGAGCGCCTCGCCAGTCTGCGGGTTGCGGCCCATACGGGCATTGCGTGTTACCTGCTCGAAGGAGAGCCAACCCGTAATAGAGAGCTTCTCCTCTCCGGCAGCCACAACATCGGCGACGACATCCAGGAAGGCGTCGAGGCAGTCACCGGCGTCCTTGTTGGACATCCCGGCCTTTCCTGCCATTGCAGCGATCAAATCGCTCTTGTTCATCGACCATCTCCTCTTTTGGCTATTGGATGGGCGAACCCACTCCTTGGTCAAATGACACGCTTCACGGTTTTGGCCCCCATGTCAAGCATTTACGCCTTTCGGAGTCGCTGCATGGCCTGAGATTCCGGGCCTCTCGTCCTACTCGCCGAGGGTTCCGCAAATCACAAGGGCCTCTCCAAGCCTCGAGATCCGATCGATTTCCGTTGCCGAACGGCCTGTTGCTGTTCAGAACTCGGCGTCGAGGGCTTCTCTGAACCCTGCAACCAGTGCTGCAACCCCGTCCGGACCTGCGCCATCGAGCATCCGCTGGACAACCGCAGACCCGACAACCACCCCATCGCCGTGTCCGCTCACCTCCACGGCCTGTTCGGGGGTTCCAACCCCCACGCCGACCAGCACGGGTCGGTCGGTGACCTCCTTGAGACGTTCAGCGATGGTGCAGGCACTTGAGGCCAGCTCAGTTCGAACCCCTGTCACCCCGAGCAGCCCCACTCCGTACACAAAGCCCCGCGAACGCTCACAGATGAGCGGCAACCGCTCATCGGGGGTGGTGGGCGCCGCCAACAGGATGGTCTCGACCCCGCAGGCATCGGCTGCCTCGGCCCATGGGCCGGTTTCCTCAAGTGGCAGATCGGGAAGAATGCAGCCCGACACTCCAGAATCAGCCAGCGCCGCAGCGAACCTCTCGAGGCCCATCCGGAAGGCGATGTTGTAGTAGGTCATTACCACGAGTGGCAGGCCGACGTCGAGACCCCTCAGGGAGCCGAGGATGCCAGGCGGTGTGGCTCCGGCACCAAGAGCCCGGTCATTGGCATCCTGGATGGTAGGTCCGTCCATCACCGGGTCTGAGAACGGTATTCCGACCTCGATCACGTCGGCTCCGGCAGATGCAACTTCCTGGATGGTGGATGTCCAGTCCTCACCCAGGCCGCCGGTGATATAGGGCACCAGGCATCTTCCGCCGCCGTCGAGGCGTGCGCGTAGTGCCGTCTCAACTGGCCCGAGGCCGGTCATGAGAGGATCTCCATCATCTGGCCGACGTCCTTGTCTCCGCGGCCGGAGAGGTTCAACAACACAGTTCGGCCCGCCAGGGCTTCCCTCTCTCGGGACACCCACGCCAGGGCGTGGGCCGGCTCGAGGGCGGGAATGATGCCCTCAGCCCTGCTCAGCATCTGGAAAGCCTCTATGACCTCGTCGTCGGTCACGGACTCGTAACGGGCGCGGCCTGTTGCGGAGAGGTAGCTGTGTTCGGGTCCGACCCCCGGATAGTCGAGACCGGCGCTGATGGACTCGGCCTCCAGCACCTGACCGAACTCGTCCTGCATGAGGTACGAGGCTGAGCCGTGCACCACACCGGGCACGCCCCTCCCGACCGCCGCACCACCGGCAGGCTCGACACCGACCAGCTCTGCATCGGAATCGGCGAATCCGGAGAAGATCCCTATTGCATTTGAGCCACCGCCGACGCTGGCGCAGACCACGTCGGGCACCCCGCCGAGAAGCTCCTGGCACTGACGGCGGGCCTCGGTGCCAATCACCTCCTGGAATGTTCTGACCATGAACGGGTACGGATGTGGACCCATCACAGACCCGAGGCAGTAGTAGGAGGACTCGACGGATGCCACCCAGTCCCGCATCGCCTCGTTGATGGCATCCTTCAGGGTGCGGCTGCCCGACATGGCTGTCAGCACCTCGGCCCCGAGGAGCCGCATTCGAAACACGTTCAACTCCTGGCGCCGGACGTCGACCTCGCCCATGTAGACACGGCACTCCATTCCAAGGAGCGCTGCAGCCGTGGCGGTCGCCACCCCGTGCTGCCCGGCGCCGGTCTCTGCCAGAAGACGATTTCGGCCCATTCTTCTGGCCAACAGGGCCTGCCCGAGGACGTTGTTGATCTTGTGGGATCCGGTGTGGTTGAGATCTTCACGTTTCAGGAGAAGGCGCAGGCCAAGCTCCCTTGAGAGGGTCGGACATTCGGTCACGGGCGAGGGACGACCCGCATAGTTGGCGAGAAGGCTGTCCAGTTCGGCCCTGAACGCCGGATCGGCCCACGCCTCGTTGAACGCCTCCTCGAGCTCCTGGCAGGCGGGGATGAGGGTCTCAGGTACAAAACGTCCACCGAACTCGCCAAAGCGGCCACCGGGTGCGGGGTCTGAAAGTGTCACTCCTCGGTCTCCCAGTCGAACGGTCGGGGCCTCTGGCTCCTATACGGGGCTGCTGCGGGCTCCGCTGCACGTGCCGCCTCGACAAACGCCCGAAGCAGCCGTGGGTCCTTTCGACCGGGCACGCTCTCGACGCCGCTCGAGACATCAACCCCGTACGGGGCTACACGCTCGATTGCCGACGCAACGTTTGTCGGATCCAGCCCTCCGGCGAGGATCATCTGCCTGTTGTCGGGGGCACCCTCGGCAAGGGCCCAGTCGAACACCTCACCGGAACCCGGCAGCGGTGAATCCAGAAGCAGCAGTTCGGCTCCAAAGTCGTCGAAACGCTCCAGATCAGGAGACCCTGCCGCCAGTGCCCTGATGGTCACCGGGATGCGTTCGGAGATCCAGCGACAGTCCTCGGGTGTCTCGTGGCCATGCAGCTGAGCCGCACGGAGCCCGATTCCGTTAACCACCTCGACGACCCGTTTGGCGCTCTCATCCCGAAATACGCCCACCGTCATGATGTCGGCCGGGAGTTGTCTGACGATGTCTCTCACGATCGGCACGGCGACCTGGCGGGTCGACGGAGCAAACACGAAGCCGACGGCGTCAGCGCCGAGAGCGGTGGCGAGGAGGGCGTCCTCCTCGCGTGTGATGCCGCAGATCTTCACGAACATGGGGCGACGCTACCCTGCCCGGGTCCCTGCGGACCCTGCGGCCACCAGGTCTGCCACAGCCCCGCCCGGGTCTCCAGAGGTCACCAGCGACTCACCGACGAGGATCGCTCTGAAGCCGGCGTCGTAGAGCACAGCGGCATCCTCCTGGGTCCTGACCCCGGATTCCGCTACACGCTCCACCCCTGCGGGAATACAGGCTCCCACCCGTCGGGCCCGGTCGGAGTCAACCTGGAAGGTGTTCAGGTCGCGCTGGTTCACGCCTACCAGGTCTGCTCCTGCGGCCAGTACCCGCTCCAGTTCGGACTCGTCATGCACCTCGGCGAGGGAATCCAGGCCCAGTTCCCTCGAAAGGGCCAGGAAGTCGGACAGCTCGGAGTCGTCGAGGGCCGCAGCTATGAGGAGCACGGCATCAGCTCCCATGAGCGCAGCATCACATACGTCGCGTGGATCCACGGTGAAGTCCTTGCGCAGGACCGGGATCGGGACTGCTCCCCTGGCTGAGCGGAGGTCCGCAGCGGAACCGCCGAAGTGGTCCTGGTCGGTGAGGACGGAGAGACAGGTGGCTCCTCCAGCCATGTATGCACCTGCGGTCTCGGCCGGGTCCAGGTCGATGGCCAGGTCACCGCGCGACGGCGACCTGCGCTTGATTTCGGCGATCACCGCCATGAGGCCCTCGTCGAGGGACCGGATCGCATTACGAAACCCGCGTGGCTGTGCGAACTGCCCGGCCTCGTCGATCAGGGCATCAAGGGAGCGACTGTCGGCGGCTGCGACGGCACGGTGGTGGTCAAGAATCTCATCGAGGTAGGTACCCACGTCCTGAGGCTAACCAGAGCCTGAACGGGGATGCCGACAATTTGGGGCCATCAGCGCCCTTGTCCTCATGTCCTAACCGTTCCATCACATTGATCGGGCATCATCAAGCGGGTGAACACGCCACCTGGCGTGCCAGCATGGAGAGGTCATGTCGGAACAGGCTGTGGTAGTGGTAGTCGAGGACGATCCGAATATCGCCGACCTCGTCGACATGTACCTGCGCCGCGATGACCACCGCGTCTACCAGGCGGCTACCGGCGAAAAGGCCCTCGAGATAGTCAGTCAGCGCTCCCCCGACCTTGTAATTCTCGACATCGGCCTCCCGGGCGAGATTGACGGATTCGAGTGTTGTCGCAGGATCCGGGCGGAATCTGATGTTCCCGTGATCATGCTGACCGCACGCGACGACGAGATCGACCGGGTGATCGGCTTCGAGTTGGGTGCCGACGACTATGTCACCAAGCCCTTCAGCCCCCAGGAGTTGGCTGCCCGGGTCAAGGCCGTTCTGCGGCGGTCGAGCACACCCCGGGAACCTGTCGGCGGCGTGCACGAGTTGGGTAACGTCCTGATAGACGCTGCCCGCCGCGAGGTCCTTATCGACGGTGAACCGCTCCCCATGGCAGCCCGCGAGTTCTCCCTGCTCCTCTTCCTCCTCGAGAACCGTGGTCTTGCCCTGAGCCGAAGACAGCTTCTCGACGGAGCATGGGAGGTCGACTGGGTTGGAGACGAACGGACCGTCGACGTCCACGTTCGCCAACTCCGGCGCAAGCTCGGTCCCGACCTTCCTCTCGAGACCATTTCCGGCCTCGGGTACCGGCTGGGATGAGGTCAGCCTGATGCGCAGACGCCTTCTCACTGCCCTGGTAGGAGCGGTTGTGGCCGCCCTTCTGGCGGTTGGTGTGGTCACCGTGGTCCTCGTGAGGCTTGCTGCCTATGACACAACCGTTGAACACCTCGAGAACCGTGCCACGACCCTGGCGACGGTAATTGGCGAGTCGATTGCAGCTGACGCGCATGTACCTCTCGCCAGAGGACGCATGCAGAGGCTCAGCGATTCGCTCGGCATTGGCGTTCTCCTACTGATGCCCCATCCCTCCATGCCTCCGCGGATCCTGGCAGACCTTCCCGAGGGTCTGACTCCGGCCGACCTGGATCCCGATGTTCTGGTTACCACGGGTACGAGCAATGGCCGCGTCGGCGACAACGCCTGGGCCGCAGCCACCTATGCCGCCGAGGAGGGACGATCTCCAATCATCATCGTCGTGGTCAGCGGCGGCCTCTTCGCCCCTCTCGGACCCTCCGGCCGCTGGTTCCTGGTTGCAGCGGCGGTGACAATCGTCGGTGCTGTCGTAGTCGCGGTTCGCCTCAGCAGGACCCTGGCGCGGCCACTTGTCGAGGCAACCGAGGCCGCCCGCCGGATTGCCGGTGGCGAGCTGGGTACCCGCCTTCCCGAGCCACTACCGGGGCACCACGACGAACCAGCCGAGTTGGCGAGGGCCGTCAACGCCATGGCGGAGGGCCTCGAGAGATCACGGGGCCTTGAGCGCCAGTTCCTGTTGTCCGTGTCCCACGACCTCCGAACCCCGATGACCTCGATACAGGGCTACGCCGAGGCCCTCAGCGATGGCACCGTCGACGATGCACGCCGTGCCGGCGGTGTCATCCTTGACGAGGCCCGACGTCTGGACCGCCTCATCCACGATCTCCTGGATCTGGCCAGACTTGACTCCAGGCGTTTCAACCTTGACCTGCATCCAACCGATGTCGGGGCTGCAACCGAGCGGGCTGTCGAGGGCTTCGTGCCAGCCGCCTCGGCTAGCGACGTGGAGTTGAGTGTCTCGACCCCTGCAGAATCGGCAATTGCCAGGATCGATGTCGACCGGTGGGGTCAGGTCGTAGGCAACCTGATCGAGAATGCTGTACGCCACGCATCGGGCCGTGTCGATATCGAGGTGACCGGCATACCGGACCATGTCCACCTGAGCATTACCGACGATGGCCCCGGGATCGACGAAGAGGACCTGACGCATGTGTTCGAGCGGCTCTACGTGTCCAAGAGGAACCCGGCCAGCCAGGAGTCGGGCTCGGGTCTGGGCCTTGCCATCGTCAGGGAGTTGATTCGGGCCATGGACGGAACCGTCTCGGCCGAATCAGCGCCGGGCGGGGGTGCCCGCCTGACGGTCACGGTTCCGGCGGTGTCCTGAGGACACCGCGCGCCCTGCAGGGGTCAGTCGGTTGCTGAGCGGGCGGCTGTCATTCGGCGGGCCGCCGGAACAGCGACGAGCAGCGCCTTGGCCTTGTTGCGGCACTCCTCGTACTCGGACTCAGGCACGCTGTCGGCGACTATTCCGGCACCTGCCTGAACTGACGCGATTCCGTCCTTGACGAGCATGGTGCGTATCGCAATAGCCGTATCGATGTTGCCCGAAAAGTCGAAGTAGCCGATCACACCGGCATAGGGCCCTCGCTTTACCGGCTCCAACTGGTCGATGATCTCCATCGCCCTCACCTTGGGGGCTCCCGAGACCGTGCCCGCAGGCAGCGTCGCCCGCAACACGTCGATCGGGGTGCAGCCGTGAGCCAGGTCTCCTGCGACCTGACTGGTCAGGTGCATCACGTGGCTGTACCGCTCGAGGGTCATCATCTCCTCGACCTCCTCAGAGCCGAACTTCACCACACGACCGACGTCGTTTCGGGCCAGGTCTACGAGCATCACGTGTTCGGCCCGTTCCTTGGGATCCTCAGCCAACTCGGCTGCCATTCGCCGGTCGTCGGCCTCGGTGCTGCCGCGACGTCTGGTACCTGCGATCGGCCGCGAGATGACGCGCCCATCGAGGAGTTGAACCATTGGTTCCGGCGAGGAACCCACGACGGTCATATCCGGGTAGCGCAGGAAGTACATGTAGGGGCTGGGGTTGATCTGTCGCAGAACCCTGTACACGTCGAAGGGCTCTGCATCGAGTTCGACGTCAAAGCGTTGAGACAGCACCACCTGGAAGATGTCGCCGGCAAGGATGTGTTCCCGGGCTGCCTCGACGGCAAGGCAGTAGTCGTGTCGGCTCATGGAGGAGGTGGTCTCGGGGGCCTCATCGGCCTGGTCGGGGGGCATCATCAACGGCTCGTCGAGCGGAAGTGCTCCGGCGGCGGCGAGCCTGTCGAGCCGGTCCTGCGCATCGGAGTAGAGCGAGTCCAGGTCAGCCCCATCAGCGGAGTCGGGAACCACCACGTTCGCTATCAGGACCGCCCTCTGCCTCCAGTGGTCTATTGCAACCATGTCGCCGATTACAGACATGACGCCGTCGGGAAAGCCCCGGTCGTCGGGCGGTGAATCTGGCAGGCGCTCTACCTCGCGCACTACGTCGTAGCCGAGAAAGCCCATCAGGCCGCCATGGAGTGGTGGCAGACCCTCGATATCGGGCGACCTGAAGTGCTCGAGGAGCCCCTGCATCGCCACCAGAAGGCCGTCGTCAACGCTCACGCCGTCAGGGACTGCCCCCTCGGCTGCGAGGGAGCCGCCTGACAGGGTGAGGGTCAGGGAGGGGTTGAGGCCGATGAACGACCAGCGGCCCCAGGTTTCACCCCTGTCGACGCTCTCGAGCAGGAAGCCGTTGCCGTCTCCGACGCAGCGAGTGAACAGCGCCACCGGAGTGGTCAGGTCGGCGAGCAACTCGCGCCAGACCGGCACGACACTATGGGATGCGGCCAGTCGACCGAACTGCTCTCTACCGGGACCGTCCACGTGATCAGGTGCCGTTGTCGCCGAACGGGCTGAAGAAGCACGTGTACTCCCCGGTGTGACAGGCACCGTTGCCCTCCTGGTCGACCACGAACAAGAGGGTGTCGCCGTCGCAGTCGAAGTAGGCCTCGCGCACGTACTGCCGGTCACCCGAGGTCTCACCCTTGCACCAGTACTCCTGGCGGCTCCGGCTCCAGAACCAGGTTCTCCCGGTCTGAAGCGTCTGGGCCAACGAGTCGGCATTCATCCAGGCCATCATCAGGACACGGCCTGTGTCGGCCTCTTGAACTATTGCGGGCACGAGGCCGTCGTCGTTGTATGTGACAGCAGCCAACTGTTCCTCCGAAGCGAAGATCGGCCTGCCCTGACGGGTTGTGGGGTCGGTCATTGCCGCAGCCTACGGTCACGCAGATGTCACGCGAAGTCCATTTGACGGGCCCCTCATGATGAGGGTCGATCAGAGGTAGAGGCCGGTGCTTCCCTCTTCGAGACGCTGGGCAGCCACGGCGTGGATGTCACGCTCCCGCACGATGATGTAGTCCATGCCCCGCACCTCCACCTCGTAGCGGTCCTCAGGGTTGAACAGCACCTGGTCACCGACCTCCATGGCCCTGACATTCGGCCCCGTTGCGATCACCTCTGCCCAGGCCAGGCGCTTGCCCATCTGAGCCGTCGCAGGTATCAGGATTCCGCCCGTCGAACGCCTTTCGCCCTCTGCTCCGTCGATGCCGACCAGTATCCGGTCGTTGAGCATCTTGATGGGTAGTCCCTCGGCGTCTGACGGGCCCGGGACTGCTGCTATCGCTGGTTTGTCCACCGCGGGAACGGTACCCAGTGGGGCGGCCATTGTGTGACGCACTCAGGAACCGACAGGTCGGACGGATACCCCTGCTGTGGCCATGTGTGCCTTTGCCGCAGCGATCGTGTGTTCGCCGAAGTGGAAGATCGATGCGGCCAGCACGGCATCGGCCAGGCCTTCCACCGCCCCTGCAACAAGGTGATCGAGGTTGCCCACCCCCCCGCTCGCAATCAGGGGAACGCTGACCGCCCCTCCGACCGCCAGGAGCATCGGTATGTCAAATCCGTCACGTGTGCCGTCGCTGTCCATGGAGGTCAGAAGGATCTCGCCTGCTCCCATCTGGTCGGCTCTGGTGGCCCATTTGACGGCATCGAGACCTGTCGGTGTCCTACCGCCGTGGATGAACACCTCAAAACCGCTGTCGACCTCGCTGTTGCGTCGACCGTCAACGGCCACAACTACACACTGTTCTCCGAATTCGGCAGCCAGTTCACCGATCAGGTCCGGCCTCTCGACGGCTGCGGTGTTGACCGAGACCTTGTCGGCTCCTGCACGCAGGATGGCTCTGGCATCCTCGACGCTGCGGATCCCGCCTCCGACGGTGAAGGGTATGAACACCTCCTCGGCTGTGTGGCGCACCATGTCGATGGTGGTCTCCCGGGAGTCCGAGGAGGCCGTTATGTCAAGGAAGACCAACTCGTCGGCGCCCTCCTCGTCGTAGCGTCGCGCCAACTCGACCGGGTCACCGGCATCGCGTAGGTCGACGAAGTTGACCCCCTTCACAACCCGTCCGCCGTCGACGTCGAGGCAGGGAATGACCCTCACGCTTCTCATGTCTGCGCCATCGCCCTGACAGCCTCTTCCAGGTCGACCGTTCCCTCGTAGAGGGCCTTGCCGAGGATGATCCCTCCGATGCCGCTTCCGCCTTCGCTCAGAGCGGCGAGCTCCTCCAGGTGCTGGAGTTGCCCAACCCCACCGGATGCGATCACCTCAACGTCTGTTTCTCTGAGAGCAGCACGCAGGAGGTCGGTATCGGGGCCTTCGAGGGTGCCATCCCTGAGAATCTGGGTTACGACGAAGGCATCAACCCATGCCGGATCAAACAGTCCGATTGCGTCAGCGAGCGTCAGGCCACTCCCCTGTGTCCAGCCTCGTAGGGCCACCTCGTCGCCCTTGACGTCGATTCCGACCGCCACGGCACCCAGTTCAGCGACCTGGCCGACGATGGCAGGGCTCTCGAGGGCGGCCGTTCCCATCACGACACGCCTGACACCCGCGTCAAAGAGGACCTCCGCATCTGCGATGGATCGAACCCCACCCCCTGCCTGTACCGGTATGTCCAGAGCTGTCGCCACTGCTCCGACAACAGCCCGGTTGGTGGGGTCACCGGTGAGAGCTGCATCCAGGTCGACCACGTGCAGCCATGGCGCTCCGGCGGCCTCGAAACGGCGTGCCTGTTCAACCGGATCGTCGCCGTAGACGGTTTCGCGGGCAAAGTCGCCCTCGATGAGCCTCACACACCGGCCACCCCTCAGATCGACAGCCGGAAACAGCGCCGGGCCCATCAGCTACCTCCGGGGAGCGAATCGACGAAGTTGCCGAGGACCTTGAGTCCCGTGCGTCCGGACTTCTCGGGGTGGAACTGAACTCCCCAGAGGTTCCCCCTTCGGACGGCGGCACACAGCGGCTTGCCGTATTCGCATGTGGCGACGGTGGCCGGGCCGACCTGTGCTGCGTATCCGTGGACGAAGTACATCCAGGCAGCGTCCGGCAGGCCCGCAAAGAGCGCATCACCGTCTGTGATGTCCAGGCGGTTCCACTGCATCTGCGGACACTTCACGTCACCTGTAATGCGTCTGACACGCCCTTCGATCACGCCGAGACCCCGACTACCGGAAGCCTCGTCGCTGCCATCGAACAGCATCTGCATGCCCACACAGATTCCGAGGAAGGGCCTGCCGCCAGCGGCAGCATCGACGGCGGCCTCCCGTGCAATATCGGTCAACCCTGACTCGTCAAGTGCCTCGAGACAGCGCCCGAAGGCTCCGACACCGGGCAGGACGATTCCGGCCGCTTCGTCGATGAGGCCCCTGTCTGCCGTGAGGGTGGCATTGGCTCCCATCCGCTGGAGCGCCTTTTGAGCAGACCTCAGGTTGCCGATGCCGTAGTCGAGGACAGCGACAAGTGGCCCTTCGGTCACAGGCTCCCCTTGGTCGACGGTACGGCATCACCATCGACGGCTACTGCGTCGCGGAGGGACCTGGCAACTGCCTTGAAGCAGGCCTCGACAATGTGGTGGGTGTTGGCCCCGCGGATCGACTCGACGTGCAGCGTCAGGGCTGCCGAGACGCTGAATGCGCGCCAGAACTCCTCTATCAGCTGTGGATCGAAGGGGGGATCGCCAAGGATCTTCTGGCCGGGGAACCCAACCTCATAGTGCAGATAGGGGCGTCCGGACAGGTCAAGCGAGACGTCGACCAGAGCCTCGTCGAGGGGAACACGGTTGGACGCAAAGCGCCTGACCCCCGCCTTGTCACCGAGAGCCTCTGAGAACGCCGTGCCAATGGCGATACCGACATCCTCGACTGTGTGGTGCGCGTCAATCTCGAGGTCGCCGCGACACTCGACAGCGAGGCCAAAACCGCCGTGTCGCCCCAGCTGGTCGAGCATGTGGTCAAAGAACGGGATTCCGGTCGAGGCAGAGACTGACCCACCATCAAGGTCGATATCGACCTTCACCGCCGTCTCGCTGGTCGTGCGCTCACATGAGCCGGATCGGCCTGTCACAACAACACCTCCCTGAGAGCGACCAGGAATCGGTCGTCCTCACTTTGTGTACCAATGGTCACCCGTAGGCAGTCCTCGAGACCCGCCACCGACGAGAAGTCACGCACGAGAACCGACCTGTCGAGGAGTCCCTGCCATGCCTGAGTCCCCGACATCGCCTCTGGCCGGAACAGGATGAAGTTGGCCTGCGACGGCCAGACGGTGACGGGCAGCTCCCCGAGAGCCGCGGCGAGGCGACCGCGCTCGGTGATTACGGCCTCGACACGTTCCTGCATCTCAGCACCGTAGGCAAGAGCAAGGATGCCGGCCTCCTGTTTGATGGAGTCGAGGTGGTACGGCAGCATGACCTTCTCCAGTTCGCTGAGACACCACGGCGGCCCCAACAGGTAGCCGAGGCGCAGACCTGCCATGGCCCATGTCTTTGAGAAGGTCCTTGTAACCACAAGCGACCTGTCCTCGCGAAGGAGGTCGACAGCGGATGTGGGCGAGAACTGTCCGTAGGCCTCATCAACGACAAGGAGGCCGCCGTGGGGCTCAAGCAGGTCGAGTGCACTCTGCACCAGGCCCTCGGGGTCGAGCAGACCGGTCGGGTTGTTCGGGGAGCACAGGAACAAGATGTCGGGCTGTTCGGCCTCGAAGAGATCGGTCAGAAGGTTCCTGTCGAGCGAGAAGTCGGCACGGCGGGCAGCCCTGACCAGACGGGTACCGGTTATGCGGGTGATCTGGGAATGCATTGCGTAGGTGGGCTCGAACACCGCGGCGGAGCGGCCTGGACCTCCGTAGGCCAGAAGCGTGGCCTGGAGCACCTCGTTTGAGCCGTTGGCGCAGAACACCCAGTCGGGGTCGAGGCCGTACCGCTGGCCCAGGGCGGCACGTAGTCGAACCGCGCCCCTGTCGGGGTATCTGTTCAGGTCAACGCCGTCCAGAGCCCTGCGCAGGTCGGACATGAACTCAGCCGGTGGCGGCTCGGCCGCCTCATTGGTGTTGAGGCGAACGTCGACCTCGACCTGGGGAGAGTGGTAGCCGACCAGCGAGGCGACGTCTGAACGTGCGCGTGCCCTCTGCCTCGACGGGATCTCGGATTCAGGCATCGGACAGACGCATCCTCACGGACTCGGCATGGGCGTCGAGTCCCTCGACCTCGGCAAGGGTCACGATGTGGGGGCCCAGTCGCTCGATGGCTGTCCGGTCGGCGGTGACCACGTGCACATCCTTGGTGAAGTCCGAGACCGTCAGGGCCCCGGCGAACCTGGCCGTTCCTGCGGTTGGAAGCACATGGCTGGGCCCGGCCATGTAGTCGCCGAGAGAGGCCGGTGACCACGGGCCACAGAACACGGCACCGGCGTTTCTCACCTTCAGAGCCAGCTCACCCGCATCGGCACACATCAACTGAAGGTGCTCGGGAGCGATTTCGTCGGCGACGGCAAGGGCCTCGACAGGTCCGTCGACGAGCACGCAGATACCGGCCACTGCGAGAGTTGCCTCAATATCGGACCTGCGGGGTGATGCAGCGACGATCTCCTCGATTGCGCCCTCAGCGGCAGCGGCAACCGCCTCGTCCCAGGTGATGAGCCATGCCAGGCCGTCGGGTCCGTGCTCGGCCTGCACAACCACGTCGACAGCGGCGAATTCGGGTGGGACGGTGGCATCGGCGATGACTACGACCTCAGAGGGACCTGTGAAGCCCACGGGGATTCCGACCGCACCCGCAACCTCCTGCTTTGCGACAGCCACATAGACGTTGCCGGGACCCACGATCACGTCGACCGGGTCGATGCTTGCCGTTCCGTAGGCAAGCGCGGCGATTGCCTGGGCTCCACCGACCGGGTGCACCGCGTCGACTCCGGCGACAGCTGCCGCAGCAAGAGTTGCATCGGGAATCAGACCATCGGAGCCTGGCGGTACACACACGACGACCTCGTCTACCCCGGCGACCCTCGCCGGAACAGCCGTCATGAGCAGCGTGGACGGATAGGTGGCCCTTCCGCCGGGTACATAACAGCCGGCCCTACGCACCGGCCTTGGAATCGAACGGACCTCGAGGCCACCTGCCTCATGCCTCATCTCTGGCCGGACCTGAGTCGCGTGATGTCCACGTATCGCCTCGGCCGACGCCAAGAGGGCTTCCCTGACCTCAACGCCCACCCTCTGGAGAGCCTCTTCCATCTCGGGGCGACCGATGCGGGGGCTCGGCGGAGACGCACCGTCGAATCGCTCTGTGAACTCCGCCAGTGCCTCGTCGCCGCGCTCTCTGACCGCGGCGATAATCGAACGGACCACCTCGGTCACGTTGTCGCTGACGGGTTCGGGACGCGGCAGAACATCGGTGAGACAGCCGGTAAACCCGCGGAGGTCGAGTCGGGTCAGCACCCCGCCACGCTACCGGGCGGCGTGGTCGTGGACGGCGGCATTTCGAGTCGCCGGTGGCAGCCGCTGCGCCGCTGGGCAAGACTCCCGGCGTGGAACCCGACCCGGAGGCAGAACTCTCCTCGCTGGCCAGCCAGCTCGACGAGTTGATCGGACGCGTCGGAACCATTCTGGGAGGCATGGAGCAGGGTGACCGGGCCGACGGCCAGTCGGCACTTCTGGAGGTCGAGCGTCACCTCGTGGGTGCCCGCAGGGAGTTGGAACGCCGTACCCGTTAGACGGTCGATGACGGGCAGTAGTCGTTCAACACGCAGTCCTCACAACGCGGAGAACGGCTCGGGCATACTCGCCGACCGTGGAGTATCAGGAGCAGGCTGAACAGGCCTCTCTCGGCTGCTGGAACCATCGGGTTGAGGACCATCTCGACCTTCACCGGATCGGTCTCATCGGTTATGGCGAGCCGTCTGGCCAGGCGACCGACATGTGTGTCGACGGGAAGGCCTGGCAGGTCGAGGGCCACGCTTCGAACGACGTTCGCCGTCTTGCGTCCGACTCCGGGTAGCGAAACCAGATCAGGCATGGCCCCGGGGACCACGCCGTCGTACACGTCGGCGAGCCTTCTGGCCATTCCCATCAGATTGCGCGCCTTTGCGGAATAGAAGCCAGTGGAATGCACCAACTTCTCGAGGTCTTCGGGAGCGGCATCTGCAAGGGCGTCAGCATCCGGATAGGCGGCAAATACCGCTGGGGTAACCATGTTGACCCGCTTGTCCGTGCACTGGGCCGACAGGATCGTGGCTACAAGGAGTTGAAACGGGTTGGCGTGGTCGAGCTCGCACTGGGCGTCGGGATACTCCCCACCGAGGCGCCTGTGCGCCTCCCTGGCTCGTCCCCGGGGGGTTCTCGGTGTTCCCACGTCGTCGGACAGTATCCGGCGCTGCGGCCTCCCGGCGGTAGCCTCCTGCCAAATGGAGCGACTTGTTGTCTCGGACGGAACGGACACCGCCACCCTGGTCGCCACCCTCGACCACTGGGTCCTCACCGTCGACGTCCCCAGAGGCGAGGCTGAGCGCAGACAGCGCCTCCTCGAAGCGGCAGCTCAGGCCCTCGGCGCCGAGGGCGGTGGACGCATCGTCTTCTGGGTCGACAACGCCGACGAGGCCGGAGACCGCGTACCGCTGGCCGCCGGCTACACGCCGTTCAGGGACCTGTGGAGGCTGGGTCGGCAGCTTCCGGCCATTCCGGGTTCGCTCACAACCCGACCTTTTGTCGACCAGGACAGCGCTGCATTCCTCGAGGTGAACAACCGTGCATTCGACTGGCACCCGGAGCAGGGCGGCATGACCGAGGCCGACCTCGAGTCCCGGATGTCCGAACCCTGGTTCGATGTTGATGGTTTTCGGATCTGGGAGAATGATGCCGGTGGGTTGGGAGGTTATTGCTGGACCAAGGTCCACAACGACGTCAAGCCGCCGGTGGGTGAGATCTACGCCATTGCGGTCGATCCCGACCTGCGGGGCCGGGGCATCGGCCGTGAGCTCACCCTCGCCGGCCTGGAGTGGCTCGCCCACCAGGGGCTGCGCAGGGCCATTCTCTACGTGGAGTCAGACAACCGTCCGGCCAACCGGATGTACAACGAACTCGGGTTTGAGCACGAGGCCACCAACCGGGCCTACCAGCGCATTCTGCGATGACCGGCGACTCCCCCACATCTGACCCACCCAGCAGGACCGACCGGGGCATTCCCGTCTCCCGCTACGACCACGACCGCACCGAGTTGGATGCCCTTCTTACAGGTCTGCCCACCTACCGGACAGAGCAGCTCTGGCAGGGCCTCTACAGCGATCTGGCCGACCCGGCCGACATCACCACACTTCCGGCGACACTTCGAAGCGAGCTCGCCGAGCAGTTGCCTGCTGCCCTCCACCTGGATCACCGGTCGGTCAGCGACAGCGGTGAAACTGTCAAGTGGCTCTGGCGTCTTGCCGATGGCTCCCTTATCGAGACGGTGCTTATGCACTACGAGGAGAGATCCACCGTCTGTGTCAGCTCCCAGGCCGGATGTGCCATGGCCTGCGGCTTCTGCGCCACCGGCCAGATGGGATTTGACCGACACCTCTCAACCGGAGAGATGGTCGAGCAGGTTGTACGGGCACAACGCGAGGCCGGCGAGCGGAGGGTCTCGAATGTGGTCTTCATGGGCATGGGTGAACCACTTGCCAACTACGACCGCACCTGGGCGGCGGTTGAACGGATCCACGGAGCCCTCGGTCTATCCGCGCGACACCTGACCATCTCCACCGTCGGCCTCATACCCGGAATTCTGAGGCTCGCCGAGGAGAGCCTCCCGGTGAACCTGGCCGTGTCACTCCACGCAGCAAATGACCGACTACGCGATGAACTGGTGCCGGTGAACCGTCGATGGCCCCTGACAGCACTCGCCGAGGCCTGCAGCCACCACGCGATCACAACCGGGCGTCGCCTCTCCTTTGAGTGGGCGCTGATGCACGACGTGAACGACACCCTCAGGGACGCCGCCGAGTTGGCCGACTATGCGGGCCCCCTGGCGGCGCATGTGAACCTGATACCGCTGAACCCCACACCCGGCTGGCCAACCCGCGGCTCCTCTCCCCTCCGGGTCAGGGAGTTCGCCGGCGAACTCGGGAATCGGGGAATCAACGCAACCATCCGCCGCACCCGCGGCGTTGATATCGACGCTGCCTGCGGCCAGTTGAGGGCCAGCCGAACCTCGGTAGATCTGAGCCCGCCACGGCGTGAAGCGCCACCCCGCCTGCCAGACTGAACCAATGGAATCACGCCGCTGGTTGAACCGGTACCAACCACAGACCCTCGTCACCGGAACCATGCTCCTCTACATCGAGGGCCTCTTCAACCTTGTCAGGGGAACGGAGTTGATGTTCATCGGGTTGGCGATGTTCCCGGCCGCCTACGCGATAGCCAACGACAAGCGCTGGGGCTGGAGGCTGGGGGTTGGGGCCGCTGCCCTGGCGGTTCTGCTTCGACTGATCTCGATCCTCTCGTACGGCTTCACCCCGACCGTCCTGTTGATTCTGGTATTCCCGGTGGCCCTCCTGGCCCTGCTGGTCCACCCCATCAGCAGGGAATACCAACGGGTCTGGTTCTCCTGACCATGTCCGGACCCGCCGACCCCGCTTCAGGAGGTCAGGGCGCTCCGCTCCCCCGAGGAGAGGCCAAGTCTGTCGAGGTGCGGCGCATGTTCGACAGCATCGCCCCCCGCTACGACCTGGTGAACAGGATCATGACGTTTCGCCTGGATGTCGCCTGGCGTAGGCGGACTGTGGCAGCGCTCGACCTTCCGGGCGGTTCCACCGTCATGGACGTGGCCTGCGGCACCGGAGACCTCTGCAGGGACCTGCAGCGGGCCGGCCACCGCGCCGTCGGCCTCGACATGTCGTGGGGAATGCTCGCCGCAGCACGTACCGACGCTCCCCTGCTGCATGCCGATGCCCTCCTCCAGCCAGCAAGGTCAGGGGCTATCGACGGTCTCTCCTGTGGCTTCGCCCTTCGAAACTTCACCGCCCTCGAACCGTTCCTCTCTGAGGCGGCACGACTTCTCAGGCAGGGGGGCCGTATGGCCCTGCTCGAGGTTGACCGCCCCACAAATCCGGTCCTGCGGGCCGGCCACGGTCTCTACTTCGGAAAGGTTGTTCCCCTGGTCGGCGGCCTCTTCTCAGACAGGGATGCCTACCGCTACCTACCTCGTTCGGTCGCCTACCTTCCGCCCGAGCCTGAGTTGCTGGCCATGATCGCTGCGGTCGGATTCAGCGATGTCGACAAGGTGCGTCTGTCAGGTGGGATCGCCCAGTTGATTACAGCCACCCGTTCCTGAGCGGCGCTGCTCAGACAGACAGCGCCAGACCGAGGGCCAGGAGGGCACCGGCCAACATCTGCGTGCTGGCCGTCCTGCCGAGCACGGGAACCAGATCGGATCCACCTGCTCCACGCAGCACGGAGCGGACGGCCGGACCGGCGGTGATGCCGCCACCGAGAATCAGAGCGGCCCACGGGCGCTCGAGGGCACAGAGAGATCCGAGGATCAGACCACCGTCGGCCATCGCCACGTAGAGCCAGCGTGTGCGACGGTCGCCGATCCTCACGGCCAGGGTGTGCTTCCCGGCCTTCTCGTCTGTCGGAATGTCGCGCAGGTTGTTGACGACCAGCAGTGAAACTGCGAGAAGGCCTACCGCTGAGCCGGCCAGAAGGGCCAGTCCTGTGACCTCCCGTGCGTGGACGTAGGCGCTTCCGACCGTGGCGACAAGACCAAAGAACACAAATACGAACACCTCGCCCAGTCCCAGGTAGCCGTAGGGCCTTGGTCCGCCGGTGTAGAGCCAACCGGCTGCAATCGACGCGGCACCAACGAGAAGCAGCCAGGGGGTGACCGCCAGGGCGAGGACCAGGCCGGCAATGGCTGCCACAGCAAAGGCTGCCACAGCAGCCAGCCTGACCTCTGTGGGTGAGGCCATTCCCGAACCGACGAGCCTTCGTGGCCCTGTCCGGTCGGGGCCGTCGGTTCCGCGTACCCCGTCTGCGAGATCGTTCGAATAGTTGGTTCCCACCTGCAGCGCCAGGGCCACGATGAGCGCCAGCAGGGCCCGCCACCAGATAATCCCCGAGCCGGCTGCGACCGCGGTGCCTACAGCTACCGGAACGATCGCAGCGGGAAGGGTCCGGGGCCGTGCCCCAAGTATCCAGTGCTGCATCCTGCCAGTCTGCCAGCGAAGGGGCCGACGGCCGATCCCCCGCCGCCCGACCGGTATGGTCAGCGCCCTGTGAACCGTCTCGCCGGGGAGACCAGCCCCTACCTGCGCCAACACGCCGAGAACCCCGTCGACTGGTTTCCGTGGGGTTCAGAGGCCTTCACCGCTGCCTCAGAGCTCGACAGGCCGATCCTCCTGTCCGTGGGCTATTCCGCATGCCACTGGTGCCATGTGATGGCCCACGAATCCTTTGAGAACACCGAGATCGCCGCCCAGATGAACGATGGGTTCGTGAACGTGAAGGTGGATCGGGAGGAGCGGCCCGATGTGGACGCCATCTACATGGATGCCGTTACCTCGCTGACCGGGAGGGGTGGCTGGCCAATGACCGTGTTCTGCACCCCCGACGGTCGTCCCTTCCATGCCGGCACCTACTGGCCCGACACCCCGAGGGGCGGCATGGCATCGTTCCCCCAGGTGCTGTCTGCGATCGTGAAGGCATGGGCTGAGGACCGCCAGGACCTGGATGGCATGGCCGACCGCCTGACTGCCGCCATGACTCTCCAGGCCGAGATGGAGCCGGCTGCGGCGCCTCCGGGGCCGGAAACCCTCGCCGGTGCGTCCGACCAGATGCTGGCAGTACACGACGACGAGTGGGGCGGCCTTGGTGGTGCCCCCAAGTTCCCACAGGCCATGAACCTCGAGGCACTGCTGCGAAATATCGCCCATACCGGGAAGCCTGAGCCGACCAGGGTGCTCACCACCACCTTGGACGCCATGGCATCAGGTGGGATGTACGACCACCTCGGTGGCGGCTTCTCCCGGTACTCGGTTGACCGGTACTGGCTGGTCCCCCATTTCGAGAAGATGCTCTACGACAACGCCCTCCTGTCCCGTGCCTACCTGCACGGTTGGCAGGTCCTGGGGCACGATCGATGGCGCCAGGTGGCCTCTGAGTGCATCGAGTACGTACTGCGGGACCTGAGGCACCCCGATGGTGGCTTCCTGTCAGCTGAGGATGCCGACTCCGAGGGGGTGGAGGGAAGGTTCCACGTCTGGTCGGAGGCCGAGGTGCGCGAGGTGTGCGGTTCCGACGCCGACGCTGCGATCGCCTGGTATGGGGTCACCGGGGCCGGCAACTTCGAGGGAGCAAGTATCCTGCACCGCCCGGTCCGGGGCGACCTCCTCCGGCCGGACGACGTCGAGAGGGCACGACAGGCCCTGTTCGCACGCCGCGAGGCCAGGGTCCGGCCTGGGCTCGACGACAAGGTCCTGACCGAGTGGAACGGCCTGATGCTGGCGACCCTGGCCGATGCGGCGATGGCAACGGGAAAATCCGACTGGCTGGAGCCCGCCCGGGCCAACGGGGACTTTCTGTGCCGTGTTCTGCAGCGCCCTGACGGCCGCTGGCTGCGCTCCTGGCAGGCCGACGGAGGTGCACGCCACCTCGGCTACGCCGCCGACCACGCGGCGATGATCGACGGCCTGACCCGCCTCGGTGAGGCCACGGGCGAGATCCGCTGGACCGAGGCTGCCGTCTCAACAGCTGAGGTCCTGTTGGCCCTGTTCAGCGATCTCGACAACGGTGGCTTCCACACCACCGGAAGTGACGCCGAGGCTCTCGTGATGCGCCCCAAGGACCTGATGGACAACGCCCAGCCGTCTGCCAACAGCCTGGCTGCGGTAGCCCTGCTCCGCCTCGGCGCCCTCGTCGGCGAGAAGCGCTACACCGAGGCCGCCGAAGGCGTGCTGAGGCTCCTCGGTGACCGGGCTTCAGAGCACCCCACAGCCTTCGGCCATCTGCTGGGAGCCGTGGACCTGTTCCACTGCGGCATCACCGAGGTGGTGGTGACAGGCCACCGGCCGGACCTCGTCGAGGTAGTCCAGCGGGCGTACATTCCAAACGTCGTGCTGGCCTGGGGTGAACGAGGCGACGGACCCCTCTGGGAGGGCCGTGAGGACGGCCTGGCCTATGTCTGCCGGAACTACGCCTGCCTCGCCCCGGTGGACTCCGTGGAGGCACTCAGGGAGACCCTGGACCTCACCTAGGCGCGCCAGTCGGGTCAGGCGGCCTTTTCCAGGATGTGGATGCCGCATGAGGAACCCAGGCCGATGACGTGAGCGAGGCCGACCTTGGCGCCCTTGATCTGGCGGTCTCCAGCCTCACCACGCAGGTGGGTTGTCACCTCGAACACGTTGGCCACCCCGGTGGCTCCGATCGGGTGGCCCTTTGAGATGAGCCCACCTGACACGTTCACGGGCGTTGTGCCGTCTCGGAACGGTGCGCCGGAGTCGATGAAGTCACCAGCACCACCCGGCTCACACAGGCCCAGGTTGTCGTAGTGGATCAACTCGGCAGTTGCGAAGCAGTCGTGCAGTTCGACCAGGTCCAGGTCCTCGGGGCCGATGCCGGCCTTCTCGTAGGCCTGGTTGGCTGCGTTGCGGGTGAGCGTGTTCACGTCGGGCTGAACCTGGCCGCTTTCAACCCAGGGATCCGAGGTCAGCACGGATGCTGCGATCTTGACCGCCCTCTTCTGGACACGCTTGGGCATCGACCGCAGACGTTCCTCTGAGACCAGAACGGCCGCAGCCGCACCGTCACCGGTCGGGCAGCACATAAGCAGCGTGTTCGGGTAGCTCTGGACCGGCGAGCCCATGATCTCCTCCAGCGAGAACTCCTTCTGGTACTGGGCCAGCGGATTCAGGGTGGAGTGGAGATGGTTCTTGTAGGCGACCTTGGCGAACTGCTCGAAGCCGACGCCGTCGTTCTCGTAGGCGTACGCCATGCCCGCCTGGGCGAAAACACCCGGCATGGTCTCGGTACCGATCACGCCGTCCACGGCAGTCACCGCGCCGTAGCGTCCGGCGGGCTCGTAGAGGTTGGCCTCCTCCTTGGAACCGCCCCGCAGAAGGCCCATCTTGCCCATCTGCTCGACGCCGACCGCCAGCCCCATCGAGGCCTCCCCTGCCTTGATCGACAGGTACACGGTCCGTATGGCCGTGGCACCGGTGGCGCATGCGTTGGTGACGTTGAACACCGGTATCCCGGTCTGCCCTATCTGCTTCTGGATCCGCTGACCCATGCTGGTGCTGGCCTGGAAGAGGGTCCCAGCGGCCATCACATCCATGTCGTGGACGGTCACCTCACCATCGGCGAATGCCTCGAGACACACCTTCGCTGCAAGGTCAACCGCGTCCAGGTCGGGGTAACGCCCGAACCTGGTCATGCTGGTACCTAGTACCCAGACTGAGTCACCTGACATGGAATCGTCCTCTCGCTGAGGGTTTGGGGGTTTAGGTTCAGACGGGGCGGTAGCCGAAGGCCACGCACTCGGTTCCGGCGTCGTCGGTGCCCGACACGTACGTGGCCAGGCGCACCTTCATGCCAAGGGTCACGTGTTCAGGGTCGGCCGGGCAGTCAACCAGGTTGGAGCGCACGGTGGTTCCGTCATCGGTCTCCACCAGCGCCGACACGTAGGGCACCGGTATCCCCGGTGCTGCCCTGTGCACGATGCTGAACGAGCGCAACGCCCCCTGGTTGGACACGCGGGCATTCACGAAGTCGGCCTTGCCGCACTTCGCACAGGCGTTACGGCGATCAAAGTATCGGGCACCGCAGTGTCCGCACTCGGTGGCACGCAGGTATGGGCGGGCGCCGATCCGCAGATAGTCGACAATCGGTACCTGTCGGGTGCTGGCCATTGCTACTCCATATCGGGCTGTCGTGGCTCTGAGCGCTTCGGCGGAACCCTAACCGTGGCAGCCGGTCAGGCCAGAGTCGGGACTACCAGCAGCCGTGGTGCACGACAGAGGCGACTGGCCGCCTGGACCGCGCCGCCGAGGTGCTCGGTCGTAGGGCCACATGGTCCGGGTGACCTATCGCGATGGCGCCGGGTGAGCGGGCGCTCCCCGGCACATCGAACCTCCGGCGAACTGCACCCTCGTTGCCGAACAGGCCGAAGAAGCAACAACCCAGGCTCTCTTCTACCACCAGCAACTGGAGAGCCATTGCCGCAAACGCCGCATCGGTCAGCCAGTACGGTACTGACCAGTCGGCAGCGTCGACGCCCAGACCGGTGGCTACCTTGTCGTCCTCGCCATACCTCTCGAGGTAGACATCGGGAAGGCCGAACGGGATGACGATGGCGGGGGCCAGCAGCAGTCCGGGCCATGGAAACCCTGAGTGCTTCTCCGAGGGAAGTGTCGTGTCCCAGAAGGCTGCGACCTCGCCCGGGCCCTCAAGAACCAAGAACTCGACTCCCTGACAATTGCCGGCAGTCGGAGTGCGACGGGCCCGATCCAACAGGCGGTCGATGACGCCGCCACCCAGCGGCTCCCGGGTGAAGGAACGGCAGGTTCTTCTAGCCGCCAGAGCCTCGTTGACCGACATGTCGTCGACCGCTCTGGGAGGCCTGCTCAGAGGAGTTTCTCGAGGCTTTCGGCCATCGCCCATCCGCAGGCAACCAGGACATCGCCACGCTTATGGTCCAGGCCACCGAAGTAGTCGACCACATCGGGGTCGATCTTCTCTGGCGTGAGGCTGGCGTGGTCGAAAACGCATGGTTGGCCGTCGCATCCGGGGACGAGAAAGGTGCGCTCGTTGTAGGACAGCGACGACATTCCGAACCTCTTTACGAAGCGCCGCCCCCATGCACGTTCCTCACCTGCAGCCTTGTGGCCGGGACGGGGTACGACGTCGACGAGCGTGCGGTATGCCTCAAAGCCGGAAGGATCGTTGAAGCGGGCGCCTATGACCACATCCTCGTCGGGGAAGGCCAGAGCCGCCCTTCTGAGCTGCTCGGCCATAACCGCACGCAGAACCGTGTCGCGCTTGCTGGTTCGGCGAATCGAGGCCAGCCCGATAATCACGCTCGGGGTGCCACCGATGCGCTCGAGGGTGCAGAAGGCGAAGCCCTTCAGGTGCCCACCCTCACGGGCGGTGGTAACCAGAACCCATTCCTCGGTCTGCTTTGAGAGCATGCCGATTCCGAACGAGTTTGGTCCGGCGGCCGAGAGATCGGCCATCTCCTCAATCTCGGCATCACCGAGCATCGTGCAATCCTTGGTCTCAACCTCGATTGCCATCGACTCCGGCCCCTCGCTAGCTGACTGATTTGCCGACCTTCTTGTCCGGCCTGCGCCGGGCAATTACAGCGGACATTCGGCCGAATTCGCAAGCCGAACGCCCCTCCATCCTGCCGGAGCACTGGCACTATCCCAACCCTGTCGTTCTGGGCAACACGCTTTTCAGCCGGTCAGGACCGATTCTGCCCCCAGCAACACCCTGATCTCGGCGACGAGACCGCCCGCCGGATCCACGCTGAACTCTGCCGGAAGGCTAAGTACGTGCCTGTCGCCGAGGTGTAGGAACACCTCGGAATCGCCGGGGTGGGACCTCAAGAGGGTCTTCAACTCGTCGATCGCATCCTCGCTGACCTGCTCGAGCGGCAGCTTGATACGCACCGGCTTTGAGACCCCGATGCTCGCGGCGTCAAACACCTCTACCTCCATGCAGATCAGCTTCGGGGAATCCTCCCGGGTGTCGGGTCGCCCCCTCAACAGGACCACGGCGTCGTCGGCCAGCTTGTGTCCGTGTTCCGTCATGGTCTTCGGGAACACCATCACCTCGATCGAACCCTCGAGGTCCTCAAGATCGAAGACCGCCATCAGGTCACCGCGACGGGTCCACTTCTTGTTCAGGTTAGTAACCACCCCACCAACTGTGCGAAACATGCCGTCCTCGGCCTCACGGAGTTCAGCAATGCTCGTGTCGGTTCGCCGGCGGAGTGCACCCTCGAAGCCGCGTAGCGGATGGTCCGACACGTAGAGGCCCAGCATCTCCTTTTCGAAGGCCAGGCGGGTCGACTTGTCGAACTCAACGTCGGCGATCTCAGCCCTCTCATCAAACGACGGCCCTGTTTCATCTGTACCGAACAACGACATGACCCCCATGTCATGTTCCCTGCGGCGCGCCAGGATGTGATCGATGATCTGCTCATGGGCATGGAGCAGTCCCTGGCGCGGGTGGCCGAGGCTGTCAAACGACCCCGCCTTGATCAACGACTCGACCGTTCGCTTGTTCAAGACACCCATATCGCAGCGTTCAACGAAGCTGTAGAAGTCCGTGAACGGGCCCGAGGCGTCCCGCTCCGCTTCTATGAGTTCCACCAGACCGGAGCCCACGTTTCGCACGGCTGAGAGGCCGAACACGATCTGGCCAGGGCCTCCACCGCCCCCCGCCGGCACGGGATTGAAGTCTGAGCGGGCCTTGTTGATGTCGGGGACAACAACCTCGATTCCCAGTATCCGGCACTCGTTGAGGTAGACCCCCGCCTTGTCGAGGTTCGACTTGACGCTGGTCAACAGTGCTGCCATGTACTCAACCGGGTAGTGGGCCTTGAGGTAGGCGATCTGATAGGCGATCAGGCCGTAGCCGTAGGCGTGGCTCTTGTTGAAGGCGTAATCGGCGAACTGCTCGATGATGTCGAACAGTTCCTCGCCGAGGGCACTCCCGTAGCCGGTCTCCTCGCAACCGCTGATGAACCCGTCGCGCTCCTGCTGCATCATCTCGCGGATCTTCTTGCCACAGGCCTTGCGGAGGTTGTCGGCCTGTGCCAGCGAGTAGCCGGCGAACTTCTGAGCCACCCGCATCACGGACTCCTGGTAGACCATCAGGCCGTATGTGTCGGCGAGGATCTCCTCAGCGTCGGGGTGGATGTAGGTAACCGGCTGCCGACCGTTCTTGCGGTCCGCGTAGTCGTTATGCATGTTGGCCGCCATCGGGCCTGGCCTGTAGAGGCCGACAAGAGCAGCCACGTCGTCGAAGCTGGAAGGCGCAAGGGAACGCATCAGGGCGCGCATCGGCCCCGATTCCAGCTGGAACACGCCGATCGAGTCGCCCCTTGACAGCAGGTCATACGTGGGTTGGTCCTCGAGGTCCACAGAATCAATGTCGACCTCAACTCCGCTGGTACGCCTTACGAGCTCGAGCGTGTCGGTTATGACGTCGAGGTTTCGCAGCCCCAGGAAATCCATCTTGAGTAGACCCAGGTCCTCGACCCCGTGCATCTCGTACTGGGTTACGACCGGTGCGTCCTCGGGGGCCTGGCCAGACTCGGGTTTCCGCTGGATCGGCAGGTAGTCGGTAAGTGGCTCCTTGGTGATCACCACTGCGGCAGCGTGGATTCCGTCCTGACGCCGTAGACCCTCAAGTCCCTTGGCCACGTCCACAACAGCCTTGACATCGGAGTCGGTGGTGTACATCTCGCGGAGATCAGCTGCCGCCTTGTAGCCATCCCGGTGCTTCTCGGTCTCCTCCAGACATGCCTCGAGAGGTGTGTCTCGCCCCATTACGAGTGGTGGCATCGCCTTGGCAATCTTGTCGCCTACTGCATATGGGTAGCCGAGCACCCGAGCTGCGTCCCTTACGGCTGCCCGTGCCTTGATCTGAGAGAACGTGACTATCTGAGCCACGTGGTCCCTGCCGTACTTCTCTGCCGCGTACCGGATCAACTCGTCGCGGTGCCTCGAGTCGAAGTCCATGTCGATATCCGGCATCGAACTGCGACTGGGGTTCAAGAACCGTTCGAAGAGGAGGTCGTAGCGAATCGGGTCCAGGTCGGTGATCCACAGGCAGTAGGCGACCGCGCAACCGGTTGCACTCCCGCGCCCGGGGCCGACCCTGATGCCTCTGTCCCTTGCGTACCTGATCAGGTCCCAGGTGATGAGGAAATACGAGGAGAAGCCCATGTCGCGGATGGTGCGCAACTCAAAGGTCAAGCGGTCCACCACGTGGTCGGGAAGATCTGACCCCCAACGCCGCCGGGCACCCTCGAATGTGAGGTGTTCCAGATAGGCGTCGTGGTCGTCGAACTCGGATGGAATCGGGAAGTCAGGTAACTGTGGGCTGCCGAACTCAATCTCCACGTCAGAACGTTCGGCGATCCACAGCGTGTTGTCACATGCATCGGGCAGTTCGCGGAACAGGCTTCGCATCTCGTGCGCGCTCTTCAGGTAGTGCTGGTCGCCGCTGAATCTGAAGCGGTCCGGGTCGCTCACCAATGATCCGGTCTGCACACACAGGAGCGCATCGTGGGCGACCGCATCGTCTTGATGGGTGTAGTGGCTGTCGTTGGTGGCGAGCAGCGGGGCGTTGATCTCCTTGGCGATCTTGATCAACTGGGGGTTGGTTCGGTGCTGTTCGGGAATCCCCTGATCCTGGAGTTCCACGAACAGGTTGTCCCTTCCGAAGATCTCCTGAAAACGGGCCGCCTTTGCCAGTGCCTCGTCGTAGTTGTCGCGCAGAAGCGATTGGAGCACATGCCCACCCAGGCAACCTGTGGTGGCGATGATGCCCTCGCTGTGGTCGGCCAGCACCTCCCAATCGACACGCGGCTTGTAGTAGTAGCCCTCCATGAAGGCACGGCTGGCAACCTGAATGAGGTTCCTGTAGCCGGTGTTGTTCTCGGCCAACAGCGTCAGGTGGTACATGAGCTTTCGTCCGCCGTCAGTCTCGCCACCGGAGTCGTCGACCCTCCCACGCCTCGAGGGCCGTTCAGTGCGGTCCTCGTGGGCCATGTAGGCCTCGGTGCCGATGATGGGCTTGATGCCCTGGGCCCTGCAGGCCCGGTAGAAGTCGAGGACCCCATACATGTTGCCGTGGTCGGTGATTCCGAGCGCTGTCTGGCCATCAGCAGCAGCAGCGGCTACGAGTTCATCGACCCTTGCTGCTCCGTCCAGCATTGAGAACTCCGTGTGGACGTGGAGGTGCGTGAAGTCGGCGCTCACCTCACACCACGACCGGCGGGGACCGGCGCAACGCGTGCATGGACAGGTATCTGGAGGCTGTCGTCATCAGAGGTAGGTGCCCGGCCGGGGCTCGCCTCCGGGGCCACGATTCGGCATCGGCTGCTGATTTCCGGGCCCCAACTGATCATGGCGCATTCCGGCCAACTGCTGCTGGGCCGCCATCTGCTGGGCGAACAGGGTTGCCTGGATGCCCTGGATGAGGCCCTCGAGCCAACCGACCAACTGGGCCTGCGCTATTCGAAGTTCATCGGAACTGGGTGCGTCACCTTCGCCGAACGGCAGGATCAGACGGTCCAACTCGCTGCTCAACTCCTCGGAGAGCGCTGATCCCAACTCGTCGACAGAGGTCTCAAAGATCTCCCTCAGACGTCCACGGCTGGCCTCATCGAGAGACGCCGCCCGAACCTCCTCGAGCAGTTGTCGCATCATCGTGCCGACGCGCATGACCTTGGCCGGCTGTTCGATAGCGCTCTCAGTGCGCCCACCGTCATCAGGTACGGCGTCACCAGATGGCGCCGTCATCACCTCTGGTTCCACTGCATCCTGATGTTCCATCGACCTGCCGCCACACTCGCTTCCGGGCACCGCTGACTCTAGGCCCGGTGCCACCGGTCAGACGACCGCCCCCAGCGCCGGCACCAACATCTCGTCGGGGGTAAGGGACCCGTGCCTTCCGATCAACTGGATCGGTATGACCTCGGCCGGGTCAACGAACCCAACGCCCTCCCGGGCCAGCACTGCGACATCACCGAGCCGACCACGCGCCGCGGGGGTTACCACCGGACCCAGCCAGCCTGCATCAATGACCTCACTGGCACTTCGAACCCAGGCAATATCGTCGAAGGCTTCCCGGGCGGCGGCCAGCAACTCCATTGCGGCACCTGGTCTGGCATGAAGCCACCTGAAGCGGGCCTCACCGCTCTGCCCTGCAAGAAGTGTCGTCACCTCGGCAGGCAGGTCGATCATGGAGTCGCCGACGTGGACCTGTCCATGGTCTGCCGTCACCATCACCGCGGTTCCATGCGGGAGCCGGTCAAACAGATCGGCAACCATCTTGTCGCACTCGGCAAGCTCGCCGTCGTACCTGTCGGCGAGACCGAACTCGTGCGCCGTGTGGTCGATGCCGTCCCAGTAGGCGTACACGAACGGTTCACTTGCTGAGATCAGATCAACCACATTGTCGACGAGACCTGCCCTGTCCCTGTACCCGGCCAGCCGGGCACCGGCCAGATGGGCCCTGGTGAATCCGGAGTCGGCAAAGGCACTCCAGGTGACCACCGGTGGCCTCTGGGAACCGAAGCAGTCAAGCGGCTGGATGCTCACCGGGTCATGCCGGGTGCGGGCGTCACCATCTGCCGTATTCCAGCGGAGCGTGTTCAACACGCCGTCGGATACGGACAACCGGTAGCCGAGTAGGCCGTGCTCGCCCGGCGGTCGGCCCGTGGAGATTGACGTAAGAGCCGCGGCTGTCGTGCTGGGCGCCACCGTGGTGATCGATCCGCCCTCCATTGCCGCCAGGGTGGGTGCAACTCCTTTTCGGGCCTCAAGTTGGTTCCAGCCAAGGCCGTCCAGAACCACAAGAACCACGCTTTCAGACTCGAGGACCGCTGCTGGAATCCATTCAGGTTCCTCCGTGCCCTCGAGCAGAGCGGGCACAAGGTGCGTCACACAGGCATTCCGGTAGTCGGGGGCCAGCGGGTCTACATGATCGATCATGGGGTCCACGACGGTACCGCGGGCCGGGCCGTCTAGGATCGCTATCCGTGAAGGTCTCGACCCGTGGCGACTATGCAAGCCGAGCCCTGCTGTCCCTGGCACTCCACGGTGATGGAAGGACCCCCCGGTCGGTGCGCGACATTGCAGAGGGCACGGGCCTCCCACAGCCCTACCTGGAACAAATTCTGCTGGCGCTCAAGGGAGCCGGAATCGTGCGTTCCAAGCGTGGTGTGGGCGGCGGCTACGTATTGGCCCGGCAACCCGAGGAGATCCTGTTGTCCCAGATCGTCTCGGCTGTGGACGGCCCAATAGTCGCAGGCGACTTCACCGATCCCCACACCGACGGTGCATGTGACCACGAAGGCCAGTGCGTACTTCTCTCGATCTGGGCAAGTGCCGGTGTCCACATGCGCGAGTACCTGGATTCATTCACCCTTGACGACATCGCCCGAATGGCCCAGGGAGAGACCGCCTGGCCTGTCACCTGAGACCTATTTTCTGGGGGTCAGCCCTCAGGATCTCCAAGCCCCTCGAGGAGATCAACCAGGTCCGTCGGTAGAGATGATTCGAACTCCAGGCGCTCACCGCTGACAGGCTGGTCAAATGCCAGGTACTCGGCATGTAGGAACGGCCTGTCCAGTTGAAGTGCGGGCCGGTCACCCCCGTAGCCGGTGTCGCCCACGAGTGGGTGTCCAATTGCTGCCAGATGAACCCTGATCTGATGGGTTCGTCCCGTTTCGAGTCTGCACTCCACCAGGGTCACCTCGGGCACAGACCAGTGACTCCTGACCTCATAGCCGGTCCTGGCCTCCTTGCCGGCCGCCACAACGGCCATGCGGGTGCGGTCGCGCGGTGACCGACCGATCGGAGCGTCAACGAGGCCTCGGGTCTCTTTGAACCGCCCCCAGGTAAGAGCTGCATACCGCCGCCCCATTGAGCGGTCCGCCAGTTGTGCAACCAGGCTGTCATAGGCGACCTGCGTGCGTGCAACCACCAGGAGCCCGGAGGTCCCCCTGTCGAGGCGGTGGACTATGCCCGGGCGTGCTGACGATCCCACGCCTCTGATCTCAGGGTTTGAGGCCAGCAACCCGTTGAGGAGGGTTCCCGTTTCGTTGCCTGCCCCGGGGTGCACGACCATGCCGGCCGGCTTCTCAACCACGACGACCTGTTCATCGGCGTACACGACTGCCACAGCCACCGTCGTGTCTGCCAGTGGGCCGGCCTTTTCGTCGCGACTGAGGTCGGTGATCAGGAGTTCCTCGCCGGTGCTGACACGGTAGGCACGATGGGTGCATGGTGAGCCGTCAACGTAGATGCCACCTTCGTCAATCGCCGTGGCCGCCCTGTTTCTGCTCACCCCACCAAGCAGGGCGACAATGCGGTCCAGGCGCTCTCCGTTCAGGGCGTCGGGAATGACCTCAACCGGATGGCTGTCACCAGACGAGTTCACGTCGGACCTGTTGCCCTGAGGTTGCCCAGCCAGAGGATCAGGACAGCACCTACTACGACGACCGAATCAGCGAGGTTGAAGACGGGCCACCACTGAAGGTCGACAAAGTCGATCACAGCACCTCCCATCAGGCCATCCTCGGATCGGAACGCCCGGTCGACCAGGTTTCCGAGCGCCCCGCCCACAACGGCACCGACAACAAGCCTCGCTGCCGGGTCTGCTGTCCGTGCCCCCAGACGCACCAGGAGGATCACCACGCCAACGACGAGCAGTCCAATCAGGGGACCGAGACCTTCACCTCGGCTAAAGGCTGCGCCGGTGTTCTCCACGAGGCGTAGGCGGAGCGTCCAGAACAGGTCAATCGTGCGCCCGTCGCCGAGGGCATCCACAGCCCACCACTTCGTGAGTTGGTCCAGAATCAGGATCAGGCTGCCGACCAGGGCCGGCAGCCTCCACCGACCTGTCCAGTCGGCTTTGATTGTCAACGTCGCCCCAGGCCTCCGGCCTTGACCTCGACCCGCTCGGCAGCCCAGGGAATCACCTTCAGGCGGGCTTTGGGGATTGGTTGGCCAGACGTGGTGCAGATTCCGTAGATGCCTCTTCGGATGCGGTCGAGGGCCGCATCGATCTCGTCGACGGCGTCGCGGGCCTGGGCACTCAGGGCCAGGTCCAGGTCGCGCTCAACTGCCAGGCTGTCTCCCTCACCGGATTCCTCATCGAACTGGACGTCACCTGGATCTCGGCTCTCGAGCAGCGAGTCGGCTTCGGCCTGGAGGGTGGTGGCACTCTGCAGATAGGTGGCTCGTTCCTCGAGGAGAAGCTTCTTCTGGGCTTCGACGAACGGTTTGTCAAGACGTGACTTCTTCTTGGCGGGGGCCTTCTTGGCCACGACCTTCTTCTTGGCAGGGGCCTTCTTGGCCACGGCCTTCTTGGCCACGACCTTCTTCTTGGCAGGGGCCTTCTTGGCCACGGCCTTCTTGGCCACGGCCTTCTTCTTGGAAGGGGCCTTCTTGGCCACGGCCTTCTTCTTGGCCACGGCCTTCTTCTTGTTCTCAGCAGCCATTGACCTCTCCGATCACCCGTTCAGCCCAGCACTGGGACCCTTCCAGCCGGGCCCCGGGGTAGCGGGCCTGCTGTGGTGTGCCATACCGGGCAAGTGCGGGCGCGCATCGTATCGGGAGGCAGAGACAACCGGTTGGATGAGGTGTCAGAACTCGTGCCCGGGTTCGCCGACCCCGGTGGGCTCCCACCCACCCGCCGGGCTGGTCTGACCTGACCCAGCCGCCTGATTATGGGATCTCATGCCAATGGACTCGGCCAGCCTGGTCAGGTCAGCGATCGCGGAGAGGATTCGGTCGCAATGGGCACGGATGTGCTGTTCATCCATGTCGATGTCGTCGCGCACTGCATCTCGTGCCCTCACAAGCTCCTCGGTCTCGGCAATCAACTTCCGGCGCCCATCGTCGACCACCTTCCTGAGTTCCACCTCGGCAGCGTCTCTGATGTGCTCTGCCTCGGTCTCGGCCTCTGCGCGGATCCGACGAGAGTCGGTTTCGGCGGCCGACAGGGTGCTCTCAGCCTCGGCGCGGGCCTCGCTTGCCGGCACCAGCTCTGCCTCCATCCGCGCCTCGGCCATGTCGGCACGGTCCGAAGCCGATTTCAGGTCGCTCCGCAGCGACTTGATCTCCTGGCCAGCCCTGTCAAGCAGTTCGTCCACCTCAAAGGGGTCGTAACCGCGCATCTTGGTGCTGAAGTCAGCTTCGTCCAGCACGTGCAGGATGTCACCGGTGTCCATGCACGGATCGTAACCCTGGACCTGTAGCGGTCCTTGCACCCCCACCCTGATCCTCAGGAGCAGATGGCGCCCATCAGGAAGGAAATCGCAAAGAACGCCACCAGGGGCGACAGATCCAGCGCCATCGCACCCATGCGTACCGGAGGTAGGAACCTCCGCAACGGCATCAGGATCGGATCGGTGATCGTGTAGAGGAAGCCGGCGACGGTGGCCATGGCGCCGTGTGGCGAGATCGGGAACCAGGACAGCACCACCCGCACCAACAGGACGAATATGTACAACTGCAGCAGCGTGCAGATAAGAGATGCCATGGTAGACGTCTCCACTGAGCCGGTGGCCTAGTGGGTGGAACCCGTGTCTTCCAATCGTCTGCGATCCTCGGCGGAGACCTCCACGTCAGCGGGCGTGAGCAGGTACACCTGGCTGGTAACCCGCTCCATCTGCCCCTCCGTGCCGTAACAGAGACCGCTGGCGAAGTCGATGATCCGACGGGCGACCTTGCCATCGACGCCCTGCAGGTTCACTATCACAGGCTGGTTGGCCTTGAACCTGTCGGCGAGTTCCGGGGCCTCGTTGAATGATGCTGGTGAGACCGTGTGCGGTTTGACGGCTACAGCAGGTTGAAGTGGACGAACCGTGCCGCTTGGCTCCATCGGGCGGGCCCGCACCGAGGTTGATGACCCGTCGGTAGTCCTCAGAGGGTGCACGTTGCCAGGATTCTCGGCGGCGGCACGCGCTTCGACAAACTCGCCAGACGAGAGAGGGCCGCGGTTCACCCAGGGCTCGGCCGCGTAGTCCTCGTACGCGTCATCTGGTCCAAGACCCAGCCACAACAGGGCTTTCCTCATAATGGGCATCGGCTAAGGCTTCCATCCCTGGGTACATCGGTCACGGAGCCCCGTGGCCTGACGTGGATGGTACCTGTAGAGCAGGCCAACATGCTGACACCACCCACCTGCGCACCAGGTGCAGCACGCGTCGCGGCAGCGCTCCCGTCAGACCCGGCCTCGCACCACCCTCGTGTCACCGTGACTGCCTCTCACCGAAGATCGCCCTTCCCACCCGCACCAGGGTTGACCCCATGTCCACGGCAAGGTCCATGTCGTCGGTCATTCCCATCGAGCGTTCGGCAAGGTCCAGGCTGTCGGCGAGTCCTGCAAGCACCTCAAAGGCGCGCAATGTTGCTGCCGGGTCACCAGCCGCACCCACGGTCATCAGGCCTGCCACGTCGAGTCCCGAGTCAATCCCACGCACAACGAGTGCCTCCACCTCCGAGGGTGCACATCCGGCCTTTCCCTCACCGTTGAGGGGGTCCACCTGAACCAGAATCCGCGCTCCGGGATCGCGCTTGGAAATCTCATCCAGGAGCGATGCACGGTCGACCGTCTGCCAGAGCTTCACGACCCCGGCCAGGCGCCTGACCTTGTTCCGCTGGAGGCCCCCGATCATGTGCCAGCCGACCCTTTCAGGGGACAGTTGTCTGTTCTTCTCGAGCAGTTCCTGGGCGTAGTTCTCGCCGACCTCGTCGAAGCCTGCTGCAAGTACCGATGAGACGACCTCAACCGGAAAGGCCTTGGTAACCGGGAGCAGGCGCGTCCGACCTCCACTCCTGGCATCCAGGTGATCTTGAATTGCCTCGATTCGATCCAGTATCTGGCCCGTCGGTGGTACCGCCGGCTCTGGTTGGTTCTCAGGCGACATCCGGGCTGGTCCCTTCTGTCAGCACTGCCACCATTGCCTGACGCCTGCCTGATCCGGTGGCCCTGTAGGACCAGTAGCGGTCGTCACATGACGTGCATGCTCCGTCGATCTCGAAGTCGCTCACCCCTGCCCGCTCCAGCGATGCCACGACCGCTGCCGGCAGATCCAGGGCAGGACTGCCGCTTCGGGTCACCCCTTCGACTTCTCTACCCAGATCTCGAGCCACTCCCGCGAGGTCGTCGCCACCGAACTCGTAGCAGCAGGGGTGGATGCATGGTCCAACGAGAGCCCTCTGTGGGCCTCCGGTCAGGCCCCTGAGCGCTTCAGATGCCTTCTCCAGAACTCCAGCGGCCACACCGCGCCAGCCTGCATGGACTACCGCCAGACCGCCGTTGTCGGCAATGAGGGCCACGGGGGCACAGTCAGCAACCTGAACGCTCAGAACACAGCCAGGCTGTCCGGTAACGGCGCCATCGGCCTCTGAGCCGGCGGCTCCGCCAGGCTCCACAACGGTGACCACCGAGACACCGTGCGTCTGTTTCAGCCAGGTCCATCCGCTGTCCCCGCCCTTGGCACCTGTGAGCGAACAGCGTCGCTCCTCCAGGAGTCCATCGGGGTCCGCGACAGCAAGGTCGCCATCTGCAATCTCCGACATCTGGACGACCACGACATGCCCTGACGGAAGCAACCGTCGGGCCAGCGCCCGGGACATCTGGGCTACTTCAGGAAGCTCGGCACATCGAGGTCGTCGTCATCGTCAGAACCAAGATCAGAGAACACGTCAATTGCCGGCGTCTCGGCCGTGGCCGTGGCGCTGCGGGTGGATCCTGAGGGGCGGTCGCCGTCCCAGCGGTCAAACCCGGCGGCGATGACGGTGACACGCACATCACTGCCCATCTCGTCATCGACGACGGTTCCGAAGATGATGTTGGCGTCGGGATGGGCCACACCGTGGATCACCTCGGCGGCCTCGTTGACCTCAAAGAGGCCGAGGTCGCTGGGACCGGAGATGTTCAACAGGATTCCCCTGGCACCCTCAATCGAGGCCTCCAGCAGGGTGCTCGAGATGGCCTTTCGGGCGGCGTTGAGGGCACGGCTCTCACCGGTTGCCTGGCCGACACCCATGAGTGCCGAGCCGGCGTCCGCCATGACGGTCTTCACGTCAGCGAAATCGGTGTTGATGAGCCCGGGCGTGGTGATCAGCGAGGTGATTCCCTGGACGCCGTGGAGGAGAACCTCGTCGGCGAGTTGGAAGGCCTCCAACAGCGGTGTTGCCTCATCGGAAATCGAGAGCAGTCTGTCGTTGGGTATGACGATCTGGGTGTCGACCTTGTCCTTGAGTTGCACGATTCCATGCTCGGCCTGAACGGCCCTGCGCCTGCCCTCAAAGCCAAACGGCCGTGTTACCACTCCGATGGTCAGGGCTCCAACTGCCTTGGCGACCTCGGCAACAACCGGAGCTGCTCCCGTACCGGTACCGCCACCCTCACCGGCGGTGATGAAGACCATGTCGGCGCCTTCAAGCGCCTCCTGGATGTCGCTGCGGTGCTCCTCGGCTGCCTGGCGCCCGAGCTCGGGATCGGCGCCGGCACCCAGACCTTTGGTCAGCTCACGGCCAATGTCCAACTTGACATCCGCATCGCTCATGAGGAGAGCCTGTGCATCGGTGTTGATGGCGATGAACTCCACGCCGCGCAGGCCTGCATCGATCATCCTGTTGATGGCGTTCACCCCGCCACCACCGATGCCGATGACCTTGATTACGGCCAGATAGTTCTGTGGGTTGCCCACCATTGACTTCTCCTGATCTCCGGCCGCCCCTCGGGCAGCAGTAGCGAACGGCGGACGGTCCATCTCAAACCCTCAGGTCGACCTTGAGGGTTTTGGGTCGTCAACCTCGTTTAGTGGTTGAGAGACTACGAGGAGTAGTCGCCTAACGTCAACCCGTGGCGGAACAAGTTCCCGGACTCAGCATCGCGCCTCATCTCGCACGAGGACCGGATTGTGATGGATGGAGACGTCTATTGTGACGAGACACGCCAGCACCACCCAGGTCAGGACGGTGGCAAGAGACCGCATCTCATCTCGGTAGTCCTCTCCGACACCGAGTTCGGCGTCCACCCCGCCGACCAGCTCGGCCCGCACACCGTCACCCGTAGCCACGAGCGCCTCGATCCAGTTCCCCAGATCAGGGGTAACGTCGGCCGCAGCCCTCAACAGGAGATCGACTCCCGGAACGACCGTGCCGGGCTGGCCCAGGGTGTCGACCCGTACAGTCGTCAGATCGGTGTCCGGTTCCACAACCGCATCCAGAACGGTTCCGCTGCCGTCCAGCAGGGCCCTGCGGCCGACCAGATCAACAGCGTTGACCACCGCTGTCCGCTGCAGTACCGACATGCGGACCGAACCGGGCCATTCCCTCACAACCTCCACGGCCTCGACCCATGGCTCAGATGTGATCCTCCGGTCCACCGCATCGGTGTCCACATTCACCATTGGTTCACCAAGATGTACCGCAGCAACATCCAGTATCTGGGCACTGCTCAGGTGGCCGGCAACACCCACAACCTCAACCCTGTCGACGTCGAGGAGACTGCTCCGCGTGGCGGCAAAGCCGCCGGCTCCCACCACAACCACCAAGAGCAGGGCCCAGGCCCACCAGAGGCTCCGCCGTCCCTCCCCTATGGCTCCATCACCGCTCACGGGGCCTCGCTGAATCCGACAAGTACGGTCTCGGGAAGCAGGTCGACCCCGTGAACCTTCAGCACCCGACGCCTGACCTCGGCCATCAGGGCGAAGATGTCATCTGCCGACCCGCCCTGATCAGCCTGAATGAAGTTGGCGTGCCGTTCAGAAACCACCGCGCTGCCCACCCGTAGACCCTTGGCTCCTGCCAGCTCGACGAGACGTCCGGCCGAGTCGCCTGGTGGGTTGGCAAACACCGACCCCGAGTTCTGCCCACCGGGTTGGTTCTCCCTCCTCCATCGCACGATCTCTGCAATGAGCTCCTCCCCCTCAACCCTCTCCCCGGCCTCGAGGTTCAGAGTGGCCGAGGTAACGACCTGGCCGCCAGAAACCGAAGACCGGCGATATCCGAGATTCAGGTGCGAGGCAGGCGTAGTGGTTGTGGTCGCCTGTCCCAGATCCAGGAGGGTGACCTCTGCGAGGACAGCCGCCATGTCTGAACCGTGTCCACCCGCATTCATGCGCACCGCACCTCCGATGCTGCCGGGTACTCCTACGGCCCACTCAAAGCCCCTCAGGCCCTCTGCCACAGAGAACCGTGCAACGACCGGCAGGCTTGCAGCTCCCCCGGCTGTCAGCCTGTTTCCATGAACCCGTGCCCTGTCGAAACCGGAGCCGAGTTGGATGGCAAGGCCATCGAACCCGGCGTCGGCTACAAGCATGTTTGAACCCCGGCCAACGACCAGGCTCGGGGTTCTGGTGCCAGCCAGGGCAGTCGCTACCCCCATCAACTCGGCTTCGTCGTCTGGACACACGAAAAGCGCCGCCGGCCCGCCGACCCGGTATGTGGTGAGCTGGGCCAGACCGTGACCGGTCCTCACGCCATGTGTCAGAGAGGCGCCCTCGAGGCGCTGCCTCAGAAGCTCAATGCCATACGCGTCAACCACGGTCTCGGGCCTCCAGCATCGCACGAACCTCGTCGGGAACGGAGGTGAGGTCACCGGCACCCATTGTGAGACAGAGGTCACCGGCATCCAACTCATCGGCAAGTTGCACGACGAGTTCCTCCCGGCGAACGACGTAGCGGACGTCCTGGTCGGGATGTGCATCTCTGACAGCGTCCACGATGAGGCGGCCCGAGACTCCTGCCCGGGGGCGCTCTCCGGCAGGGTAGACGTCGGTTATGTAGAGGATGTCGGCTCCGTCGAACACCCCGGAGAACCCCCTCCAGAGCTTCTCGGTGCGGCTGTACCGATGGGGCTGGAACACCGCCACAAGACGGTTCCATGTGCCGCTCCCGGCTGCCCGGATCGTGGCTGCCACCTCGGTGGGCAGATGTGCGTAGTCGTCGACGAATACAACGCCTGCGGTCCGACCCCGCTGTTCGAAACGTCGCGCAACCCCACCGAACCTGGCGAGCGCATGTGCCACCGGCTCCGGATCGGCACCGGCCATTACTCCCACAGCGGCAGCAACCGCCGCATTCTTGGCGTTGTGTTCTCCGGGTAGGGGCAACTCGACTGGCAGCGTTACCCCGTCGGGGCCCCGGAGAGCAAAGCGAACGCCCTCCCATGACTCCTCCAGGTTCTGGATCTGCCAGTCGGCACGTGGGTCGGCTCCGATGCTGAGGGCGTCAGCTTCGGCAGCCAGGCTTCTGCCACCCTCGTCGTCCACCCCGACCAGTACCGGCCCGTCGGTCTCCGACACGAACCGCAGGAATGCCCTCCTCAACTCGGCAAAACCGCCGTGGTGTTCCAGATGATCGGGTTCAAGGTTCGTAACCACGCCGTACTTCCGGGGAAGCAGCAGGAACGAACCGTCGCTCTCGTCGGCTTCTACGACAAACAGACGACCGGTGTCCCATGCGGCTCCGGTACCGATCTCGTTCACGTCGCCACCGATGATGAACGACGGCTTCAGTCCGGCCTCGCGTAGCACCAGGGCCAGCATCGAAGTTGTCGTGGTCTTGCCGTGGGTGCCAGCCACGGCGATGGCATCGCGCTCAGCACAGATTGCCGCCAGTATCTCGGCCCTGCTCACAACCGGAATACCCGCCTCTGTGGCAGCCATGCACTCCGGATTTCGGTCAGGTACCGCTGTCGAGCGGGTCACCAGGTCAGCGTCTGCAATATTGCGTGCGTCGTGACCGACGGTGACAGCTACACCGAGGGCAGAAAGGCGATCGAGACCAGCCGATGCCTTCAGGTCGGACCCGGTAACGGTGTGACCCATTGAGGCCAGGACCTCGGCTATGGCACTCATTCCAGCTCCGCCGACACCAATAACGTGGATCCGACACGGATCCGTGATCACGGGCACCACCTCAGACACGATCGTGCTCCGGCGCAACAGGCTCACCGGCCGCGACCCTCCCGACCAGATCGGCAACCAGGTCGGCAGCATCGGCGCGGCCAGCCGTGCGCGACCTCTCACCCATCTCCTCAAGGGTGCCGGGATCATCAAGCAGGCCTCGCACCTCGACTGTCAGCCTGGTTCCATCCAGGTCGGCGTCGGTCACGAGAACAGCAGCGCCAGCCGCTACGAGACTCTCCGCATTGAGCCTCTGGTGATCCCTCGGCGCACCGGGCAGCGGGACAAGAACAGCAGGTCGGCCGATCACGGTCAGTTCAGCCACCGTGGTTGCCCCGGCCCGACAGACGACAAGGTCTGCGGCTGCAAGAAGCGCTGGCAGATCGCTCTCGTACTCGACAGGTCGGTAGTCCACCTGATGGGCGACAGCGGGAGGGTTGGCGACATGAGCCGGCCAGTCCCGACGGCCGATCACGTGGTGGACCACCATGTTCCCACCTGCCCAGCCCTCGATCATGTCGACCACAGCCGCGTTGATACGCCTTGCTCCCAGGGAACCACCAAATGCGACGAGCAGCGGTGTCGCGTCGAGCCCCATTCGGTCACGCTCAGACTGGCGCGAATCCGTGGCTGAGAGATCCCGGACCGTGCGGCGCACAGGGTTACCTGCGAGAACCTCGCGCTTGAGACCGGTATCCGGGAAGGCCACGACTGCCGCTACGGCAAAGCGGCCCAGAAGCCTGTTGGCCTCACCGGCAACAGCGTTCTGCTCGGCTACCAGCAATGGGATTCTGAGCAGCGCTGCTGCAAGGCCACACGGAATGCTCGCATAACCGCCGGTCGCCAGGACCACAGACGGTCGGATCCTGATGAGCAGAAAGAGGGCCCTCAAGAGGGCCGCCACAAGTCCGGACATCGCCACCAGGTTGGCCGGGGTAAGGCGGCGCTGGATTCCGCGCCCCGGCAGCACGGTAAGGCCGAAGCCTGCCTCGGGAACCAGGCTCGTCTCGATGCCCCGGCGACTACCCACCAGGTGGACGAACTCCGGACCTGGCACCACCGACCGGTCCACAAGCGCATGTGCGACCGCCAACCCGGGCAGGACATGACCTGCTGTCCCCCCGCCGGCAATCACGACACCGCCCCTGCGAGGAGCAACGGTCACACCGTCGGAAGCTCGCCCCCCGCTAGTCACGAGGCCTGTCGTGCGATGTTCAAGAGGATGCCGTATGCAGCCATCGTCACCACAAGGGCGCTCCCCCCGAAGGAGACAAAGGGAAGCGGCAGGCCCGTGATTGGTACCACGCCCAGCACTGCTCCGATGTTCACAAACGCCTGGACAAGGATCCAGCAGGTAACACCGGCCGCCAACAACTGACCGAACGCATCCGGAGCCCTCAGAGCTGTCGAGAGACCCACGAGACCAATCACAAGGAACGCCAGGATCACGATTGCGGCCCCGACCAGACCCCACTCCTCGGCAACAATCGCAAAGATGAAATCGGTGTGGGCATATGGGAGAAAGCCCCACTTGGCACGGCTTGCTCCGAGGCCGATCCCGCTGATTCCACCGCTCGAGACTGCGACACCAGCCTGAATCGTCTGCCATCCGGTATTCAACGGATCGTTCCAGGGGTCGAGCATTCCGAGAAGCCGCTGCCTGCGGTAGGGGGCGCTGAGGCTCAGTCCTGCAATGCCGCCGACACCGAGCACGCCCAGCCCTGCGAGGACGTCCAGACGGGTTCCTGAAAAGAACAACAGGGAACTCACTATGGCCAGAACAATGACCACGGTGCCCAGGTCGGGTTCAAGCATCAGGAGAACGCCGATCGTGGCGGTCACCATCAACACAGGTCGAAGGGTGAGTCTCAGCTGATCACTGGGACGACCGGGTCGTGACAACAGGTCGGCGCAGTAGAAGAGAACACCCAGCTTGGCGACCTCAGAGGGCTGGAAGGTGATGGGCCCAACGGCGATCCAGCGGGCAGAACCGTTCGCGCTAATTCCGATACCCGGTATGAGGACCATGACCAACAGGCCCACGGCCACGATGATCGCCGGCTGGGACAGCACACGGAGGCGCCGGTAGTCGATACGCATCATCATGGCTAGAGCGAACAGACCCATGGCGAACCAGATGATCTGCCTCTTCAGGTGGTACCAGGCATCGCCATAGGTGCGTAGATCGTTCACCGACGAGGACGACAGGACCATCACGACGCCCAACAGGCCGAGCAGCATCGCCATCGCCCCGAGCACCACAAACCGTGCCGACCGTCGACCCGGCGGCCGGCGGGGGGCCTGTCGGGGCTCCCCTGCACGATTCCTCGAGCGCTTTCCCTCCGTTCCGGGCACCCGGGCGCCGCTCACCGGCCTGCCTCCATTGCGGCGACGGCCCTTGCAAAGTCGAGGCCCCGTTCGGAATAGGAGGCATACCAGTCAAACGAGGTGCAACCGGGTGAAAGGAGCACGGTTCCACCACCGGATGCACACTCCCCTGCGATCTCCACAGCTGTCGCCATGGAGTCGGCCACCTGTAGCGGAACGCGACCTCCGAATGCCTCCTCGATCTCGCCGGCCGCCTCACCGATGGCAACCACACAGCGGGGGTTTGCCTCACCGAGAACCGACAGATCGAGCCCCTTGTTGCGGCCACCGGCGATCAGGACCGATCCCGGTAGACCTGCCAGTGCGGCAAGGGTTGCGTGGGGTGTGGTCGCCTTGCTGTCATCGACGTAGCGAATCCCGTCGTGCTCGGCAATCAGGTTCATTCGGTGGGCCAGACCCCTGAAGTCGGTGAGCACCGCCGCACACGAGTCAAGGTCGGCGCCGCAGCGGACGGCTACCGCCGTTGCCGCCTGGGCGTTGAGAAGGTCGTGTGGAAGGCGTCTTGGCATTGAGGCAACGTCGATCACCTCATTGTCGCCATGTAGCAGCCGACCAGCGTGGATCCGACAAAAGGAGTCGAATCGACCAAAGCCGGTCGCCCCGACGGGGGCGTGGGCAGCCACGACTGGATCTGCCAGGTTCGCCACAGCATCGGCAGCGCTGTCAACGCCCTCCCAGATCCGCGCCTTGGCGGCCTCATATGACTCCAGATCCGCGTGGACATCAAGGTGGTCGGGACTGAAGTTGAGCCAGGCAGACGGCGAGGCTGAGAAACGGTGAACATGGGCCAACCTGAAGGAGGACGCCTCAACGACAAAGACCTGGATCTCAGCGTCATCGATTGCGGCGACCATCGGGGTCTCGGTATTTGCCACTGCCGCAGCGTGAACGCCGGCCTGTTCCAACATTGCGACGATCAGGGTGACAACGGTGGTCTTGCCGTTGGTTCCCGTGACTGCACAGCGCCGCCGATCATCCCACCGGACTGCCAGGTCGTACTCGTCGAGGAGCGGGAGGCCGATGTCGCCGGCGGCTGAAAAGATGGGATGTCCGTCTGGGACCCCTGGGCTGACCACGGCCTCGCTGCATCCGGCCAGCAGGTGACTCCAGTCAGAAGGCCCTGGTGCTACAACCAGTTCCACCCCTAGGCGTTCCGCATAGTCCCGTGTTGCGGCTTCGGGTAGGTCATCGACGGCGACGACGTTGTGCCCACGCGCCCGTAGGGCTCTCGCAACCGCCCGACCTGTCACACCCAGACCCAGAACCAGCACGGTGGAGTTCACGGCCTGGACGCACCGAGCACGTCAACCATGCCGGCATTGATCGAGTCGGCGTAGAACAGTCCAAGGCCTGCTGCGGTGCACATGCCGGACAGGATCCAGAAGCGGACGATGACGGTTGTCTCAGGCCAGCCCTTGAGTTCGAAGTGGTGGTGTATCGGTGCCATGCGAAATACGCGCCTGCCGCCGAACATGCGAAAGCCGATGACCTGGATCATCACCGAGACGGTCTCGAATACGAACAGGCCTGCGACGATCGGCAACAACAGCGTCGTGCTGGTCGCCAGGGCCAGTGCCGCCAGGCCGCTGCCGATAGCCAGAGAGCCGGTATCGCCCATGAAGATCCGGGCAGGAGCGGCATTCCACCACAGGAAGCCGAGGCATCCACCGGCCATTGCCGCTGCGACCACGGCGAGATCAAGCGCATGCCGAACCTCGTAGATCTCGGGTAGGCGGAACTGCCAGAAGGCGACAACCGTGAACGCTCCGAAGGTAAACACCCCTGCACCGGCCGCCAGGCCGTCAAGCCCGTCGGTGAGGTTCACGGCATTCGATGATCCGACTATCAGGAGCACTGCCCAGATCACCCAGAGAACGCTGCCGATACGGATGCCGGGTTGGCTGAAACGGGCGAAGGAGATGACCGAATGGGTCGGCGTGTGCTCGATCATCAGGACCGCAAAGGTGAGGCCGACTGCGAGGAGCCCAAACATCTTGGCCCGCTTGTTCAGGCCCAGGTTGCGTTCCCTCACGACCTTGATCCAGTCGTCGAGCAGACCAACGGCTCCGCCGCCGACTATCGCCAGCATCACGAATATGCCCGATGTCGTGTAGATCCCGTTGTAGAAGTCGCTGACAATGTAGCCCAGAACGGCCCCTGAAACGATGGCCAGGCCTCCCATGGTGGGTGTTCCCGCCTTGGTGTTGTGCCCCTCGGGGCCGTCGTCACGAATGGGCTGGCCGATGCGGTAGTGGGTCAGGGACCTGATCAGGAAGTGCGTTCCGATCAGGGACACGGCCATCGCCACTGCTGCGGCTATGAGGACCCTGATCATGAGTCGTTCCCCGCCGAGGAGCCTCTGTTGTGAGCGAGCGCGGCGGCCTCCTCCCGGACGACGGTTCGGTCGTCAAACGGGCGACTCTCGCCGCCGGACACCTGGACTGTCTCGTGCCCCTTTCCGGAAACCACGACCACGTCGCCCGAGCGCGCCAACGCCAGGGCCGTGCGAATTGCCTGGCGTCTGTCGACGATTGCGTGCGCGGGCGGCTCAGCCATACCCGTAAGAATGTCCGCAATCACCCCCTCGGGTGGGTCACCCCTCGGGTTGTCCGAGGTGACCACGACCAGATCTGCACCCTCATGGGCGGCCCTCCCCATCTCGGGGCGCTTGCCGGCGTCACGTTCTCCCCCACACCCGAACACCGAGATGACCCGACCGCCGCCGGACACCCCGCGCGCCGAGGCGAGCAACTGCCTGAGCGAATCAGGTGAATGTGCGTAGTCGACGATCACGGTGACGCCGCCCTCGACCTCCACCGGTTCGAACCTCCCTGGAATCGGAGCGACACCGGCAAGCCCGTCGACGATGACGGTTGGTTCAACACCAGCCAGCAGTGCCAGCTCGGCGGCAAGGACGGAATTGGCGACCGTGAACTCGCCCCCGACTGGCACCTGCACGTCAAGGCCCCTCCAGGAGAATGCGACCTGGTTGAGTTGAACCGTCCGGTCGATATTGGACACGGACACCTCGACGACCGCGAGGCCAGCCTCGAGCGCCCGGTCGGCCACCCTCCTGCCAGCCTCGCTGTCTACGAGGACCACGGCCTGATCGGCAAATGAACGGGAAAAGAGGCGCTCCTTCGCTGCGGCGTATGACTCCATCGAGTGGTGGTGGTCGAGGTGGTCCCGTGACAGGTTCGTGAAGGCCACAGCCGAGAACCGGGTTCCGTCAACACGGTGCTGGTCCAGTGCGTGGGATGAAACCTCCATGATCACCTCGCTGCGCCCCTCACTGGCCCAGGAGGCGAGCTGAGCCTGAAGGTCGGGCGCCTCGGGCGTTGTCAGGGATCCTGTGAGGGTTCCGATTGTGGCCGGCCAACGACCTGCGTGCTCGAGAATCGCAGCCAGCAGATGCACGACGCTGGTCTTTCCGTTGGTTCCCGTCACACCGATGACGTCAAGCTGCTGCGAAGGCACCCCTGAGATCTGTGAGGCAAACAGCGGCATCATTCGGCGGACGGAGGGAACGACGAGTACCGGGACGGCGATGTCGAGGGGCCGCTCCGCAAGCACGGCTGCGGCTCCCGCCTCTACGGCCTCGGGGGCGTACGCGTGGCCGTCGCTGTTGTGGCCGGTGATGCAGCAGAACAGATCACCGGATGTGACCATGCGGGAATCGTGGACGACTCTCCCGATGTCGGGGTCACCGCCTGTCTCCGGCGGTGTCGAGACGAATTGTTCGGTGGCCGCCAACAGCGCGGATAGCAGCATCTCACCCGATGCCCGACAGGGCAGCCTCCTCGGCGGCCTGGAGATCGAACGCCCTTGCCGGCGTGGTGGCCATAACCCTTCCGACCTGGTCGAGGCCGGTCCTCTCAAACTCTGACGGTATCCGTAGCTGCCTCACGGCGAACTGTGCGTAGTCGGCGAAGATCGGTGCGGCTGCCCTGCCACCTGAATAGGTCTTGCGAGCCGGTTCATCGACGACCACGAGAATCACCAACTCGGGTGCCTCTGCGGGAAGGAAACCGGCGAAGCTGGCGACATATCGGATCTCGTCCCTGTCCTCGCCATAGCCACCCTTGGCAAGGGGCTTCCACGCAGTGCCGGTCTTGCCGGCAACCCGGTAGCCCGGCACCTGGCCTCGCGTCCCTGTTCCATCTGAGACGACAGCCTCCATCATCGAGGCGACGCTGCGTGCGATACCCGGCGGAACAACCTCAATCTGCTCGGCTGTCTGGATCGGAGTAAACACTCCGCCATCATCCAACGAACCGCGCACCAGTGTGGGCGCGGGTCGCCGACCATCGTTTGCCAGGGTCGCGAATGCGGTGAGCATCTGTATTGGTGTGGCTGCGACGCCCTGCCCTATGGCGATTGTTGGAAGGGAGGTCCCGGACCACTTGCCGACGGGTGTGAGGATGCCGCGGGCCTCTCCGGGAAAGCCCATGTCGGTGACCGCTCCGAGCCCGTAGTCGAGGAGTTGCCGGTACAGGGCCTCCTCGCCGAGGTCCTGGGCCCACAGGATTGTTCCGACATTTGAGGACTGGCGGAGTATGTCTGCCACGGACCACTCCTCTGTCCCATGCGGAAAGGAGTCCTTGAAGTCAGCGTCATGCACGAACACGCTGCCGGGCACCTCTCTGACAGTGTCGGGTGCAGCGGTACCTGTCTCGAGGATGGCCGACATGGTGAGCGGCTTCATTATCGATCCGGGTTCGAACGTCCAGGTGGCAACCTTGTGTTCGGTCGAGGGGCGGACCACCCCGTCATCGCCCCGCGTGACCGTCGCTGAGGCTAGAACCTCGCCGGTACTGGGGCTCATCGCCACCAGGATGCCGCCCTTGCCGCCTGCAGCCTCGACACCGTCTGCAAGGAGACGCTCGGCCTCAAACTGGAGTGCGCGGTCAATTGTCAGGACGAGGGAGAGGCCCTGCTCCGCCGGTTCCACCCGGTACTCGCCGCCGGGAATGGTGGATCCGCCCAGACCCGCCTCGACGATCATCTCTCCGTTGATTCCAGAGAGGAGGTTGTCGTAGACGAGTTCGAGACCGCTGATCCCGTTGTTGTCTATGTCTGTTCTGCCCAGGAGCGCCAGTGCTGATCCATCACCAGGTCGCAAGCGTGCGTTCTCGGGCTGGGTATAGACACCTGACAGGTCAAGCGCCATGGCACTGTCAGCCACCTCGTCATCAACCTGTCGGTCCAGGTAGACAAAGGAGCGTTGGCTGGAGAGGCGCTCCTCAAGCACCTCGATGTCTGTGCCCAGGATCCCGGCCAACGCCATTGCCGCGCCCGCAGGATCGTCGATCATCCCTGGATTGGCGACCACCGATCGGCGTGGAACCGAGAGGGCCAGATCGACCCCGTTGCGATCGACGATCGCTCCCCTGGTGGCCGGGAGGGTCACGGTGCGGATCCGTTGGGCCAGGCCTCTCTCAAGGTAGCGATCGGGTTCCATTATCTGGAGTTCCACGAGCCTCCATCCGAGCAGTCCGGACAGAACCATGAAGATGAAGCCGACGAGCACAATCCGCCTCTTCAGGCGCTTCTCGGCGCCGATTCGCAGGAGGTCGCGGCTGGAGCCCCGGCCGGTGGCGGTTGTCGCCACAGGTGCTGTGCTCAACGGACCTGGAGCGAGAAGGGGTTCTCTGACGGAGCCGGAAGCGGGTGAAGGGGGTCACCCGGAACTACAGCCGGCAGGTAGAGGCGGTTGGGTGGCGGTGTCATTCCCAGACGACCGGTGGCGGCACTCAGGATCCGGGATGGGCTCTCGAGGCGGGCGACCTCCTCTCTGAGGACCTGTGATCGCTGCTGGCCGTACTCCAGGCGATCCTGCAGACCGTCAAACTCGAACTGTCCGTTGACAAGCACGCTGTGCAGCGATGCCATTGCCAACAGCGCTACGAAGAACCCGAAGACGCTGAGGGCCCCCATGGCCCCAAATGCCGGTCTGCCGCTGGTTGCAACTCTGCTTGCAACGGTGCTGCGGGTGGCCCCGTCAGGAAACACATCACTGCCTCCAACCGGTCTGACTACTGCTGTCATGCCCGCTCCAGGATCCGCAGGCGGGCACTGGCTGCGCGGGGGTTGCGCTCGACCTCAGCCACTCCCGGTCGAAGCGCCCTTCTTCTGAGTGCAACCGCCTCAGGCCGGGCACCACATCCGCAGGGCAACTGCGGAGGACACTTGCAGCCGCCGGTCACAGCGCTGTCGAACCGGACCTTGACCAGACGATCCTCGCCTGAGTGGTAGGAGATGACCACTCCCCGCCCGCCGGGCCTCAGGTGTCGTATAGCCGCATCGAGGCCGACGGCCAACTGTTCAAGTTCCGAGTTCACCTCGATGCGTATGGCCTGGAAGGTCCGCTTGGCCGGATGCCCGCCTGTGCGACGTGCCGGAGCGGGTATTGCGGAACGGACCAGATCAGCCAACTCTGCCGTGTCGGTGACGGGCCTGGCTGCCACGATCGCCTCGGCGATCCGGCGGGCGTAGCGCTCGTCGGAGTTCCGGTAGAGCAGATCGGCCAGCACGCTCTCGCTATAGCCGTTGACGACCTCTGATGCGGTCCGGCTACGGGTCTGGTCCATTCGCATGTCGAGGGGTCCCGCATCGCGGTAGCTGAACCCGCGGTCGAGGCGATCCAGTTGTGGCGAGGAGACGCCAAGGTCGAACAGGAATGCCGAGATCTGCCGGGTGCCGACCCGGTCGAGGGCGAGGCTGAGGTCTCCGAAGTCCCAGTGGTGCAGCACTGCACGATCTCCGAACACCGAGAGCCGCCTGCCTGCGGCTGCGATGGCGTCGATGTCCCTGTCAAGACCGACGAGGGTGCAGTCCGGGAGGGCCTCGAGCAGCGCTGCCGCATGGCCGGCGCCTCCGAGGGTCGCATCGAGGATCAGCCCTGCCGGTACGTCCGACAGGGCTTCGATCACCTCGTCGAGCATCACGGGTTGATGCTGGAAGCTCTCTGTCTGGTCTGGTCTGTCTGTGTCCATCTGCTCATCTGTTTCCGCGATCCTGTCCGTATCGCAGCGGTGGGTCCTGCGGCGACTGCGAACGGTTGTCAGCCTCATGGTCTCCCCAGTCGTGGGCTCAAATCCCGCTCCCCCGGCGAAAGGCCTCGGCGACGGAGCGGTCCAGCTCGTCGGCCATTCCCTCCCAGTCGGGGGCATTCCAGATCTCGATCCAGTCGATGGCGCCGCAGACGACCACGTCGCGGTCGAGTGCAGCGAACTCCCTCAGCCTCGGGGGAACGATGATGCGCCCCTGGGGATCCAACCTGACCTCCTCGGAGCGGGCTGCGAGGCCTCGTAGGACGGCGGGTTCCGTCTCTCCGGAGCGGACCTCCTCCTCGAGGCGGCGAACCATGGATTCGAAGCGGTCAGCGGTCCAGAGGGCGACACAGCCGGCCCACGGTGAGAGATAGGCGGGTCCGTCGAAGTGGGTGCGGAACTTGGCTGGCATGACGAGACGGCCCTTGTCGTCAAGGGTGTGGTCGTGCGTCCCGACGAATGGCATGGCCAGATCTCCCCTTCCCTCCATAACGCTCCACTTTATGGGGATTTAACCCACATAGCAAGCCAGAGAACCCACTTTTCCCCAATTGGGGGCCGACTGAAGGGGATTCGGGCGATAGCGCAGGGCGCGCCGGGCCCCTGAGAGGCAAACCAGCGAAAACAGGACGTAAAGCAGTTCTGCCCGACCGGGGTGGAGGTACCTCAGGGAAGTTGGCCCAGAAGGGCCTCGGTGAGCTCCCCGGCATCGACCTCGAGGCCGACGGCCGCTCCTTCCAGATCGGCAGACGCAGCGTCCTCAGGCTGGAGGCCGAATAGCCGGACCATCTCACCGGGCCGCCACCGAAGAAGGGCAGCGCACTGAAAGCGGGCCCCACCTCTGTTGCGCCGCTGGCTGATCCCGACGACCTTCCGACCTCCGACCAGAACCTCGCCGGGGCCAATGCCGGCAAAACAGACCACCTCCGACCACCTGGTAACGACCATCGGACCGTGGTGAACGGTCGCCTCGACATTCATCTCGGCGAGCGCCGCACACCATGCACCACCAAGCCAACCCACTGATCGGGAGATGTCATCGTTCCAGAGCGGATCTCCTCGCGGCAACAAGATGTCGATCCACAGCACCTCGCCGGGGCCCACCAGAACGGCTCCCCCACCGGACCTGCGCCTCACCGCCGCCGGCCCATCGACTGCCGGCATCACCCTCTGGGCACTGCCGACGACCACGGCGACATCTTCGACCTCATGAATCAGCACCCGTCGATCGTCGAGGGGAGGCTCCGCTCTATGCCTCTCGGCGATGCTCCCGACCGGGCGCTCCACCACCCAACCGGTCGGCATCAGGCAACCCGCTCCATCTCCCTGCACCACTCCAGCCACACCAGCACATCTGCGACATCGGGTTCACGCTCGGCGTCGCCGTACTGGGTCAAGGCACGAAACCCCGCGTACGTGGCATCCGGAAGCGGAACGAACGGGACTCGACGCCACCAGCCGCGGACGGCGAGACGATGAGCCTGTCGCACAACGACGGGCCAGAGGGCCGGCCGCCGCAACAGGGCGAGGGTGAGCGCTGCCACCGTGCCGACACTCACGAGGAAAGCACCGTCTCACCCAACGACATCCAGCCCACCGCCGCTGCACCCACGAGTGGACCATCTGAGCCGAGCCCTGCAGGAACGATCCTGGCGCCATGGGTGAAGTCCAGCCCGCAGTGCCTACTCAACTCCTCCTGGGCTGCATCGAAGAACTCGTCGCCGAAACCGAGTGCCACCGACCCGGCCAGCACCGTCAGAGGAAGGTCAAGGAGGTTCACGACCGACGCCACAGCCCTACCCACCAGTTGGCCGGTTCGTCTGCGTACCTCAGCCGGGGCATCTTCGACGGGATAGCCGAGTTGGCGGGCAATGGCAGGACCTGATGCCATTGCCTCGAGACAACCACGGCTGCCACATGCACACGGCGGACCCTCCGGGTCGACGATGACATGACCGACGTGACCGGCATTGCCCTCATCGCCATCAAGTAGACGCCCATCGACGACGAGCCCGCCGCCGACGCCGGTGGAGACGACCATTGCCAGGAAGTTCCGGTACCCGACCGCCGCACCCCTCCATCCCTCACCCAACGCAAGGGCCTTTGCATCGTTGTCTATCGCAACCGGCATTTTCAGGAGATCGGCCAGACGCTCCCTGAGGGGAAAGTTGCGCCACTGCGGAATGTTCAGAGGCGATACCGTCTCGCCGCCGGCCGACATCGGTCCACCGGACCCGACGCCACAGACCGTCAGGCCACCTTCGCTCACGAACGGGGCAACCAGTTCGCTCAACTGGTCGAACAGGGCTTCGGCATCGAGTCCTGCCGTTGGTGCCCGCCGACGGTTCAGGACCGCACCGGTCGAATCCACCAGTGCGGCCTCCAACTTTGTGCCACCGATGTCGATGGCGAGGATACTGGCCAAGGTCTGCCGCCTACGCAGGCTTGTCAGAATCCGCCGGAGCGGCGTTCTTCTCCGCGGCGAAAGCGGTCCCGCATGCGCTGGCGGCTGTCTCCAACCGCTGCCTTAAGGGCCGCCCCACGACCAGACTGCGCTACCTGCTGCATGCCCGTCCTGCCCAGATGGCGAGCGTTGCGCTCAAGCGCCAGGGCCGACGCCAGCATCACCAGGAAGCCGAGGAACGACAGAAGAAATGACGTCGAGAGGCTCGCGATCATGATGGTGACCCCGAGCAGAAAGCCCAGAATCGACCACTTGAGATGCTGGATCGACTGCGTGTAGACCGTTGTCTGTGAGACCTCTCGCACCAGGCTGGGGTCGGTCTCGTAGAGCTGTTCCTCGATCTCACTGAGGATCCGCTCCTCTTCGTCGGACAACGGCACCGGGTTCTCACCTCTCCTCACCAGTTCTGCGGCCCGTTGCCGGACCGGTTCGTCAGCCCTCAAGCATCGCACAGCCACACCCACGCAACAACGCGCACGGGCATTTGTCGCCACCTCTCACGAATCTGGGCCCCATGGCCGTCTCTCCGCCGGGTCCTGAGATTTCCGGTCTGAGCCTGCTGCCTCGTGACCGATAGCCCTGTGGCCGAAGCGTCGCCTTATCCGGTCGACCACGCCTTCAGCCTCACGCCATCTCGGCAGGCGATCCCCACGCTCCTCCCCGTCCCAACCAGAACCGGGCAGCTCATCGAGTCGAAGTTGGCGCACCGATCCCTCACGCAGGCCACTCAACGACACCCCGAGGAGCCTCACCCCGGGGCTCGGATCGATCTTGCCCAACAAGGCGCCGGCCACCTCGGCGATCTCGGCACTGCTGTCGGTCGCATCGGCAAGGGTCGATGCACGGGTGATTGTCGTGAAGTCGCCAAATCGAACCTTGATGTTCACCGTTCTGGCCGTCACGCCGGCTTCCCGCGCCCTGCCTGCGACGGAATCCACCATTCCGACCAGCTCATGCGTCAGGGATCCAAGGTCCAACAGATCCACCGGGAAGGTCTCCTCGTGGCCTATGGACTTGACGGACTGACCGGGCTCTACCGACCGGTCGTCTATTCCCCTGGCGAGACGCCAGAGTTGCCTGCCGACGGAATCACCCAGAAGCGACACAAGGGTTGCCTCGGGCACGACGGCAAGGTCGCCGACCGTTGTTACCCCCAGTCGCCTCAGGCGCTCCATTGTTCGTGGGCCGACCCCCCACACCGCCTCCGCCGGGAGTGGGGCCAGGAATGCCTCGACCGCATCTGGTGGAACCACGCAGATTCCTGACCCCTCATGAGGACCCGATGCCGACACCCGCGGCTTGGCCTGCTCGCTCGCCAACTTGGCCAGGAACTTGTTTGGCGCGACCCCCACAGAACAGGTAAGGCCCTCCTCTACGGACACCAGACGACGGACCTCCGAGGCAATCTCACCCGGGTCTCCGACACTCCGTCCCGCCCCCCCAACGTCCAGGAAGGCCTCATCCAGGGAGAGAGGCTCCACCAGCGGTGTGAACCGGTGGAAGATCGCCATCACGCTGCGGCTCACCTCGCGGTAGTGGGCGTGGTCACCGGGCAGGAACACGAGGTCCGGGCAGAGGCTCCGAGCCCTCAGGGACGGCATCGCCGAGCGGATGCCGAATACCCGTGCCTCATAGGAGGCGGCGGCCACCACCCCCCTCTCACCGCTTCCACCGACGACAACAGGCCTGCCGCGCAGGTCAGGATTTCGCACCACCTCCACGGATGCGAAGAAGGCATCCATGTCAACGTGCAGAATCGGGGTTGCCGACCTCACCTCCGCTCGACTGTCATTTCCCCCGGCCCGGTTCCGGTAGCCAGGTACTCGAACCGTGCCCCGGGTTCAATCGCCCCTCCCAGCCAGGCCCCAACAGGACCACTCACCCACACAGGAGCCGAGACCAGGAGAGTGCTGCTTTCGGCGGGATCCACGAAGCGACCGTCCTCGACAATGCCATCAGGGTCCTCGAAGAGCATCGACCCATGCCACGACTGCGCCAAGAAGACCTCCACCCCGAGCCGCGTGCAGCGGTCTGGAAACTCCACAGACACCTCATAGACACTGGAGGTCCATGACTCGACAATGAGGCCGGTCTCCTCGCGAACCTCGCGAGCCAACGCTTCGATGCTCGTCTCGCCGGGATCGACTACCCCTCCCGGCGGAGTCCACTCCAACTTTCCACCCCGCCTGCGATTGGCAACCAGCAGGAGCAGGCCGTCCTGTTCGATGAGGGCGCCGGCGACCCGCCACTCACGCCACCCGTGTTCCTCCAGACCGGCCATCGACACATTCTGCCACCATCACCGCTGATCGGAGCGGGCGGTAGCCTCACCCCTCGTGACAGACACCGACACAGCGGCAGGCCTTCCGGGGCCGCAGTCAGCCGCCCCGTCCCTGATGGCCCGACTTCTGGCATTTGCCGCCGTGTTGATCGGCGGCGCATCGGGAGGTCTCGTCGGCTACGCGGTCACCGACCTCCAATGCGAATCAGGCTGCCCCAACCTGGCCGGTTCAATGGGGGTGCTTGGTGCCGCCCTGGCTGCCGTCGGGGTCGGAATCGTGGTGGCGCTAACGCTCCGGGCAATGGCCGAATGGCGAACCGGACAGGCCCAGCAGGCCGCCCGCGACCACCACCCGGTCAACTGAGCGACCATGCCCGACCTCCTGTCGCTCCGGGATCTGGCCCTCCGGACCGCACGCTCGGTCGCACCTGAACTGGCCAGGCGGGCCGGCGGGTCACTCGACACGAACACGAAGAGTTCAACAACCGACCTGGTCACCGACGCCGACCTCTGGTCCGAGAACCGAATTGCCGAGTTGCTCCACGACGCCCGTCCCGACGACGCCATCCAGTGCGAGGAGGGAACCACCGTCACGGGAACCAGCGGAGTCCGGTGGGTGGTGGACCCGATCGATGGCACAACCAATTTCGTATACGGCCACCCGGGTTTCTCGGTCTCAATCGGCGCCGAACTGGATGGCGAACCTGCAGTCGGGGTGATTCTCGACCCAATCCTCGGTGACGAATTTGCTGCAGCACTGGGTCACGGTGCGACACGCAACGGAACCAGCATCACGGTGAGCAACACCACCGTTCTCTCAGAGGCACTCCTTGCAACTGGCTTTGGCTACCAGCCCGACAGACGCCGCCGACAGGCAGAGGGTCTTGTCGAGATTCTCCCCCGGGTACGTGACATCCGAAGGATGGGTGGGGCGGCACTCGACCTTGCCTCAGTCGCCTGTGGGCGGGTCGACGCCTTCTTCGAGAGGGGCCTGGCACCGTGGGACATTGCGGCCGGAATCGTGATCGTGCGGGAGGCCGGAGGCCGGGTATGCGACCTTTCAGAGGGCAGCCCCACGGGAGACCTCGTGGTAGCCGCACCAGAGGGGATCCTCTCCGAGTTGCTTTCCCTGCTGCGGAGCAGCGGTGCCGACCGGACCTGAACCCACCCACTACGGGCGTAGAGGCCCGGCGACTCCTAGGATCAGATGAAGCAGCAACGGACCCGGAGCGCTTTTCGCAACTTATGAGCAAGAATATTCTCATCGTCGAAGACGACGAACGAATCCGCACGGCTGTCCGACTGGTCCTCGAAGAGGAGGGTTACGCCGTCGTTGAGACCGAGAGCGGCGAGGCCGCCCTTGAGGTGTTTGCGCCGTCGCCGAGCGACGTGGTCCTGATCGACATAATGCTCCCCGGCATCGACGGCTTTGAGGTCTGTCGAAGGATCCGGCGGCTCAGCGAGGTGCCGATCATCATGGTCACGGCACGTGATGACAGCCATGACATCGTCGCAGGGCTCGAGGCCGGAGCCGACGACTACCTGAGCAAGCCTTTCGACCCCAAGGTTCTCTCGGCCCGAATCAGGGCCCTCCTGCGCAGGTCCCGCCCATCTGAGACAGCGCACCCCCACCTGATCATCGACCAGTTGGAGCTGCTCGCCGACGAAGGCACAGTACGGGTAGCTGGACATCAGGTGCACCTGACACACACCGAGTTTCGTCTTCTGGTCGAGTTGGCATCAAACCCGAACAAGGTCTTCAGCAGAGAGGATCTACTCGAAGCTGTCTGGGACTACGGCTATCTGGGAGACGGCCGCCTCGTCGACGTCCACATAAGACGGCTTCGCACCAAGATCGAGCTGGACCCCGCCAACCCCCGCTACGTGATCACGGTGCGGGGCATGGGTTACAAGCTGCAGACCTGATGACCGGGGAAGCCAGGACAGACGACGAGCCCTCGGAGTTCTCGGTTCCCGTTCTCGACCATGAAGATCCCCGCCCGGCACCCCTCGGCCTCCGGGCCAGAATCTCCCTTTCCTTCGCCGTCGGAGGCCTTCTGGTGTCGGTCGTGCTGGCTGGAGCGACCCTGGTTCTCACCCGCAGACAACTCATTGACAGCAGGGAGAACGCTGCGGCAGCGGTGGCGGTGAGCAACGCCACACGTCTCAGCAACCAGCTGACCCACGATGCCACCATCGAGGACCTTCCAGCCATCGCAGATTCGCTTACCAAGATCGAGGGAATCCAACGCCTGATCCGTCTCGGCGATTCATGGCTACCGACACCTGAGCTGGACAGCGAGGACCTGCCTCCGCTACTCCTCGACCAGTTGGCCCAGCGAAAGGCAGGCCAGCAGCGATCCTCCCTTTCGGGGCAGACGCACCTGGTGGTGGGCATACCCCTGACCGCATTCGACGCCGACTACTTCGCGGTGGTCGACCTTGCCGACGTCGAGGACACCCTGGGAAATCTCCAGATCGTCCTGTTCGGGGCCAGCATCCTCGCAACCCTCATCGCCGCTGTTTTCGGCGCATGGGTCAGCCAGAGAACCCTTCGGCCTCTGCGCAGGGTCCGAAGTGCCGCCGAGGCAATCGCCGGTGGTCGCCTCGACACCAGGCTCGAGCCCCAGTCCGACCCCGACCTCGACCGCCTCGCCGACTCATTCAACGAAATGGCAAAGGCACTCGAGGAACGCATCCTCCGTGACGCCCGTTTTGCCTCTGATGTCAGCCACGAGTTGCGCAGTCCGTTGACAACGCTCAAGGCCAGCGTGGGCGTGCTCGAGGCACGTCGCGAGGAACTGTCGGACCGCTCCCAGACAGCTCTGACCCTGCTGTCAGACGACCTCGAGAGGTTCACCCGGCTGGTCGTCGACCTGCTGGAGATCTCCGGGTACGACGCAGGGGCAGCGTCCCTCGACCTATCGGAGGTGCAGGTGCTCCAGTTCCTGAGCGCGACCACCAGGGGGATCGGACCCATCCCACTGCACATGCCGCCCCACTCCGAGAATCTGATGATCCGGGCCGACAAGCGGCGTCTGGCGAGGCTCATCTCCAACCTCTTGGACAACGCTGACCGGTACGGCGGAGGTGCCACGGCAATTGTCGTCGAGAACGAGGGCCCAAACCTCAGGATTGCCATCGAAGACAGCGGTCCCGGCATCCCCGAAGCAGAACGGGCCGCAATATTTGAACGCTTCTCCCGAGGCTCGGCCGGCGGCCGTCGTGGCGGAGATAGCGGCACAGGGCTGGGGCTGAGCCTGGTTATCGAGGATGCCAGACTCCACAGGGGAAGGGTCTGGGTTGAGGAGAGACCCGACGGCCTGCCAGGTGCACGCTTTGTCGTCGAACTGCCAGCCGACACGGAGGATGAACTGTGAACAGTGGGTTGACCCGGCGCCGCTTGACTGTTTCCGTCCTGGGGATCGCCGTGATGCTGGCCGCCGCGTGCAGCATTCCCCTCGACGAGGCACCACGCGAACTCTCAGCTGAGTTGCCCGATGCCCTCCTACCAGCTGGCTCAACCACGACTGAGGCGCCGGCTCCGAGCGAATCGGTTGAGATCTTCCTCGCCAGAGCAGTCGCTGATGGTCCGATGATGCTCGAGGCTGTAGGGCGCGAGATCGCATCTGACGGCTCGGTAAACGTGATCCTGGACCGGGTGTTCGCCGGCCCCACGGCGGCCGAACAGGAGGCCGACCTGGTGTCGCCCTTCGCTGAGGGAAGCTCGGTTGTCGGCACGATCCTCACCGGAACCCTCCTTGAGGTTCACCTTGACAGCCTCGACGGCTTTCCCCAGGACGACTCGATCGGCAACCGCCTCGCCTACGCCATGCTCGTCTGCACGGCGACAGAGTTGATTGTGGGAGCCGACATCGAGGAGGTCAGGATTCTGGTTCAGAGCGACGGTTCCCTCAACCCCATCAGCATCCCTGTCAGCGACGGTGACCCTCCGACGGCCGGAGAGCCTGTGAACTGCTCGGGTTACGAGAGTTTCATTCCTGAGGACAACTAGCGCTCAGGCGAAGAAGACCTTCGCTGTCTCCCAGAGGCCTGAATCCAGTTTCTTGACCTCGGCGACCGCATCGGCAAGGGGTACCAGCACAATCTCGCCTGCGGTCAGGGAGGTCATCATTCCCAGCCCTCCCTCGTGGATGGCATCAACAGCCGCCACCCCGAAGCGTGATGCCAGGACCCGGTCAAATGCCGTCGGTGTGCCACCCCGCTGAACGTGGCCGAGGATCGTCACCCGGGTGTCAAAGCTCGTCCGGCGTCCGATCTCAGCTGCCACCAGGTGGGCAATGCCTCCGAGACGGACATGGCCAAAGACGTCAACCTCCTCCTCGGGCATATCCATCGTCCCCTCAATCGGGCGGGCACCTTCGGCCACGACAAGCACTGAGGCGAAGCGCCCACGCTCGTGTCGCCTGCGCACGACTTCACAGACCTCGGCCACGTCGAACGGTTCCTCTGGCACGAGGGTCACCGTTGCACCACCTGCCATCCCGGCCCATGCAGCGATGTGGCCGACGTGTCGGCCCATGACCTCGACCACCATTACCCGATCATGCGACTCTGCGGTGGTGTGGAGGCGGTCTATGGCCTCGGTCGCGATCTCGACCGCCGTCTCGAAGCCGAAGGTCATCTCGGTTGCGTTGATGTCGTTGTCGATGGTCTTGGGCACTCCGACCACCGGGAAGCCCAACTCATGGAGTCCTCTTGCACAGGAGAGGGTTCCCTCCCCTCCCACGACGACCAGACCGTCGAGATCATGGCGTTCAATCGTTCCACGGGCCCTCTCGACACCGTCCTGCATCCCGAAGGGCTGGAGGCGCGAGGTTCCAAGGACCGTTCCTCCCCTCGGAAGGAGGCCCCTGCATGCATCGACGTCGAGGGCAACCGTGTCGTCCTCGACGACACCCCGCCACCCGTCGAGAAACCCGACAACCTGGTCGCCGAATCCCCTCTCAGCGCGCCGCACAACCGCACGTATTACCGCGTTCAGACCGGGGCAGTCTCCACCACCGGTGAGTACACCTATTCGCATCTCTCCACCTCGCTAATGCCGTTGCTCCCCTGCAGTGAACGTAACCTCTCCGAATGGCAGTTGTGCTGGCAATCGACGCTGGAACCACCAGTGTTCGGACCATTGCCGTCGACGAGGACGGAATGGTGGTCGATTCCGCTCAACAGGAATTCACACAGCACTTCCCAAGACCGGGTCTCGTCGAACATGACGCAGTCGAGATCTGGGAGGCGGTGGCGGGCACTCTTGCTGCGGTCCGTGGCCGCCTCGATGATGCCGGGATCTCAATCGTCGCTGTGGGAATCACCGACCAGAGGGAGACCATCGTCGCCTGGAATGCCGACACCGGGCTTCCGCTCCACAGGGCGATTGTGTGGCAGGACCGTCGCACGACCTCACGCTGCGAAGCCCTCCAGGACCAGGGCCACCTCGGTCTGGTCCGCCGGACCACGGGCCTCGTACTGGACCCATACTTCTCGGCGAGCAAGATCGAATGGCTCCTTGCCGATGGCGGAGTCGAGGCCGGCACCCCGCTCAGGTTGGGCACGATCGACTCCTGGCTCCTGTGGAACCTGACTGGAGGTCGGGTCCATGCCACCGAGCCTTCCAACGCCAGCCGCACAATGCTCTTCGATCTGGCGACCGGAGCATGGTCCGAGGAGATGTGTTCGCTGTTCGGCGTTCCCATGGGCTCGCTGCCTGAGATCCGCCCCTCATCGGGCCGCTTCGGCGTCACCTGTGACGGCGGCCCGCTGCCACCCGGTACGCCGGTCAGCGGTATAGCCGGCGACCAGCAGGCTGCCCTGTTCGGTCAGGCCTGCTTCGAGGCCGGCGAGGCCAAGAACACCTACGGCACCGGGTCATTTCTGCTCGCCAACATGGGATCCGAACTTCCTGACCCCGTCGACGGGCTGTTGACGACCGTGGCATGGGCCCTTGCCGAAGGCGAGCCGCTCACATACGCCCTCGAGGGCTCCATCTTTGCAACAGGTGCCACCATCCAGTGGCTCCGCGACGGCCTGGAGATCATCGATTCCGCCGCCGAGGTCGGGCCCCTGGCTGCCTCTGTCGCCGACACCGGCGGCGTGTACCTGGTTCCGGCATTCGCAGGATTGGGGAGCCCCTGGTGGGATCCGCGAGCCCGAGGCACAATCGTCGGCCTCACCCGCGGTTCCGGTCGGGCGCACCTGGCCCGTGCTGCAGTTGAGGCCATGGCCTTCCAGACACGCGACGTGATCGATGCAGTCGGACGAGGCGGTGGCCCGGCCATCACCCATCTGCGTGTTGACGGCGGCGCCTCTGTGATGGACCTGCTTCTTGAACTTCAGGCCGACCTGTTGGACATGCCCGTAACCAGGTCGGCGGTTCAGGAGACCACGGCCCTCGGTGCAGCATGGCTGGCCGGCCTCGGCGAGGGCTTCTGGTCGTCTACCGGCGAGTTGGCCGACCTCTGGAACGCCGACACCACCTTCCGGCCGACACAGGATCGGCAGGCGGCAGAGGCGTCCTACGATCGCTGGCTGGCGGCAGTCGAACGAAGCCTGGAATGGGAACAGGCCGACTGAAACCGACCCTCAGACCTCGAGATCGACAAGAACGTTGCGCATGTGCCGGACCGCCTGAGCGATCCTCTGCTCGTTCTCGATGAGTGCGAAGCGGACGTGGTCCTCGCCACCCGGCCCAAACCCGATGCCCGGCGAAACCGCAACGTTGGCCTCACGCACCAGCATGCTGGCGAACTCGATCGAACCCATGGAGCGGTAGGGCTCTGGTATTGGCGCCCAGGCGAACATCGTTCCCTTCGGAGGCTGGATGGACCAGCCGATGCGGTTCAGCCCGTCACAGAGAGCGTCCCGGCGGTGTTGGTAGATCTCGCGCACCTCGGTCGGGTAGTCGACAGCCTCGTTCAGCGTGACGGTCGCTGCAATCTGTATCGGCTGGAAACTTCCGTAGTCGAGGTAGGACTTGAGCTTCGTCAGCGCCGCAATCACCTCGGCACTGCCGACCATGAAGGCAACTCTCCAGCCGGCCATGGAGAAGCTCTTGGTCATGGAATAGAGCTCTACGGCCACCTCCTCGGCTCCGGGAACCTGCATTATCGATGGCGGCTCGTAGCCGTCGAAGCCGAGATCCGCATATGCGAAGTCGTGAACCAGGATGACATCGCGCTCTCTGGCGAATGCAACAACCTCTTCCATGAACTGCAGATCCACGCATGCCGTAGTCGGGTTGTGGGGAAACGAGAGGACTATCACCCGCGGCCTAGGCCACGAATACTCCCATCCCTCTCTCAGCATTCCGATGAAGTCACCGTCAAGGGTGAACGGCATCTCGCGCACCTCGGCGCCGGCAAACAGCGGCGAGTAGCGATGGATCGGATACGAGGGCGACGGGACCAGAGCAGCATCTCCAGGTTGCAGGAGCACCCACATCAGGTGGGCGAACCCCTCCTTGGCACCAATGGTGTTGAGGACCTGCGTCTCAGGATCGAGGTCCACGTCGAAACGGCGCTTGTACAGGGCGGAGACCGCCTCACGCAGCTTTGGTAGACCTCGACTGGAGGAGTAGCGGTGGTTCCGTGGGTTGCGTGCCGCCTCGACGAGTTTCTCGACAGCCAGGTCGGGGGAGGCAAGATCGGGGTTTCCGAACCCCAGGTCGACGATGTCCTCGCCGGCCCTGCGGGCCTCGACCTTGAGGTTGTCGATGATGGTGAACACGTACGGGGGCAGGGAGGTGATGCGCCGGAACTCCATGGCGGGAGCGTACTTCCCGCGGGTTCGGCTCAACTGGAGTTCCCCACGGCCGGGTGTACCGGTTGGACCACTGTTCAGGTGGTGTGTGTACCCGCCTCGACCCTGACTTTGAGATCGTCGATCGCAGCGTGGACGATCTTGGCCTCGAGGCGCCTCTTTACGAAGCCGGGCAACCTCACCAGCAGGTCGACATCGAGGTCGTAGGCGAGCAGTGTCGAGTCGGGATCACCCTCGACCGCCATGAACTCGTAGTCGCCCGTCATGCGCGAGATGACGTCGCCCTCGACCAGGCGCCACGAGATGCGCAGGGGGTTGGATCCGTAGGTGTAGCGGAGCGTGTAGGAGCTGCTGCGACCCATTGCTGCCGCCCGGAAGGCCACGTCCCCGGGACGACCGTCCTCGTCGCGGGCAAGCACCCTGGCCTCTTTGATATCGGGTGCCCACTCGGAAAATCGTTCAACGTCGAGGACCGTCTCGTAGCAGCGCTGTGGCGGCGCCTGAATCGTGACGTGCTGGCTGGCGTGCTCTGTCATCGCGTTTCTCCTCCTTCTGGACCCTACCGGAGCAACTCGCACGACAGGGGGAGGTGTTTCGTCGCCCGCCGCAGGCGGGGCGCAGGTCAGGTTCGGAGTTCGGCGTTGTCGATTCCAAGACGGAGGTGGTCTGCCAGGACGTCATAGGAGAACTCACGAACTGCCCGCTCGCGGGACTCACGGGACATCTGGTCTCGAGTCTGCTCGTCGTCCAGGATCTGGCTGATTGCCTCGGCAACCTCCCTGTCGGAGTCAGGATGTTCAACGACGAGCCCGGTCACACCGTGTTCGACGGCTTCGGCGGCACCGCCGCTGTCGCCGGCGACCTGGGGCACTCCGCACGCTGCTGCCTCCACGAACACGATTCCGAAACCCTCCTGTTCAAGACCTCGCCACCTGGACCGGCATGGCATTGCGAAGACGTCTCCGGCTCCGTACACACCGGACAGCAGGCGGTCCGGCACCCGACCCAGCAGGCGGACCGGTGCAGCGGTGTGCTCGATGAGATCGGCCAGACGTCGGTGCTCACGGCCTGTGCCGGCGATGGCTACGACCAGGTCGGGAAAACGCGAGCGCAGCCGACCTGCTGCCCTGACGAGGACGTCCATTCCCTTCCGGGGCACAAGGCGGCTCACCCCCACCACGACAGGGGCATCGGTCGGCAGTCCCAACTCGGTTCTCACAGAGTCCCTCTCGGCCCTGTCGAGTGGCGAGAAACGGTCGGTATCGACTCCTGGTGGCACAATCAGGGTGGGAAGGGAACACCGGGCGGCCCTCTCCGCCTCGGCCTCTGCATAGCGCCCGGCACAGATGACCAGAGAGGCGCCGCGCAGTACCTTTCCAAGCAGACTTCGGGTGAACGGAAGGCGACCTGGGATGGTCACCTCGGCGCCGTGCAGGACAACTGCGTAGGGCTGGCCGGTCGACGGCGCCGAAAGCCCGATCGGTAGTGCAGGGTCCCAGATGACCAGCTCGGCACCAGTTTCCTTCGAGAGCCTGTTGACCCGGCCGGGCAACCACGGGTAGGGCAGCAGGAACGGCTCCCGGGAACGGGTCACATCGAATCCCTGGGCGGCGTCGAACTCATCGGCGCCTCTGTAGGGGGTGGTATGAACCGAGAAGTCCTCGGGGGGCAGCCGACGCCAGAGTTCCCAGAGGTACGACTGGATTCCGCCCAACTTTGGTGGAAAGTCGTTGGTGACGAGGAGGTGGCGTCTCATTTCACGGTTCCGCCGAGCAGGTCCACTCGACCCAACTCGAGGGCCGCCCATTCAGCATGGCCGCGCAGCATCGGGTCAGAGGCGTTGAGGTTCTCCCTGAGCGCCTGGACCACCGCGGGATCATCGGCGTCGGCCGTGTTTCCGAGAACCACGAGTGCGTTGCGACGCAGATACCGGGGGTCCCGTTCGGCTATGTACCAGCGGCCGAACCGCTCAAGAAGATCATCGTCGGAGGCAGCCAGGACCTCGACCGCCTCGACGTCGGCCGCCGAATCGGTGCTCCCCTCCGCCGACCGGTCTGAGCGGCCAACTGGACAGACCTCCTGACAGTCGTCGCAGCCGTAGATTCGCCCGCCCATTGCCTGTCGGAACTCCGGGGGAATGTCGCCGGGAGCCTGTACGAGCCACGCAAGGCAACGACGGGCGTCAACGACGCCGGGTTCGACGATCGCACCTGTAGGGCATCCGTCAATGCAGGACCGACAGGTTCCGCAGCCGTCGGCAACCACCTCCTGGTCGGCTGGAAGCGCTGCATCGGTGACAACGGAACCAAGGACGAACCAGCTGCCGTGTCCGGGAATAAGAACGTTTCCGTTGCGACCGAACCAGCCAATACCGGCTCGCACGGCTGGGGCACGGTCGACGAGGGAGTTGTCGTCGGCCACAACCCTGGCTGCAAAGGAGGCGGCGCTGAGGTGGCTGGCAACCACCTCAAGAGCCGTTCTCAGGTCGCCGTAGTGGTCGTGTCGCGCATAGGCGGCGATCCGGGCTCTGCCAGGACCTGCATCGGGCAGGCGGGGTGCTGAGACACGCATCGCTCCGACGATGATGGACCTTGCTCCCTCCAGAATGCGCCCCGGGTCCGTGGAGCGCTCCGGGTTGCGGAACGTGAACTGCATGTCGGCATGCAGGCCTGCCTCACGCCGCCGGAGTATCTCTGCGAGGGTCGCCTCGAACGGCTCAGCAGTGGTAACTCCAATGGCATCGAGGCCTGCTGACAGGCCGATCGACTTGAGTTCGGCCACCTCGGGCGGCATGACGCCGACGTTGCCGACCACCGGCGCCGATCGAATTCGCTGTGACACCCCGCCATGCTCGCACGCAGCAGGCCCGGAGCGTCGGCTCAGCCCCTGTCGACGTGTCTGAGAGGCGGAACAAGGCCAGCACCGGCCAACAGGGAGATGGCCCTGTGCTCTGCCAGTTCAACCACCACAGCTTCACCGGGCTGGCGGCTGCACAGATAGGTGACCATGCAGTCGGAGCACGCATCGGTGCAAACCAGGCTGCATTCGTTGCAGTCGATCAGCAGTGGTGGATCGGTGTCGGTGGGGCGTGAATCTCTGGAAAGGTATGCCATGTGCACATCATGGAGACAGGGTGGGACACTCCCCTCAAGGATTTCCCTAAACTACGCCTGACCTGCAGTATCAGCTAGATATCGACTGGAGCACGCGGGCAGCCGCTCCCGAATCGATGGACTCACCCGCAGCCTCCAACCCTGATGCCAGGTCCTCCGAAACACCTGCCACCACAAGCCCTGCGGCAGCGTTCAACACGATGATGTCCCGCCTGGCACCACGATCCTCACCGGACAGTATCCCCCTGAGGATGACAGCATTCTGGTCTGGGTCCCCTCCAACCAGGTCAGCAGGATCAGCGAGCCGAATCCCCAGGTCGGTCGGGTCCAGCTCCCAGCGGCTGATGTTCCCATCGCGGAGTTCAACCACCTTCGTCGGCCCGGTCGTCGCCATCTCATCCAGATGGCCGTGTCCGGTCACCACCAGCGAATGGACCGACCCCTGGGCCTTGAGCACCTCGACCATCCGGTCGGCGAGTTCCGCCTCAGCGGCGCCGACCACCTGTCGCCTCACCCGACCGGGGTTGGAAAGGGGGCCGAGGACGTTGAAGACGGTCGGAACGCCAATGCCTGCCCGCACCGGTCCTGCGAACCTCATTGCCGGATGGAACGTACGTGCGTAGGCGAAACCGATACCCCGACTCGCCACCTGGCTCTCCAACTCGGTCGGTGTCTGGTCGATGTCGACGCCCAGGACCTCCAGCAGATCAAAGGCACCTGAGGATGACGAGGCCCGGCGGTTCCCGTGCTTGCAGACGGTGGCACCGGCCCCGGCAGCCACAAAGCAGGCCATGGTTGACACGTTCAGGGTGCCGTGCCGTCTGGCCGGAGATCCGCCGGTTCCAACAATATCGATCGTTCCCTCAGGCAGGTTCAGGGGCTCGGCAGCCGCCACCATGGCCCTGGCGAGACCTGTCGTCTCCTCGGCAGTCTCACCCTTGATCTTGAGCGCAACCAGAAACGCCGCAATCTGTGCAGGATCGGCCACCCCAGCCAGAATCTCGGCCAGCACGGATTCAGCTTCAGAGGCACTCAGGTCGTCACCGTCACAAAGGCGCGCCAGAAGCCCCGGCCATCCTCCCAGATCATCAAGGGGCACTGATCGCTCCCTCAGGCGGTACGCCGGCGGCGCCTGGTTATCCGGCGTCGCTCCAACTCGGTTGCGCCACCCCACACACCGGTGGGTTCGCGTCGTGAGAGGGCGTAGTCGAGGCAGGTCTGTCGGACATCACAGCCTTCGCAGACGGCCTTGGCCCGTTCAGCCTGGAAGTCGTCGTCGGGACCCGGGTAGAAGATGGACGCGTCCAGGCCTCGGCACGCACCTCTCTGGTGCCATGCGACCACGACGGTCCCGGTGTCAGAAGTTGCTCCCATGTCCCCGGCAGTTGCTACCGCGCTACAGGCAGCGACGCAAGCCCAATTGCCACAAACTCCCGGAGATCACCCCTCCAGATTCGTGCCTCTGCCGTTTCCGTTGGATATCGGGCCTCCCCCGCGCCACACTGTTGGAGACGGTGAGCCGGCCGGGTGGCCGCGGCGTGGTCCGCCACGCTGAGGAAGGTCGGGGCTCCAGAGGACAGGATGCTGGCTAGCGGCCAGTCGGGGTGACCCGCAGGAAAGTGCCACAGAGAACAGACCGCCGATGGCCCGGTTCGCTTCCCTTCGGGGTTGGGTACCGGGCACAGGTGAGGGTGAAACGGTGCGGTAAGAGCGCACCAGCGGCCGGGGCGACCCGGACGGCTAGGCAAACCCCATCCGGAGCAAGGCCGAACAGGGAGAGGGCGGTCCGCCCGTGGACACTCCCAGGTGGGCCGCACAGATGGATGGCCACACAACCGGAGTCCCGCAAGGGCCCGGTGGACAGAACCCCGCCTACAGGCCGGCTCACCGTCTCCACCTGTCGACTACGTCAACGACACCACGGCCCACAACACCTAGTCTCCAGACGATGAAGGTCAACGGGTACGAGATCGCGGCGGGAGCCGACCTGGCTGGAGCGGACCTCACCGACAGCGACCTGCGGAACGTGGACCTCACAGGGGCGTGGCTGGGGGGTGCGGTATTGAGCGGGTCTGACCTGACCGGTGCCAAGTTGGTCGGAGCAGACCTGAGGCACGCAATCTGTCGGAGCACCGTCTTCGTCGAGGCCGATCTCCACCATTCCAACCTCTGGCACGTGGACCTGCGAGAGGCCCAGATGCGTGGTGCGCTGCTCAGCCGCGCCTGGCTGGGCAGTGCCCGTCTGGCTGGCGCAGATCTGAGAGGAGCCGACCTGAGCGGCGCATGGCTGACCGCAGCCGACCTCACCGGAACCCGCATGGGTGCAGCCACGCTCGCTGGTACGTCACTCATCAGGACCTGCATGCGTGAGGCCGATCTGACCGGTGCCTTCGCCGGCGGCTGCGACCTGCGCGGCGCCGTTCTCAACGGCGCAGTGCTACGCGCTGCCAACCTGACCGGTGCAGTCCTGAAAGGAACGGCTCTGATTTCTGCCGATCTGAGCCTCGCTGACCTGGTCGATGTCGACATGTCAGATGCGCAGTTGGACGGCGCTGACCTGACAGGAATCCGCCACGACGGGACCACGGTCTGGCCCGCGGGTTTCATCCCACCACCTTCAGGCGGAATCAGCGACCACGACTGAACTCGACCCTGCCCTCCGACCAGAGTTTCCGGCGCCTCTCGGGCTGTGAGAGCCCGAACTTCCTCCACCCCCAGAGACAGACCACCATGCCGAGCACCTCGAGCCCCAGGGTTCCTGGGAAGCGGTCAAACTCTGGAAGTGCGGATCCGCCCAGTTGATCGAAGCCACCCGCCGGCCACCAGAAGAGTTCCGTGTACCCCCAGGTGCCGTCCATGACCAGATGGGTGAACATGCCGATCGGTATTCCCAGCCAGCGCTGACGTTGACCTCTCCGTCCCAGGGTGAGGAGCATCACCACGACAAGGACCAGCACGGCCGCAGCAAGGGTGTGGAGTAGCCACGGTCCTCCGATAAGGACCTCGGCGACGGGTAGGAGGGCAGCAACTGTCACGATCCGGACGTCCAGGTCCGGGCTCGCGAACACCATGGGAATCGCCACAAGCGAACCGGCGATAAACCAGATAAACACCCGTCAGCGCGCCACCAGTCGCCCACACTCGGTGCACTCGGCGAGGGTTCCCTCGGGAAGGGCCCGCACGCGGTCAGCCTCGACAGCGGGCATCGAGTAGGGACAACCGGAGCAGTCGGAACCGACAAAGTGGACAAAGCTGCTGGCCCCGAGGCCACCGGCGATCCGTTCGTAGCGAGCCAGCACATCCGGGGCGACCTCGCCTGCAGCGGCACTGCGCCGCGCCCTCGCCTCGTTGATCTCTGAGTCGACAACCTCTTCGCCGGCCTGGAGTTCCTGTCTGCGCTCCTCGACGACAGCCGCCTCGAGCACGCCCCGGGCATCCAGTTCGGAGACAAGGCGCTCAACGGGCTCCAGTTCCTCCATTACCTCGAGGACCGTGCCCTCGAGGCTGTCGAGGCGCTGTCGCAGGTGTCCTATCTCGGTCTGGATCGCCACCGCCTCCTTGGGAGAGGTGATGGTGCCGCCGTAGAGAAGCGTGTCGAGTTCTGTGAGGCGATCCTCGACGGCTGCCACCTCGCCCTCGTAGCGGCGCTGGCGCCGGAAGAGATCGAGGTGCTCGACCTTGTGCTCTTCGATCTGGGTTGCCGTTGTGGCGCTGGCCTGCTCGGCTTCTGCCAGGGCCATGCGTTCGGGGAGGTTGGCGTGGCGGTGGTTGAGTTGACGGACAATCGTGTCCTCGTCCTGAACCGTGAAGAGGGCGTCCATCGCGCTCATGCTACGTCGGCTTCCCTACCGCGCCTTCCCGTGGTCAGGCAGTTCATCCGAGCCGGGTGTGGTCCCAGGAGATGACCTTCTCAGGTTCGACGACCACCCCTGTCCGCTTGAGGGCGAGCTGGGCCGCCGCAGCGTCAAGGAGATCTGGGGGTAGATCTGGTTGGTTTCTTGCCACGATGGCCCGGGCGATCCGGTGAAGGCCATCACCGTCGTCGACAAGGGTGGCTGTGCCCTTGATCATCACGCCACGCAGGAGGTTGTACTCGAGGCCGTCCTCCAAGAGGACGGTGATCCGCGGATCCCGTCGCAGGTTCACGATCTTCTGGGATGTGGTGTAGGTCTCGAAAACCAGTTTTCCATCTATGACGGCGAACCAGAGCGTCGACAGGTGGGGCGAGCCGTCAAGGTCCAGGCAGGCCACCTGGAGGTTCTTCTGCTCTTCTATGAATACTGCGACCTCTTCCTCGGTCATCTGGATGAGGTCGCGTCGATTCGGCGCCATGGACGTGTCTCCCTGACATGTTTCGGGTCGGCGGCGAGCCTAGATGGGGCACAGAGGGCATGACGACGCGGATGCATGGATGCCCGCTGCAGGCCAAAACGTCGCATGCCCCACCTGGGGGAGGCGGGACATGCGGTATTTCTCTCGACCGGAATCGGGGGGTGATTCCGGTCAATCATCACAGGCTTCCGGTGGGGGAACCGGTACCTGTTGTGGTATCCACAATAGTGAATCGGAACTGTTCGCGGGCCTCGGAAGCGTCGATTCTCCGGTGACATTCGACACCTGTGACCGGTGTCGCAACATCACCCCACGGCTAGTCTCGACAGCGTCCACACCCCTACGGTCGGGCAATCACTCACGTGTCCGACCAAGCCGCCGAGGAGGGCCGGTGACCATTCCGTCCGACGCCCAGCTGCGGGAGATCCTCGTCGACATGGTGACGGCCCGGACACAGTCGGCCCGGCTGTGGAACCTGCAGCGTCAGGGCCAGGTCGGAACGGTCGCTCCGATCGATGGCCATGAGGCCACAATCGTTGCAGCAGCCCACGCCCTGGACACCGAGCACGACTGGGTGATCCCCCAGTACAGGGAGCCGCTGGCACTGCGCCGATACGGTCCCGAGATCCTGGAGAGGTTCATGCTCTACAGCCTCGGACACCCTGCCGGTGGCCACATTCCCGACCCGATCCGGGTCCTCCCCAACCAGATCTCCCTCGGCACCCAGATTCCCCACGCCGTCGGCATCGCATGGGGAATGGTCCTGCGCAGTGAGCCTGGGGTGGCGCTGGTGTTCTTCGGCGACGGATCCAGTTCGGAGGGTGACTTCTACGAGGCCGGAAACCTGGCCGGCGTCTTGAACGCACCCGTGGTGATGGTCTGTGTGAACAACCAGTGGGCCATCTCAACCCCGGTTCACCTGCAGACCGCAGCCGAGTCCTTTGCCGACAAGGCTGCCGGTTTCGGAATTCCAGGGGTGAAGGTCGACGGCAACGATGCGGCGGCTGTGTACGACGCTGTAGACGAGGCCAGGAAGCGTGCGCTGGCCGGAAAGGGACCAACCCTGATAGAGGCCCTGATCTACCGGCTGGGGGCCCACACGACCGCCGACGATCCGACCCGCTACGTACCCCCCGAGGATCTCGAGGCAGCCCAGAGGGACGACCCTGTTCTGCGGCTGACCAGCCAACTCAGGAAGCTCGGTCTGTGGGACGACGCTGCCCAGCAGGAGACCGAGGTCGAGGCACTGGAACTGCTTGATCGAGCCGTGGAGGATGCCAGGTCCGCACCGCTGGCAGTCGACGCTCTCCTTGACCACTGCTTCTCGGTTGACACGCAGAGGCTTGCACTCCAGCGCTCCCAGCTTCTCGAAGCCCGAAGCACGGAGACCCGATAGCTATGGCCGACCCATTCGAGAGCGACGGTGTGACCGAGCTCACGATGCTCCAGGCCATCAACGAGACCCTCCACGCCGAGATGGCCCGCGACGACCGCGTTGTCGTGCTGGGCGAGGACGTCGCCCGAAACGGCGGGGTGTTCCGTGCAACTGAGGGCCTCTATGAGAAGTTCGGTGAGCACAGGGTCGTCGACACCCCGATCTCCGAGGCTGTGATAGCGGGGGCAACCGTCGGTCTGGCTATCGCCGGGCTCGTTCCTGTCGCCGAGATCCAGTTCCTGGGTTTCTCGTACCAGGCGATGCACCAGCTCGCCGGCCAGGTGGCAAGGCTGCGCTACCGCACGCAGGGGCGCTACGAGCCCAGCATCACCATCAGGGCTCCGTTCGGGGGTGGTGTTCGCACGCCCGAGTTGCACTCCGACTCTCTTGAAGCCCAGTTCGCCAACGTTGCGGGCCTCAAGGTGGTCATGCCCGCCACGGCATCTGACGCCAAGGGCCTCCTCGCCTCGTCAATCAGGGACCCCGACCCCGTTCTCTTCCTGGAACCGCTACGCGGGTACCGGGGAATCCGTGGGGACGTACCCGACAACGACCACCTCGTGCCTCTGGGGGTTGCACGGACTGCCCGCGAGGGCGACGACATCGTGATCATCACATGGAGCTACCAGGTGGAGTTGGCCTGCCGGGCTGCCGACAGCCTTCGCTCCGAGGGACTGTCGGTTCGGGTGCTCGACCTGCGGAGCATCGTGCCTCTCGACATCGGGGCAATCACCGAGGCGGTCAGCCACTGCGGTAGGGCCGTTGTCGTACAGGAGTCATGCGAAACCGGTGGATTTGCCTCCGAGGTGATTGCGACCATCAACGACGGTTGCTTCTGGTCCCTTGAGGCTCCGGTGGCAAGGGTGTCGGGCTACGACGTTCCCTACCCGGTGGGCATGCTCGAGGACCTCTACGTTCCCGACGAGGCGCGTATCATCGCCGCCGTGCGTCGCACCCTCGAGTCAGGCTGACCGGCATGGCGTTCGAGTTCCGTCTACCCGACATTGGTGAGGGCCTCGAAGAGGCCGAGATCGTCGAATGGCTCGTCTCACCCGGCGATGTGGTTGTGAGGGATCAACCGCTGGTCGAGGTGCTCACCGACAAGGCCAGCTCTGAGCTTCCGTCTCCCGTCGCCGGCACGGTGCTCCGTCTCGGTGCATCCGAGGGCGACCGGCTCAACGTGGGCGAGATCCTGATCGAACTAGACGACGGCTCAGCCCAGGTAGCCGACGACACCGAGCACATCCCTCCTGTTGTGAGCACTCCATCGGCCAACCTCGGGCCCACACCTTCGGGTCCCGTGTCCCGACCAAAGGCCTCCCCCGCCACCCGGAAGCTGGCCCTCGAGGCGGGTGTCGACCTGGACACCGTGACAGGAACAGGCCCCGGCGGGCGCATCACCACTGGAGACGTACAGGCCGTAGGCACCCAGCCGGCCCCTCCTCGGCAGGTCTCCTCCTCTCCCCCGGTCCACACTCCCCCGGTCCACACTCCTCCGGGAGATCTGGGGCCTCCGGGAGACCTGGGGCAGATGCCCTTCGGGCGACATCCCCTGCGCGGAGTCCGCGGGGTGGTCGCACGCAACATGGAGAGGTCCTGGGCAGAAATCCCCCACATCCACTCCATGGACGAGATCGATGCATCCCTGCTGGTCGACTTCCGCCAACGCCTGCGTGGCATGGACAGGCCGGGTGCCTCTGTCGTAACGGCCCTCACGGTGGCTGCTGCAGCCGCCGCCAGGGCCCTGCGCCGATTCCCGATGGTGAATGCCTGCATCGAGGGGAGCCCCGGCGAGTCGATCGTCGTGCACGACTCGGTCAACCTGGGAATAGCGGTCGCCACCAACTCCGGGCTCGTGGTGCCCGTCGTCCGCGATGTCGACCGTCTCGACCTCTTCGCCCTGGCAACGGCCATCGCCGATCTCGCTGCACGCGGCCGTGATGGAGCGTTGACCGCAGCCGACCTCTCTGGTGCAACCTTCACCATTACCAACTACGGGTCGATGGGCGGCCGCTGGGCCACCCCGATCATTCCACCCGGCCAGGCAGCCATCCTGGGTCTTGGCGCCATCGCAGAGCGACCCGTTGTGGTCGATGGGCTGGTCGTGGCCAGGCCCACCCTTCCGGTGGTTCTCGGCTCCGACCATCGCCTGATCGACGGCGACCTGGCGTCGGCATTCAAGGGATCCATCACAGCTGACCTCCTGGAACCGTTGAACCTGCTCGTAGAGGGCTGAGGGACACCATGGTGGTCGGCGAGATCGCCGAGGCGGTCGACCTGCTCGTAATCGGTGGAGGTCCAGGTGGCTACGCAGCCGCCCTGCACGCCGCCCGTCTGGGCCGCCGGGTGACCCTTGTGGAACGTGGTGAGCTGGGTGGCACCTGCCTCAACGTCGGCTGCATACCGTCCAAGGCACTGATCGAGGTGGCCGAGGCCATGGTGGCACCCGACCGGGTGGCCGCCTGGGGCGTCACGACAACGGCAAGCCTCGACATGTCAGCGGTACAGGCCCATCTGAGAAGCGTCGTGGACAAGCTCACCGGTGGCGTGCGCCACCTGCTGGACGCTGCCGGGGTCGTCGTGCTGGCCGGCGAGGCGCGCTTTGTCAAGCCGAACCGCGTAGTTGTCGAACACGGCGCAAGCGTCGAGCACCTCGACTTCAGACACGCCATCGTCGCCACCGGCTCCCGCCCAGTCGACCTGGTCGACATTCCACCTGACGGCATCCGCGTAGTTGGCTCAGCGGACCTGTTGTCAACCGAGAGCCTCCCTGAGGAACTGGTACTGGTGGGTGGCGGCTACGTCGGCGTCGAGTTGGGTTGTGCATTCGCCAAGCTGGGAAGTCGGGTAACGATCGTCGAGGCCGAGACCTCGATCCTGCCCGGTTTCGACGACCGCATCACCAGAACAGTGACCCGGGGATTGCGGAACCTGGGGGTCGGCATCTGTTGCAGCAGCACGGCTGTCGGTATCGAGGAGGCCGGCCTCGTGATCTCGGGTCCCGACGGCAGCGTCGTCCTGCCAGCCGACAGGGTGGCGGTTGTCGTCGGTCGGCGCCCCAACAGCGACCTGATCGGGCTTGTCGAGGTTGGTGCCACCGTGGACGACCGAGGGCTTGTAGTGGTCGACTCCGGCAGGCGGGCGACTGAGAGCGTGTTCGCCATCGGTGACCTGACCGCCGGCCCGGCCCTCGCACACAAGGCCACCGCAGAGGCCGAGGTTGCCGCCGATGTCGCCTGCGGTCGCGCCAACGCCTTTGACCCGACGTGCATTCCGTTGATCGTCTTCAGCGACCCTCAGGTAATGGTCGTCGGAATGACCGAGGCTGACGCGTCAGGTTCCGGCATCGCCGCAACCTCCTACCGCTTCCCCCTGGCCGCATCCGGCCGGGCCGCCACCCTCGGAATGACAGATGGTTTCGTCACGGTTGTCGCCGACGGAGACGGCACGGTCGTCGGCGTTCAGGCCGTAGGAGCCCATGTCGCCGAGCTTGCCGGCGAGGCAGCTCTGGCTGTCGAAACGGCCGCCACAGTCGAGGACATGGCTGGAACCATCCACGCCCATCCAACCCTCGGAGAGGCGATCGCCGAGGCCGCAATGGGTCTGGCCGGTCGCCCGCTGCACGCTGGCTGAGGAGTTGTGCCTACCTACCGAGGAGCGGGATGATTGAACCTGTGGAGTTCCGTTCAACCCTCACAGCCGCTCTCCTGTTGCTCATCCTCGGCGGGTGTGCAGCCGGGAACGAAGGGGCCTCAACGGTTGGAACGACAACAATGCTCGGGGCAGCAGTGCCGACGACGACCGCCGAGGAGAACACCGGCGCCTCCGCCGGCGTTACAACGGCGGCAACCGAAATGGGAGCCCCGACGACAGCAGTGGCCGGAACTCCAGCAGCCGTGCCGGCGATCGGGGTACCCGGTACCACAGCGTCCCCGACGACAGCCGTACCCACAACGACCGCCACAACCAGCACGACGCTGCCGCCCGGTCCACCGGCATGGCCCGAGCCGTATGACCCCGTTCGCTGGCCCACACACAGAATCATGCGTGCAGCGATCACGGCGAACTGCCCTCCTGGGGTCGGTCAGGACTTCTCCGGAATGGACCTCAGGGGTCGCGATCTCAGCTCCGAGTCCCTCCGCTGTGCCGACTTCTCAGGAGCTGACCTGCGGGGTGCCACATTCGAGAGGGCAGACCTCGAGTACGCCGACATGGAACGGGCAGTAGTCGACGAGACAACCCGTCTACTTGGGTATGTCTTCGTCTCACACATTCCACCTGAGTCATCGGAGAGCCGAGAGTTCTCACACACCATGTGCCAACAGGAAGAGTGGTTCCTCCTCGGCTCCTATCTGGATTCGTCACAACCTATGGCGTGCAACAACGTCGGTTTCAACGGCATCGACCAGGTGATTCCCGACAACTGCGCAGCCGACCGTGTGCGTGACTTTTCAACCATGGACCTCTCCGGCCAGGATCTCTCGGACCTGGACCTCTCCTGTTCAGATTTCAGCTACACCAACCTGCGTGGCGCCGACCTGCGTGGCAGCAATCTCACCCATTCACTGTTCTGGGAGACAGACCTAACCGGTGCCGACCTGTCAGATGCCTCACTCGCCGAGGCAGGTCTGGGCCTTCGAAGCACGGGCCTCCAGCGCGCCCACCTGCGGGGCACGGACCTGTCAAACACCAACCTGGAGTTCTCACTCTTCGGCTCCGACGTCACAGGGGCGAACCTGGACGGCGCCTTTCTGAGCGGGGAAACCCGCTGTGGCGACGGGGACTACCCGTGGCCGTCGGGTGCTCCCCCCGAAGAGGTCCGCCTGGAAGACATGACATGTCGGGGTATCGAGGCACTCGGACCCGACGCTCCACTCCCGGTCGGATACCCGTCCAGAACCCATGCCATCGGAAATGAGCGCACAACCGCCACCCCGGTTCGGATGAGCGCCGCCTGGGACGCCTGCCCCCGCCTCATCACCGACGAGGACGTGACGCCATACATGCTCGCCTGCATCCAAAAGCACACCGATGCAGGCATCGTCTATCAGACCTACCATCCTCTGGGCTGGGTGGAGGCCGGGGTGGCCGGTTGGCAGGGCATAGTCGCGGACTACCCGGACCTACGCTCGACCGGGCTTCCCGTCGACATGTGGGGTGAGACCGGCCTGGATGAAACTCCGACTGAGAATGGATGGATCACACCGCCACGGTTCAGCACCGCTTCAGACGCCTGGCTGGACTTCATGATCGGGGTGATCAGAACGCAGGTTGATGCAGGCGTCACGGGTATCGCCTTCGATGAGGGGTGGGGAAGCCTCGGGCCCGGACCATCGGTCGACTTCAACGTCCAGGCAATGAGCAACTTCCGCGAATACCTGGCAGCCCGCTATTCGACAGCGGAGCTGTCGGCCAAGGGCATCGACGACGTCGCCACCTTCAACTGGTTGTCCACTGTGCTGTCAACCGAGGTGCACGTGGACCATCAGGCGGACCCGGGGCAGTACCACACACCCGGATGGTGGCAGCAGCTACTCGGCCGCTCCCTAGCTCCCGGCGAGACCTACACGCGGGAAACCATCGAGATAATGCTTCGCTACCCCATCCCCTCAGCCCAGCCCGTGTGGAGGGTCCTCTACGGCGAGTCCTCCGACTTCGAGTACTTCAACCGGCTCCGCCAACGCGAGGTCTATCAGCGCATCGGCGACGAGATCCGACCCTACGCCGAGTCCCTCGGCCAGCCCTGGTACCTCGCCGCCAACATCTACAACGGCCTGCGCTGGGACAACGCAGCCATTGCCGCTCCCGTACTGGACATTCCAATCGGGGAACTGTCGACCCGCGACGCCCGCTGGCCGGACCGCAACTTCACATCGTTCATCAAGAACATGGCCGCGATCGGCAAGCGCTTCGCCCCGATGTTCTATCCAGGCCAGGTGTTGACGCCATCTGATGACAACGACACAGAGGCAACACTCATGTTCGTCGCCGACCTCTACGCCGCTGGCGGTGTGTCCCAATACCCCGACAGTCGCACCGACGACGCCGTGCAGGACCTCTTTGAGTTGATCCAGTCGGACGAGGGCTTCTTCTCAGAAACCGACAATCGAGTCGGCCTGTACTACTCCCTCGGCAACCACATGGGGGACGTGGGGCGACCCGGAATCGGTGTATGGGCCTACTACGGCGCTGCACGCCTTCTGGAAGACTCACACTATTCGTACGACGTGCTCTACCAGGGCGATCCAGACATGGGCCCGGGAACCGTCCGGTGGGTAGACCAGCAGATCAGCCCGACAGATCTGGCTGGTTACGGGATGGTGGTGTTGCCGAACACGATCCACATGACCGACGCAGAGGTGGCGAACCTGTCGGCGTGGGTCGAGGCAGGCGGCGTGCTGGTCGTGTTTGGGACCGCAGGCACCTACGACTTCTCGTACCCCTCCCCCGTCCAGCGGGATGACGCAGCATGGACCACCCTGACCACCACTGCTGGAACCTCCCGTCACGGTTCAGGAACCGTGATCGTGTTCCCTGGCGACGAGTGGTCGGGCCTGGCCAACCGCTATGACGGGTCACTCGATCCGGCTGATCTGGACACCTTCTCCGCTGCCGCCGGTGAGGCCTTCACCAGCAGCGTGACCACCGATGCAGGGCCCCTCGTCCACATCCACCGCTTCGCAGACCCATCCAGCGGAAGGGAGATTCTGCATCTCGTCAACTTCGACTACAACCTTGACTCTGACTCTGTCATTTCGACTGGCAGCATCGCCCTCACGATCCGGACAACCGCCGACTTCGCCGACCCGGTCGTGCGCTACCACACTCCTGACGACCCCCGTGGAACCGCGCTCATCGCTGGTAGTGCCGGCCCGACGGAGGTCTCTGTGACCCTCCCGGGCCTCCACGTCTACGGCATCGTGACCGTCGAGGAAGGTGGGCGATAGCGCTGGCTGAAGCCACCAGTTCCCAATCACCACAGTCGCTCGCGACACAGTTATTCAGGCTCCGCACCCCTAGCATCACGGCGTGTCCGAAGGTCGAGGCCCCGCTTCCAGATGTCAGAGAAGGTCAACTTGCGGGACTCGGTGCGGTTCCCGAACAGGAGGTGGATCATTCCTCACCCCCGTCAACGGAATACGAGAGCCGCAACAGGGTTGCTCCCCCAGCAACCAGAGCGATGGGTGGCCATGCGAGCCAGAGGCCGTAGGTGACAAGGGCAAGCCCGGCCATGGTGGAGATGGTTACTAACCAAGACATGGGGCTCCCTAGAAAGCAGTAGGAGCCCGATGGCGGTGACGGTTGAGGATCACGTTCACATCGGGCAGGGGTGATGGCCGGTTCATTCCCGGTTGGGCGAGTTGGATCTGGCCGATCTCGGATTGCACAGAAATTGCTCTGTCAGGAATTCGCGAAACTTGTTCGAGCAACCAGTAGCGGGCCAGCGTCTTGGCACACCAAGCGGTGTCGGCAGGGGCGGTCTTGCCAACGCCGTACTCGTATTCGATGAGCACCTTGTTGCCTGGGCTGGTGTAGGCCCAAACGTCGTCTTTCCGCATCATCGCGCCGTCCTCGAAAAGGGCGGTGTCGGTGATCTCAGATGAGGTCAGTGCCGTGCCGTCAATCGAGGCGGCCAGCAGCGTCGTGGGGAACATCTGTGTGGCTCGGATGGTCTGGGAGTCGGTGCCGTTGAGCACGTCACGCTGGTAACGCTGGACAAAGGACGTGCCCACGTAGTTGTCGATCAACTCAGTGCTATAGGCGCAGGCCACTCGAAGATGACGTCGTCGCTGTAGGCGTAACCATCAGAGAAATAGATAGCTACGTTGAGCCTGTAGCTGGTGTCTTCGAGCAACGGGACTTCT
>Ga0187833_10000059_pt1 | contig 103237 bp, 91 predicted proteins | sample ETNtaG_37_FD_167968 | JGI IMG/M metagenome (GOLD analysis project Ga0187833, IMG submission 167968) | Marine microbial and viral communities from oxygen minimum zone, Eastern Pacific Ocean - ETNP2014_SV_400_PacBio MetaG (Illumina Assembly) | ecosystem: Environmental > Aquatic > Marine >... | reverse complement strand
TGACGGGTGCCGAGACTATCATTACACGCACAACGAAGACCCGTTCACCCGCCGATTACATGCTGGATTCAAACCGTCAACAGACGTCAATTTCCCGAGAATCGCTACTCCTGGAGTTCATGATGAATAGCCTTCGTCTGAAGGAGGGGTTCATGCTGCCCGCTTTTGAAAACCGAACCGGTCTGTCTCGAGACCACATGGCCGGATTTCTGCAGGCAGGGTTCGACCGGCAATTACTGCGGCGGGACAGTGAGTGCGATGAGCACATATTGCCCACCGATCTTGGCATGCGCTACCTGGATGACCTGTTGCTGCTTATAGACTGACCAGACTCAAAACTTTCTACGCCTTGCGGACTGCGATATCCGTCACATCATGTCCCAGAGCCAGACCCCTTGATTCATATTTGGTTTTTGGTCGTCCTGGTACCTTGGCCGAAACATACCCCGCATGCTGCTCCAGATGTTCCCTGATCCACTGAGCGTATGGCTCCCAGTCAGTTGCGATATGAAGCATGCCGCCCTGGCGCAGCCTTGGTAAGATCAGATCAAGGAAATCACCTTGTATCAGGCGGCGTTTATGGTGACGTTTCTTTGGCCAGGGATCAGGGAAAAAGATCTGCACGCCAGCGATGCTTGCATCCGGGATACAGTGCTTCAACACCTCGATGGAATCTTCGCTGTAGACTTTGAGGTTAGTCAGCCCTCTGGCATCGGCTTCACGCAGCAGATGCCCGATCCCAGGTCTGTGAACTTCAATGCCGATGAAATTTCTACCAGGCTCATCCGCAGCCATTTGTACAAGGGAGTCTCCCATGCCAAAGCCAATTTCAATCGTCACGTCTTGATCTTTATCAAACTGTGCGCGCAGGTCGATCAGACCATCGGACGACTCCAGACCATACTGGTCCCACAATTGCGTCAGGGCACGTCTCTGACCATCAGACATGCGCCCCTTTCGGATTACAAAGGAGCGGATCGGTTTTCGTTGGACAGTCATCTCGGTGCAGACCGACTTTGCTGGTCAGGTTTCGAAACTGAGTCTTAGTTTCTTGAGGGCATTTTTTTCCAATTGGCGAACTCGTTCTGCAGAAATACCGAACTGATCCGCCAACTCGTGCAACGTTGATTTCTTATCTGTCAGCCACCGCCGCTGAACTATTTCACGCGCCCTGGCATCCAATGCCTTAAAGGCCACTACAAGTTTCTCGTGATTGGCTGAACTCAAAGTGCTTTTTTCTACTACCAGCGCGGGATCTTCCCGGCTGTCCTTTAGATAGCTTGCGGGCGCATGTGTGTCGTCTTCATCATCCCCGCTGGCATCGAAGGACTCATCATGGGATGCGAGTCTGCCTTCCATTTGCAGTACAACCTCGGGATCAACACCAAGTTCCTGTGCAATATGGCTGACTTCCCGGGAATTCATCCAACCCAGTCTGCGTTTTGCGCTGCGCAGGTTGAAAAAAAGTTTTCGCTGCGATTTAGTCGTCGCCACCTTGACGATTCGCCAGTTACGGAGAATAAAATCATGCATTTCTGCCTTGATCCAGTGAACCGCGAACGAAACCAGTCTGACCTTGAATTCCGGGTTAAAGCGTCTAACCGCCTTCATCAGACCAACATTCCCTTCCTGAATCAGGTCAGCCTCGGAAAGCCCGTAACCCGAATAGGATTTTGCGACGAAGACCACAAATCGCAGATGTGCAAAGACCAGCTGCTTCGCGGCGTCCAGATCCCCATCAAAATACAGCCGGTTAGCGACTTCTCGCTCCTGATCGGCACTCAGCATGGGAATAGAATTTACAGCCTGAATGTAAGCTTCCAGATTTCCACCAGGTGACATTACATCGATGGCTTGAAGGTTTGTGCTCATACTTGGTCTTGAGAAAACGGGCCGAGGATTTTAGCACTCATAAAGGATGAGTGCTAATTTCAATTTCAGAGGCTGGGTAGTGAGTGCCTACTCCGGCTCTACCTCGCTTAAATGCCTGCTGACCGCAAGTAGAGCACCAGAGACCCCAAGCCCGGCACCGACGATTAGGATGATGGTACTGTCCAGTATCCCTGGTCCGGAAAGGGCGAAATCATCCCTATACGACTGGGCAATGGTCTCAACCGGCGTGGACAAGAACAAAAGGCTCCCCTGCACCAGAATCCACGCGACCAGCGCACCACCCAGCCCGTACCAAAAGCCCAGATACAGAAATGGTCTTCGCACAAAGCTGTCGGTTCCACCCACCAGCTTCACAATTTCAATTTCACTACGCCGATTCTCAATGGCTAGCCGGATCGTGTTTCCAATGATCAGAAGCACGCCAAGCGCCAGTACAAATCCAAGTGTGGCAACCAGCCGTTCCGCAAACTGCAGCATCGCGAACAGCCGTTCAATCCATTCCAGGTCAAATTCGACAGTATCAACAAGCTCATAGGTCCTGAGAGATTCAACCTGCAATCGTAGCTGACCTACATCTGTGATTGACGGTTTTATCTCAATTACCCCGGGTAAGGGGTTTTGATCCAGCGTATTCAGCACGTCACCAAATCCTGACAGGGATCTGAATTGCGCCAGGGCATCCGCAGAACTAATAAACAATGTCGACTCGATGCCTGGTCGTTCCAGCAGACGATGGGCCAGATCCAGGGCATCCGCTTCCGTTGCTTCATGCACCAAATAGAGGCTGATTCTGGGCTTCCCCTCCCAGCTCCCACTGATTTCACCTACGTTAACCAGCATAAGGTACAGGATAGTGGGTAGCGCGAGGGCAATGCCGATAACGAGCCAGGTCATCAGACTGGACATCCAGGTCTGCAGCAAAGAAGACAGACTCTCGATGCAAACCTGGCGATGGTGACCCACCCACGATAGTGCTTTACCCCGGAGGTCGGTTGCCGCAATAGTGGCACCGCTGCTTTTTGTATTCACTGCCACGCATTATCCTCTAAACGACCGTGATCCAAAATAAGTTCACGGCGTTTCATCCTTGATACCAGCTCCAGGTCATGGGTTGCAATCATGATTGTCACTCCCACCTGGTTGAACTGGTGAAATAGGTTCATGATCTCTTTTGAAAGTTCTGGATCAAGATTCCCCGTAGGTTCATCGGCCAGCAGAACCGGTGGTTTGTTGACCACCGCTCGTGCTATTCCTACTCGCTGCTGCTCACCTCCAGAAAGTGTAACGGGATACTGTTTCTCCTTATCTGAGAGCCCAACCTTGGATAAGGCAGCCCGAACTCTTCTGCCTAATTCACGGTGACTGAATCCGGCGATAATCAAAGGCAATGCCACGTTATCAAAAACTGTGCGGTCAAACAGTAGCTGGTGGTTTTGGAACACGACACCAACACTTCTACGAACCCCAGGGACCTGCCTGCTGGAAACCCTGTTCAGGTTGGTACCTTCGAGAAACACCTGCCCCTGACTGGGGCGTTCCATCAATATGATCAGCTTCATCATGGTGCTCTTGCCGGCACCCGAATGTCCTGTCAGGAACGCCATTTCTCCCGTACCCAATTCGAACGAAACCCGCGACAAGGCGTCCTTTCCGCCCGGGTATCTCTTGCTCACTTCATCGAATCGAATCATCTGTAACCTATCCAGCTATTCAGACCTTTCCATCCTACCCCTTGTCAGGGGGCTTCAATATCAAACAACGCTTCCACAAACTGCTGAGCGTCAAAAGGTCTTAAGTCATCTATCTGCTCACCGACGCCAACAAAGTGAATCGGCAAACCCAATTGCTTGGCAATCGCAAACACAACTCCTCCCTTGGCTGTCCCATCTAATTTGGTCAAAACGAGTCCGGACACATTCACTGCTGCCTGAAACTCCCTGGCCTGTACAATTGCATTCTGCCCCGTACCCGCATCAATCACGAGCAGAACAGAGTGAGGAGCGTCGACATCCAGCCTCCCCAGTACTCGATTTATCTTTATCAGCTCTTCCATCAAATTCTTTTTGCTATGTAACCGCCCGGCGGTGTCGGCAATCAGCACGTCTATCTGCCGCGAACCTGCTGCAACAGCAGCGTCATAAAGAACAGAAGCACTGTCTGCCCCGTTGCCCTGGGAGATGACCGGTATATCATTTCGATCACCCCAGACCTTAAGCTGCTCCACAGCCGCCGCCCGAAACGTATCTCCCGCTGCCAACATGACAGTCTTGCCCTGCTGCCTAAACATCATGGCCAATTTCCCAACCGTCGTGGTTTTCCCGGCACCATTGACGCCAACCATCAGTATCACAAACGGCTTTTTCACCGTATCAACCAGCAAGTCTCGCTCAGCGCTTTTCAATATTGCTGTGAGTTCCTCCTTGAGGCTCTTATACAGCGCCTCACCATTTGCCAGCTCTTTTCTCGCAACTTTCGCGGCTAGAGTAGACATGATCTCGCTTACTGCTTCTACCCCAACATCCGACGTCAATAATGTCGTCTCAATTTCCTCAAGCAAATCTTCATCGATAATTTTTTCACCGAGGACTACACGACCAATTCCACTGGCGAAACGAGTTCGCGTCTTACTAAGACCAACCCGCATTCTTGAAAAGAACCCAGACTTGCCTTCCTCACCAACTTCTGCATTACTTGCCATTCAACTAATCCATACCAATCATTTTTAACCTGAACACAATCTAACGACTTTCGCGAGCCGCAAATACTGTGAAAACTCAATTGCCAGATCACACACTGCGAATTATCGGAGGAAACTGGCGTGGCCGCAAAGTATCTTTTGCAAATGAAGAAGCAGTTCGCCCAACCCCCAGCAGAGTCAGGGAAACATTGTTCAACTGGCTCCAGGGCTATGTTCCAGGCGCCAGATGCCTTGAACTATACGCCGGTAGCGGCATTCTTAGTATCGAAGCCCTGTCCAGGGGTGCTGGCAAGGTTGTACTTCTGGATAAAAAGGAAGAAGTGATCTCTCATCTATCCAAGCAGTTCAAGGATTTTCTGGTACCAGATCAACAATACAAGCTCATTAACCAGCCAGCTGGCCCGTGGCTCGCCGAGACCAAATGCCCGGGGTTCGATCTCATATTTCTTGATCCTCCCTTCGCTGGCAGCGATCTGGGACCGATTCTGAATGATATTTCTGCTAAGAATCTGGCGAAGCCCGGTGGCTGGATCTACATCGAGTCATCGAGTGAATTCCAAAAAGCGCAGTTGCCCGGCGGGTGGATAATTCATCGGCAAAAAAGAGCCGGAGCTGTTCACTATTGTTTGTGTAAATCTTTGCCCATTAGCTAACAGTTCATGTATTATCCTCGCCTTTTGCTGACCCAATCAAATGATGAAAACTGTTTTATACCCCGGCACCTTCAACCCAATACATAATGGGCACACTGACCTGGTCCAGAGAGCAGCAAAGATTTTTGACCGGGTTGTATTGGGAATAGCTACCAGCCCTCACAAGGAGCCCAGCGTTCTTGAACTCCGAGTAAAATTGGCTAAAGCTGCTCTGGCACACATCGACAATGTGGAAGTCGCCGGTTTCAACAACCTGACCGTTGATTTTGCGCGGGAAGTTGGGGCTGAAGTTATCCTGAAAGGGATACGAACAGTGACTGATTTTGAGTTCGAGTTTCAGATGCTGAGTATGAACAGGGCGCTACAGCCAGGAATGGAGACCATATTCCTAGCGCCTTCGGAAGAATTTTCCTACATATCATCGACGTTGGTCAGAGATATCGCGTCTTATGGGGGCGATATCTCCCAATTTGTTCACCCTGTTGTTGCCGAGGCAATGCGCAACGGCGAAATCGGCTAGCCCTACAGGCTATTCCTGAATTTTTTCCTTCCGCCCCGGTTGTGAACAGCCAAGGCAGCGAACAAAGGTTTCCTGCGCCGGACCGACGACGAGCTTTTTCCCGCCTCTTTAGCGTTCCCGCCCATTAAAGAGAATGGCAAGGTAGCAACATAAACAGTTGAACCAAGTCCCAATAGAAGCAGCCCAAACGGTCTGGCTACAAGCAAATCTGCCATCATCCTCGGACCCGATGGGCTTTCCTGCACCTTAATCAGCTATCGCAACCATCGGCAGGCAGGAGAAAAGTCCAACAAACAGGGCACACTTCCAGTTCTTCAAGCTTCTATTTATCATCTTCATTCCCAAATACTCAAAATTGGTTTAGGTTTAGTTGATAAGTTACTAATTATAATAGGTTATGCCCATTTATATTGGAATACAAACCATTTTGTTACCCCTGGCCCATTCACCTTTGGCATGATGGACAAAAAACTGTACTCCTGCCTGCCAGTTTGGTTTCCCTCAATATCGCCTGACAATGCCTGCAGGGCTGCTTACCCCTCCCATAGACCATCAGCTCCTGCTTAAAGTAACCCGGTGCCCCATCCTCCCGCACATAGTCCCGGAGCGTTGTTCCCCCTGCTTCAATCGCCCGGGATAGAACCCCCTTGATGGTGTCTGCCAGGTGGTCATAGCGAAGCCTGGAGATCCTCCCTGCGGCTCTCCCTGGTCTTATACCAGCCAAATGCAGTGCCTCGTTTGCGTAGATATTGCCTACGCCAACCACAACCCGCGAATTCATGATGAATGATTTCACCGCCACCTTTTTCCTTCGCGAAAGGGCGTGCAGATGTTGGCCGTTAAAGTCAGATGAAAAGGGCTCGGGACCAAGATTTCGCAATAAAGCGTGATCATCGCCTTCAAGCCACAACACACAGCCAAACCGCCTGGGATCCCGGAATCGCAATAAGGATCCATCAGTAAACACGATATCCAGGTGATCATGCTTCCGATGCGCAACATATCTCTTAAGAACCCCAAGGCTTCCCGACATGCCAAGATGCATCATGACTTTGCCACCACCGGTTTCGAGAAACAGATATTTGGCCCTGCGACTGACCGATACTACCCTGCTACCGGTGAGACGAGGCTTTAGCTCCTCTGAAACAGGCCAGCGCAGCAAAGGTTGTCTCACCACCACATCAGCAACCCTTTTGCCGACGACATGTGGCTCTATTCCACGGCGAGTTGTTTCGACTTCCGGTAACTCTGGCATTTCATCCCCACTGCTACTAGCCCCAGGTCCAAGTTTGTATATCAAACGGGTGCGTCCATGATAGCCATTTCGGTCCGCAGATTAATAGTTTCACCAATTGACGGTTCTACCAGTTAACAGTGCCCCCTTTTCCCTCGGGGCGTGATACCTTTTACTGGCAACGAAGGAAAACCATGAGTAATCATCTACTCGGCATAGACACTGGCGGTACCTTTACTGATTTTGTATACCTGCATGATCAGCAGTTTCTTGTGCACAAGGTGCTGTCAACACCCAATGCCCCTCAGGAAGCCATATTCCTTGGCCTGGAGGAAATGGGACTTGATGAAATTGCTGCTACTGGTGAATTGAGGATAGTCCATGGGACAACAGTAGCAACTAACGCGACCCTTGAAGGCAACGGTGTCTCAACAGTCTATATTACTAACCGCGGGCTGGGCGATGTGCTCTACATCGGCAGGCAGACCCGTCCAGAGCTATACAATCTCGAAGTCAGAAAACCTGCAATTGACCTGCCGGAAAAGTTTCTGCTGGAAGTTGAAGCTCGCCTTGATGCAAAGGGTGTTGAGATTTCCGGCTTTTTGGACAATGAACTCTCACACCTCAAGAGCCGGGTTGAAGAACTAGCACCCAGGGCAATTGCCATCAACCTTCTCTTTTCATTTATCAACGACAGGCACGAAAAGGAGATCGAGGCACTGTTCGGTCCTGAGTACTTTGTTTCCAGATCATCCTTTGTGCTACCCGAATACCGGGAATACGAGCGGGGTATCACCACCTGGTTGAATGCCTGGATAGGGCCACTGATTGATGAGTATCTCTTGTCTGTCAAACAATCATTAGAGCCGAGCAGGGTATCGGTCATGCAATCATCGGGCGTTACCATTGCCGCTGATCAGGCAGCGAGGCGAGCCGTAAATCTACTGCTCTCAGGTCCAGTTGGTGGTTTACAGGCAGCGCAGGCAATCAGCAATGAATCCAGGTTAATCACCTTTGATATGGGCGGTACCTCGACCGATGTGGCCCTACTCGATGGTGCTATCAAGCTGACCAGCGAAAGTCACATTGCTCAACTGCCCGTCGCCATACCCATGGCAGATATTCACACTATAGGTGCGGGTGGAGGATCGATAGCATATATAGACGAAGGAGGATTGCTGCAGTTGGGTCCCGCCTCCGCTGGCGCCAGACCTGGACCTGCCTGCTATGGTCTGGGTGGCAGGCAGCCCACCGTCACCGATGCTAACCTGGTGCTGGCTAGATTGCGGGCCGACAATTTCCTTGGCGGCACCATGCAGCTAGACACAAACGCCGCCATAGAGGCAATGCGCCCCATGGCAACGCAACTGGACCTGCAGGTTGAGGAACTTGCAGCTGGCATCATTGAGATTGCCAATGAACATATGACCCAGGCACTAAGGGTTATCTCCATCCAACGTGGCTTTGATCCCCGGGAATTTACACTGGTCTGCTTTGGTGGTGCCGGTGGCCTGCATTTCTGCGATCTGGCCGAGGCACTGGAAATGAACCGTGCAATTGTTCCTGTCAATAGCGGTGTGTTCTCCGCGCTCGGTATGCTGGCAACAAGCCCAGGGCGTGAAATTACCCAAACCAGCAAGCGGTTGGTCAGTGACTCAAGTGACGGGGATATTCGGAATCTTTTTGCATCACTCAAAGCCCAAGGTGAATTTGAACTGATGGAAGAAGGTATCGCCAATCCGGAGGCAAACTATAGTCTGGATCTCCGATACCAGGGACAGACGTTTGCCATTACAACGCCATATCAAGACTTGGGGACAGCTGAAATCGAATTCCACGAATTGCACGAGCGCCGCTACGGGCATCGTCTCGACAAACCAGTAGAACTGCTCAACCTGCGTCTGCACCTCGCGGCAAAAGCCAGGGAACTGAGACTGCCGCCCTGGAAAAGGGATCCTGGACGATCTTCCCGCCTGCATTTAGACGGAATAGGGGACCTAGACCTGTATGATCGCGACCAGCTTGAGGTCAAACAGCGGTTCTCAGGTCCAGCACTGATTACGGAAACTCACTCCACAACGCTGATAAAGAAAAACTGGAACGTTTTGGTTGATGAGGCAGGAAATCTCGTAATGGAAAGGGCCACCAATAGTCAGGACTAGACTGGTTAGGCTGGAGCCAGGTTGGCCAGTCTCCCGGCCTAAGCGGTGGGAGTCAACCTATGATTTGCGCTAAGTTTACTTGATCTTGGATTCTTTATAGATCACATGCTTACGAACCACAGGATCAAATTTCTTAATCTCCATCTTATCCGGCATGGTCCGCTTGTTCTTACTGGTGGTGTAGTAGTGCCCGGTTCCCGCAGACGATACTAATTTGATCTTTTCTCTCATAACCTAGACCTTTTCCCCGCGGGCACGAAGGTCATCAACAACCTGATCAATACCCAACTTGTCAATAACCCGCATCCCTTTAGCTGACAGACGCAGCTTGATGAATCGGTTTTCCTTTTCGAGCCAAAACCGGTGGTCATGCACATTCGGCAGAAAACGCCGTTTTGTCTTGTTGTGCGCGTGCGATACATTATTTCCTGAAACCGGTCGCTTACCGGTTACCTGACATACTCTGGACATGTCCAAAAAGCCTTAGAAGTTATTAAAGGGGCCAAACGAACCGGCCTATTTGAGAGCGGTGCTTTATACCAGAAGGACCCGCCTAATTCAACCAATCCTGTCTCGCAGACTCCTAGAGCAGCCCCCGCTCGGCAAATGATAGTATCTCTGCTTCCCCTATTATCACATGATCCAACACTCTAATATCCACCAGCAATAGTGCAGATTTCAACCACGCTGTAATACGCCGGTCCGCCTGACTGGGCTCCGCCACCCCTGAAGGATGATTATGTGCAAATATGACCGCCGCAGCCTGATTATTCAATGCGCGAACAACCACTTCTCGCGGGTGAACGCTCGCCCCATCGATCGTGCCAAAGAAAAGCTCCTCATAACCAATGAGCCGATGCTGGCTGTCGAGGAACATCACCGCGAACACCTCGCGTGTGTAACGACCCAGTTTGCACTTTAGGTACTGGCTCGTAATTCCGGGATCGGTAATCGCCTCTCCTCGTCTGAACCCATCACTAAGATACCGATCCGTCAATTCGAGTGTTGCCCTTATCTGGGCGTACTTGGCAATGCCCATTCCCCGTAAACCAATAATCTCATCTGGATTCGCACTCAGGAGAGCCCGGAAACCTCCGAATTTCTCAAGTAGCTCGCGTGCAAGGTCCGATGCAGTCTTTCCCTTAACACCCGTTCCCAAAAAAATCGACAGCAACTCCACGTCCGTCAAAGCCTGAGCGCCACGCTTCAGCAACTTCTCCCGCGGCCTCTCTTCAGCTCGCAGATTTTGTAACCCCATAATCGCCGAACACTTCCTTATAGTGATCAATCACTTACACTAGCGCTGTCTCTCTATGCTATTGTTAGCGGCCAACCTTATTTTCAATCCCCAGTGGGGTGAAAGATGCCAGAAAAGGCGTTATTGCAGGTAAGCAAATAGATGATGAACAGTGCAGACACTAACCAATAAGCGAATCCTGCTGGGTATAACAGGCGGCATTGCCGCTTACAAGGCTGCTGATCTTACTCGCAGGCTCCAGGATCAGGGTGCCGACGTTCGCGTCGTAATGACCAGGGGGGCGACTGAATTCATCACGCCGCTCACCCTGCAGGCCTTATCCAATCATACGGTGCACCTCGATCTCCTTAGTGCTGAAACTGAATCAGCCATGGGGCATATTGAACTCGCAAGGTGGGCTGATTTGATTATTGTTGCGCCTGCCACTGCCGACTTCATTGCCAGGCTGGCTATCGGTCGTGGGGATGACCTCTTAACCACCGTATGTCTCGCGGCGGAATGCAGAATTGCGATAGCGCCAGCCATGAACCAGGCGATGTGGGCAAACAAGGCAACCCAGGAAAACTGCAAGCAGCTCCAAGCCAGGAATATCATCATATTTGGACCGGAAGATGGCCGCCAGGCTTGCGGAGAAACCGGTACTGGCAGATTACTTGGTGTTGACAAAATCGTGATTGAGGCAGCTTCACTGTTCGCATCTGGTCTTCTTTCAGGCAAGAAGGTAGTCATCACTGCAGGGCCCACTCGCGAGGCAATTGATCCGGTTCGCTACATCAGCAACCACAGTTCGGGGAAACAGGGGTTTGCCCTTGCTGAGGCAGCGCTTGAAGCCGGCGCCATGGTAACGCTGGTTTCAGGACCTACCGATCTTGAGCCGCCGGAACGCATACAGCTGGTGCCCGTAATATCCGCGAAGCAGATGTATGATGCGGTGATGGAGGAAATTCCTGATACCGACTTATTTATCGGCGTGGCTGCAGTAGCAGATTATCGACCTGTTGTTGTTGAAGCCCAGAAAATAAAGAAGAATGCCAAACCCATCAATCATACGATGACGCTGAATCTCATCGAGAATCCGGACATAATCGCTGCGGTAGCCAATGCTGAGAAAAGACCTTTTACTGTTGGTTTTGCTGCTGAAACAAACAATCTGATTGAATACGCCAGGAAAAAGCTGATACAAAAGGGACTGGATATGATCGTCGCAAACAACGTCGCGGATTCACTTATCGGTTTCAACAGTGATGAAAATCAGACTGCGGTTCTTTGGGAAAATCATGTAGAAGATTTACCCAGAATGTCCAAATACAACCTTTCACGTCGCATCATAGAGTTGATAGCAACACGTCTCAAACAGGTGGCTCTGTGAATAATCTTCAGGTCAAAATACTTGATCCCCTGGTGGGTAAAGAAATACCTCTGCCAGAATATTCAACACCAGGTTCAGCAGGAATGGATCTTCGTGCCTGTATCGAGAATGATTTTACCTTGCTCCCCGGGGAAACGTTGCTCATACCCACTGGTATAGCCATTTACATCGAGGACCCGAATCTTGCTGCAATTATTTTGCCCCGATCTGGACTAGGCCACAAACACGGCATTGTTCTGGGGAACCTTGTCGGTCTGATTGATTCTGACTACCAGGGCGAACTCAAGATCTCGTGCTGGAACCGCGGTACCGATTCATTCAATATAAGGCAGGGTGACCGTATAGCGCAGCTTGTCCTGGTGCCTGTTGTTCAGGCGGCATTCGATGTTGTAGATGAATTCAGTGAGACAATGAGAGGTACTGGAGGTTTTGGGTCTTCAGGGAAGCAATAGCGAACCACACCTCAACGTAGCGAAATGTAATGGATACAATTAGGATTAGAGAAATATTTTCATGAAGGCTTCTGGAGAAATTCGCATGTACTCGAACAGTTTGCTATCCGGCTGGTTCCCAAATCATGGCTAAAAAGACCGGGGGTACCAACTTTGGATTGATTCCTCTCGCCAGTGTTGGAACAGGATTTGTCCTGGCAATCCTCCTGATACTTTTCGTGGTTCGGGCAGGCATAACCAGCGATCACCGGGCGACGGTGGCAGACATCCACGCTGATAGTTTGCAGCAACAGCTGAATATCCAGTTGGCACAAATCAAGTTGCAGCTATCAAGCATGGCGACCAGTATTCATCTGGCAAATGTAGTTACAGACGCCGACGCATCTGCTAGGTCCCTGGAAGAGACCGCACTGGCCAGCATGATCCCACATGCACTAAGAGTGCGACTATTCGCTCCAGGGAAGGCGGAAGTCGACAGGGACGCAATACCTCCTTTCAGTTTTACATCGCTGGATCTGGTAAACCGTGCAGAAAGCGGTACAGATGTAAATCCAGAGGCTGTTAATAGCAGTGGTCGATGGACTATCAGCCTGGCGACACCCATAAGGATTCCTTCGGACGATAAAGTACAGGGTACCCTATTTGTGTACCTAGATATCAAGGCTATCGCCGATCAGGTGCAACAAAACGTTGAGGGTGAACTACGCCTAATGCAGTCTGTGGGGTCGGCGCAACCAACCGAGATTCTACTGCTGGGGACAGGCAGATCACCCGATGCAGAGACACTTGAACGTACCCTCGACAATCCAAATTGGACCTTATTGTACACACCGTCTCAAGAAGTCCAGGGTCAGACTGTGGGGAACTTTATTGTTTCTCTAATTCCGGCAATCGTCTTTTTTGTTATTGCCCTTGGTGGTGTCTTTGTCGGCACCACCAAATTCAGCAGTCTGCTTAAGAGTGACCTATCGCACCTGGATCATCAGATAGCCAGTGTCGCATCCGGTCTTTATACCCCCTCGGACAAATACAATATCGGCGCTTTCAGTGAAGTCGATCTGAGCCTTTTACGCCTTGGCAAGAAAGATGAGGCACGAGGGCCAGTACCAAAACTGAAGGTAACGGAAGTTGGTCCCGCGGAAACGATGGAAGATCTCGTCGATATTGAAATGTTGGATGAAGATTCTTACGCGGAAGCCACATCGGACTCTTCCGATCTAGATGCGTCGGGTGACGAAGGTGGGCAGGCTTTTTCTTCCATATTCCGGGCATATGATATCCGCGGCATTGTAAATGAATCCCTGACCCCTGAGCTAATTCACAAAATCGGCCAGGCAATTGGAACTGAAGCTGAAGCACTGGGTCAACAGACAATACTGGTAGGGGCTGACGGCCGGATCTCAAGCCCGGATGTCAGGGATGAGTTGATAGCAGGGCTCCTCGCCTCAGGGCGAGATGTGATTGATATAGGTTTGGTCCCAACTCCAATGCTCTATTTCGCCACACACAATTCAGACACACAAAGTGGAGTGATGGTAACAGGCAGTCACAATCCACCCGATTACAATGGATTCAAGGTTGTTCTGGATGGCCGCGCTCTCCTTGACGAAGATATTCAGAAACTGTACCAAAGAGTTGTTCGCAATGACTTTTTTTCGGGGAAAGGCGAACGAACGGAAATCGATATCCGTGAAGACTATATAGACGCAATAACTGACGATGTGGTGGTGGCACAGCCGCTTACCGTGGTAGTAGACTGTTGTAACGGCATCGCAGGAGAAATAGCTCCTGATCTTCTGGAAAACCTCGGATGTGATGTAGTACCGTTATATTGCGAAGTCGATGGCACCTTTCCAAACCATCCGCCGGACCCCACTGAACCTGGCAATCTGGATGCTCTTGTGCAGGAAGTACAGTCCCAGAACGCTGATATAGGTATAGCATTTGATGGTGATGGAGACCGGCTGGTCGCCGTTACCAAGCATGGTGAAATCGTCTGGCCCGACAGACTGCTGATGCTTTTCGCCAAAGATGTAGTATCGCGCAACCCGGGGTCTGATGTGGTCTATGACGTTAAATGCACCAGGCATTTAAACGGTGTGATCAGCGGCTTCGGGGGTCGACCAATAATATGCCGCAGTGGACACTCCTTCGTTAAAGAGAAGATAGCCGAAACGGATGCGGTGCTTGGTGGAGAAATGTCCGGCCATATCTGTTTTAGTGAGCGTTGGTTTGGTTTTGATGATGGTCTCTATTCCGCTGCTCGCCTTCTGGAAATTGTTGGTTCGCAAACAGAAGGGCTCGACGAATTGCTCAGTGAGTTTCCATCGAGCCATGCGACTCCTGAGATTAGGATAGAAGTTGGTGATGAAACCAAGTTTGAAATAATGGATCAGTTGAACCAGGTAGCTTCATTTGATGACGGGACCGTAACCACAATAGATGGTATCCGGGTTGACTATGCTGACGGATGGGGTCTGGTCCGTGCGTCCAATACAAACCCTATGCTTACCCTGCGATTTGAAGCGGATGATGATTCAGCCATGGAAAGAATAAAGAATGTCTTCAGGGAACAAATCCAGGCCATCGATGAGAATATCAATTTTGACTAGCTCATTGGCCAGGACAATCTGCGTGGTATCTGAATGACCCTTTCTCGCGACTCTGCTATGAATATCGCTAAGGTACTGACCGAGGCATTACCCTATATTCAGCGTTTTACCGATAAAACCATCGTCATCAAGTATGGCGGTCACGCTATGACAGATAAGCATCTGAACCAGAGTTTCGCCCGGGATATTGTGTTGATGAAACTGGTCGGAATGAATCCTATTGTCGTTCATGGAGGTGGACCACAAATCGGATTAGCCCTTGAAGAACTGGGGATCAAATCAAAATTTGTTGATGGCATGCGTGTAACGGACAGCAAGACGATGGATGTCGTACAAATGGTCCTTGGCGGTTTGGTCAATCAAGATATCGTTAGCCTCATCAATCAAAATGCCGGTAAAGCAGTTGGCTTGACCGGAAAAGATGCTTCACTAATTCGGGCCAGGAAAATGGTAATTGAAAACTCCTCGCCCGAGTTACAGACTCCAGAGATAGTAGATATCGGTCATGTCGGTGAGGTTCAAAGTATCAATCGTGAGGTCCTCGATATAGCTGTTAAGAGCGACATCATCCCAGTCATAGCCCCGATAGGAAGTGGCGAAGACAATCAGACATATAACATCAATGCCGACCTGGTAGCTGGTAAGATTGCAGAAGAATTGGGAGCCGAGAAACTCATTTTACTAACGGATGTACCTGGACTCGTTGATGATAGCGGTAATGTGCTTTCTAGATTGTCTGTAGCTGAAGTTAATCGATTGATAAAGGACGGCACCATCTCGGGTGGCATGCTGCCGAAAATTAATTGTGCTTTGAATGCGGTAAATAACGGCGTAACGAGTGCACAAATAATCGATGGCAGAGTTGCACATGCGGTACTGCTGGAAGTTCTGACAGATGAGGGTGTGGGCACCTTCATTTCTTCCTCAACCCTCAACTGACTTACCAACCAATGACAGAAGAGCAGGAACCCAAAGTTTCACGCAAAGAGCAAATACTTCAGTCGCTTGCCAAGATGCTGGAACAAAGCCCGGGAGCCCGCATTACAACCGCGGGACTCGCTAGACAGGTTGGGGTATCGGAGGCCGCCCTCTATAGGCACTTTCCCAGCAAGGCCAAAATGTTTGAAGCACTTATCGAGTTTATCGAGGATACGATCTTTTCGCGTGTCTCCATTATCTTAACCGAGGAGAATTCTACAGAAGCCCGTTGCAACCAGGTCCTGACACTCCTGTTAACTTTCTCAGAGCGTAATCCCGGTATCACTAGAATCTTAACCGGTGACCCCTTGTCCGGTGAATCCGAACGATTACGAATGCGAGTCTCACAATTTTTTGAGCGTCTAGAAACACAACTCAGGCAGATCTTGCGGGAAGCTGAAATCAGGAATAATCATCAAACATCACTGGATATCAATATGGCCGCCAACCTCATGCTGAGCACAGTGGAGGGTAAGATCTGTCAGTACGTCCGCAGTGATTTTGAAACGGTGCCGACCCTTCATTGGCAGAGCCAGTGGCAGGTACTCAAGCAGGTAGTCTTTGCCCGGATTTAGAGACTGAACGTCTCAGGGTTTAGCGTTCTGGATCTTCACCATAGAGTTCGCGAACTCTATCCAGATCGGTCGCATAACTACCCCGTAACACTTCCATCTCATCGTGTTTACCCTGGATATCATTCTTAATCTGGGCCATCCTGGCTTCAATCGTCCTAATTCTATCCAGACGATCCTTACCGATGGTTCCTCCCGATCTCTCAATGTCAGCAAGACTCGCCTCCAGTTGGTGCTTTTGATCTATCTGGCGACGCAAATTACCATTTTGTGTATTGATAAAGCTCTCTATGCTCCGCAACTTGGTGTCTCTTGCTCTGACTACATCTTCGGGCGTGCTATACAAGCGAAGCAGATTCTGATCAGCAATCTTCTGTTCCCTTCGCCTCCTGTCCGCTTCCCTTTGTTCCGCAAGCGCACTGTCTCGCGCTTGAATCTCTTCCTCAGAAAGAGCTCGCGGTACAACTTCAATCACCCGGCCATCAAGGCTAAGTATGGTATAGCCATTTTTGACATAGCGGGCCGGGACATAGCTGTCCAGTACAGTTACGCCATCTTCGTTCTTGTATTTGTAAAGTTCTGCGACGGCACCCTGGGACACAATAATAAGGGCGACCATCAACATAAGTTGAATAAGGGACTTTCCAGTGATGTTAGAATGATCTCTCATATACTAACCCGTTCCATACTCACCCTGGTAGCTTTCAATCAATTCAAGTTCTTTGCTAAAGCGACCGGCCGAATCCAGATAATCAATGATATTACTCAACTTTACGACGCTGGCAACAGAAACACCATACTCCTGCTCAACTTCTTCGATCGCCGAAAACTCACCACTTCCTCTTTCCTGCCGGTCGATTGCGAGCAAAATCCCAGTCACTTCTACAGGACTTTTCGACAACAGACCCATCACTTCCCGCATCGCGGTTCCAGCCGTTATGACATCATCGACCACGACAACCTTGCCCTGTAACTGAGCACCGACCATTTGGCCGCCTTCCCCGTGGTCCTTTACCTCCTTGCGGTTAAAGGCATAGGGACAATCGATACCATGATTCAGATGAAGGGCAATTGTGGTAGCGCAAACCAGTGGAATGCCCTTGTAGGCCGCGCCAAAAAGCAAATCAAACTCCACACCGGAATCGAGCAAAGCGGCAGCATAAAATTCACCAATCCCGGTAAGGGTCCGACCAGTGTTAAACAAGCCGGTGTTGAAAAAGTAGGGGCTTGTTCTGCCTGACTTCAGCTCAAATTCACCGAATGTCAGTACCCCGCTCTCAACGGCAAACTCCAGAAATCTATGCTGATAATCCGTGGTCACTTTAGTATCCCCAGGGAATTCCTCTGGATGTCATTCAATTCGAGGATACCTTTTTCAGCCAGCGACAACATCATGTCGAGCTGCTGCCGATCAAATGGGTCGGCTTCAGCTGTACCCTGAACCTCAATGAACCTACCATCTTCAGTCATCACAACATTCATATCAGTGTCAGCACCAGAGTCCTCAACATATTCCAGGTCCAGCAAAGGGTGTCCCTTAACAATCCCAACCGATACCGAAGCGATTAGCTGCCTTTCCGGTATGGTTTTCAGATCAAGATAATCAATTGCATCAAACAGAGCAACGCACGCCCCTGTAATGGATGCGGTTCTTGTTCCTCCGTCCGCCTGAATCACGTCACAGTCAACGCGAATAGTATTCTCACCCAGTGTTTTCATATCTACGGCTGCTCTCAGGGAGCGGCCAATGAGCCGCTGAATTTCCTGGGTTCGACCGCCCTGCTTTCCCCTTGCTGCTTCTCTTCCCATTCGCTCATTAGTAGATCGGGGCAGCATTCCATATTCAGCCGTAATCCAGCCCTGCCCACTCCCCCTGAGAAATGGAGGTACACCTGATTCCGCGCTGGCCGTACAAATTACGCGTGTATCGCCAAAAGATACCATCACTGATCCCTCGGCATGTTTGTTGTATCCGCGATGAATCTCAATTGACCGCAATTGATCAAACTGTCGGTCACCGCTCCTCGAAAATTTTTCTACCATTAATATTTCCCTCCCAATATCGGCTGTAGCTTATGAAATTTTGTACCAATCTCCATTATACTTGGGTTATCAACAATTGATCCTGAAGAAAGCAGATTGTATGGCAAGAAGCATGACAGCGTTTGCACGCGCGCAAACAAAGAATATTTCCTGGGAAATTCGATCCGTGAATCAACGATACCTGGATGTGTCCTTTCGGATGCCTGAAGCCTATAGGGCGCTTGAGATACAACTAAAGAAATCCCTGCGCCAGCAGCTCCACCGTGGAAAGCTTGATTGTGTCCTGCGAGTCGACAAGGAACAGATTCAAACATCACTCACGATCGACAGCGGACTGGTCAAGTCACTTGGGGCAGCAGTCAGCAAAATAGATGACCTTACTGGTGAAAAAAGCCAAGTAGATGCCGTTGAGCTACTAAGGTGGCCCGGAGTAATTCTTGAAGATGACATAGACGTCGAAGCCGAGCAGGTCAATATAACGGAGACTTTTGGCAATGCTGTTGGTTCTCTCGTGGAAATGAGAGAAAGGGAAGGAGATGAGCTAAGGAGCATCGTGCTCGCTCAGCTTGAGGAGCTCGCCAGTATCGTGGATCAGATTCGCCTGGAGGCGCCAGCCATCGTTGAACATCAGCGCAACAAGCTGCAGGACAAATTGTCACAAATCGAGGTTGAGGTGGATGATGGCAGACTTGAACAGGAATTCGTTTACCTTGCTCAGAAGTCAGACACTATGGAAGAACTGGATCGCCTCGATACACATATCGCAGAAGTTCAAAACACCTTGAATCAAACAGGCCCAATCGGTCGGCGTTTGGATTTCCTGATGCAGGAACTCAATCGTGAGGCCAACACACTATCTTCAAAGGCAACCAGCGCGAATACCTCCCTGCAGACAGTCGATTTGAAAGTCATTATTGAGCAGATGAGAGAGCAGATTCAGAATCTGGAGTAAAGCATTGGGTACTGGTAGACCATTTGTAGTAGCAGCTCCATCAGGCGCCGGTAAGACCAGCCTGGTGAAGGCACTGGTCGATACATCACCGAATATAAAGGTGGCAACCTCCCATACGACACGCCCAAAACGCGCTAACGAGGTCGATAAACTCAACTATTTTTTTGTTGACGAACCCCATTTCCTGCGAATGATCGAGAACAGTGAGTTCCTGGAATGGGCTCGGGTTTTCGGCTTCTTATACGGTACCAGTAAGAAAGAGGCTGATCGTATATTGACGGGCGGTGATCATCTTATCCTGGAGATCGACTGGCAGGGCACGGCCCAGATTCGCCTTGAAGTTCCACACGCAACCACCATTTTTATCTTGCCACCATCTCTGGGATCACTACGAGATCGTTTGCAGCAGCGCGCGCAGGATGATCAGCATACCGTCGATCAACGCATGAGTGCTGCTATTGACGAAATTTCCCACTACATGGATTTTGACTATCTGATTGTTAATGATGATTTTGATCAGGCACTGAGCGAGATGGGAGCCGTGGTATCAGGACAGGGGGACCACCTTCGCCAGGCCGCGCAAAGACGCAAGCTGGCTCCGCTGATTTCAGCTCTACAAGGATGACGTATCCAGATTCATTAGGAAGCAGCAATATTAATTGCCACTATTCGTGCCATAATATTGTCAGATAGCCTTATTATGGCTAAACTGTGCGGCCCTAAATGGCAGTCCATACCAGAGCGTGATGAAAACTCTGGGATTGGCGCACAGAATTAGTTCCCGGAGAATAAAGCAGATGGCTAGAGTTACCATTGAAGATTGTCTTGAAAATGTGGATAACAGATTCGAGCTGGTGATGGTTTCCAGCAAACGGGCCAGGCAAATAGCCATGCTGGGTAAAGAGCCGATGGTACCGCTGGAAAATGACAAACCCACCGTACTGGCATTGAGAGAAATCGCAGAAGGTCATGTGAATGCCTCAATTCTCGAGGAGCCCACACAGGAAGAGACAGAGGCGTTGGCGCTCAGCGCTGTACAGGATGGTTTTGAGCAACACAACCCAGAGTTCTGATCGCCTTACCCACTACAGTAAAGGTCAATCGTTAGCGGGCGAACGCCGTGCTAACGATTGATACTTTTACCTCAGACCTCAAATCTTATCTTGAGCCCCTTCAAGTAGATCAGATAAAAAAAGCCTACTCCTTTGCAAAAGACGCACACCAGGGACAAACCAGAAAGTCCGGCGAACCTTATATATCACATCCACTGGCAGTAGCCTCAATTCTGGCGGACATGCATATGGACCATCAGTGTCTGATGGCTGCCCTGTTACATGACGTTATCGAAGATACCGGAGTTCCCAAGCACACTTTAAGCAAGCAGTTCGACGATCAGGTGGCAGAACTGGTTGACGGTGTGAGTAAGCTGAAAAGCATCTTCGAATCCCGTGCTGAAGCGCAGGCCGAAAACTTCCAGAAAATGACACTCGCGATGGCGAAGGACATTCGTGTCATTCTGGTGAAACTGGCAGACAGGCTACACAATATGCGAACTCTGGACTATCTGTATCCTGAGAAACGACGCAGAATTGCTCGTGAAACCCTCGAGATTTATGCCCCCATAGCCAACAGGCTTGGCATGAACAATATACGCGTTGAATTTGAGGAACTGGGATTCAAAGCCCTGTATCCCTTACGTTCATCCATGATCGAAAGAGCCGTCAAGAAAGCCCGGGGCAATCGAAAGGAAATAGTGAGCAATGTACGGCAATCTATTGCTGACTGTCTTGAGCGTGAGGGAATCGAAGCAACGGTTTTCGGCCGGGAGAAACACCTGTATAGCATCTATGACAAGATGCGATCCAAGCGCCGCTCCTTTCATGAAATTATGGACGTCTACGCTTTCAGAATTATTGTCGACAACGTGGATACCTGCTATCGCACACTGGGTGCCGTGCACAACCTGTACAAGCCCGTCGCCGGTCGGTTCAAGGACTATGTGGCAATCCCGAAAGCCAATGGATATCAATCCCTGCACACCACTCTATTTGGTATGCATAGTCTGCCTATAGAAATTCAAATCCGAACCCATGAAATGGAAATGGTAGCCAACAATGGAATCGCCGGACACTGGCTGTATAAATCGAGTGATGACACTGCCTCCGGGAGTCACAAAAGAGCACGGGAGTGGATGCACGGGCTCCTTGAACTCCAACAGAGCGCCGGTAATTCTTTGGAGTTCATCGAAAATGTGAAAACAGACCTGTTCCCCGATGAAGTGTATGTATTCACTCCCCTCGGTGAGATATATGAGCTTCCTCAGGGATCAACGCCAATAGATTTTGCCTACGCGGTACACACGGATATCGGTAATACGTGTGTTGCCTGTCGAATTGATCGCAGGCTTGCCCCACTGAGCGCATCACTCGAAAGCGGACAAACGGTCCAAATCATAACCGCCCCAGGGGCACTACCAAGCCCTGCATGGCTGGGCTTCGTTATAACCGGTAAGGCCAGAAGCAGTATCCGCCATGCGCTCAAGAACCAGCAGCGGAGCGAGTCAATCACGCTTGGTAAGCGTCTGCTCGAGAGAACACTACAGACCCACCAGAAATCATTAGCCGATATTGAACCCATTAAACTGGCGAAGGTTCTTGAGGACCGCAGGGTTCCTGACCTGGAGTCTTTACTTGCCGAAGTGGGTCTTGGTAACCAGATGGCGCATGTCATAACGGGGATGTTAATCACGTTACCGGAAAATGCTGAGGAAAGTGAGTTCCACGGTCCTCTCGCTATCAGGGGTACTGAGGGCATGGTGGTAACCTATGCTCGTTGCTGCAAGCCCATCCCAGGGGATCACATAGTAGGCCACATCAGTGCAGGACGAGGTATCGTCATACATTCAGACCACTGCAAGAACATACAGGACCTGCAAAAAAAGCCCGAAGAAATCCTGCCTGCACGGTGGGACCCAGAAGTTGAGCAGGAATTTTCAGTTGAGCTTCGGGTAGAGCTAGAACACGAAAAAGGCATAATTGCGATCCTGGCTTCCACTATCACTGCTGCGAACGCTAACGTGGAACGAATTAACATGCTGGAAAAAGACGCCAGACTCAGTACAGTGAACATCGTGCTTTCTGTCAAGGACAGGATTCACCTGGCAAACGTTATCAGAAGATTGCGTACCATCAAGGTGATAAACAAAATCATCAGGGTTCGCAGCTGATCCGGTTAAGGCAGGCCAAATTTATGACAAAGAATCAAATTTCAACTGCTGGTGCACCACAGGCTATTGGCCCATACTCCCAGGCAGTCGTACACCAGGGCACCGTTTATATCAGTGGCCAGATCCCGCTGATCCCGGAAACAATGCTATTGGTCAGCGACGATATAACTGAGCAAATCGACCAGGTGTTCTCCAACCTCCAGGAAATCTGCCAGGCAGCAGGGGGAGACCTCGACTCTATCGTTAAACTTACTGTCTACCTGATCAACCTTGACCATTTCACTGCAGTGAATACCGCCATGGAAAATCTCCTTAACAAACCCTACCCGGCTCGCGCTGCCGTTGAAGTGTCAGCCCTGCCAAAAGGAGCCATGGTGGAGGTAGACGCCATCATGTCACTTTGAACCGCTCCCAGAGCCTTTGCATAACATGGGACTTGATAAATCACCGGTAAGTTCTCTTAAAGGCGTAGGTCCCGCACTGGCTGGTAAACTCGCAAAAATTGGCATCTTCACCCTGCAGGACGTCCTTTTTCATCTGCCATTTCGTTACGAAGACCGAACACGAATCACCCCAATCGGGATGCTGGTCCCAGGAAAATCGGTAGTCCTTGAGGGAGAAATCATCTCCTGTGATATAGCGTATGGGAGGAGGCGCAGTTTACTGGCCTACCTTCAGGACAGCACAGGTCAGATCGCATTGAGGTTCTTCCATTTCACGAAAGCACAACAAAGAAATCTCTCATCCAGCCGGTCCATTCGTTGTTTTGGTGAAGTTCGACTTGGTGCCACCGGCCTGGAAATCTACCATCCTGAATATAGTCAAAATGTCAGTGCTGAACTTCCCAAACACTTTACACCTGTATACCCGGGCACTGAAGGCGTCAGCCAACAGCGCTATCGCAAAATTGTTTCCCAGGTGTTCGCGCTAATGAGTAGCGGTGACCAGCTTGATGAGTTAATGGGTGACATCGAGCATCCTTATGAAATTGACATCAATAACGCACTAGATCTGGTACACAACCCGCCACATGATGTTGACATGGATGCATTACTTGCGGGGAGACATCTAGCGCAGCAAAATCTCGCCTTCGAGGAACTGTTGGCTCACCAAATAAGTTTGCGTTTGGTAAGAGATGAAATTAATAGACTCGAGGCACCCTGTTTTCATAGTCCGGGAATCGACTATAAGGCCCTTATTTCCTCGTTTGGGTACGAGCTTACAGACGCACAGATCCGTGTTGCCGGGGAAGTCGCTATCGATATGGCACAGACATCACCCACTTTAAGACTAATTCAGGGTGATGTGGGTTCTGGAAAAACAGTTATTGCAGCACTGTCTGCGGTGCACGCCCACGAAAACGGATACCAGTGTGCCCTGATGGCACCCACGGAAATATTGGCTGAGCAGCATTTCATCAACCTCTCCAGTTGGCTCACACCCCTGGGCATCACCACTGCCTGGTTAACGGGGAAAGTGAAGGGGAAAAGACGCCGAGAGGAACTCGAGTCCATCGCAAGCGGTAGCGCCAGGGTAGTTATCGGCACTCATGCCTTGTTTCAAAAAGACGTTCAGTTTGGCAATCTCGGACTGGTCATTATTGACGAACAACATCGATTCGGCGTTCATCAAAGATTGGCCCTCAGGGAAAAGGGCAACAAAGACAAGTTTATGCCTCATCAGCTGATCATGACTGCCACCCCGATTCCAAGAACCCTCACCATGAGCATGTATGCTGATATGGATTGCTCCATCATTGATGAGCTGCCTCCGGGAAGAAAGCCGGTTACCACAAACGTTCTACCTGATTCGCGTCGCGATGACGTCGTCACGCGTGTGAAGTCAGCCTGCCAATCAGGAGCCCAGGCGTACTGGGTATGTACCCTGGTGGAAGAGTCCGAGATTATTCAGTGCCAGGCAGCTGAAGCCACCGCCACCGATCTGTCCAGAGAGCTGAAGGGACTAGAGGTCGGCTTGATCCACGGGCGACTGCCGGCAGCCGAAAAAGCCGAGACGATGAATCAATTCAAAGCGGGTGAAATTGATCTGCTAGTGGCTACAACCGTGATAGAAGTTGGTGTTGATGTTCCCAATGCGAGTCTGATGGTAATTGAGAATTCTGAAAGACTAGGTCTCGCACAACTCCATCAACTTCGCGGTCGTATCGGTCGTGGCAAGGCGCAAAGTCATTGCCTCCTGCTCTACCACTCCCCACTCGGCGAAACCAGTAGACAGCGATTGAATGTACTTCGCGAAAGTAACGATGGCTTCCATATCGCCGAGATGGATTTGCAAATCCGGGGTCCCGGTGAACTGTTCGGGAGCCGACAATCCGGTAGTTTGCAATTCAGAATAGCTGATCTGCTTCGTGACCATCATATGCTTGATGACATCGCTCGCATTGCAAATCAGCTGCTGCGCAACGACCAGATCTCGGCCAGGGCAATTATCGAACGCTGGATAGTATCGCCGGAAGAATTTAGTCAGGCTTAGCTGGGACTAAATCGCCGAGCCAGCGTGGCTAGCCCGGATAATTCACAAAATATCCAGGTTAGGTAGTTTTGTCATAAAAGATAGCTTCATCAAATTGATTTTCGCTTTTCGCAACCACTGTAGATACGGCTGCATCACCAGTGACATTGACGGCTGTTCTAAGCATATCAAGCAGCCTGTCGACACCAATGATTAGAGCAATACCCTCAACCGGCAAACCAACCTGGGTCAGCACCATAGCCAGGGTTATTAGCCCTACGCCTGGAACACCTGCTGTTCCAATTGATGCAAGTGTTGCCGTCAACACAACCATGAGATAACCCGTCATGGAAATGTCTATGTTATATGCCTGGGAAATAAACACGGTCGCCACGCCCTGCATAATGGCAGTGCCATCCATATTGATCGTTGCTCCAAGTGGTACCGTGAAGGACGCCACTTCATTCTTCACACCCAGCCGGTCCTCAACATGTTCCAGTGTGATGGGCAGGGTGGCATTGCTGGACGCCATGCTAAATGCATAGGCCATTACAGGAGAAAACTTGCGATAGAAAGTTAAGGGATTTAGATTAGCGGCAAACCTGATCAGCAAACTGAAGGTTCCACTAAAATGCAAAAGAAGCACAAAAACAACCGTGAGGAAATACTTCAACAGATCCGCGATTGCACTAAATCCCATATTGGCAAACAAGGTCACCATCAGACAAAAAACCCCGATAGGTGCAACTGTCATCAGCATCATGATGAGACGCATGATGACGGCATCCCAGTCATTTAGTGTAGCCCGGACTCTCTGCCCCGGCTCTCCACACTTGTTGATAGCAACGCCAACGAGTATGGCGAAAACTATGACCTGCAGCATATTACCTTCGGCCATAGCCCGGACAGGATTGGTCGGAACAATATTTATCAATACCTGCTTGATAGAGGGGCTATCCTTGGCAGCAAATTCACTCTGTGCTGCCAGATTTATACCTTCGCCAGGATTAATCGTGGTCGCTACAAATAGAGCCAGAGAAATCGCAATTGCTGTTGTAAATAGATACAGACCCATGGTTTTTAGGCCGATACGCCCCATACTAGAACCGTCTGAGAGGTTGCTCGCACCGCAAACCAATGACACAAATACCAGTGGTACAACCAGCAACTTCAAACTCGCTATAAAGATTTTGCCGCCGATATCGAACAGTCCATCAATGAAATAGACCATAACTATCCCATCATCAGCCAGGGCTATCATGTGGACACCTGACCCAAGGACAAATCCAAGGATCATGCCAATAATTATATTCCTGGTTAACTTACCTCGATCCATAATCAAACAAGCCTTTCCAGAGACAATGGGTTCTGATTTGAGCCCGGCGGTTGAAGGACCAGGCAAGCAAAGTATACTAACTGATTTACCCCCATCACGATAGAAATGCACTCAGCCATACTTTCGATCAAACAATTTGCGGCTTCTCTCCTTATCCGCCACCCCAAGATTCCTTTCTTGATCGCATTAACACGCCTTGACCGACCCATTGGAATCTACCTGCTATTGTGGCCAACACTCTGGGCGCTATGGATGGCTGCAGAAGGTTTTGCCGGTTGGCACCTTTTCCTGGTATTTACTTTGGGCACCGTTCTTACCCGATCCGCTGGTTGCATCATCAATGACATAGCGGACAGGAATTTTGATGGACAGGTTAAACGAACAAGGGGCAGACCGCTGGTATCCGGGGATTTGGTCGTCCAGGAAGCATTCGTGTTCCTGGGAGCCATCACCTTCTGCGCATTCATACTGGTACTTAGCACTAACATCTATACGGTGGGCATCGCATTTTTCGGCGCGGCCATCAGTGCAATCTACCCATTTATGAAACGCTACACCTACCTGCCACAGGTCATACTGGGCGTAGCCTTTTCCTGCGGCATACCCATGGCTTTTACCGCGACGCATGGATCTATTCCGCAGGTTGCCTGGCTCCTTATCATTGCTAACCTTGTATGGACGGTAGCCTATGACACGCAATACGCTATGGTGGATCGCGATGATGATATCCGCCTTGAGCTCAAGTCCTCGGCAATCCTGTTCGCAGAACTGGATAGGCTGGCGATAGGGATACTGCAGGTGACCTTCCTAGGTACACTTTTTCTGGTTGGGAGATCCGAGCAACTCACCTGGCCCTTTTACATCGGGCTTCTTATTGCCTCTGGATTCATCGTCTATCAGCAATTTCTAATCAGAAACCGTGAGCGGGAAGGGTGCTTCAATGCCTTTCTAAATAATCACCTAGTAGGGTTGAGTATTTTCCTGGGGCTATTCGTACACTACCTGCTTATTTGAATCTAGAAAATTAGTCTTATTCTGACACTAATTCGACGAATTTTAGTAGTTAGGGTTATCTACCAGCGCCCATTCCCAGGGCGCATCATGCCTGGATCGAGCAGGATTGGGTACGTATCGCGGATCTTGCGATCCGTCTCTGAGTCTATCAGGTCAGGGTAGTGGGTACTGAGTAGCGCCTTTACTCGTTTGCCTGACTGCTGGCGAATATCAAGTGACCCGGCTGTTTCCCAGTCTTCAGGTGGACTTCGATCAGAAATTGCCGGGTACTCAAACGCCGACCGCATGAGCTCCAGTGTCTGGGGGTGACGCAGATAGTGACCATCCCCATGCACAACATCTGCTATGACATCAAGGGAAAGGGTTGAATCATCTACCTCAATTCCTCGCACCGTGCGTAATATCGCACCAAGCATGTCGTTGTCTATTACCAGGGCTTCGAATGACAATGCCATCAGACCACCAACCATACCGGCAGATTCAGATACATTGTTACAACCTGCCTGTGAAGCCAGAGCAACGCTTATGCCCTTTTCAAACCCCGCCTGATTATCTGGAATCTTCGCATCGGTCATGCCCGCACCAATAGAACTAACGAGGCCATAGTGATTTATCATCTGAGCCGCAGCCGCACTCACCAGTGCTTCCTCGCCACTACCCCCGGTAAAGGCTCCGGTACGCAGGTCTGTCACAAAAGGCCAGGCTCCAACAATGACAGGATAGCCAGGTGACACCATGTCAACCAGCAACAGGCCGGCAAGGGCCTCAGCAACACATTGAACCAGAGCACCCGCAAGTGCCGCAGGTGCCGTTGCTCCAGCCTGTGGAGCGACTACGATCCATACGGGGGCCCCGAACTTAACCGACTCAACGCAGACTTCACTGTTGTCCCTGGCGTAGCGCAAGGGTGAAACGATCGGGCATCCACCACCATGGCAAAAGGGCCGGTCAAACCAGCGCTTTTCACTGCCAGCAATAGTTTTCAACATCTCCAGCGTCGGGTCTATGTGAGAGGCATTATTGAACGTCAAGGCAGTGTGTTTGGCCGTACCCGCCACACTGGCATAGGCCGTATTAATGTCACAGGCAAGTTGATCCTGAATTTCTGTGGCAACAATCAATCGGGAAAATGCGTGTATGTTATCGAGCCTGTCGATCAGCCTTGCCGCATCGTAGATGTCCAGTAGTGTTGAAGGCCGATAGATTTGTGAATCAGGGTCCAGCATGTTTACCGCTTCGCCGCCACCGTATGTATGCACGCTCTGGCCGCCCAATTTCAAATCATGTTGAGGCGTACGCCCGAAAAACTGCATTTCCTTGGGCGTATTGGCAATAACGTCTTCAACCAACGCCCGCGGAAAACAAAGCCGGCCATGTTCATTCATCCAGGCTCCGCGATTTACGGCTTTCTCCTGGAGAATAGGTATGGGATCTCCCATGCCAATGACCTCAAGTACTTCCAGCACCGCCTGGTTAATTCGTTCCAGATCCAGTTCGCCAAGCGGACGGTAATCGCCACCGCGCATACCGGCTGTAACGACTGCCCCGGATGGCTTTTTTTCCTGACTTCTTTTTCTACCTCGGCGCAAGGTCATCACCTCATTAGGGTCTAGCCGACTGCTGAAAAGCAGACTGTTAGACCGATACATGAATGTATCGGCCGCAAATCAACGAAGTAAGTTGTTGATTTATCGCGAGCGGGCTGAGGCCCGCGACCCTGAAAAAGTGCAGGAAAGCACTATTTTAGCAACCCGTTATAGGTACTGACCATCGTTATAGTACATCTTCCCACACAAGAAGACCTTCATGTAGAATCCCAACCAATCCAGACTCTGCAGCACAAACCAATATGGCAACAGGGATCACTAACAAGGTTGGATATCCAACAAAGGGCATATCGCTTCACTATGACTGAGTCACACAGCACTCGCCGGGACAGAAAACGCACAAAGCGTTCGGGTGGCCGCTCGGCACGCAGGAAGATCCGCAGCAATACAAATGCCGCTAATGCCGTCAGGGCCGGTATGCCGGGAGGACAGTATCGACCTTTAACTGATAATGATATCAAGCGTATCTATGACACCGCACTCAAGATCCTGGAAGACATAGGCATTGGCGATCCGATTCCCGAAATCCTTCACTATGCCCTGCCCAAGGGCTGCACTCTGGACACCGACAACAGGTTGCGCTTCCCGCGCAGCCTGGTAGAAGATCTTATCGATGTTTCTGCCAAGGAATACGTGCTCCATTCTCAGGATCCTGTAAATGATCTTACGGTACGCGGCACTGATGTTCTTTTTGGCTCATCGGGTGAAGCCGTTTCTATACTTGATTATGAATCCCAGCGTTTCAGGCCAACACGCCTGGTCGATCTATACGATGCGAGCCGGCTGGCCGATCAACTAGAACACATTCACACCTTCGGTCAACCATTTATCGCGGCTGAATACAGTGGAAATGTCTATGTCCATAACATTAACATTGCCTACGCACAGCTAGCCGGGACGCGGAAATCTTTCGCGCTTGGCATTGCTGAAGTCGACCATATAGAGACGTTGATCGCACTTTTTGACACTTATCTCGGCGAAGAGGGTGCTTTCTTAAAACGACCTTTTTGTACCTTTGGCGGATGCCCGATCGTATCACCACTGCGATTCGGTAAAGACAATGCCGAGGTACTGGTCAAGGTTGCGGAACTGGGTTTACACGTAGATGTGGCGGTCGCTCCCCAGGCAGGAGCGACTTCTCCTGCCGCATTGGCGGGAACCCTGGCGCAGTGCTTTGCTGAAACGCTTGCCTGTATGTGCGTGGTAAATCTGGTTCGACCCGGTACCGCCATCAATTTTGGTATGTGGCCCTTCATCTCAGATCTGCGTACCGGCGCCTTTACGGGTGGCAGCGGCGAGGAGGCGCTCGTCATGGCCGCGACAACACAACTCTGTAACCACTTCGGCTTTATTACCAGTGTCGGTGCAGGAATGACCGACTCAAAAACCATGGACGTTCAGGCTGGATACGAAAAGGCTCTGACCACAGTCACCGCGGCGCTCGCTGGATGCAATCTGATTGCAGCCTACCCTGGTATTGTAGGTAGCCTGATTGGCCAATCGTTTGAGGGCATGGTGATTGACAATGACATGATAGGTAACATACAGCGTATATTGAGAGGAATAGAGGTAACTGAAGAAACCCTGTCCTATGACGTGATCAAACAGACAGTTACAGGCGCCGGCCACTTTCTTGGAAGTCAGCAGACCCTTGAACTGATGGAGACAGAATACCTATACCCCAGCGTCGCTGACAGACTTGCTCCCGCGGCCTGGGAAGAACTGGGAAGTAAAACCCTATATGAAAAGGCTCATGATCGAGTAGGAAACATGCTAAATGACTACTACCCACAGTACATCGACCCAAAAGTAGACGCCCGTATTCGTGAGAACTTTCCGATAAAACTAGATCCGATTGATATGAGACGCGGGAATGGGAGATGGTAATCCCGGCTTGGATCCGAGCTAAGTTCTTGCTATTTTGAAACATCCTCGCGACTAACGAAGCAGTGGAATAGGAATAGGAATATGTCACAAGACAATGAAGAGCAGGACGAAGAGATCATTCTATCGGAGCTCAATGATGAAGAGCTGGTGGAACAGATATTCGACGATCTATACGATGGCCTTGCGGAGGAAATCGCTGAGGCGACTCAAATACTGCTTGACCGCGGATGGTCAGCCAAAAAGGTACTTGATGACGCGCTTGTCGGCGGCATGAATATCGTGGGTGTGGATTTTCGGGACGGGATTCTGTTCGTACCGGAAGTCCTGCTATCGGCAAACGCCATGAAAGCCGGGATGAGCATTCTAAAGCCGATTCTTGCAGCGGCTGGTGCCAAGCCAGTGGGAAAGATGGTCATCGGTACTGTTAAGGGAGATATCCATGATATCGGCAAAAACCTGGTGGGTATGATGATGGAAGGCGCCGGGTTTGAAGTCATTGATATTGGTATTAACACGGACGTCGAAACCTACATCGAAACCCTTAACAGGGAGAATCCGGATATTCTAGGTATGTCAGCACTTCTGACCACAACCATGCCCTATATGAAAGTCGTCATCGACAGAATGCAGGAGCGCAATATTCGCGATAACTATATCGTCATGGTTGGCGGTGCTCCGCTAAACGAGGAGTTCGCCAACGCGATGGGGGCTGATGCCTATTGCCGCGATGCAGCCACCGCTGTTGAGATAGCTAAAGATCTGGTGCAGAAACGACGTGCTGGCTGAACCGGTCTTCACAGTTTCCCAGTGAACAATTCTTCACCCCGTATATTGCTGATAGGGTGCGGTGCTATCGCCCAGGAACTGCTTGATTTGCAGCGTTGCAACGGCTGGGCACACATCAAATTGCAGTGTCTGCCAGCAGGATTGCACAATACACCGGAGAAAATACCCGACGCGGTTGGCGCGCTGGTTGAAAAGTGGCAAAGCCATTATGAACAGATCCTGGTCGCCTACGCCGATTGTGGTACCGGCGGCCTGCTTGATGCCAAACTTGATGAATACGGTATTGAACGCCTGCCAGGAGCCCACTGTTATGAGTTTTTTTCAGGCTCGGAAGTGTTCGACGGATTCTTAACTGAGGAAATAGGCACCTACTACCTAACAGATTTTCTCGTGCGCCATTTTGACCGGCTTATCAAGGCAGGTCTGGGTCTGGATGTTCACCCTGAATTATTGCCTGTATATTTCAGCAACTACAAGCGGGTAATGTACCTGGCGCAGACACGTTCGCAAAATCTATCACTGCTGGCCCGCGAACATGCCGAATATCTTGGACTTGACTACTGTGAGCACTATACGGGTCTCGCACCTTTGGGCAGGGCACTGACAGCAGAGTCAATTCTTGTGCAAAGCTAGCGGCCATTTCCAATGAGCGCTGGCGATTTCCACCTTGAAGTACTCAGAAGGAATTCAGGATGACTGACACGGTAATCAGTTCCGCAAAGAAAGAGGTAGTTATTGGCTTCGAGCAGCCCTTCGTTGTAATTGGAGAGCGAATTAATCCAACAGGACGGAAAATGCTGTCAGAAGAAATGAAGCTTGGCGACTATTCCCGTGTACAGACTGATGCTATAGCTCAGATCGAGGCGGGCGCTCAAGTACTGGACGTTAATGCCGGCATACCTCTGGCGGATGAACCGACAATACTGGCAGACTGTATCAAGCTCTTGCAGTCAATTAGCGATGTGCCCCTGTGTATCGATTCATCAATGGTCGAAGCCCTTGAAGCAGGGCTTGCGGTTTATCAGGGCAAGGCTCTCCTAAATTCGGTTACGGGTGAAGATGAGGTCCTGGAGCGGATATTGCCACTGGTTAAGAAATACGGATGTGCAGTCGTTGCCATCTGCAATGACGACACCGGCATATCAGAAGATATTGAGGTTCACTTTCAGGTTGCCAGGAAAATCATCGAGCGGGCATCGGACCATGGGATTGCCAGCAGTGATATTGTAGTCGATCCCCTGGTGATGCCCGTCGGTGCCATAGGTACCGCAGGCAGACAGGCAATGGCACTGGTAGAGCGATTAAGGTCCGAGTTGGGTGTTAACACCACTTGTGGGGCTTCAAATCTGAGTTTCGGCTTACCCAACCGCTCTGGTCTCAACGCTGCATTCATCAGTATGATAATGGGAAGCGGTATGACATCGGCTATTACCAACCCGCTAAAACCAGACCTGATGCAGGCAGTTAGAGGTGCTGATGTCGTGATGGGTCATGACTCTGAATGTGCCGCCTGGATTGAGTCGTATCGAGATCGCTCAGAAGGAGCAGCAGTGAAGCGGGGTAGGCGCGGTGGTCGACGCGCTCGCAGGGCCAAATAACCGACATAACTACCCAGGGGTGAATTGAGAATCATGCCTACCGGCAAGGACCCGAAGATCATTTTTTCACCATCCGGCAAACGCGGACAATTTCCTGCTGGTACAAGCCTGTTGCAGGCAGCTCGCAAGCTGGGTGTCGACATTGATTCCGTTTGCGGCGGGCGAGGAACCTGTGGCCGTTGTCAGGTAACCGTCTCTGAGGGAGAGTTTTCAAAACATGGTATCGTTTCGAATACGGCACACCTATCGGATCAGAATGAAGCAGAATCCCGCAGCCGCGATAAACGAAAGCTAAGAGAAGGTCATCGCCTGAGCTGTCAAACCCAATTGCTCGGCGACATCGCCATTGACGTGCCGAGTACTAGCCAGATCCATCGCCAGCTTGTATGCAAAGACCACGAAGCCCGCGCGATTAGTATTAATCCCTCGGTACATGCCTTTTTCGTTGAAGTAGCCAGGCCAAGTTTGACAGACCCCACCGGTGACCTCGAACGGCTGATGGCAGCACTTGAGAAGGATTGGCAGCTTAGCAACCTGGTGTGTGACCTCGCCATAACACGTTCTTTGCCGGAAGTACTCAGGACCGCGAACTGGCAAGTCACAGTCGCAGTAAGAGGTTCAACTGAGATTGTTGCCGTCTCTGCAGGGTTGAAAGAATCTCTCTATGGTGTCGCTATTGACGTTGGCTCTACTACAATTGCGGCGCACCTCTGCGACCTGAGCAGTGGAGAAGTACTAGCTAGCGCTGGCCGCATGAATCCACAGATTCGGTATGGAGAGGATCTGATGAGCCGGGTTTCCTACATCATGTTAAATTCGGGTGGGGAGGCTGAACTGATCAAGGCTGTGCGGGGGGCGATCTCAGAACTCCTGATCGAAACGACTGCCAAGGCCAGGTTGCGCCCGCTGGATATCGTCGAAATAGTTATTGTCGGCAACCCAATCATGCAGCACCTGGTACTTGGCCTAAACCCAATTCATCTCGGTACCGCCCCCTTCACCCTGACAAGCGACGCAGCCACCAGTGTCCGGGCACGTGATATTGGTATTGATATCAGCCCGGGAGGATATGCCTATGTTCTACCCTGTATAGCCGGCCATGTCGGTGCTGATGCGGCAGCGGTGTTACTCGCGGAAGCGCCCTATGATCGTGACGAAATTTCCCTGCTCATTGACGTCGGTACCAACGCTGAAATATTTCTCGGAAACCGTGATCGCATACTTGCGGCATCCAGTCCCACAGGGCCAGCATTCGAGGGGGCACAGATCAGCTCTGGCCAAAGAGCGGCGCCCGGCGCGGTGGAAAGAGTTCGTATTGACCACGACACGCTTGAACCCAGATTCAAGGTCGTAGGTTGTGACGTCTGGTCTGATGACGCTGCTTTTAACGATCAATTGCCTGTCACGGGTGTCAGCGGAATATGTGGTTCCGGAATAATTGAGGCAGTAGCGGAATTGTTTCTCGCAGGAGTAGTTAATGCTGAAGGAGTTATTACACCCGAAGCAGCAGCACGCTCGAAACGTATTGTCAGGCAGGAGCGAACATTCACCTACATCCTGGTTGAGGGTGAACCCGGTGTTCGCATCGAGCAAAACGATATCCGCGCAATCCAACTGGCAAAGGCTGCTCTCTATGCAGGGGTTCGTTTGCTTATGGACAAGTTGGGCGTAACACGAGTGCAGCGGATACGACTTGCTGGAGCATTTGGTGCAAATATCGATGTTAAGTACGCAATGATACTGGGTATGATTCCAGACTGTGACTTGTCGAATGTTTCTTCTGCCGGCAATGCTGCCGGGACCGGAGCGCGTATCGCACTTCTAGATAGGCATGCCAGACAGCTCATAGAACAGCAGGTAAGGGCCATTGAAAAAATTGAAACTGCAGCAGAGGATAGCTTCCAGGATCACTATGTTTCGGCCATGGGTATTCCACACCAGTTCGACCCGTTTACCGAGTTGCGCAAGCTTGTCGAAGTACCAATCACTAAACCGGCAACGACCGGTAGACGCCGAAGAAAACGAACTAGGTAGGGTGCGCTGGATTACTAAATTGCACGGGAATCAATATGGCCAGAAGAAGTCATCGTAAGAAACGCGATGCTAATGCTATCCGGCAGCTTCCATTCAACAACGTCACAAATCCATACCCACCAATGGAAGTGCTTAATGATAGTCAGGTTCAGAAGATAGTCACCACTGCTCTGACAGTGCTGGAGTCTCACGGCATGCGCTTCATGCATGATGAAAGTCGACGCCTGCTGAGACAGGCTGGAGCCAACGTGGATGACTCGCAACAGATGGTGCGAATTGATCGTGATCTTGTCTTGGAGAAAATTGCACAGGCCCCATCAGAATTCACACTAAGCGCCCGAAACCCCGATCATGATCTGAAGATCGGCGCGAACAACATCGTCTTTACATCTGTTGGCGGGCCAGCATTTTGCACCGACCTCGACCAGGGTCGGCGTCCGGGTACCTATGAAAACATGTGCGACTATCTGAAGCTGGTCCAGAGTTTGAATATCGTTCACCAGGAAGGGGGCGGTGCCTTTGAAGCAATGGACCTGCCACCGGAATCACGACACCTTGACCTCTACCTCGCTCAATCGACTCTGCTCGACAAGAATGCGCAAGCCTACGCCCTGGGCCGAACGCGTACCATTGACTGCATCGAGATGACCTGTATTGCCCATGGAATTGATCGGACCGAGCTAGAAAAAAGGCCATACATACTTGCGATAATCAACACCAACTCCCCGCGACAGCTAGACGTTCCAATGTCAGAGGCTGTTATCGAACTGGCTTTAGCTGGGCAGGTTAGTTGTATTACACCCTTTACTATGGCCGGGTTTATGAGTCCAGTCACCCTTGCCGGTACCCTGGTACAGCAAACTGCCGAAATTCTGGCTGTGGCAACCCTCGCACAGGCAGTTAGGCCAGGCGCCCCAGTGATATATGGATCCTTTGCCTCAAATATCGACATGCAAACCGGAGCGCCTGCACTCGGAACGCCTGAATACACAAAAATGTCTTTCGCAAGCTGCCAGATAGCCCGCTGTCTGGGACTGCCCAGCAGATCCAGCAATACAACGACGTCAAACTGTGCTGATGCACAATCTGCATATGAAAGTGAGATGTCACTATGGGGATCTGTAATGGGTCACGCAAACCTTGTCAATCATGCGGCCGGCTGGCTGGAGAGCGGCTTAACAGCATCGTTTGAAAAATTGATGCTTGATGCTGAGATGCTGCAAATGATGGCAGAGACACTGAAGGCTATAGAAGTCAGCGATGAGGAGTTGGCACTAGACGCAATCTCGAACGTTGAGCCCGGAGGTCATCACTTCATGACTGAACACACCCTCGCGCGTTACGAAACTGCCTTTTATCCGAGTATGCTCTCAACCCGTCAGAATTTTGAAACCTGGAGTGAGCAAGGCCAACAGGATGCAACCATGAGAGCCAACACCATGTGGAAACAACTACTAAATGAATATGAGCGCCCTGCCATTGAGCCCGATAAGGAGGAAGCCCTTAAGGACTATGTTGCGAGACGCAAGCGAGAAATTGCAACGCCTTGAGAAAGGAGCCGGACTGAACACATGCGACCAACATTAACCACGCTTGACGACCAACTCAAGGACCGGATTCTGACTGAAGCAAAGCGCCTGATGGCCGAAGTGGGAATGGAAATTCGCGGTGAGCCCCTGAAGCAGAGACTGCTGGATCATGGACTGAAATCAGACGCCGCTGGTACTCGCATTTTCTTCCCACAGGATGTGGTTGAAAAAGCCATTGCTGACGCACCGGGTTCATTTTCTCTTTTTGATCGGGACGGTGAATTTCACACTGAAATTGGTGGTAACAATGTACACTTCGTTCCCGGCTCGAGTGGGCTCAAGATCCTCGATCACAGGAGCGGACAATGCCGCCTGGCCAATTCACATGATTATGTCGAGTATGTACGCCTGTGCGACGGGCTTGAACACATTGCCTACCTGGCAACCGCGTTTTCTACTAACCAGGACATAGAGTCGCAGGTATCCGATGCCTGGCGCCTCTATATGACACTGACTAACTCGAAGAAACCCATAGTATCGGGTGCTTTCAGTGAAAATGGTGTGCCTCGGATGGTAGAGATGATGCAGATGTTCCGCCAGAGCCGCGCAGATCTCATCGCTAAACCCATGTCAATTTTCACCATTACCGCGACTGGGAACTTCCGTTACGGCGAAGATTCATGCCAGAACCTGCTTGATTGCGTCGAAGCCGGAATCCCTGTGGAAATTGTACCGGTAACCTTGATGGGGCTTATTGCACCAGTAACCCTGGTGGGAGCCCTGGTGTTTCATTGTGTTGACGTTCTCACCGGCATAACAATGGCGCAAATTGTCAGACCCGGCGCAGCGGTGCTTTTTGGTGGTGCACCGGCAACCTTTCATATGAAGGCGGCAAGTTCACCCATGGCCGCCATTGAGGCACAACATCTCAATGTGGCTTACGTGGAAATCGCCAAGTCTCTCAGTTTACCTACCCAGGCCTACATGGCGTTAAGTGATGCTAAGTCTCTTGATGCCCAGGCTGGTGCCGAGACTTTCAGCAGTGCTCTGGTGGCGGCAATAGCCGGTGTCAATTCGATCTCCGGTCCGGGCATGCTGGATTTTGTCCTGACGTTCAGCCTGCCCAAGCTCATCTTTGACAATGACCTCTGTGGTCAGGCTTTGCATTTTGTACGTGAAATCAAGGTGCTTGAAGACCTGCCCTCAGATGACCTGGTCAAAGAACTCCTGCAGGAAGATCACCTGCTCACTTCGCCACATACCTTGAAAAACTGGCCCCAGGAGCTTTATCTTACTGACTCCGTTATCGACCGCTTCAGCCGCGAAAAATGGCTGGAAGAAGGCGCTAGAGAACTCCATGAACGCGCCGGTGAGGAAGTAGACCGCAGGCTAAGCGCCTATACCCCGATTGCTACCGATGCCCAGATTGATCAAGCCATGAAAGACCTTGTTACCTCAGGATTCAAGACCCAGACAGACCTGCCTGAACTGCCTCCATTGCCCGCGTCGCCAGGGACAGCGCCAGCGTCAGGTCGTCGAGGTCGAGCCCGACGTCGCCGCAAGCGCTAATACCGCTACAGTTTAGATGGATATTCCAGACTAACCAGGATATCCGAAAGTACTGTAGAATTTACCTGGATACTCAGAACCGCACTTTCATTAATCAATCCATTCGGGATCCGTTCAGTTTCAATATCAGAAGGGAGAAATTGACTTATGGAATTTACAATTTCTGCGCGCAGTAAACCTGCAGCACAACCAATACAGCAATTGATCAAGAAAAATTTCAGCCAGATCCCGATTGATCAGATTGAAAGTTTCTTTGGTTTCACCGAACCATGTACTCTCTACGGGGGCAGGGTCTTTGGCCAGACCGAACTCAGTCGGTATGACCTGCGCTCAATGTACAAGATGAATATCAACTACAGGATACCCCTGACGAATCATTATGCGACGGAAGACGAATACAAGGCTTGTCTGCCATTCCTGGAAAAACACTATCGACCCGGCAACTCGGTGATTATCACCAACGACGACCTGGCGACCTGGATCAGAGCAGATTTTCCAGACTATCGGGTCGAGGCAAGTGTGATTAAGAACATCAACACCCTGCCCAAGGTTATGCAGGCCTATGAACTTTACGATACGGTCATTCTGCCAATGGATGCCAATGAGGATGAGGAGTTTCTTCTGTCCATTCCAGAAAAGGAACGTATCATGCTATTTGCAAACGCGGGATGTGCAATGACCTGCCCGGCAAAGATCTGCTATACGAGTGTCTCAAAGGCCAATAAGGAAGGTGACAAGAGTTTGTGGCAATGTTCTCAATCCATCAAACCCAGAGATATTCTGGGTATGATGGATTTTGATCTTGATCATCTCCAAGACCTGGGTTTTCACCGTTTCAAACTCTTGCGATCAAGACCAGGCCAGCTGACTGGCTTCTAACCACCGGCGGAACTAGCCCCTTATCTGACAATAAGATTCCCTCAATGCCCCCGATGATGCTGGAAGTTGTAGTGAATTAACGAATTTGAACCAGTCAATAAAACCATTCGTGATGTTTATAGTAGTCCTTAGTTGTTCGCCGGATTGAATAGTTTGGTATCTAATCTTCTGTGGCAACGGCCATCCATGGCCTGGTCCCGCGTCTAGGCGACCCCATCCGTCCATGGCGCTAGCAACGTCAGGCCAGATTCCAAACTACCCAATCCTAACAATCGAAATTTGTCGAACTAATGTCGGATCAAGGCTAATTCTCATCTCGCACCAGCAAGCCATATTCCAGTTGCTCCACTGACAGTTTCACTGGTTTTCTTATCTGAACCAGATGCCCTGAACCGGGTGCTACGTCTATTGCATGACCGTCCTTATTTTCCAGGGTTGTAAGCTCAAAATTGAGATTCCCGGATGGTGTCATCAGTTGCAGGGTCTCATCTTTTTCAAATCGATTCTTTACATCGATGGTCAGCCAATCTTCGTTCGCATCAATCACCTCGCCCACAAATCGCTGCGGCCCCGTGGGCTGCTTCTGGTTATCGTATCCTTGATACTCGGCCGGTGGGTGGCGGCGATAAAAGCCTTCTGTGTAGCCCCTGTTCGCCAGAGTCTGCAGGTCGTCCATCATCTGCATATCGAAGTCTTTCCCCTGCACGGCCTCCTCTATGGCTCGACGGTACACCTGTGCGGTTCGCGCTACATAGTAGTGTGATTTGGTTCGGCCCTCGATTTTCAGTGTACGAATACCCATTTCACAGAACCGTGCAACATGCTGAACCGCGCGTAGATCCTTTGAATTCATAATGTAGGTACCAAATTCATCTTCATAGGCAGGCATGTACTCTCCAGGCCTTCCCTCTTCCTGAAGCAAGAATGCCGGTTCTTTTTCCCTTTCGACGGCCTTCAGTGGCAGAAGCTCACCCGTTTCGTTTTCAGTTGCCTCGTGAGCCTGGTACTTCCACCGGCACGAATTCGTGCAGGCTCCCTGGTTTGAATCCCTGTGAGTCATATAGCCCGAAAGCAAACACCGGCCAGAGTATGCAATGCATAGTGCGCCGTGAACAAACACCTCAAGTTCCATGTCCGGCACTTTCTGACGAATATCCTCAATTTCTTCGAGGGACAGCTCCCGTGACAATATCACCCGGGTTAGCCCCTGTTGCTGCCAGAACCTCACCGTCGCCCAGTTTACGGCGTTGGACTGGACTGATAGATGAATAGCCATATCAGGAAACTTCTCTCGAACCAGCATAATCAGACCGGGATCAGACATGATTAGGGCATCCGGCTGCATCTCAATGACCGGCTCCAGGTCCTTCAGGTAACTCTTAACCTTGTCATTGTGAGGAGAAATATTGGAAGCGACATAAAACTGTTTCGCTGCTCGATGGGCTTCATCGATTGCCCCTGCAAGTATTTCAGTTTCCTTGAACTGATTATTTCGCACACGAAGGCTGTAACGAGGCTGACCAGCGTAAACGGCATCCGAACCATAGGCAAAAGCATAGCGCATATGCTTGACGGTTCCGGCCGGGGACAGCAACTCAGGTTTTTGCATTTATGGCTCCAGTTGTCCTGGTATGGATCGTGATCCCAAGTGTATCCTTGAATTGTTATCTCTACCAAGAATAAGGAGAATGCTCATGCCAATGGTCAGCAGAAGTCTTACAGGATACACTCTGCTGCTGGCGATTTTGTCACAACTCGATCTAACCGGCTCTGTCTTACTCGTTGTTGTCCGGTTTTAGATATCGAGCAGGTTATCCTGGGCGGACCCGTTCTCCATCAGTGATTGTTTTTAAAGGCTAACGGTTTACGTGTTTGGCAAATCTGGTTCAGAATATGCAATTTTCGGACAGAAACTAACTAGATGTCATTATTCAAGAAACATACGCTTACAAGCCTCTCTAAAACCTGCGGCTGAGCGTCGAAAATCAGTTCGGTCGAACTGTCCAGGTTACTCAAGACTCTGCCAGCCACGGAGGATGCCAACCTGCTCGTGGGATTTGAAAATTCTGACGACGCGGGAGTTTACAGGATCAGTGATGAGCAGGCACTGGTCACCACAGCAGATTTCATTACACCACCGGTCGATGATCCCTATATTTACGGCCAGATTGCCGCCGCCAACTCATTAAGTGATATATACGCCATGGGCGGAAGGCCTGTTACCTGCCTGAATCTTGTGTGCTTCCCAACTGGCAAGCTCGATGAGTCTATTCTTCATAGAGTTATCCAGGGAGCAATTTCCAAGATAACGGAGGCCGGTGCCGTACTTGCCGGAGGACACAGCACTGAGGATTCAGAGCCAAAATTCGGGCTCTCGGTCACAGGCCTGGTTCACCCAGAAAAATACTGGGCTAATAAGGGTGCCCGACCGGGGGATCTACTGCTCCTAACTAAACCGATAGGCAGCGGACTGTTGTTTAACGCCAACCTCAAGGGTGCCGTGTCGGCAACCGCCATGGAAGCCTGTATCAATCATCTGGTTCAACTTAACAAGACCGCAGCCGAGATTTTCTCCCAATACGAGATAAGTGCTGCAACGGACATTACGGGTTTTGGCCTGGCAGGTCACAGCTACGAAATGGCCCGCGCATCCAAAGTGACAATCAACATCGATCACACAAAGGTCCCTGTTTTCGATGAAGCCGAGGCCATGTTTCGGCGCGGGTTCACGACCGGGAGCAGTGCCAGCAATTTGGACATGATCAAGGAAACCTGCGACCTCAGCAAACTGGAAGCAAGCAGGCGTGAGCTTATGGTTGATCCTCAAACCAGTGGTGGTCTGTTGGTCTCGGTGCCAGAAGATGAGGCAAATAACATCATCCAGAAACTCCTTGATGCCGGTCTTGAAGAGGCTGCTATTATTGGTGAGGTGTTGGCTCATGATGGCCAGTACTTCCTCAACTTTCCCTGATCCTTCTATTGCTCCAGCAACTGGCTGGCCTTCTTTTGAAGACCTCGCGAGAACATGTTGATCAGTCCATGATCCCGTTGCCAGCGTTGGAAAAGTTCGTTATCCCTGCTCTTCACAAATTCTTCAAATTGTCGTGCATTTTCAGTAGTTACTGCATCAAAATCAGCGATACCAAGGAGAAAGTCGTCACCACTTAAGCGAATTAAATCTCCCGCAAGCTGAAGAGCACTACCGGCGGCACTGACGGTTTCGGGATCTCCATCAAGTCTAATGGTATGAGAGATCATGAAGGCATTAAGAGAAGTCAGGACATGATGTGGTTCTGAAAGAGCAAAATTGGCTGGCAGATCTCCTGCAGTGATTACGCGATCATCCCTGACAGTAACGTCCTCAAACAGGGCATAACCCTGGCTCAATTCAGCTAGAAAACCAGTCTCATCTCTGCTGTTCAGCTTCACACCAGGTTCATCACTATCGACAAGCACCACAATATCTTCGTCAGGACACCGGACCCGGACAAAAAGATGGTTTACATGTTCAGATGCGGCTACCCAATTCTTGAACCCGGAAAGACTGACACGAGCCTCTGATTTCGTAATTACGGTTCCCGGCTTTTCCCCGGTCTTGTCTTCCGCTACCAGATAGCTTGCCCAGCCTTCTCTGGGGCAGAAGGGAAAAGCACAGCGAATCATGCCCTGATAACCTGCATGAAATACCCAGGCCAAACGATCAGCGAGAGCGCCACCAACCAGGGACACAACGAGCGGCGCGTGATCACTCACAGTTGAGCCCATCCAGAGGCTATGCCACCCGGCTTCAGTCTGGGATTCACCCGGCACGATACTTCCCGACAAAAGCCGGTCTAGTTCCAATTGAAAATCCTTATTCTCATCCATCTCAATGGCTCCATTCTCAGAATTCATACTTTCTCAGATTACCCTTGATCCGCGCAAATCAGCTGCACTGCCGAACACTTCACCTGGGCGCCCACCAAAAGTGCATATCATCAGGGGAGAAAGGGATCTGTATGATAGTATTTTATGCTGAGTCTTCTACCCTTGGGACCTGCTTGTCACTATGATGCGTTTCGTTCGATTTCTGGATGGTGTCAATGAACTGATTGGAACATCCGTTGCCTGGCTAACCCTGGTAATGATGCTCACCACTTGTGGTGTAGTCGTCGCAAGATACATTTTTAATGTCGGCTCGATTGCCCTGCAGGAATCTGTCATGTACCTGCATGGCACCGTGTTTATGCTGGGCATTGCCTACACCCTGAAACATCAGGGACATGTCCGGGTCGATATCTTCTATGCCAGATTCTCCACCAGAACCCGGGCAATAATTGACAGCCTGGGCACGATCATATTTCTGTTTCCGATTGGACTGTTTTTCTTCATCTCCAGCCTCGACTATGTCTCTTTTTCCTGGTCATTGAAGGAAGGATCAGCGCAACCAGGAGGCCTGCCCGGTGTCTTTGTCTTGAAAACTCTTATTCCGGTGATGGCCTTTCTACTGTTGCTCCAGGGTCTTGCGGAATTAGGTCGCCTGACAATGATTATCACTCACAACGATGAGCAAGCATGAATGGCTGAATTCATACCCCTCATTATGTTCGCTATCGTCTTTGCTCTGCTGCTGCTTGGCTATCCAGTTGCTTTAACACTGGCTGGAACAGCACTTATCTCTGCTGCACTTGGCATAGCCACTGGCACATTTGATTCTGCCTTTCTCATTGCCATGCCAAATCGTCTTTTCGGTATCGTTACCAATCAGACCTTGATCGCCGTACCTCTGTTCGTGCTGATGGGAGTCATTCTTGAAAAATCCAGAATTGCAGAAGATCTGCTGGACTCTATGAGCTCCCTGTTTGGCCCACTTCCAGGCGGCCTCGGTCTCGCAGTTACCCTTGTTGGAATGTTGATGGCAGCCAGCACCGGTATTGTAGGTGCAACAGTTGTAACCATGGGTTTGATGTCTCTGCCAAGCATGTTAAAAGCCAAGTACGACCCGGCCCTGGCCACCGGAGCAATATGCGCAACGGGCACCCTCGGGCAGATCATTCCACCTTCTATCTCCCTCGTGCTTCTGGGAGATGTTCTTTCTAACGCCTACCAGCAGGCACAGCTTAGCCAGGGTATTTTTAGCCCGCGCACCATATCTGTAGGAGATCTATTCGCGGCTGCCATCATTCCCGGGCTGATGCTGGTACTCTTTTACGCGGCCTATATCTGGATCACAGCCCTGATATGGCCGCTAAAGGCCCCACCTACTCACGCCGGGACAGAAAGGACGCCGAATATTCTCAGCAGCCTGGTGCCACCACTAATTCTTATTGTTTCGGTCCTGGGCTCTATCCTGGCTGGTATTGCAACGCCTACAGAAGCTGCCGGTGTCGGCGCCATGGGAGCATTCCTCCTGGCCATAATGAGGAGAGCCCTGAACCTAGAAAAACTGAAGTCCGTAACCCGATCCACGACGCAGACAACTTCCATGGTGTTCTTTATCCTGATCGGAGCGTCACTATTTTCACTCGTTTTCAGGGGTTTCGGTGGCGATGACCTGGTAGGGCAGCTTTTCCTTGATATGCCTGGTGGCGTTACTGGCGCTACCCTAATCGTCATGCTGGTAATCTTTTTGCTGGGATTTGTCCTCGACTTTATCGAAATTACCTTTGTCGTGGTACCTATCGTCGGACCGGTGTTGATGGCAATGGGAGTCGACCCTGTCTGGCTTGGCGTCATGATTGCCATAAACCTGCAGACTTCTTTCCTGACTCCACCTTTTGGTTTTGCCCTTTTCTATCTGCGCGGTGTGGCTCCACCAGAAGTGCCTACAACTGAAATCTATCGCGGTGTTGTGCCTTTCATCATCATTCAGTTGTCTGTGCTACTCATTATCGCCTGGCAACCGGCAGCCGCAACCTGGCTACCATCACTATTATATCACTAGCCTGGTTTTTGTCCGGATTTGGATATTGAGCGGGCTAGTCGCTATCTTCCAGGAGGGACCTGGCATCTCCGTATGCCCGCTCTGAAATCTTCTGGTACTCAACAACATCACTTCTATACCGCGTAAAAGAGTCATAAATTTTCTGGCTCAGGGGATCCTCATCCACGATAGAGGCTGTCACCTCCTTTGAGAGCCTGGCAAGCTCCTTAATAACATCGTCAGGTAGTTTTCTTAATTCCACGCCATGGTTATCTACCAGTTCACGTAACGCCGCATTATTTCGCGCTGTATACTCTGCCAGCAAATCACTATTTACCGTGAGTACAGCAGCCCGCAATATTTCCTGTAGATCTTCAGGCAATGAATCATAGGCTTCTTTGTTTACGATAGCCTCCAGAGTTGGCCCAGGTTCCTGCCATCCTGGGTAGTAGTAGTATTTCGCGACCCGATGCAGACCAAAAGCCAGGTCATTGTAGGGGCCGACCCATTCAGTCGCGTCTATGACGCCCGTCTGCAAACTCGTAAAAATTTCACCACCATGCATATTGACCGCTATTCCACCTGCCTTCTCAAAGACTTCACCACCCAGTCCGGGTATGCGCATTTTCATACCTTGAATATCTTCGAGGGAATTAATCTCCCTGTTGAACCAGCCGGCCATCTGCACACCGGTATTACCAGCTGCAAAAGGCACAAGGTTATATCTGGCATAGAGCTCCCGCCACAGTTCCATTCCACCACCATGAAACAACCAGCCATTCATTTCCTGGGCTGTCAGCCCGAAGGGTACCGCGGTAAAAAACTGTGCTATTTCTACCTTGCCTTTCCAATAGTAGGCTGCCCCATGTCCCATCTGCACAGCACCCTGGGAGACTGCTTCAAATACCTCGCGAGCCGGCACTATCTCGCCGGCCCCATAGACTCTTATATCCAGCCGGCCATTACTCATCTTACGAACCATATCTGCAATGGTTTCAGGCGCAACACCCATACCCGGCAGATTTTTTGGCCAGGTTGTAACCATCCGCCAGGAGTAGACTTCCTTGGCTTTTGCCTCCCCTGAGGCTTCTGAAGAGGCTCTGTCCTCGGTCCCACCACAACCGTACAAAGACAACATGCTGACCAGCATCAAATACTTAATTTTCACTTTCCGTTCCTTCCTGTTCATGCTGCACCCATGATCTCTCATCAGTGCATCAATAATGGACCCTTTGTTTTCCTACCCAACCGATTCCAGCTTGGCATAGGCCGTCATCAGCCACTTGCTGCCTGTGCCCACAAAATTAACCTGGACTCTGGCCTGTTTTCCGGCACCTTCGTAGTTCACCACAGTACCTTCACCGAATTTTGCATGTATCACTCGCTGCCCAAGTTTCAGGCCCGTTCCATCTACTTCAGCATCTCTTGCTATGGCAGTCAGACCCCTTGACCTGGCAGATGTGACGGGCCTAACCAGTGTATTTTGTGACCTGATTTCCAGTATCAGCTGCTCAGGTATCTCCGCGACAAACCTGGACGGTCTATTGTAAGTATCACTACCATGCATCCGCCGGGCCTCCGCATAGGTCAGGTACAATTGCTCCATCGCCCTTGTAACGCCCACATAACACAGTCGTCGCTCTTCCTCCAAACGCCCGGGTTCCTCAATGGACATCCTATGGGGGAATAGTCCTTCTTCCATTCCAGCGAGGAAAACCAGTGGAAATTCCAGGCCCTTGGCACTGTGTAAGGTCATCAACTGTACACAATCCTGGTTAGGATCGCCTTGACCTTCTCCCGCCTCCAACGCAGCATGATTGAGAAATTGCTCCAGTATCGTTAACTCAATGGGATCAGCTGTCTCTTCTGATGTAAGGTCTGAAGATCCCACTTCTGCAAACGATAGCTCTTCTTCCGGGTCAAAAGTTCTTGCGGCGGTCACCAATTCATCCAGGTTTTCCAACCTTGCCTGCCCCCGTTCCCCTCTCTCCTTCTCATAGAAGCTTTTAAGTCCGGACTGTTCCACAACAATTTCTACCATTCCGGGCAAGTCAGAATCTTTCGTCTTCTCGTCAAGTGTATTGATCAAATTGATGAAGCCGCCTACGGCGTTTCTTGCCCTCGCTGGCAGATCACCCGCCTGTGCAATACCACAGGCAGCCCGCCACATGGAGATATTACTGGTACTCGCCAAAATACGAATCTGCTCTAGGGTCCGGCCTCCAATTCCCCGGGTGGGTGTGTTAACCACCCGTTCAAAGGCAGCATCCGCATCTCGCCCTGCAACCAGTCTCATGTAGGCAAGTGCATTTCGAATTTCTGCCCGTTCAAAAAAACGCTGCCCACCATAGATACGATAGGGTAACTGTGATCTAAGCAATGCTTCTTCCATAGCCCTTGATTGAGCATTGGAGCGATATAGGATTGCCGCATCGCAGAAGCGATTCCCATCCCGGGACCACTGTTTGATACATTCGACAATATATCGCGCCTCATCAATTTCATTGTACGCGGCATACAGCTTGACAAGGTCCCCATCATTTCCGTCGGTCCAAAGCTCCTTGCCGAGTCTGCCAGCATTCTTGTTGATCAAACCATTGGCAGCTTTGAGGATATTTCCTGTGGAACGATAATTCTGTTCAAGGCGGATGGTACGGCTATTAGGGAAGTCTTTGCTAAACCGCTGGATATTCTCTATTTTTGCTCCACGCCAGCCGTAAATGGACTGATCATCATCTCCCACAACCGTCAGGATGTCCCTGTTGCCGGCCAGGACCTGAAGCCAGGCGTATTGAATGGTATTAGTGTCCTGGAACTCGTCCACTAACAGGGTCACGAACCTGTCCTGGTAGTGCTGCAGTAATCTGTCGTTATTCAACCAAAGCTCATGGGCTCGAAGCAGCAACTCACCAAAATCCACCATGCCACCACGTTCACAGGCTTCTTCATAAGCCCGGTAAACTTCCAGATGGGTCTTGATATACAGATCACCGAAATCTTCTATATTTTTTGGCCGCAGTCCCTCATCTTTCTGGTTATTGATGAACCAGACCGCCTGCCTGGGTGGCCACCTTTTTTCATCCAGATTGAGATTGCTCATGACTCTTTTTACGAGACGTAGTTGATCATCGGCATCGAGGATTTGAAAATTCTGTTGTAAACCCGCTTCCTGCCAGTGCATGCGTAGCAACCTATGGGCAATGCTGTGGAAAGTTCCAACCCACATTCCCTGCGCTGGCATCGACAACAAGGATTCGATGCGGCCTCTCATTTCAGCAGCGGCCTTATTCGTAAAAGTAACCGCAAGAATACTGTAAGGAGAAACATCCTCAGTTTGAATCAGCCATGCGATTCGATGAGTCAAGACCCTGGTCTTTCCACTCCCTGCGCCCGCCAGTACCAGCGCACTACCCAAGGGAGCGGCTACGGCATCTCTTTGAGCTTCATTGAGCGAATCCAGGATATGTGAAACATCCATAAGAAACCTACTCTACTGTCACAGACTTGGCGAGGTTTCGGGGCTGATCAACATCTGTACCCTTAAATACAGCAACATGATATGCCAGGAGCTGCATAGGCAGGACATAAACAAGAGGTGAAATTATGCTGTGGCACGCAGGTAGATGAAGAACAGTTGTATCCGGATCATCAGGGAATCGACTGCTTTCATGGGCAAAAATATACAGCTCTCCTCCCCGTGCACGAACTTCCTGGAGATTCGACTTGAGTTTCTCCAACAAATCATCATCTGGCGCAACAGCTATGACGGGCATATCATCATCTACCAGCGCCAGGGGTCCATGTTTTAGTTCACCAGCCGGATAACCCTCAGCGTGAATATACGAAATCTCCTTTAACTTGAGAGCGCCTTCCAATGCGATGGGGTAGTTGGTTCCCCTGCCTAAAAAGAGAGCATTGCGTTTCTCAACAAATCTCTCGGCGATAATTTCAATCTGGTTATCCAGTTTCAGAACCTGTTCCAGTAAATCCGGCGTCGCCGACAGGGCTGCAACAATTTCCTGCTGTTCATCCTCTGACAATCCATTGTGCCTTCCCAATGTAACGACGAGCAGCAACAGGCCTGCCAGCTGGTTGGTGAATGCCTTCGTGGACGCGACACAAATCTCTATACCCGCCTGGATCATCAGGCAGAAATCGGATTCTCGAACAAGGGAACTATTGGGAATATTGCAGAGGCAAAGGCTGGCCAGGTAACGACTGTCGGTAGCATTTCTCAACGCAGCCAGCGTATCGGCCGTTTCACCTGATTGGGAGATGGTAACCAGCAATGTATCCTGTAAAACAGCAACCTTCCTGTAGCGAAGTTCACTTGCAATTTCAACGCTGCAGGGTAGACCCGCAATCTGTTCAAACCAATATTGCGCCACCAGACCGGTATAGTAGCTGCTGCCACAGGCAACTATCCGAACTGCCTTGACCTTGGCAAACATTTCACCTGCTCCGATACCAAAGGCAATGTCCAGCACTCTCCCATCAGCAACCCTTCCCTGAAGAGTTTGTCTCAGGGCATCTGGCTGGTCAAAGATTTCCTTGAGCATGAAATGACGGAAATTTCCCTTGTCACCAGTCTCATGATGATCATCGAGCTTAACTGTCCTGCTCTCAACGGAAGCTCTGTTATGACCAAAGATGGAGATCTCTTCCGCCGATAATTCAACAATCTCACCTTCTTCCAGGAAAATGAATCGATCAGTTACAGGACGAAGCGCCTGGGGATCTGACGCTACAAAGTTCTCACCGATACCAAGACCAACAACCAGCGGGCTGCCCGCACGGGCCGCCAGCAAGGTTCTGGGATAGTCGATATGCTGCACGACTATGGCATACGCACCATGCAGCCGGTCCAATACCGCGTCTACTCCTTCCCTGAAATCTCCGCACTTTTCTATTTCCCGGGCGAGTAGATGCGCGATTACTTCCGTGTCTGTTTCTGAAACAAAACAATAGCCATCCTGCTGCAACTCAACCCGAAGGGCTTCATGATTTTCGACTATGCCATTATGAACAACACTGATCTTGTCTCCGGAAACATGTGGATGAGCATTATTCTCTGAAGGGCTGCCGTGAGTCGCCCAGCGTGTGTGCGCGATACCAACATGCCCAGCTGGTCTAGGGTCCTGACAAGCACTGTGCAGCTCACTGACTTTGCCAAGCCGGCGGATTCTCTGCAGGCCATCACTTTCACTGTAGACGGAAAGTCCCGCTGAATCATATCCCCTGTATTCCAGCCTTTGCAGCCCTTCCAACAGAATACCTGCAACATCGCGATGAGTGACCGCTCCGACAATTCCGCACATACTAACGGACCAAGGAAGAATAAGGATGAGGCATTTTTCTCATCGCTTTTTCGGTCTCTTCCAATGAGTGATTGTCTTTTGCCTGCCGCGACTAACGGCCAGCACATTCTTTTCAACATCACTTGTAATAGTGGAGCCTGCACCGATTGAGGAGCCCTCCCCAATAGTGACGGGTGCAACAAGGGCAGTATTCGAACCTACAAAAACATGATCCCTTATGTGTGTCTCAAATTTATTTACGCCATCATAGTTACAGGTAATGGTTCCTGCGCCTATGTTCACTGAGCGTCCAATAGTGCTGTCTCCCAGGTAGGAAAGATGACTGGCCTTCGTCCCTTCACCCAGTGTGCTCTTTTTGACTTCGACAAAATTACCGACCGCCGATTCGCTTTTCAAATGAGTTCCGGGACGCAGCCTGGCAAATGGGCCAACCCTGCAACCATTGTCTATGGTAGTTTCTTCAATCACTGAATTAGCCTTGATAACAGAATCTTGCCCAATTTTGCTGTCTGTGATTACGCAATTTGGACCTATAACAACACCATCCGCGATTTCCACCTTCCCTTCTAGTATTACATTGACGTCAATCACAACATCCTTACCGACCGTCAATTCACCTCTGAGATCGAATCTGTTTGGATCGATTATATGGACACCCTGATCCATGAATTTGCGGGCATTATTGAGCTGGTGCTCTCTTTCCAATGCCGCCAGTTGTTCAAAAGTATTGATTCCTGTCACTTCAATTGCCTCCGACGCTTTGTGGGCGGATACCTTGCAACCAGATTCTGCTGCGATCGCCACAATATCCGTCAGCAGATATTCACCTTGATCGTTGTCATTATCCAGACTTGAGAGCCACTTTTGTAATAGGGATGCAGTGATAATCATGCAACCAGTATTAATCTCTTTGATTGCTTTTTGATCCTCCGTCGCGTCACGTTCCTCGACTATTGCAGCGACGTTTCCATTCGTATCCCGCACAATTCTTCCATAGTTAAAGGGCTCGATCATATCAACGCTTAATACGCCCAGGTCACACTCTAATCCCACCAGTGCCTCCAAGGTCGCGGTTGTAATTAATGGTGCATCACCCAGCAAAATAATCACCCTGGATTCCGCTGCAAAATGCTCCGTGGCCTGCATTACAGCATGCCCGGTACCAAGTCTTTCCTCCTGCATGACCCAGTTAACTTCCGCTTCCGGGAATACCGCCCTGACCAGTTCCGCCTCCGAACCAATAACGACATGAACCCGTGATATACCAAATTCTTTGACGGTTCCCAACAAATGAAATAGAAGTGGTCGGCCCGCAAAATGGTGCAGGACTTTCGGTCGCCGGGAGCGCATCCTGGATCCCTTTCCGGCGGCTAGAATGCAGACTTCGATACTTTTATCCGACATCTGGAGAGTTTACCTTTATATCTGTCTGCTGACAGAAAAAGCGACCGCTTTGAAGCCAATCACAAAAAAGGCGACTCTCGCCGCCTTTATCGAACTTCAAATTATTGCTACTTTTTCTTTTCCCTAAATTTCCGGATAGTTCTCAGCATGGCAGCCGTCTCCTGTAGATCTAGAGTTACCCTGGCATAATCAATGTCAGCCTTCTGATCCGCAAGCTCATGCTCAACTTTCTTTTGTGCCTCAAGGGCTGCTGCTTCATCCATATCACCTGCCCGATAGGCAGTATCAGCCAAAATTGTAATTGAAGTAGGCTGGACTTCAATGTAGCCACCGGACGCAAAAAAGACTTCCTCTTCACCACCCTCTAGAATTAATCGAACAGGTCCCGGTCTCACTCCACTCAACAGCGGTGTATGTCCTGGCAATATTCCAAGCTCTCCGATTGTCCCAGTAGCGACAACCATCTCGACCTGCCCCGAAAAAATCTCCTCCTCGGCGCTGACAATGCTGCAAGTTACGGTAGATGCCATAGTGTCCTATATCCCCAACCTTTTCAGGTTAAAGTGTTTTCGCCTTTTCAACTGCCTGCTCGATGTTGCCAACCATGCTGAACGCAGCTTCTGGCAGATCGTCATATTCACCTTCAAGAATTCCCTTGAAGCTCCTGATGGTGTCTGCAAGTGGAACATATTCTCCGGGTTGACCCGTGAAGACTTCCGCCACGTGCATGGGCTGTGAGAAGAACTGACTCACTTTCCGCGCCCGGTAAACGGTTAATTTGTCTTCTTCAGATAATTCATCCATACCGAGGATGGCAATAATGTCTTTCAGTTCCTTGTATTTCTGCAGGACACCCTGCACGCCCTGCGCAACATTATAGTGCTCTTCACCAACAACCAGGGGATCAAGCTGGCGAGAGCTTGAATCCAATGGATCCACCGCTGGATATATACCAAGGGATGCAATATCCCGTGACAAGGTAACAGTAGAATCAAGGTGGGCAAATGTCGTCGCTGGTGATGGGTCTGTCAGGTCATCAGCCGGGACATAAACCGCCTGGATTGAAGTGATCGACCCGTCTTTGGTCGTTGTAATCCGCTCCTGAAGAACACCCATCTCTTCAGCCAGGGTAGGCTGGTATCCCACTGCTGAAGGCATACGTCCCAACAGTGCCGATACCTCGGTTCCTGCAAGGGTGTAGCGATAAATGTTGTCTATAAATAACAAAACATCCTTTCCGTCATCGCGAAACTTTTCAGCCATCGTTAGTCCGGACAAACCAACACGGAGCCGGTTCCCCGGGGGCTCATTCATCTGCCCGAATACCATCGAAATCTTGTCGATAACCCCGGCTTCCTGCATTTCATGGTAGAAGTCATTACCTTCCCGGGTTCTTTCGCCCACACCTGCAAACACTGATAAACCACTATGTTCTGTTGCAATATTATTGATGAGCTCAAGCATAGTGACCGTTTTACCCACACCGGCACCACCAAACAGACCCACTTTTCCGCCCTTGGCAAAAGGACAAATCAAATCAATTACCTTAACTCCGGTTTCGAGCAGATCACGACCACCAGATTGTTCTTCAAACGAAGGTGGTTTCCGGTGAATCGGCATACGTTCCTTTTCGCCAATGGGGCCACGTTCATCAATGGGATTACCCAGAACATCCATAATTCGGCCCAGTGTCTCTTCGCCAACGGGCACAGAGATCGGCTCATTCGTATTGCTCACTTCAAGCCCGCGACTGATTCCCTCTGAACTGCCCATTGCGATCGTTCTGACAACGCCATCGCCAAGTTGCTGTTGCACTTCCAACGTAAGCTCAGCTGCCTCAACCGTCAGCGCATCATAGACCTTTGGAACTTCCTCACGGGGAAATTCCACATCAATGACGGCACCAATGACACTTACTATACGTCCGCTACCCATTGCTTTTTCCTCTTAGCTTAACCATGCGGTTAGTGCTCCGGCCTATACTGCCGCAGCACCACCAACTATCTCTGACAATTCTTGTGTAATTGCTGCCTGTCGTGCGTTATTCATGATGAGCTCTAACTCATCAATCAAATCACCGGCATTATCCGTCGCACTCTTCATGGCGATCATTTTCGCCGCCTGCTCGCAGGCCACATTCTCAACAACTGCCTGATAAACCTGTGACTCAAGAAAACGTGTTATCAAGCCTTCTATCAGCTGCCTGGCATCGGGCTCATAAATATAGTCCCATCGATACTTCATGCCGACATCATCTTCCCTGTCCAGTGGAACTAATTGCCTGATGGTCGGCTCCTGCGTCATGGTATTGACGAACACATTATTTGCCAGGAAAATTTTGTCGACCCCACCTTCACCAAACAGATCCAGCATCACCTTGATACTGCCAATCAGGTCAGCTAAGGCAGGAGATTCGCTAATATGACTGCTTGCCGCTATGACATTTCCACCATAGCTCTTAAAGAACTGAATGCCCTTATTACCGATCAGACACAAGTCTACTTCGACTCCCTGATCTACCCATTGCTTGATATCCAGGACAACGGTTTTCAGCAAATTGACGTTGAGACCACCACATAATCCTTTATCTGTCGTTACTACAATGAACCCAACCCGTCTAACATCCCGTTCTGCCATAAACTCATGACGATATTCGGGGGACGCATTAGCCACATGACTGATCACGGCACGAATCTGATCGGAATAGGGGCGCCCTCGAGACATTCTTTCCTGCGCCTTTCGCATTTTACTCGCAGCCACCATTTCCATCGCACTGGTAATTTTCTGCGTGTTCTTAATGCTTCCGATCTGTTTTCGAAGTTCTTTGGCGTTTGCCATGGTCTTTCCCGTTAGCGCTTGTCAGTTATGGCCTTCTTTCTTACCAGGTCTGGGTTGATTTAAAGGTCTCAAGTGCCTTCTTCATTGCTTCGACAATCTCATCCGTATAGGCACCCTGTTCGTTAACTTCCTTCATAAAATCTGCATGCTCTGTATTCATGTAGCTAACCAGCGCACTTTCGAAATCAAGTACCTTCTCTACTTCGATGTCTACCAGCATTCCCTCGTTAGCAGCAAACAAAACAACACCCATTTCCGCTACAGTCATGGGGGAATACTGTTTCTGCTTCATCAGTTCGTTGATGCGCTCCCCATGCTCGAGTTGTCTTCTGGTCGCATCATCAAGGTCAGATGCAAACTGGGAGAAAGCAGCAAGTTCCCGGTACTGGGCAAGGGCCAGCTTAATTCCGCCGGATATCTTGGACATGAATTTTACCTGTGCGTCTCCACCAACCCGTGATACCGATATACCAGGATTCATTGCCGGCCGTTCGCCTGCATTGAACTTATCCGATTCAAGGAAAATCTGACCATCCGTTATTGAGATAACGTTGGTAGGAACAAAAGCTGAAACGTCACCTGCCTGAGTTTCGATAATGGGTAGTGCGGTCAGTGAACCTGTCTTTCCTTTAACTTCACCATTGGTCGCGTTTTCTACATACTTCTCATTTACCCTGGCAGCCCTCTCAAGAAGTCTGGAGTGTAGGTAAAAAACATCACCCGGATAAGCCTCTCGACCTGGTGGGCGTCGCAACAGCAGTGAAATTTGACGATAAGCCCACGCCTGTTTGGTAAGGTCATCATAAATTATCAGGGCATCCTCACCACGGTCACGGAAATATTCACCCATAGCACAGCCGGAATAGGCTGAAATATATTGCATTGGAGCCGGGTCTGATGCACCGGCAGCAACAATAATTGTATTTTCCATCGCTCCATATTCTTCCAATGTTCGTACTACGTTGGCGATAGAAGAGAATTTCTGGCCAATTGCCACATACACACACTTAATGCCAGATGCCTGCTGGTTGATAATCGTATCAATCGCAATTGCAGTTTTACCTGTTTGACGGTCTCCAATAATCAACTCTCTCTGTCCGCGTCCAATCGGGATCATCGAGTCGATACATTTAAGGCCGGTCTGTACAGGCTGGTTAACGTGCTGTCTAGCGATTACACCCGGCGCTACCTTTTCAACCGGTGACGTATTTGAAGCATTCAACGGACCCTTGCCATCGATGGGGTTACCAAGGGAATCAACGACTCTTCCCAATAGCTCCGGTCCCGTTGGTACTTCCAGGATACGCCCGGTACACCTTGCGGTTTGCCCTTCCGTGAGGGATTTGTAGTCACCCAGTACAACCGCACCGACAGAATCTCTTTCCAGGTTAAGTGCGAAGCCAAAAAGGTTATCGGGAAATTCGATCATTTCACCGTTTTGAACATCAGCCAGCCCATGGATGCGCACGATACCGTCAGAAACACTGACGATCGTACCTTCATTACGAGCTTCAGAAGAAACATCAAGCTTTTCGATTCGCTGCTTGATAATCTCGCTGATTTCGGAAGGATTCAGTTGTTGCATGTTCCGTTCCTCGGAAAATTAATAGTATTCTAGTTGTTCAAACAAATAATGCTCTCGCCGAGAGCCGCCTGCTAACCTAGCGCATTCGACAATTTCTGCAACTTACCTCTAACAGAATCATCAATAACTGTGTCTTCAGCTTTGATCACTACACCACCCAGTAAACTCTTATCAACGCTGGTTTCCAGATTAATTTCTCGCTGTAGCTTCGTGTTTAGAGCTTGTGACAGCGATTCTTTCTCACTCTGAGTTACTTCAAACGCACTTGAGATCTCAACATCCATCGTCTTCTCATGATTTGCCTTAAGTAGCTCAAACATCTCAGAGATATTGGGTAACAATTCTATTCGAGAGTAAGCTGAGAGCACCGCAACGAAATTGCGTCCCTCCTCACTAAGCTCATCACCCAGCAACCTAACCAGTAGTTCCGCTCCCTGCTCATCCGACAGCGAAGGATCGTCTAATGCTTGACGAACCATTTCCTGTCTGGCTGTTGCAGCAAGCAAAGACAACATCCGTGACCAGGTAACGAGTCCTTCAGTCTGATCAAGCGCGTAAGTAAAAGCAGCCCTGGCGTAGGGTCTGGCTATTGTCGCAAGTTCTGTTTCAGCCATCTCAAGAGTATCCTTACAATTCTGCCGATAGCCGGGTCAACATCTCTGAATGTGCCGCCTGGTCAATCGTACTTTCGAGAATCTTCTCTGCGCCGTCGATCGCAAGCTCACCAACGCGGGTACGAAGCTCCTCTCTGGCCCGGCTAATTTCCTGATCAATTTCAGCCTGGGCTCCATGAATTATACGATCAGCTTCTTCTCTGCCCTGTCCTTTCGCTTCTTCAACAATTTGGCTGGCCCGGCTCCTCGCCTGAACTAATAGTTCTGCAGCCTGCTTCTTGGCATCGTCAAGTTCAATTGCTACCGACTCGTTCGCTGCCTCAAGCTTCTTTTCCGCCACAGCGGCATTATCCAGGCCCTCGGCTATTAGCTTCTGGCGCTCGCGCATCGCCTCACCAATATAAGGCCAGACAAACTTCATGCAGAAAACCACGAACATGACGAACGAAATAAGTTGGCCAAGCATCGTAAGGTTAATATTCACTGTTCACCCCGAATAGATTAATAGAGGATTGCCCACAAACTTAAACGGCAAAGATCAAGTACAGCGATATACCAACGGCGATAATGGGTACCGCATCAACCAGTGCCAAGGCAATAAACAATTGTGTCATTAACATGGGTTGAAGCTCCGGTTGTCTGGCCACGCCTTCCAGGTACTTACCCCCGAGCATTCCAATTCCCAGACCACTACCGATGGCGCCGAGGCCCATCAATATGCCACCAGCGATATAGATAAGTGATTGTTCCATTACATACTCCTGCTGTTAATCGTTTTAAAGCTTAATGTTCACCCGTTTCATGTGCCTGCGTCAGATAGACGATAGTCAGGATCATAAATACGAATGCCTGTAAACAAATAATCAAAATGTGAAAGATCGCCCAAGGCAATGACAGTGCCCACTGTGCATAAAACGGTAACAGGGCAATCAGGATAAAAATCATTTCTCCCGCGTACAAATTACCGAATAAACGTAATCCGTGTGAAAGCGGTTTGGCGATCATATCAACGAATTCGAGGATGAAGTTGAACCAGTACATGCTCCAATGAGGAATTGGGTGCGTAACCAGACTAGCACCAAATTTAATGGGTCCCTTGATCTTCAGGTTATAGTAAATAACTAGAAAAAATACACCTAAGGACATGCCAAGGGTTGCATTGGGGTCCGTTGTGGCTACGACCTTGAAATAGGGCACGCCAGCTAACTGTGCTGCATGCGGGATAAAATCTACCGGTACCAGGTCCATCATGTTCATCAGGAAAACCCAGATCAGAATCGTCAACGACAGCGGGCCAATGATGGGATTAGGTCGATTCCCAAATACCTGTGTAACGTTGTCATCCACAAATTCGACCGCAATTTCACAGATATTCTGTAACGTGCCGGGCACACCCGTGGTTACCTTTCGCGCTGCAGCTACAAAGATGGCCAGGAAAAGGAAGCCCAGAAAAATGGACCAGAACATAGTGTCCACATTGATTGCCAAAAAACCCATTTCCGTAAGATCATCGGCACCATGGGCGAATCCCCAGTGACCATCTTCAAACCTGCCATAGGTAAGATTAGTCAGGTGATGCTGAATGTACTCTTCTGATGTAAGCGTATCGCCTGCCATATTCCGTGTCTGATCCCAAATCCAATTTAATCGCTTTGCTTTCCTGCATATCTTCGCCGCAGGGCACTCGCCTCTATTGCAGGAACCACTATATAAATTAACTGCAGCCCGATAAACGCAGCAAAGAAAAGGAGCGTATTAAGTCTCTCAACCAGCAGAAACGTGGCTAAAAACAGGGCCACGCTCAACCCAAACTTTATCAACTCACTGCGTATAACGGGACTTAAACCAACATCGGTTGGCAAATTTTCTAGCGGCCCTTTTTTGGCCACTAGCACCCGTGCTGCAAAGTAGCCCGGTAGGATACAGATGAGACCACCGAGCATGACCGAATAGGCCGCAACCACTCCAAACATCAGAAATATACCAGTAGCCAAAATAACCGTAAAAATCTGTATTACGATTATTCGGTCGACCTGTGATTCAATATTTAGAAATGGCCCAAAATGCACTGGAACAAAGCCTTTACCGCCAAGTCTATCGCGGCAGCAGAGTATAGAGATTTACTCTTGGTCGTTCAACTTGAGGCGCTATTAATTTGCCGCTTTTGGCTTCTTTTTCTTCTTTTTGATCGAGATTTCCCTGAATCTGGTCTCACAAATCCAAATCTCCGAACCAACCCAGTATTCCATCAAATTCATCCAGGCTGCTGTAGCTGATGGTTAACTTACCGCTACCTTTGGCCGTGTGTCGAATCGCAACGGGTTGTCCAAGTTTTTGTGCGATCTGCTCCTGCAGGTGGCGTATATCAGCATCACCCTTTCCCTTGCTCTCCTTTTTCGGTTCTGCCGAACCTTTCGCCAGCAACTTCCTGACCATCTCTTCCGCCTGACGTACGTTGAGATGCCCTTCCACTATGTCAACAGCAGCCTGCTCCTGGCGCATATCATCCAGACTCAATAAGGCTCGCGCATGTCCCATTTCAATTTCACCTGAACTCAAGAAGTGAATAACTCTCGGGGTCAGATTCGCCAGGCGCAGCATGTTCGTTACAGCGCTTCGACTCTTACCTACAGTTTCAGCCACCTGCTGATGGGTCAAGTCAAACTCTTCTATCAGTCGCTGCAGTGCCAGGGACTCTTCCCAGGGGTTCAGATCTTCCCTCTGGATATTCTCAATCAGAGACATGGCAATTGCAGACTGATCATCCGCATCTCGTACAAGGGAAGGCACTTTATCCAATCCTGCCACCTGAGCTGCACGCCAGCGTCTCTCGCCAGCAATTATCTCGTACCTATCTTCACCAAGTTGCCGCAGAACGATAGGCTGCATGATCCCCTGTGCCCTGATTGATTCGGCCAGCTCACTTAGACCCTGCTCATCGAAACCCTTACGAGGTTGGTATTTTCCCGGCCTTATCCACTCGATGGGTATTTCATGTAACTGTTGCCGCGGAGGGATCGCATTCGGTTTAGGACCAAGTAGCGCATCAAGCCCCTTGCCCAGCCCTCTTCTTTTAGGCGCCATTCGGTCCCCCTATGCTCTTCGCATCGCGTCTTACCAGCTCTCCTGCCAGCGCCAGGTATGACTTGGACCCCTTGGACTGCTTGTCATAGAAAAGTATCGGTATGCCATAGCTTGGGGCTTCAGCAAGGCGAACGTTTCTCGGTATTACCGTGCGATAAACCCTATCGCCAAAATGCTCCAGTAACTGAGCAGATACCTCACGGGTTAAGCTGTTTCTTGGGTCGTACATGGTGCGAATAATGCCCTCTATATACAGACTTGGATTTAGCTGCATGGTAATTCTGTCAATGGTGTCGATCAAAGCAGACAATCCTTCAAGTGCATAGTACTCACATTGCATCGGTATCACGACACCATCTGCAGCAACCAGGCCATTGACCGTCAACAAACTCAGGGAGGGTGGACAGTCTATAATGATGAAGTCGTATCCATGCCGTATCTCTTCGATAGACTTCTTTAGACAATATTCCCTCTCTGGCATGTCCAGCAGTTCAATTTCAGCACCAGTCAGCGCCGAGTTAGCCGCAAGCAGATCATAACCTGCAGCTTCAGCGTCAATCCCAGCCTCGGCGATGGTTGTCATACCAAGCAGAACCTCATACACAGAGCTTTCCACATCACGCTTGTCTATGCCGCTACCCATGGTGGCATTTCCCTGGGGATCAAGATCTACCAGCAGCACCTTTCTTTTCATCGCGGCCAGGGAAGCCGCCAGATTAACACTGGTGGTTGTCTTGCCGACTCCGCCCTTCTGGTTAGCAACTGCCAGTACAATACTCATCTGGTTTCTCGATATTTAAGTTCGACCAGGCATCTCTCTGCATCAAGCAACGGTACCTCAATAGGAATTACCCGAGTCACCTGCAGGGGGGAAGCCTGTGCAAGCGCGGAATCGTGGTCCTGCTTACCCTTCATAGCCAGAACATTTCCCTGACTGTGAAGCAGGTGGGACACTTTTTCCGCAATAGTTTCCAGCGAAGCAAATGCCCTGCATAGTACCTGGTCGAATTTCTCACCGTGGTATTGCTCTACTCGATCCTGCACCACCACTACATTTTCCAATTCCAGCTCAATCACGGCCTGTGTCATGAAGCGTGTCTTTTTCCCGTTCGAGTCCAGCAGTACAAATTTTTTGGCCGGATAGAGAATCGCCAGGGGGATACCCGGCAAACCTGCCCCACTACCAACATCTATGATTCTACTGCCTTCTATAAAGGGCGCTATCGATAACGAATCCAGGAGGTGCCGCACTACCATTTCCTCCGGTACCTGAACCGCTGTCAGGTTATAAACTTCATTCCATCGACAGAGCTGATCAATGAATGCGGTCGACTTGGAAACAAGCGTATCTGCTAGAGGAAATGGAAGCTGGTCAACTCCAGTCTGAATCAGGTCGACAATCTTCATCTGCCCAACTTTAGTGGCCTGGAAGTGCCTTGCTTGCCCTGTGATTCCATCAAATACTGTTTCTTCAAGTAGACTAGTAGCAGGGAGATCGCTGCATGAGTTACTCCTGCTACCCGCCCTGCCTGGCCAATGGTCGCTGGCCGGACTGATTCCAGCTTCTGGCACACTTCATTGGAAAGACCGCTAATTGTGCCATATTCGATGGAATCCGGTATCGCCATTTCCTGCTGGGCCATAACCCGATCAATTTCCTCCTGCTGCCTTACAATGTAGCCCTCATACTTACAATCTATCTCAATCTGTTCGGCCACTTCCTCTCTCAAAGAATCCAGTTTCGCGGCATTCATCAGCTCATTTACGGTGACGCCAGGACGCTTCAACAGCCCAAGTAGGCTGTGGTCTCGATTTAGCGCCTGTCCCAGTAACGTCTCGACTGCTGCATCACCAGGATGCACATAGGTTTTGCTCAATACACCTGCCTGACGCTGAATTGCCTCCTCCTTCTCACAAAAATATCGCCATCGCTGTTCATCAATCAGACCCAGTTCTCTTCCCTGCTCAGTCAACCGCCTGTCGGCGTTATCCTGACGGAGGATAAGCCTGTATTCCGCGCGGCTGGTAAACATACGGTAGGGTTCCCGAGTTCCCATTGTTATCAGGTCATCCACAAGTACACCCATATAGGCTTCATTTCTTCGCGGACTCCAGGCTTCTTCTCCTTTGGCTAGCCTGGCGGCGTTTATCCCTGCTATCAGCCCCTGGGCTCCGGCTTCTTCGTAGCCGGTTGTGCCATTAATCTGCCCCGCAAAAAACAGACCAGGCAAATGGCGGGTTTCAAGTGAATTCTTCAAATCCCTTGGCTCAAAGAAATCATACTCAATAGCGTAACCTGGCCTGGTGATATGCGTGTTCTCAAAACCCTTTATGGTCCTTACGAACGCCTGCTGGACATCAAATGGCAGACTGGTTGAAATACCATTTGGATAAAGTTCAGTCGTGTTCAGCCCCTCTGGTTCGATAAAAATCTGATGAGAGGACTTATCGGCAAATCGCACTATCTTGTCTTCAATTGACGGGCAATAGCGCGGACCAACGCCAGCGATTTCCCCCGTATAAAGCGGTGAACGATCAAGACCCGAATGAATAAGCTCGTGAGTTTCTTCATTGGTGTGGGTAATAAAGCAGGGGACCTGACGCGGGTGATCGTCTCTGCTAGCCATATAGGACATGACAGGTCGTTGCTCATCGCCGGGTTGCTCTTCGAGTTCCGAGAAATCAACGGTGTTGCCATCAATCCGTGGCGGCGTCCCTGTTTTTAGTCGATCAACTGAAAAGGGCAGTTCTCTGAGGCGATCCGCCAGTCGGTTTGAAGGAGGATCGCCGGCTCGGCCACCTGGCTGCTTGTCCATGCCCACATGGATAATCCCTCCAAGGAAGGTACCAACTGTCAACACTACGGCCGGGGCAGTAAATCTCAATCCAGTGTCCGTTACTACACCGGTAACTCGCCCATCACCGATAATCAGATCGTCCACTGACTGCTGAAAAAGCTTAAGATTCTGCTGATTCTCGAGTGCATGGCGAATATATGCCCTGTACAGCTGCCTGTCGGCCTGCGCCCGCGTTGCTCTTACGGCTGGCCCCTTGCGCGCGTTCAAAACACGAAAGTGGATACCCGAATGATCAGCCGCTAAGGCCATCACCCCGCCCAGCGCATCAATCTCCTTTACCAGGTGGCTTTTACCAATTCCGCCAATTGCCGGGTTGCAGGACATCTGCCCGAGGGTTTCAATATTTTGAGTCACCAGCAATGTCTTTGAGCCACTACGGGCTGATGCCAGAGCGGCCTCAGTGCCAGCGTGACCACCACCCACGACGATTACATCAAAATTTGTTGCACTAACCATCATTGCCATGCCAAGTAAGGCAAACAGCCGTCAAGCCATTAAATGCGAGGAAAAGGGGATGCAGTATACGATTGAAAGCCAGGATGTCCACGTATGAAGTTATTCGCTTTCGAAGTACGATAGCTGTTACAGGCCGGAACCAGTCTGCTTAATCATTTACCTATGCAGAAACTCGAAAAAATCCTGCCAAGAAGATCATCACTGGTAACTATCCCGGTAATTTCACCCAGTGCCTGCTGGCACAACTTCAATTCTTCAGCCAGTAATTCACCGGCACCCGCTTCCACAAGGTGCCTTCCCCCCGTTTCGACTGAGATTCTTGCCCTTGCCAGCGCATCCAGATGACGGGTCCTTGCTATGAAAGTTCCCTCCTCAACCGCGATGAAGCCTAACGCCTGTTTAAGGTGCTCTCTAAGGCAACCTATTCCTTCGCCGGTCTTGGCGGAGACGGGAACCCAACCCTCGGGGACTCCATCAAGTTCCCGCTGCCAGTCCGGATTCAGATCTATCTTATTCACTACTACGGTAACGGGCATTTCACCCGGCACTTCGCCACGCAGCGCTTCCGCCGCTGCAGCCAATTCTCCCCTGTAGGCGAAACAATCGACAATAAGAATCACATGGTCTGCGTTTCTGATTTCGCCATGAGCGCGTTTTACGCCTTCTACCTCTATCACATCACTGCCGGAACGTAGCCCGGCAGTATCAATTAGCCTGAGAGGCAGGCCATCCAGATGAATATAGTTATCGACTATGTCCCGGGTTGTACCGGCTATATCGGTAACAATTGACACCTCTTTGCCAGTGAGCGAATTCATCAGGCTTGATTTCCCTGCATTGGGTCGACCTGCCAGTACCAGGCTCACGCCTTCTCTCAACAGTGCACCCTGGGTAGCCTTTTCCGTCACCTCGTCAAATTCTGAAAGAATGCTCTTCAACATTCCCTGCACTTTCTTGTCACCAAGAAAATCAATTTCTTCCTCAGGGAAATCGATTGCTGCCTCAACATACATTCTTAACAGGGTTACTTTCTCGGTTAGTTTTTCAATCTGGTTTGAGAACTCACCCTGCATTGATCGTACAGCGCTTTTAGCAGCAGCTTTACTGGCACTATCTATCAGATCAGCAATAGCCTCCGCTTGAGAAAGATCAATTTTATCGTTCAGAAAAGCCCTTTGTGTGAATTCCCCGGGGGCAGCTATCCTCGCTCCTAACCGCACGCATCTGTCTAGTAGCAGTCTCATAACGACCGGTCCACCATGGCCATGTAATTCGAGTACGTGCTCACCGGTAAAAGATGCTGGTTTGGGGAAATAAATTACCAGTCCCCTATCAATAACGGACCGATCGCCATCACGAAAATCACTAATAGCGGCAAATCTAGGTACTGGTAGCGACCCTGTAATGGCTTGGCATATATCCTGGACTTTGTTCCCTGACAGCCTCACTACGCCGATTCCACCTCTGCCCGGTGGTGTGGCCTGAGCCACTATCGTATCCTCCAAAACAGGGGGCTTCTCACTCATCCCTGTTCGCCTCTAGCTAGTTCTCGTCCGTTTCTTGACATAGAGCGGGCTATCCTGGGCGGCCCCTTACTTCATAAGTGATTAATTTATATATCTAACGTTATTGTAGTGTTGCGAAACTTGGCCAAAGTCCTCCATTTACTGACAGGAACTAGCCACCCTTTTCGATCTGACGTGTTACAAACCACTGTTGCATTATGGAAAGTATATTGTTTACCAACCAGTAGAGAACCAACCCAGAGGGGAACCAAAGGAAAAAGAAGGTAAACATGATAGGCATCATTTTGAAAACTTTAGCCTGTACTGGATCAGGGGGTTCAGGCTGCAGCATTTGCGTCAGGTACATTGAAATACCCATTAATATGGGTAGAACAAAATAGGGATCCATAACCGAAAGATCATTGATCCATAGGGCAAAAGGCGCCTGTCGTAATTCCACGCTCTCCATCAACGTCCAGTAAAGTGCTAGAAATACCGGCATTTGTAAAAGAATAGGAAAGCATCCTCCTAACGGATTCGCTCCTTCCTTCTTGTACAACTCCATCATGGCTTGCGAGAACTGCTGTTTATCATCGCCATGCCTTTCCTTCAAACGAGCCATCTCTGGCTGCAGCTTGCGCATTTTTGCCATCGACTTAAAACTGGCAGCAGACAAAGGAAATAGCAGCGTTTTTACAATAACCGTAAGCAGAATAATCGCCACACCCCAGTTATTGAACATTCCGTGAATTAGCGTCAGCAGGTAGAAAAGCGGCTGTGCCAGCCACCATAGAAATCCGTAATCCACCGTTAAATTGAGTCCTTCAGCGATTTGTTCAAGCCTATACTGATCTTTTGGACCTACGTAATACTGCGCACCTATCTGCCCAGTAGAGTTCTTCGCCACGGTGATGACGGGTGTGGTAAAACCTAACAAATAAATATCCTGATTAGGTAGTTTCCTTACCTGATAAGAAACCTCTGTCTCTCCGTCAGGTACCCAGGCGCTGACAAAATAGTGTTGAACCATCGCGATATAGCCGCCATTGATTTTCACCTTAAAACTATCGTCAGCAATATCGTCAAAACTCAATTTCTTATAGAGTTCATCATGTGTCCGAACAGCACCGCCAATAAAAGGACGTAAACCCATACTATTAGTATCAACGTTTCTAGGTTCCTCCCCGTCTCTCTTTATCTGAGAAAAAAAGGCTACCTGTAAATCAGTATTGGACAAGTTTTCAACAAAGTATTTAACTTCTACAAGATAGTCTCCCTGCTTGAAGATAAACTTTTTCGTAATGTTAACCCCAGCTTCGGTCCGATAATTAAGATCCACTTCCATCGAATCACTACCGTTAAGCTCATAATGACTTTTAGAGGAACTATATAGTGGCCTTTTCCCTGATTTATCTACACCGTCTGGGCCAATCAAACCGCTCTGAGCTGCATAGGAGTTTCTTGGATCAACCAACAAAAACGGGACTTCTGGCGTATCCAGCGCTACTGGATAAGAGGGCAGGGCGGCACGAACTATATCTCCACCCTGCAAATCAATAGTGAGATCAAGCACATCTGATCTAACGCTAACATGATGGCGCGTACTCAACTTTACCGGGACTTCTGTTTTTGTAACATCGACCAGTGGCACAACATCAGGAATGTCGTTTGAAACAATCGCTTCTGGTACGTCATCTAAAGGAGTAGAAAGGTCAGATGTTTCCTCAGGGATAACTTCATTCAAAGACTCAGCATTACTGCCATAATCTTCGTTCCACGCTAAAATAAGAAGATACGATGTAACAGCCAGTCCGAGCAGTATTGCTATTCTCTGAATGTCCACTACTGCTCCCGCTCTTCACATATATGGTCTGGTACCAGATCGACCCCACCCGGGTCGAAAGGATGGCATTTACACACCCGTCTAACCGCCAAAGTACACCCCTTCAGGATTCCAAACCTGCTAATTGATTCGCTCGCATATTCAGAACAACTGGGGTAGAACCGACACCGCTGGCCCAGGAAACCACTCAAAGTCGCCTGGTATATCCAAATAATCTTGAGTAGAAAAACCTTCACGTTTCCAACACAGTTTGTTGACTGGACTTCTCAACGACAGTTGCAAACGCCCCAACCAGGATCTGATTGAGTGCTTGCGTTGATTTCCCATTTGTACCTGACCTGGTCAAGATGACAATATCAAGTGAAGCAGGTGATACCCTTCTGAATACTTCTCTAATTAGTCTCTTCAGCCTGTTTCTACTGGCCGCCTTTGCTGTATTTTTCTTAGCAACGACCATGCCCAATCTATTTTGTTTCACGTTGTTCCTGCGGGCGAGTAAAAGTATTTCGGGACTACTCACCCGGAATTGATTAGATTTGAAAACTGCATCAAATTCTTTCGAATTATTTAGTCTTTTCGAGGTGGGGAAACCCTGGTCGGCCATTAGTCATGCCCGGTAAGCAGAAAAGCTTAGGCTGAGAGAACTTTACGGCCCTTTGCTCTTCGTCTCTTCAAAACCAGACGGCCAGCCTTAGTGGACATTCTGGAACGGAATCCATGCCTTCGCTTTCTTTTTAAATTACTTGGTTGGAAAGTTCTTTTCATTTGCCTGCACCAGTCAGAATGGGTCTAAAAAGGAGCGGCGATTCTAATGAAGAACCCAATTACAGTCAATCAGACAATTCATTTTACCTAATAAGCTTGTGATGGTAGCTCGCTCTTAATATTATCTAATTATATATAAATTTATTATTGTTGTTTTTATTAGTGATGATTTTTCTGTGGATTAGTCGGTATTCTGGTCCTATTTCAAGGGGTTAGCTACTTAATAAGGATGGTGGCCGATTATGTATTTGTGGCATAGAGGGTGTTGATATGTTGGGGACTAAACACGGTTTTATCCACCGCTCTTTGCCATAGGTTGGGACAACACTTTTTATACACAGGTTACCCACAGGTTAGTAACTAATTATTGAGTGGGTTCATGTATAAATTATTGAAAAATATAGAGTTTTTTTCGGTTATTTGTCTACCAATGCTTGGCTTGAGGCAGTCAAAGGCGTTAGTATTCGAGGCTGGAAATAGAGAAGATCAGACCGTATAGAACTTCTTTGCTGTCTCGCTCGAAATCCAAATGCGCTTTATAAAAAAAGGCCGTGCTTTAACAAAGATTTCTTAAAACATTATAAAAATAAAGCTAAGAGTGAGGGTTCTGTGGGGGCAACAATCTGGCATAAATGCCTACAAATTCTTGAAGATGAATTATCTTCACAACAATACAACACATGGATTAAACCACTTCAGGTGACCGCTGGCGGTTCTAATGTGACTTTGTTGGCACCAAATAGATATATCCGTGATCGAGTCAACGATCAGTTTCTGAGTCGGATAAAGGAGTTGCTGGAGGTACAGGGTTCTACAGAGGTAATTCTGGAGATTGGTAGTAGTGGCAGGGCTCGTAAGGCCAACACTGACAGACAGGAAGCGTTGGATATCAGCCTTGCGGCCAGGGAGAATTTCTATCCCTTGTTGGAACTGAACAAGGATTTCACTTTTGATACCTTTGTTTCTGGCAGTTCAAATGAAATGGCGTGGGCAGCGGCCATGCAGGTGTCAGAAAACGTTGGCGGAGCATCTTACAACCCCTTGCTGTTGTACGGTGGATCAGGATTAGGAAAGACCCATCTGATGCATGCCGTGGGTAATTCCATCATTGAAAAGCACCCCAATCTAAAAGTAGCTTACATGTATTCCCAGCGTTTTATGGAAGACATGGTTAGAGCGATTGAGCATGGCACCATGTCGGACTTCACCCAGTACTACCGGTCTGTTGATGTTTTACTTATGGATGATATTCAGTTTCTAGCCAAAGGATCCAAGTCACAGGAGGAATTCTTCCATGTTTTCAATAGGTTACAGGAAGATAGCAGGCAAATAGTATTAACCTGCGATCGTTACCCAAAGGAGATACAGGGACTGGAGGAGAGACTGGAGAGCCGTTTTGTCTGGGGCATGACTGCGGCGGTTGAACCCCCGGAGTTGGAGACCAGGATAGCGATTCTGATGAAGAAAGCCGAACTGGAGCAGACGGTTCTTCCGCATGATCCAGCTTTTTTCATCGCAGAGCGAATCCGGTCAAATGTACGGGAGTTGGAAGGAGCGCTGAAACGAGTTATTGCTAACGCAAGGTTCACTGACCGCCAAATCTCAATAGAGCAGGTTCGTGAATCGCTGCGGGATCTTATTGCCATACAGGACAGACAAGTCGGCATCGACAACATTCAGAAGACCGTTGCGGACTACTACAAAATAAGGATTGCCGATCTACTCTCAAAAAGGCGTAATCGATCTGTAGCCAGACCAAGGCAACTGGCAATGGCATTGGCTAAAAAACTGACCAACCACAGTTTACCGGAAATAGGTGATTCTTTTGGCGGCAGGGACCATACCACGGTGCTGCATGCCTGCCGAAAAATTGAAGAGCTTAGAGAAAGTAAGCCAGAGATCAATGAAGACTACCGTAATTTGCTGCGCTTACTCACCGCCTGATTGCTCTGCAGCGAATGAAGTTTTCAATAAATCGTGAAGCGCTACTCGAGCCCTTGCAGGTCGTCACTAATGTTGTAGAGCGCAGGCAGACCCTGCCGATATTGTCTAATTTGCTGATTGCCATTGAAGACAATACCCTAAGTATGACCGGTACCGATCAGGAAGTAGAATTGATCGCACGTACTGATGCTTTCAGTAGTGATGAAGTTGGTGAAATTACTGTACCCGCAAGGAAGTTGTTGGACATTTGCAAAAGTTTACCGCAAGCCGCCATTGTCGATTGCTCGCTAAAGGAAGGCCGGCTGGCGATAAAGAGTGGAACCTTTAAGTCGCAGCTAGCCACCCTGCCTGTGGTGGATTTCCCGAATGTCGAAATGGACTCATATGATGTCACTTTTGTACTAGCCGCCGGTGTATTGCAGCAACTATTGGATAAGACCAGTTTTGCGCTGGCTCAACAGGATGTTCGTTACTTTTTCAATGGTTTGTTACTTGAAGCGGAAGGCAGCCTGGTGAGGTTCGTTGCAACCAATGGCCAGCGACTGGCCACCAGCTATGTTGATGAGGTTGAGACTGGATCAAGTCAGCAGTTCATTGTTCCCCGCAAGGGAGTGAATGAACTCTCAAGACTAGTTCAGGATGGCGGCGATCAGGAAGTGAAGATGAGCTTTTCCAGCAATCATATGCAGGTTCATTGTGCGCAGGCCACTTTAACAAGCAAGTTGATAGATGCCACCTATCCCGATTACACCCGGGCGATTCCAGAAGGGGGAGACAAGATACTGGTGGGTGACCGCTTACTAATAAAGGAAGCACTTAGCCGAACAGCAATTCTTTCAAATGAGTTGTATCGGAATGTCAGGCTATTACTAGAACCTGGAAAACTTGGGATGCATGCAAATAACCCCATGCTGGAGGAGGCCGAAGAAACTGTTACCGTCGACTATAGTGGATTGCCATTGGAAATAGGCTTTAATGTTGGCTATCTCATCGAGACCTTGACGGTCATGCAAGGAGAAAAGGTGCGCATGGAGTTAACGGATGCGAATAGCGCTTGTTTATTGACAGACCCTGATGATATAAACTCTCGCTATGTTATCAGCCCAATGATGCTATAGTTGAGTTAGGGTTAGTGTAAGCGCTTACTAACATATCGGTGCACATACCTGGTGGTGTCCTATGAAATTTTCAATTAATCGAGAAGTCCTTTTGCGACCTTTACAGCAGGTAGCTGGTGTCGTAGAGCGTCGACAGACGCTTCCAGTGCTGGCGAATGTGCTGATGCAGGTAACTGAAAATCAGCTGTCGATGACCGGTACGGATCTGGAAGTCGAGCTGGTGGGCAGGGTGGAGTTAGAGGGAGCCAGCGCCGGTGAAATTACCGTGCCAGCAAGAAAGCTGGTGGATATTTGTCGAGAAATTCCCGAAAAAGCTGAAATAGAGTTTGGGCTCAACGATCAGAGGCTGGAGATCAAGTCCGGCAGATTCCGATCAAACCTGTCAACTTTACCCGCAGATGATTTTCCTGCGGTCGACAGTACTGCTTCTGAAATGTCGTCGACGGTAGAGAGCAAAGCCTTCAAGAAATTACTGGATAGCACCGGTTTTGCCATGGCTCAGCAGGATGTCCGTTATTTTCTGAATGGCATGCTAATAGAGATTGGTAGTGGCCGTATAAGATCTGTATCAACCGATGGTCATCGCTTGGCTATGGGGAATCTAACGGTAAAAACTGAGAACGATGAAATGCGGCAAGTCATTGTGCCGAGAAAAGGGATTGTGGAAATACAGCGCTTGTTGAATGAACTGGAGGGGGATGTAGAAATTTCTCTGGGTGCCGGTCATGTCTGTGTTTCATCCAGGGATTACACCTTGACCTCGAAACTGGTAGATGGTCGATTCCCAGAATACGAGAGGGTGATTCCAAGGAATGGTGACAAGATCATTTTTGCGGACAGGGTTGAATTGCGCCAGGCTCTCAATCGTACAGCAATACTCTCAAACGAAAAATTCCGCGGTATCAGGGTAATACTCAGTAAAGGATCTATCCAGTTGTCTGCTAATAACCCGGAGCAGGAGGAAGCAGAGGAGACGGTATCGGTAGAATATGACGGAGAGGGCATCGAAATAGGCTTCAACGTCAGCTATCTGCAGGATGTGTTGGGTGTTTTGGAGAGTGATAAAGTCAAGCTGACTCTTCATGATGGGAACAGCAGCGCGCTCCTCGAAGACCCTGATAATGAAGATACCCTTTACGTGGTTATGCCAATGAAGTTATGAGCCTGGCCCGGCTGGATGTAACGGGCGTTAGAAATATTCGTCAGGCTACCCTGGAACTCAGTGCCGGAACCAATCTGATTTATGGCGGTAATGGCAGCGGTAAGACGAGCCTGCTCGAGTCGGTCTATATCCTGGGTGCCGCCAGGTCCTACAGGGGTCACACAATCGAGCCGTTAATTTCAAGGGGACAGGATGAGTGCCTGGTCCGCGGTGTTATCGAATCCCTTCCATCACGACATACAATCGGTGTACAGAGAAGACGGGGAGGTGAACGGGAAATTCGTGTTGATGGAAATGACGTAAAACGTGCCACGGATTTAGCCAACCTTTTACCAACCCTTGTCATTGGACCGGATACGGTCAATCTACTGCTGGGACCGCCAGGGATCAGAAGGCGATTCTTGAATTGGGGATTGTTTCACGTGGAACCTTCCTTCACTGAGGTCTGGGGAAATGCCAATAGATGTTTGCGGCAACGCAATGAATTGCTGCGCAGGCATGCGCCAGCGGATGAATTGGGTATTTGGACACGGGAGCTGGTTGGATATTCAGAACAGCTGGACAAAATCAGAGCAGCCTTTAGCACGGAATACGGTGAGATTTTCCTGCAAAACTGTATGCGGATGACCGAATTGCCTGATATTTCGTTCAAATACTACCGGGGCTGGAATCATGATCAGCAATTACTGGAATTGTATGAAAAAGATGACGAAAGTGATCGAAAAAGAGGGTTCACACAGCGCGGTTTTCAGCGCGCTGATGTTAGAATAGAGGTAGCCGGTGAGGATGCTATCGGCTCATGTTCTCGCGGTGAACTCAAGGTAATTTCCTGGACTATGGTTATCAGCCAAGGGGCCATGTTGAATGATGCCAGGGCTGGCAATCTCATATACCTGGTCGATGACCTGGGCTCTGAGTTGGATCTGCAGCATCAAGCACGGATGTGTACTTACTTGAGATCGACAGGTAGGCAGGTTCTCGCCACAGGCATAGAGCAAGATAGGCTCATTGAATCCTGGGGTGGAGAAGGTAGCAAATTGTTTCACGTGGAACATGGTTCCGTGAAGCAGCGAGGAGAAGATTGAATGACAGATGAAAAAACTTACGATTCCAGCAGTATCACGGTACTTAAGGGGCTGGATGCCGTAAAAAAGAGACCGGGCATGTACATTGGTGATACCGATGACGGGACGGGGCTGCACCATATGGTACAGGAGCTGGTCGACAACGCCATAGATGAGGCTCTGGAAGGTTACTGTTCAAAGATTGAGGTGATTATACATCCGGACGAATCTGTCACAGTTACAGATGACGGCCGCGGCATACCCACAGATATCCATGAGGAAGAGGGAGTTAGCGCAGCAGAAGTCATCATGACCGTGTTACACGCCGGTGGGAAATTTGATGATAGCAATTACAAGGTATCGGGTGGCCTGCACGGGGTCGGGGTATCAGTCGTTAATGCGCTGTCTTCGGAACTGATTTTGACAATCTGGCGAGATGGCAAGGTGTGGGAGCAGGTTTACCATGATGGTAACCCTCAGGCACCACTGAAGGTTGTTGGAGAAACCGACCAGACAGGGTCAAAATGTCGATTCAAGCCATCGCCGGAGATCTTTAACAATATTGAGTTTCATTACGATATTCTGGCAAAACGGCTACGGGAGCTATCATTTTTAAACTCTGGTGTGTTGATCAAATTGACTGATGAGCGTAGTGGCAAGTCAGAAAACTTCGAGTATGAAGGTGGACTAAAAGCTTTCGTCGAGTATCTAAATCAAAATAAGACATCCCTTAACGACGTATTTCACTTTCAATCTGATCACGAAGGCGGCATTTCTGTGGAGATTGCCCTGCAATGGAATGATTCATATCAGGAAAACCTGTATGCCTATACCAACAATATTCCGCAGAGTGATGGTGGAACACACCTGCAGGGTTTCAGGGCAGCTTTAACTCGTACCTTGAATAACTACATTGAAAAGGAAGGCATGGGCAAAAAGGCACAGGTCAGCACCTCGGGGGATGATGCGAGGGAAGGACTTACAGCGATTATTTCAGTCAAGGTACCGGAGCCGAAGTTTTCTTCACAAACCAAAGACAAACTCGTGTCCTCAGAGGTGAAGCCAGCTGTAGAACAGGAGATGGGTAAACACTTCACATCCTACCTGCTGGAGAAACCGCAGGAAGCCAAGGCCATAGTTCAGAAAATGATTGATGCAGCGAGGGCCAGGGAAGCCGCGAGAAAAGCGCGGGAAATGACACGGCGCAAGGGAGCGCTGGATATAGCCGGTTTACCGGGAAAGCTTGCTGACTGCCAGGAGAAGGACCCGGCTCTATCAGAGATATACCTGGTGGAGGGTGACTCGGCTGGTGGTTCAGCAAAACAGGGCCGTGACAGGAAGTATCAGGCGATACTGCCCTTGAAGGGAAAGATACTCAATGTCGAGAAGGCCAGATTTGACAAAATGCTGTCATCAGCAGAGGTTGGAACCCTCATAACGGCACTAGGATGTGGTATTGGCCGGGAAGAATTTGACGCCGACAAGCTGAGATACCACCATATCATCATCATGACAGATGCCGATGTTGACGGTGCCCACATCAAGACTTTATTACTCACATTCTTTTTTCGTCATATGCCAGAGCTCATTGAACGTGGTCATGTGCTTATAGCTCAGCCGCCTCTGTACAAGGTTAAACGTGGCAAGCAGGAGAAGTACATTAAGGACGAACATGAACTCACTGAATATGTACTGGAACTTGCGCTGGATGATGCTTTCATTATTCCATCGGAAGGAGCAACGCCGATATCGGGTGCTGACCTGAGGAACCTGGCGCTGTCCTACTATGAAATTCAGGAGCACATGAAACGCCTCGACAGAGTCTATCCGCTCCTTGTACTGAAGCAGCTTCCCTATATTCGAAAACTAGATCTCGATGAGCTGGCGGATGAAGCTACGGTTCGTGAATGGCTTGATTTGCTCGATCAGCGAGTTCAACAGGAAAACCTAAATGGAGCGCAGTACATTTTTGAACTGAGTGAGGATCAGGAACGGCATCAGTTTTACCCGTGTGTCGCAGTGGTAAATCATGGAATACGCCGGGAGTATGTTTTTGATCGGGACTTTTTTGCATCAGCGGACTATCGAGAATTTGCTCTATTTGGTGATCGCATGTCCAGGGTTGTCTCCAAATCAGGGATTGTAACCAAAGGGGACAAGTCCGAACCCGTGGAGAACCTGGAGAGTGCACTGGACTGGTTGCAGTCAGAAGCCCAGCGGGGTCAGTCCAGGCAGCGCTTTAAGGGACTTGGAGAGATGAATCCTTCCCAGCTGTGGGAAACCACCATGGATCCTGAAACCAGGACGATGCTGCGGGTAACCATCGAGGATGCCATTGCTGCGGATCAGGTGTTCACAACACTGATGGGTGACCAGGTTGAACCCCGACGTCAGTTTATCGAGGAGAATGCCCTGGCGGTTGCTAATCTTGACGTATAATTGATTTATATCGCTATTAGTTTCTTCGCGAAAGCAAGTAAGTCGTCATAGACATGATCAAGTCCGGGTCTGTGTTTCCTTGTTTCGGCCCCATTTCCCGTTAGAACCAGAACAGCTTTACAGCCTGCTGCTTCCGCCGCCTGTATATCCTTAAGAGAATCACCAACGTAGGGTATTTGTGTAATATCGATACCTGATTCAGTTGCGATCTCGTACAGGAGACCGGGCGCCGGCTTGCGGCACTTACACTTGTCCTTCGGGTGGTGGGGGCAGTAGTGAATGCTGGATAGTTTTCCACCTGCTGCAGCAATCATCGTCGACATTTTGTCATGAATGGCGCTTAGACTGGATTCCGTCAGGAGGCCACGGCCGACGCCTGCCTGGTTGGTTGCTACGTGAATGCTGTACCCCTTCTGGTGCAACAGAGCGATAGCTTCAAGACTCCCGGGTATGGGCTGCCATTCCTCCGGACTCTTTATGTAGTCGGGCGAATCCTGGTTGATGACTCCGTCGCGATCCAGGATAACGATTCGACCATTTTCATCTTGTGTATTCATCTGCTTTACCTTTGCAGATCAGGATTGCAACAGTGAGAAATCCGCTACCTCAAGAAAAATTAGCCTTAGCTCTGCCAGAGCAGCAAGACGGTTGTTCTTTAGGCTTTCATCATCTGCCATCACCATGACATCATTAAAATATTTGTCAACATGAGGCTGTAGCTGAGCAAGTTGTAGAAATTTTTCCTCGTAGTTAAGGCTGCCTTCAGAAAATACCTTTTGTGTCGATTCTACCTGATCTGCGAGGCTCTTCTCGGATACCTCCCTGAAGAGTGAGGGATCTGGGGGCTCAAGAGTATCCAGAGCAGCTTTCTTTAAGATATTGGCGACTCGTTTATTGGCCTCAATTAAATTTGTAGCCTGTTGGTGCTGGCGAAAGTCCTGCACTGAGCGGATTCTGTGATCTGCCTCCAACAGGTCAGTGATTCCCGCATGGCTGTACCGCACTGCATTGAAAACATCTTGATCAATCCCTAGTTCACCGTACCAGTTGGCTAGCCGGTCGAGGATATAGTCAAAAACCTCGTCTGTTGAAGACTCGTGCTGGTGTAGGTCCAGTGAAGTTTGCAGTGATGTTCGTATATCTAGCGAAAGTTTGTTCTCGATACATATGCGAACAATGCCCAGTGTTTGGCGCCTTAGGGCGAATGGGTCGCGCGAACCGGATGGTGGTTGCCCTATTGCGAATAAACCAACGAGTGTATCGAGTTTGTCAGCGAGAGCGACACAGCTTGCTACCGGGTTGGACGGAAGGTCTGCGCCAGAATAGTTAGGCATGTAGTGCTGCCGGATGGCGCTGCACACATTTTCGTCTTCACCATCATTAGTGGCGTAATAACCTCCCATAGTGCCCTGCAAGTCGGGAAACTCATTTACCATCTCAGAAACGAGATCAGCTTTGCAAAGTAGCCCGGCTCTGCTACTAGCAATCTCATCTATTTCAGTTTCCTTGGCGATAAATTCTGCTAACTTAGAAATGCGCTCAGCTTTTTCAAAGAAAGTACCAAGCTCAGACTGAAACACAATTGACTGCAGTCGAGCCAATTTTTCTTCCATGGTCGTCGCTGAATCCTTTCTAAAAAAGAAAGCAGCGTCTGCTAACCGAGGTCTGATGACTCTCTCGTTGCCTGCAATTACAATGGAGGGATCTTTGCTTGCAAGGTTTGAAACAGTTATGAAATTTGGGAGCAGCTTACCTTTGTCGTTAGTCAGATGAAAATAGCGCTGGTGCTTTTTCATTACAGAAACTAGCGCTTCCTCCGGTATTTCAAGGAAAGCAGATTCGAAACTACCGGATAAGGCGCATGGAAATTCCACCAGTGCTGTAACTTCTTCGAGAAGGGCTTCATCAAGTTCCAGGTTGGCATCTAGGAAAGAAGCCTGATCTTCCAGCTGTTTCAGAATTTGCTGTTGGCGTTGTTCAAAGTCAACAATCACAGAAGCTTTCTCTAGTGTGGCAGCGTAGTCTTTCGCACTTGGAATTGTACACTCGCCATCAGACATGAATCGGTGTCCCCTGCTGGTTCGACCTGTCGCCTTACCCAGGATGTTGGCGGGAACAATTTCATTTCCATATATCAGTACTATCCAGTGGACCGGCCTGGCGAATTCGAGGCGTTTACTGCCCCAGCGCATATTTCTGTCAATTGGTAGGTTCGCTACAGAATTAGTCACCAGGAGCTCAATTTCGTCGTGTAGATACTTACCCTCCTGCACGCCTCGGTAAAACACCCACTCTCCCTTTTCGGATGTAAGTCTTTCCAAACTAGTTGGATCTTCTACTCCACATGATCGGGCGAACCCGAGCAAAGCTTTTGTTGGGTCACCATTCCCATCAAAAGCTGCAGATACTGCTGGTCCCCTTTTTTCGATTTGCTGATCAATTTGCTTGTTGGCCAGATCCTCTATGAGGACAGCAAGTCTTCTGGGTGTAGAGAAGCTCCTGGTCGCGGTGAAAGTGAAACCAGCGCTGTTAAGTTGCTCTGAAAGATTTTTTTCCAGGCTCGACATCAGCTTTTTCAGAGATTTCGGCGGGAGCTCCTCGGTACCAATCTCTAACAGAAGGTGATCATTTGGCATTGGCAGTCTCCTGTAGGACATAATCCCTCGCCTTCGCGTCTGAAAGGGGAAAGCCAAGATCCAATCGTGACTTAAAGTAGGTCTGTGCCACCCCTCTGGCCAGGGTGCGAACTCTAAGAATATAACGCTGCCTTTCAGTAACAGAGATAGCCTGGCGGGCATCAAGCAGATTAAATACGTGAGATGCTTTCATGACGTATTCGTAGGCAGGTAGAGATAAGCCTGTTTCCAGCAGCCGTTTTGTTTCTGACTCAAAAAAGTCAAACTGTGAAAAAAGCCCAGCCACGTTTGATTCGTCGAAGTTGAATCTGGACATTTCTATTTCATATTGGAGGTAGACATCCGCATAGGTGACTACCTGGTCGTCCTTCTGAGTCCAGACAAGTTGCCTGAAATCCTCGACACCCTGCAGGTACAGGGCCAGTCGTTCCAGGCCATAGGTGATTTCCCCCATGACAGGAAAGCACTCCAGTCCACCGACCTGCTGGAAATAGGTGAACTGGGATATTTCCATGCCATCCATCCAGACTTCCCAGCCCAGACCCCACGCACCTAATGTCGGAGATTCCCAATCGTCTTCAACGAAACGGATATCGTGGACCAGGGGGTCGATACCCAGGTGGCGAAGAGAATCCAGATAAAGATCCTGGAAATTTTCTGGCGAAGGTTTCATTACCACCTGATACTGGTAGTAATACTGATATCGGTTTGGATTCTCTCCATAGCGGCCATCTGTGGGTCGCCGACAGGGCTGGACATAGGAGGCCTGCCAGTTTTCGGGACCGATAGCTCTAAGAAAAGTGGCTGGGTGAAAAGTGCCGGCGCCGACCTCCATGTCGTATGGTTGCATGATGACGCAACCAAGGTCTGACCAGTATTTTTGCAGTGACAGGATCAGATCCTGAAAAGTGTTTACGGCTGCCATCGTGTCCTCTTGCCTTGAGCCGATTTAGCCCCGGCATAGGGCGTAAGTATACCTAGGGAACCACTGATCAACTACTTAATGTCAGTTGTGATTGTATAAGGTGATGCTACGGGTTAGGCGGGAGACTCGAGCTTATTTTATGCAACTGGCATTATGAACCGGGATGGTCAATTATCTCCATGTAGTAGCGAATTGAATGTTTTGAGAGAGCGATGTAAATATATGCGAGGTTGGTTTTCACACTTTTTGCTGTTAGTTCTAGCCCGGCTGCCCAGGCGGGTGAGTCAGTTGTTGGGTCGCATAGTCGGTCATTTGAGCTATCTGTTCCGCACGCGGGCTTACCAGGTGACGGTCGCCAATTTGCTGTTGTGCTTCCCAGAATTGTCTGATGAAGAGCGTATGAAACTGGTGAAGAAGAGTCTGCAGAGTACCGGGCAAACCTTGATGGAAACACCAGCTGCCTGGTTGGCAGGCAGTAGTGTGCTGGAAAAGTGGATAGCCGGGGTTTCCTCCAGCGAATTACTGGATGAGGCAATCGATGGAGGCAACGGCACGATTGTGCTGTTGCCCCACATGGGTAACTGGGAGCTGTTTAATGCCTATTTTGCAACCAGAGGCAAGATGACTGCTCTGTATCAACCGCCACGTAAACCCCACCTTCAGAAGATCATGAAAAGAGTGCGTAGTCGATTTGGCAATGAGCTTGTTGCCACCAATGTCAAAGGAATAGCCAGACTGTATCGTGTGCTAAAAAATGGCGGGGTGGTCACCATATTGCCGGACCAGGTACCAGCCAGGGGGCTGTACGCGCCCTTTTTTGGCAATGCTGCCCTGACAGATCAACTAATTAGCCGACTGGCACTCAAAACCCGGGCGCGGGTTGTTGCTGCCTGCGTGATCCGGCTGGATGATGGTCGATTTGAAATCAAGTTCAGTTCAGTTGACGAGGGCATCTATTCTAAAGATATAGAGTTGTCGGTCCGCGCTATCAACGCCACCGTGGAGAACTGTGTTAAGGAAATACCTGCGCAGTACCAGTGGGAATATAAGCGCTTCAAGGTACGCCCTTCGGGGGAGAAAAGGGTCTACCGCTTTAACAAACCCGATGCTTTCCACTAGTCCGGATAATTCATGAAGGGATCGGAATTTAGGATGGTCCGGCATTCCGGAAATCTGGCTTTGGAACTGCGGTGTCCGGTACCTGATTCCACAATCCGGAAACTGTTCAAGGACAAGTGAACAACTGATTGGTGCTGTAGCAGTACGAGGCTAAATGGTTCTACTTTTTCCAGAACATGGGGCTAAAGAGCACCAGGATGGTGAAGATTTCAAGGCGGCCAAGAACCATTGTGAAACAAAGCAGGAGTTTCGCGCTGCTGGTGATGTTCCCATAGTGCACAGAGACATCGCCCAGGCCCGGTCCCAGGTTGTTGATCGCAGCGCCGACAGCCGAAAATGCAGTCAGGAAGTCCATCCCAGTGGCCATCATTGACAGATCCATGAATAGAAAGACGATAACGTAAATAGAGAAAAACCCCCAGATAGCTTCAATTACGTTTGAAGGAACCCGATGCTTGTTAACCTTAATGGGGAACACAGCATTGGGATGTATCAGGCGATGAATTTCGCGAAGAGCCTGCTTACAGATGAGCATGAAGCGCATCACTTTCATGCCGCCACCAGTTGAACCTGCGCAAGCGCCTGCGAAAGCACCAAAAAATATCATGATGGGTATGATGCTCGGCCACTGGCTGAAATCCGCGATGGCAAATCCAGTGGTTGTAAAGATGGATACCACTTCAAAAACTGCCAGGCGGAAAGCGGTTGTTCCTTCCGCGACGTCAAAGTAGACAAGTAGTACAGAAACACTCACTGTAGAGACCAGAAGTATGGCCAGGTAGAACTTCACCTCGTCATCACGAAAATAGTGCAGTATTGATTGGTCACGAACCGCGAAGAAATGTAGAGCAAAGTTAATCCCAGAGATCAACATAAAGACAATAGCCACTGATTCAATCAGTGGAGAATCAAAATAGGCGATGCTGGCATCGTGGGTTGAAAAACCACCGATGGCAACCGTTGAAAAACTGTGGCAGACAGCGTCAAACAAAGTCATTCCAGCTATCCAGTAGGCGATCGCGCAGATCGTCGTCAAGCCAAGATAAATTGACCAGAGTGCAATTGCGGTTTGCTTGATTCGGGGTGTCAGCTTGCTGTCCTTTACCGGACCGGGTGTTTCCGCTCGATAAAGCTGCATGCCACCTATACCCAGCATGGGCAGGATCGCAACTGCCAGGACAATGATACCCATGCCGCCTAGCCACTGCAGTTGTTGTCGGTAGTAGAGGATAGATTGCGGCAGCTCGTCCAGACCGGTGATGACCGTTGCACCCGTGGTTGTGAATCCGGAAAAGGATTCAAACAATGCATCCGGGAGATCAAGCCCAGCACCCGTCGGGTCTAGGAAGGGGATGCTACCGTAGATGCCCAGGGCCAGGTAGAAAAGAACCGTGATGAGAAATCCATCTCTAGTTCTCATTTCGTCTGTATATTTTCGGAAAATGAGCCAGAGGATGCACCCGGAAACCAGTGTATATATAAAGGCATCGATGAAAATGGTTGCCACACCATCTGCGAATATCCAGGAGACCAGCACGGGAGGGAGCATGGTCGTACTGAAGATCATCAGTAGACTGCCCACTATTCTAAAAGCTGCCTTTGGGTGCATTGACTAGAAAAAGCTGAGTGGAGCCTGAAACAGTTTCTCGACGCTTCGAATTTTACTCTTGTCGACGAGGAAAAGTATCAGGTGATCATCTGGTTTAATGACGACGTCGTCGTGGGCAATAATGACATTCTCACCCCTAACGATAGCGCCGATGTTTGTACCTGAGGGTAGTTCTATATCGCCCAGGGATCTGCCAATGACCTTCGAGCTGGTTTCGTCCCCATGAGCGATGGCCTCAATTGCTTCTGCTGCACCCCGGCGAAGAGAATGAACCTTGACAACATCCCCCCGGCGGATGTGAGTCAGTATGGAACCGAGAGTTGCCTGCTGTGGAGAAATGGCGATATCAATATCATGGCCTTCTATGAGATCAACGTAGGCGGGATTGTTGATCAAAGTGATAACTTTTCTTGCGCCGAGACTCTTAGCCAGCATTGAAGACATGATGTTGGCTTCATCATCACTGGTGACAGCACAAAAAACGTCTGCTTCCTCGATGTTTTCTTCCAACAATAGTGATCGATCAGATGCATTCCCGGCTAGTACAATGGTTCGATGCAGTGTTTCTGAGAGCTCATAGCATCTTTGCTTACTGCTCTCGATGATACGAACACCATATTTGTTCTCGACGGATTCAGCGAGACCCCGACCGACATGACCGCCACCTGCTATAACGATTCTTTTGTTTGGGCGTTCAGTCCTTCTTAGTTCACTCATCACGCTCTGGATATCATCTGCAGCAGCGATAAAAAATACCTCATCATCGGCTTCGATAACCGTAGTTCCTTCTGGAATGATGGGGCGGTTCTTGCGAAAAATGGCAGCTACTCTGGTATCGACCATGGGCATGTGTTTTCTGATGTAGCGCAATTCCTGGTCAACCAGGGGACCTCCGTAGTAAGCCTTGACGCAGACTAGCTGAACCTGACCATTGGCGAACTCCATGACCTGAAGTGCGCCCGGGTTATCGATCAGGCGCTTTATATCCTGGGTTATGATCTTTTCCGGATTCACGATGTGATCGACCGGCATAGCTTCGTCCCGAAAAATGCCGCCATTTTCCAGATAAGCAACGGTACGGATGCGGGCTATTTTGGTAGGTGTGTGGAACACGGTATGGGCTACCTGGCAGGCGACCATATTAGTTTCATCACTGGAAGTTACCGCAATAAGCATATCGGCGTCTTCTGCCCCGGCCTGTCTCAGGATATCGGGATGCGATGCCAAGCCTCTTATGGTCCGGATATCGATGCGGTCCTGCAGGTCCCTGAGGCGATCAGCATCGATGTCGACAACCGTGATATCGCTTGCTTCCTTGATCAGATTTTGGGCTAGGTTGCCACCCACTTCTCCGGCGCCGAGTATGATGATCTTCATTTGTCAGATCTCGTCACTGGAAGTTTGCGTAGATGGGCATAGTAGAAGCCATCGTGGCTTCCTGAGGTTGGCAGCAGCTGGTGACCGATTTGAAGCTCGATACCAGCATCTACTTTGATTGGCAGTACTTGTACATCCTCTCGATCTGATATGAAGTCGGAAATGATGTCCTCGTTTTCATCGGGAAGCACGGAACAGGTGGAATACAAGAGCTCCCCTCCATGATCAAGTAGTTGCCAGGCAGCAGAAATCAACCTGAGCTGCATGGCGCACAGCTTATCAATATCTGAATTTCTGCGCAGCAACTTAATATCCGGATGTCTTCGGATTATTCCGGTAGCGGAGCAGGGTGCATCGAGAAGGATCTTGTTGAATTTGCGATTGCTGAAATCCAGCAGATCCATGGAGGCAATTTCACAGGACAGATTAAGCCGGGTCAGGTTGTCGATCACCGCCTGTAACCGACTCTGGCTGATGTCATTGGCAACAAGCTTGATGTCAGGGTCCCTTTCTAGGAGATGACAAGCCTTGCCTCCCGGCGCGGCACAAGCGTCGAGAACATCCTCCCCCGCTGTTGTTGTCAGTAAGTGGGCGGCAAGCTGGGAAGCCTCATCCTGAACGCTCACCCAGCCATCTTCGAACCTGGGAAGTTGGCTTACGGGGCAGGGTGATGCCAGTATTACTGATGAAGGAACCAGCAAACCAGGACTGGCAGAATGGTCAATATCCGACAATAGTTTTAGGTACTCCTCTCTAGTTGTTTTCTGCTCGTTGATTCTAAGCACCATTGGTGGTTTTTCATTGTTTGTGTGAAGTAACTGGAGACCCTCCTCTGGCCAGGCACGGCGGATTCTAGTAGTTAGCCACTCCGGGTGGTTGGTTTGAATTTCGATACTCTGGTGCGAGGTATCGTCGATTTCACCCCGTCTGCGAATGTAATTACGCAGGACGGCGTTGACCAGACCTTTAGACCAGGCTTTACGCATAGTTTTGGGCACATCTACGGCTGCGTTAACACTCGTGTGTTGAGGGCGATTAAGGGTTCTGATGCTATAAATACCACAAAATAGCAAAAGCTTTAGATCGAGATGTTTGGCCGGTAAAGGCTTGTCCAGGACGCAGCCGCATAAATGGTCCAGCAGGTAATAGTCTCTTAACACACCATAGGTGATCTGTTTTGCCAGTGGGCTGGCTTCAGGTGGGATACTGGCGGTAAGGCTCTGTCCCTTTTTGACAACTTTCAGGAGGCTCGAAACGGCCTGTTGATATTCATTCATGGCTTTTGAGTGATTCTAGGAGAAATAGATACCAGGTGACAGCATATCGCGCCTTGCATTGAGGATATCCTGACCATCCAGAACTTTTCCTTTTCCCACTGGAAGCTGGAGAGCTGAGATGAGCAACAAGCCCTCACCGCATGCGACCTCGACTCCAGCTTTGGACAGGCCGACTATTTCTCCTGGTTGTCCTGCGCAGGTCGTTGAAATTTTGCGTGCCTGCCAGATTTTTACCCTCAGCTCCTTCAGATAGGTAAAAGTGATGGGATCAGGATTAAAAGCCCTGATTTGCCGGGAAATATCCAGGCTAGATGAAAGCCAGTTTATCCTGGCCTCATCTTTGCTGATTTTTTTTGCATAGGTCATCCCTTCATCAGGTTGTGGTGTGATGTAGCTGGTATCGGCATCAATCTGTTCCATGGCCTTGAGCAGGACAGGGGGTCCTACTTCGCTGAGACGGCTTGTCAGACTTAAGGTCGTGTCGTCTTCGAGGATTGGAACAGTCTGTTGCAGCAGAATGCCACCCGTGTCGAGCCCTTCATCCATTTGCATAATACAGACGCCAGTTTCAGTATCTCCTGCCAGGATTGCGCGCTGAATGGGTGCGGCGCCTCTCCACCTGGGTAAAAGGGATGCATGTACGTTGATGCAGCCCTTTTTGGGGAGTTGCAGCACATCACTTCTGAGAATTTGTCCGTAGGCCACGACCAGTAAGAGATCAGCACCGAGGTCGGCAATATCATTCGCAACCAGGCGGCGTGGCTGCCTGACGTCCAGTCCCAGGTCAGTGGCAAGGTGTTTAACAGGGCTGGCAACAGGCTGGCGCCCCCTTTTACCTGGCTTGTCGGGAGGGGTAATGACGGCAGCCAGTTCATGATGGGACTCGGCGATTGAGGCGAGGTGCGTTGCGGCAAATTCTGGCGTGCCAGCGAAAATGATCTTCAAGCCATTAGGCCTGCAGTCTTTGCAGCTTTTGCAATTTCTTGCGAATCATCTGCCGTTTGGCTGTCGATAGGTAGTCAACGAATAGTTTGCCATCGAGATGATCCATCTCATGCTGGATGCAGACAGCAAGCAGATCTTCCGCCTCTATGGAAATGGGTCCGCCATCTCGGCCAAGGGCATCAACCTGGATTTGGCTTGCACGGCTGACCGGCTCGTAGAAGCCTGGGACTGAGAGGCATCCCTCAGCGGTTTCGAGCTCCCCCTCCTCGCTGACCAGCACTGGATTGATGAGAACAAGAGGCGAATCCTTGTGTTCCGAGATATCCAGGACCAGCAGCCGCTGGTGTATGTTCAGCTGGGTAGCCGCCAGACCTATGCCGGGAGCCTCGTACATAGTGACGAGCATCCGGTCGATAAGTTTATTCAACTTTCCATCTATTTCCTTAACAGGTTTGGCAGTGGTCCGCAGGCGGGGGTCTGGAAACTCCAAAATTTCTAATGGCACCATATAGTTTAGGCTAATACCTCTAGTAATAGTGCAACTTGTGCTGCTAAGATTATGATCAAATAGAAAATTCAGCTCTGCGCAGATTGCTGTAGCGGCTGAAAATATGGTTCGAGTAACCTGCTATTGTACTCTTTTTGAAGACGGGATTCGCCCTATGAAGAAATATCTTCCGTCCCTGGTGTTAGTTATAGCTGCCTGTTGGGCTACTATTCCGCTGGTAGCCGCTGAAGTTTTTCGTGAAGATCATCCGGATCGATATCAGGTGAAAGAAGGCGATACGCTTTGGGAAATTGCTTCAATATTCTTGACCGATGCCTGGATGTGGCCGGATATCTGGCATGTAAACCCGAACATAGAGAACCCTCACCTGATCTATCCAGGGGACGAGATTTTTCTCACCTATGTCAACGGAGAGCGACAGTTATCCCTGCAGCGTGGCGTTGAATCAAGGACTGTTGCCCTTAGACCGCCACAACCGGTCAGAAAAGGGGACCGAACTGAAAAATTGAAACCAAGTGTTCGCTCATCCCCATTGGTCAGCGCCATCCCTGCAATCCCGCTTGATGCGGTTGCAAGCATGCTGACGACGGGGAGGATTGTTGAGCAAGACACCTTGAAAAACGCACCCCACATACTGGCGGGCACTGCAGAAAGATTGATATTTGGGCCTGGAGACAAGTTTTTTGCCAGAGGTGATTGGGATAGTGAAACGGTGGTTTTTGGTATTTTCCGTGAAGGCAACGTTTATCAGGATCCAGACACTAACGAGGTGTTGGGGTTTGAAGCACGGGAAGTTGGTCTGGCCAGAGTTGTATCGAGCGATGACGGGCTGCGTACATTTGTGCTGCAGAGCGTGAAGGAAGATGTTCGACTTGGTGATCGTTTGCTGCCTACAGAGGAAAGGCGAGTAGAATCCACCTTTTATCCGAAGCCACCATCGAGCGAAGTCACTGGTGTCATTATGACCGTCCTTGGCGGAGTCACCCAGGTTGGCAGGAATGACGTCGTCGTGCTAAATCGTGGCAAGGTACATGGGCTCGAGGTGGGTAGTGTACTGGCGATCCACAAACGTGGTTCCGTCGCCCGAGACCGATTTACAAGGGAACTGGTTCAACTTCCCACCGAGCGTGCTGGTATCCTCATGGTGTTTCGCAACTTTGACAAGATGTCCTACGGCCTGGTTCTGCAGACCGATGAACCGCTGAGTGTTGGCGATGAGGTCCTCAACCCCTAATAGATATCCGGGGTATCTAGCCTTACCGGTCTTGCTTACCGGGCTATATCTGGCCTGAATTTGCGATATTGACCATCGAATAGCTGTTTCTGAAGCTTTATGTTTTGTCTTCTTGATGAGGACACTTCAGGATGGATACCAAAGAGATTGCTGACCTCTTGCTGCTGTTTCGCGCGCTTGAAGATAAGCCGGTTCAACTTGCAATACTGCTTAGATTTTTTGGTTCGGCAGGTGCAGCGCTCTCCTCAATTTCCGATTTAGCTGCACCAGGCGTGAATAAAAAGATAATCAGGCGCCTGCAGCAGCAGATATCCTCCAGGCGAATCAGGGATGATCTGCAACGAAAAGTCGACGCAGACCTGGGTTGGCTGCAGGACAAGGACAATCATCTTTTGATTCTGGATACGCCTGATTACCCAGATCTATTGGCAGAGATTTGTGATCCCCCTGTGCTGGTTTTTTGCAGGGGAGACCTGGAGGCAATCAGGGCGCTGAAGATTGCCATAGTTGGCAGTCGTAATCCTACCCCGGCAGGCACCAGACATGCAGAAGAATTTGCACGGGTGTTCGCATCCGTGGGTATCGCGGTTACTAGTGGCCTGGCTTTGGGAATAGATTCGGCGGGCCATCGTGGTGCGCTGGCTGCAGATGGAATAACGATCGCGGTGCTCGGTACCGGCTGCGATGTTATCTACCCCATGAGGCACGGACATCTCGCCAGACGGATATGTGAAAAGGGTTTGCTGGTGTCAGAATTTCCGCTTGGTACAAGGGCGTATCCAGTCAACTTCCCGCGGCGCAACAGGATTGTCACTGGCCTTTCCCTCGGTACCCTTGTGGTGGAGGCACAGGAGAAGAGTGGATCTCTTATATCTGCTCGCCTGGCCATGGAGCAAGGCAGAGAAGTGTTCGCGGTTCCAGGTTCTATCAGCTCCAAGCAGAGTCGAGGGTGTCATCAGTTGATTCGTGAGGGTGTGGTGCTAAGCGAAAATGCGGAGCAGGTGCTGCAGGAACTGGGCGCGATTGCCCGGTTCCAACTGACGGCACAAGAGCAGCGGACTGGAAATTCTCTATCGCAAGCCAAAAAGCGCATTCTCAATCATCTTGGTGCAGAACCCATCGTAGTTGACCGGCTCTGCCGGACACTTGGCGTTGAAGTATCGGTTTTGCTGGCACAACTGGTGGAGCTGGAAATCGATGGATACATAGTGAGTGAGGCAGGAGGATACAGCCTGGTGTGAGAGTTATGTTGAAACGTGAGGGTGAGTGGGGTAACGTCCCTTTCCTTTTTCGTGAAGGTTATCCTCATGTCAGCAGTGTTTGTTGCCATCCTGATGGGTTCAGATTCTGACCTGCCGGTGATGGAGAATTCCATTGAGATACTTAAGAAACTGGGTATTAATTATGAGGTTCGAATAACTTCCGCGCATCGTACTCCGGAAGATACGCGCGAATATGTGCTTGATGCGGAACAGAGAGGCTGCGTGGTGTTCATCGCTGGAGCCGGTATGGCTGCACATCTCGCTGGCGCTGTTGCTGCACATACGGTGAGACCCGTCATTGGTGTACCTATCGATTCAGGCCCCCTGAGAGGGATTGACGCGTTGCTTTCCACGGTGCAGATGCCCGGTGGAATACCAGTAGCAAGCGTGGCAATCGGTAAGTCAGGTGCAAAGAACGCAGCTTATCTGGCGGCCCAGATTATCGGTGTCATGGATGCAGATCTGAAAGTGGCACTGGAAAATGAGCGCGCAGCCAATGCGGAATCGATTCGACAGAAGAACAGGGACCTGCTCCCGTAAACCTGGAAATCAGGAACTAAAAGGTGATCTGTTTGAGCATGGAAAAGAGCCTGACCACCCGCGTGGGTTTTGCTGCATGACGGCTAGAATTTCAGACTGGCGCATGGATCATGTGGCGAAGCAGGTTAATGGAGGGGCTGTTATCGCCTATCCAACCGAAGGTGTATGGGGTTTGGGATGCTCCCCGCATTCTTTGTCAGCAGTTTCCAGGATTTTGAAACTCAAGAACCGGTCCTGGGATCAGGGTCTTATTATGGTCGCTTCATCGATTGAGCAGCTCAAGCCGTTCCTCACGGGTCTGTCGGATGAAATGCGTGACCAGCTTGAACGTGATTGGCCGGGGCCCGTTACTTATCTGGTGCCGGATAATGGTTGTTGTCCCCTGTGGATAAAGGGAACTCATGATTCCGTAGCCCTGCGAGTGTCAAGTCACCCGGTGATCCAGGATCTATGCCAGCGGCTGAATTCACCACTGGTCTCGACTTCTGCCAATCCAACTGGCCGGGTAGCCGCGATCAGTCCGCTGCAGGTCCGCAAGAATTTTCCGGCCGGCATTGATGCCGTTGTGCCAGGTACGGTAACAGACCGTCGTAGCGTAAGTGAGATTCGGGACTTGAATACCGGGAAGGTTCTGAGGACGCGAAATAGTGGATAACCGTAGACTGGCAGTTCTGGGCAATCCAGTGGCACATAGTAGGTCACCTGAGATTCACCGGGATTTTGCCAGGCAGACAGGTGTGGATCTGGACTACGAAAAAATCCTGGTTCCAGATGGCAGGTTCCACGATGTAGCTATGGACTTTCTCGGTGCTGGTGGCGTTGGGTTCAATATCACCCTTCCCTGCAAAGGTGAAGCGTTCGATATGGCTGAACACCGGTCAGTTTCTGCCAACAGGAGCAGGGCTGTGAATACTATTGCCGCGGAAGCCAGCGGACGAATATATGGGGACAATACGGATGGCGCGGGTCTGGTCCAGGATTTAACACATAACCTTGGATGGAAAATTGCCGACCAGAGGGTACTTGTGCTTGGAGCGGGTGGTGCCGTTCGTGGTGTCCTTTGGGACCTGCTGCAGGCAGCCCCTTGTTATATTCATCTCCACAATCGAACATCTGCCAAAGCCATCCAGGTAGCAGCACAGATGGCGGATGGTCGAATTACTGCTGTAGAGATGAGTGATTTGGAACAGGGTTATGACCTGATAATTAATGGTACCTCGGCTGGTCTGTCCGGCAATGTGCCTGAATTGCCAGAGAACATTCTTGGCCATCATTCTCACTGTTACGATATGGTATACGGAGCAGGCGCAACGGCATTCAATGAATGGTGTTTGTCGACCAGCAGGTGTGAGGTTGCTGATGGCCTGGGTATGCTGGTGGAGCAGGCTGCTCTTTCCTTTCGTCTGTGGTTTTCAGAAGCAGTTCAAACCAGGGAGCTGATTATGTCCTTGAGAAAAACTACCTGACCATTATCCTGAGCTCGGCTACGAGGGGGCTAACTATGAGCAATCCGCTTATTCAAAATAATGAACTACCTCCCTTTGGTGAAATCCAGGCTGAACACGTCAAGCCGGCGATCGAGCAGTTACTCACTGAAAACAGGACAACCATAGGAGAGTTGCTCAAGGCTGGCGCTGATGACTGGGAATCATTGGTGCATGTACGTGAAGAAACTGAAGACAGACTGAGTCAGGCATGGTCTCCGGTTAGCCATATGAATTCAGTGGTCAATACTGATGATCTGCGGGAAGCCTATAACCATTGTTTACCACTGCTCAGCGAGTATTTCACTGAAATGGGACAGAACCCTCAACTCTATGCGGCTTATAACAAAATTAGAGAATCGGCAGAATTCTGTGATCTGTCGATTGCACAACAGAAAGTCATAGATAATGCCCTGCGGGATTTTCGGTTGTCGGGAATTGATCTTGGTGAAGAGCAGCAGACACGGTTAGCAGAAATCACTAAACAGCTTTCAGAGCTCAGTAGCAGGTTCAGTGACAATGTGCTTGATGCCACTGATGCCTGGAGCAAGCTTATTGTTGATGAGAACCAGTTGGCTGGATTACCGGAGAGCGTCCTTGGTTCGGCGAAACAGGCTGCCGAGCAGCGCGGAGAAGATGGCTATCTTCTTACCCTCGATATCCCCAGTTATCTGCCGCTAATGACCTACTGCGATGATTCGGCATTGCGACGAGAGGTGCAGGAAGCTTTTGTTACACGAGCTTCGGAGATAGGACCGGGTGAAGCTCAGTGGGATAACTCCGGCTTGATGCTTGATATTCTCAAATTGAGAAAGGAGCAGGCCGGCCTATTGGGTTTCAACAACTTCGCCGAGAAATCCCTGGCGAAGAAGATGGCGCGTTCAACCGATGAGGTATTGGAATTTCTCGAAGAGCTGGTGGCGAAATCAAAACCCATGGCCGAAAAGGAATTTGCGGAGCTTTGCAAATTTGCTCACACTGAATACGGCGTAGACGAATTAAGTGCATGGGATACTGCTTACTTTGCTGAGAAGCTGAAGAAGCAAAAATATGACGTGTCAGAGGAAGAGCTTCGACCCTATTTTCCGGCACCGACTGTCATCCGAGGCATGTTTGAAGTAGTCAGGCGTCTCTTTGACATTGAGATAGTAATGACCGATGGCGTCAATGTCTGGCTGCAGGATGTCACAACGTATGATATTCGCAAAGAAGGGAAAGTAATCGCCAGGTTTTATCTTGATCTGTACGCCAGGGGCAAGAAACAAGGTGGTGCCTGGATGGATGAATGCAGGACCCGCAGGGTAAGGTTGGATGGAACCCTGCAACTGCCGGTTGCATACCTGACCTGCAACTTTAGCCCACCGGTAGGAGATGATCCGGCCCTACTGACCCACAAAGAGGTTGTTACGCTGTTCCACGAATTTGGCCATGGTATTCATCAAATGTTGACCCGGGTGGAGTGCGCTGGCGTATCAGGGATAAACGGTGTCGCCTGGGACGTGGTTGAACTGCCAAGTCAGTTTTTGGAGAACTGGTGCTGGGTCCGGGAGGCACTGGAATTTGTCTCAGGACACTACCAGACTGGCGAGTCATTGCCTGACGAATTACTGGAGAAGATGCTAAGAGCCAAGAACTTTCAATCAGCCATGGCAATGGTCAGGCAACTGGAATTTGCCCTATTTGATTTTCGCTTACATGTTGAATTTGAAGAAGCTAACCTCAGTCAGATCCAACAGATTCTTGATGAAGTTCGAGACAAGGTGGCAGTGGTACCCGCGGTAGCGCAAAATCGGTTTCAAAATGCCTTTTCACACATATTTGGGGGAGGTTATGCTGCTGGCTACTACAGTTATAAATGGGCTGAGGTACTGTCCGCTGACGCTTTTGCCAGATTTTCAGAAGATGGCATTTTCAATAGACAGACCGGAGAGGAGTTTCTTTCAACCATATTGGAACAAGGTGGATCTCGCGATGCAGAGGAGCTGTTCTTGGCCTTTCGTGGCCGGGAGCCCAGTGTAGATGCCCTGTTGGTCCAGGATGGAATAGTCGATTTACAGCTTGCCTGAATGAAAGCTGTCACAAATTATGCAATCTGAACATGATTTAGATAGAATTCACAATCCTGTGTCCCAAACCTGAATTGACGTGACTGAACTTACTCCTGAATTCAAATTGACTGCCAGATGGCGTGACTACCTCGAGATGTGTAAACCTCGTGTCGTTCTGTTGATGCTGTTGTGCACCCTGGTCGGTATGTTTCTCGCTACGACCGGGATGGTGCCATGGGATATCCTGGTCTTCGGCAATCTGGGTGTTGCGCTGGTGGCTGGTTCGGCTGCGGCCTTGAATCATCTGGTTGATGCTGGCATCGATGCCAAAATGGCACGTACCAGGAATCGACCCGTTGCCCAGGGTAGGATCAGCAATCTGCATGGATACATATTTGTAGGGGCTACTGGCGTTACTGGTATCACGATTCTTGCGTTTCTGGTAAACCCGCTGACAGCCTGGCTGAATCTGGCATCCTGGTTTGGCTATGGGATAATTTATACCCTCTACCTTAAACGGGCTACACCGCAAAATATTGTTATTGGTGGACTTTTTGGAGCAGCACCACCCTTATTTGGCTGGACGGCGGTAACCGGGAGCATAGATGGCGGTGGCCTGCTGCTGGTTTTGATTATTTTCGCCTGGACTCCTCCACATTTCTGGGCACTTGCCATAGATCGTATGGAAGAATATCGGAAGGTGGATATCCCTATGTTACCAGTCACCCATGGTGAGTATTACACCAAGATCTACATCTTGCTGTACACCGTCATCATGATTCTAATCACCGTATTGCCTTACCTGATCGGTATGAGTAATTTGCTGTATTTGGTAAGTGTCCTGGCGCTGGGGGCTGGCTTCCTCTATTGGAGCTTGAACATGCTGTTTGGCAATAATCCCCGAGCTCCCATTGAAACCTTCAAGTACTCTATCTTCTATTTGATGGCGCTATTTGTCGCACTGCTTGCTGATCACTACATCATGCCTGTTAGTTAGTTCCTTATAAGGAACTAACCCGCTCGATATGTAAAAAAACAGTCAGTTCCTACCCGTGCCTAGGAAAGGCTGGCCGCCAGGTGCATATACACCAGGGGATCTTTCAGGTGGTGGCCTTCAGAGCCACTTAGTAATCTTGTTAGGGTAAAACGAGCACAGGCTGCCAGCTGAAAATTTGGTAAGAGCTCTCTTTCCTCATCTTCAAGAGAACGTTTGGATTCATAACCCTGGAGCAAACTTTCACTGAGCTCAGCACTGATTTCGTTCTGCTCAGTTCTGCACCAGTCATTGATTGTGATAGCGATGTCCTGGATCAGGAAATCATTGCAGGCACGATAAAAGTCGATGACCCCGGTTAACTCCTCCCCCTTGAATAAGGCGTTATCCCGAAAAAGGTCACCATGTGTAATGCCCTTCGGCAAAGGTAACTCGCTTATTTCAGCGTATTCATCCGCGATCTTGTCTAGGAGGAGCCGGTCCTCTTTGTCAAGCTCGTGTCCCAAGTTCTCTATCGTATGAAACATCCAGTCAAGATCAAAAGGATTTGCCCTGTACAGATACGTGGTAGCGAGCGCACAGTGAATCTCTCCCAGTACCTGACCAATCGCGTTGCAGTGATTGGTCGATATTTGTTTGGGATGTTCGCCGGTCAGTTTGGGAACCAACACCGTCGGCTTATCGCAAAATGTTGTGCTGGTCATTCCCTCCAGTGTCTGCTGCGGTGCCGGGACTGGCAGCCCATAGTGAGACAGGTGCATCAACAGGCCGTTAAAGAATGGAATGTCGTCAAAGGAGAGGACTTCCATGATGGTAAGCACGAAACTCCTATCTTCTGCATGTTTTCTGGTTGTAACGAAATAGTTGGAATTCTCGATCCCTGTTTTTATAGGTGTCCAGGAAATCAGATCACCAACGTCAAACTTGACAAGGAATACTTCCAGGGCGTCCTGTGAAAATGTTGTAAATGCTGACATTCTTACCAGTCAAGAATGACCCATTGCGGGTACAATCTCTTTTTGTGATCAAGGCTCTGATAATGGGCGGATCCATCGGCAGGGACCATGTAGTAGGGTCTGCCTACTTTCGGTACTATCTTTATCATGATCAGTACACCATTATTTCGATATTCAAAGATGGTCCTTTCTTCGCCTTCGATGATTTCAATATCATCATCATTGATATCGCCCATTGCGGATTGTGCATTCAAATTGGCACAGCTAAATAGTGCGCATAGTGCAAGAAGTAACCATACCAGTCCGCCAATTTGATCAGGAACAATTGAAAAGCGCAGTGGGTTCACAGTATTGTTTGATCTTTCCAGACGGGTGAAATTGACAGCGATGAAAGATGACTACCAACTGGTGCTAATAGACGGCTCATCGTACCTGTTTAGAGCCTACCATGCACTACCTTCATTGATGAGTTCCAAGGGTCAGGCGACGGGTGCAGTCAGGGGCGTCATCAGCATGATAAGGAAGCTGATGAAGGCGTACCCCGATAGTCATCTTGCGGTGGTGTTTGACGCCAAAGGGAAGACTTTTCGCAATGACATTTACGCGGAGTACAAGACCAATCGCCCGCCCATGCCGGATGAATTGAGAAGCCAGATAGCACCGATCCATGAAATTGTCAGCTGTATGGGGTTACCGCTGTTGGTCGTTGAAGGCGTTGAGGCTGATGATGTTATCGGCACACTTGCCAGGCAGGCGACTGAGGCCAAAATGGACGTACTTATTTCAACCGGGGATAAAGACCTGGCGCAGTTGGTCAATGAGCATGTCACCCTGATTAACACTATGACAGATACCCTAATGGATATAGATGGGGTCGTGGAAAAGTTCGGAGTGCGACCTGATCAGATTATCGACTATCTCGCCCTGGTTGGGGACACATCAGACAACATCCCGGGTGTGCCGAAATGTGGTCCGAAAACAGCAGTCAAGTGGCTCACTGCCTATGACTCTATGTCCGGTGTTATGGACAATGCCGATGATGTCAAAGGCAAGGTTGGTGAGTATCTGCGTGAGTCTGCTTCGTTTCTGCCCATGTCTCATGAGCTTGCCACCATAAAGCAGGATGTGCAGCTGGATCATGGAGTAGAAGATCTGAAGATATCCGAAGCCGACGAGGTCAGGCTGAAGAAACTATTCACTGACCTGGAATTTAAGGCGTGGGTGGAGGAGTTATCGGGAGCTGAGATCGAGGTCGAGCGCAAACCGGCTGCTAGTACCAACTATGAAACAGTGTTCACTGAAGAGGCATTGGATGTTTGGATTCAGAAATTGAGCTCGGCAACCAGTTTTGCCTTCGATACAGAAACCACCAGTATCAACTATATGCAAGCTGAGTTAGTTGGTGTTTCATTCTCCTGTGTCGCGGGTGAAGCAGCTTATGTTCCGCTAAACCATGATTACGAAGGGGCGCCGGTTCAGTTACCTGCTGATTTTGTGCTAAATAAGTTGCGCCCCCTTTTGGAGGATCCATCGCGAACAATTATCGGGCAGAACCTCAAATATGATATGAGTGTTCTCGCACGCTACGGCGTTGGTCTTGAGGGAATAGCCTTTGACACCATGCTTGAATCATACATTCTGAACTCCGTTGCTTCCCGACACAATCTGGATGACCTGGCACTAAAATACTTGGGACGTGAAACGATTCACTTTGAAGATATTGCAGGTAAAGGCGCCAAACAAATAACATTTAACCAGGTGGCGGTTGATGTGGCTGCAAATTATGCTGCCGAGGATGCGGACATATCATTGCAGCTACACCAGGTTTTGTGGCCCAAACTTGAAGCTGTAGAGTCGCTGAAATTAGTGTTCAGTGAAATTGAACTACCACTGGTAAGTATCCTTTCCAGAATTGAGCGAAATGGTGTGTTACTTGATCAGCAACTGTTGAATGAACAAAGTAGGCAACTTGAGTTGAGACTAACGAGGCTAGAGCAAGACGCTTACGCGCTTGCCGGGGAAGAGTTTAATCTCGGTTCCCCTAAACAGCTGCAGCAGATCTTTTTTGAAAAAATGCAATTGCCGATTATTAAGAAGACACCAAAAGGGCAACCATCCACAGCAGAACCGATTCTTCAGGAACTTGCCCTGGACTATCCTCTGCCGAAAGTAATATTGGAGTACCGTGGGCTGAGTAAGCTTAAATCCACCTATACTGATCAATTGCCCAGGCAGGTCAATGAAGAAACTGGCAGGGTTCATACCTCATATCATCAGGCGGTCACCGCCACCGGAAGGCTGTCGAGTACCAATCCCAATTTGCAGAATATCCCGATACGTACCGAAGAAGGGCGGCGGATTCGCAAAGCATTTGTAGCCCGTGAAGGGTTTGAGTTGATCGCCGCGGACTATTCCCAAATTGAACTGAGGATTATGGCTCACCTGTCTGAAGACGAAGGATTAGTTGCAGCATTCAGGAATAATCTGGACATTCATCGAGCCACTGCGGCCGAGGTTTTTGGTCGAGCACTTGAAGATGTCATGGACGGTGAGCGTCGTAGTGCTAAAGCCATAAATTTCGGATTGATCTACGGCATGTCTGCTTTTGGACTGTCCAGGCAGTTGAATATCGCGCTTAAGGATGCGCAGGAATATATTGACCTGTACTTTGAACGCTATCCGGGTGTCAGAGAGTACATGGATCGCACCCGGGTCGAAGCCGCAGAAAATGGTTTTGTCGAAACAATATTTGGCAGGCGTCTATACTTACCCGAGATCAATGCCAGTAATTTTCAGCGCCGTCAGGCAGCCGAGAGGACAGCTATCAATGCACCAATGCAAGGTAGTGCAGCGGATATTATTAAGAGAGCGATGATCAAGGTAGATGCGTGGCTGAAAGAATCGGAACTGGATGCACAGATTATTATGCAGGTGCACGATGAATTGGTGCTGGAGGTCAGCGGACGTGATACTGAGATTGTGGTGGCTGGTCTTAAGGAACGAATGGAGAGTGCTGCCGATTTGAGTATTCCTCTCCTGGTGGAAGTTGGGATCGGTACAGACTGGGATGCTGCACACTAGCAGCAATGCCTATGGAGCACATTTGGTGACCGTCAGAAAGAAAACCGAATTTTTTGGGAACTTCTTCGATGAAGGTCAGTCACAATATATGAAACAACGACATTGTTTCGGATACAAACTTCGGTGATTTATCCCCCTAAATAGCCGAAGCCTGGGCTCTGGTCACACCTCCCCAATAGGTGATCAGGGCCCGTTCTTTTTATGCCCAATCACTTGTCCTCAAGTTCTATGGCTTCCAACCAGTCAGTCATGACGCTGGTGAGTTGATCGAGCCCAATAGTCTCAGTGGAGGAAAACAACTGGATTGTAACCCCCTTGGGTAGCGCGCGCTGGGTTTTAAGCAGTGTATTGTTTCTGGCGCCTCGTTTAAGTTTATCAGCTTTTGTGAGCAGGATATGAAGCGGCATGTTGGAAGATTTGCTCCATTGCAGCATCATTTCATCGAACTCCCGGAGAGGGTGCCGGATATCCATTAGTAGTATTAAACCCTTCAGGCAGAGTCTGTTGCGCAGGTATTCATCCAGGTGTTGATGCCAATGTGCTTTCAAAGCACTGGGTACTTTTGCATAGCCGTAGCCAGGCAGGTCTACCAGGCGCTGCAGGCTGGACAGAGAGAAAAAATTTATCAGCTGTGTTCTTCCAGGTGTCTTGCTGGTTCTGGCTAGCTTGCGTTGGCCTGTCAGCGTGTTTATTGCGCTCGATTTGCCCGCGTTAGAGCGACCGCAGAAAGCGACCTCTGCCCCTTGATCAGTGGGGCACTGAGTCATAGCGGACGCGCTTTTCAGGAAAGTTGCGGTGTTGAAATCAATGCTCAAGATGCTGACCGGATGGTGAATGAATGAGTGAAGTCATTGTACTGTGAGTGCTATATAATGCGTCGACCATTCTATCACTGCATTAATATGAAACTGCAAAGCGAAGAATTTGGTGGTACGGCACCGTTATACATGAAAGCAGCGGGTCAGGAACCCGTGAGGGAACACGAAGTGACTAAGCCGGATCTAATAATCAATTCGGGTGGGGTATGACGTGACATGATTAAAAAAGTAGCAATATTCATAGTATGTTGGTTTGTTGGCAATCTGGCGATGGGCGAGAGCTTCGATTACGAGGAAGGTACCCACTATGCCGAATTAGTGATTCCACTCAAGACCGGCAACAAGGATAAGATCGAGGTCACCGAATATTTTTCCTATGGTTGCCCCCACTGTTACCAATTTGATCCAATGATTACTGCCTGGGAGGAAAACCTTCCAGGAGATGTGACATTTAGCCGGACCCCTGCGATCTGGAACAAGGATTATCAGGTTTATGCCCAGACATACTATGTGGCAGCGGCATTGGATATAGCGGAGAAATTGCATACGCCCTTGTTTCAGGCGATCCATGCCCAGAGGAAAAGGTTAAACGATCCTAAACTCATGGCAAAATTCTTTTCAGATTTCGGCATTGATCCAGTAGATTTTGCCAAGGTTTATAATTCATTCGGTGTACGCGCCAGTGTCCAGCAGGCAGAAGCCAGAGGCAGGGCATATCGAGCAACTGGTGTCCCAGCAATTATTGTGAACGGAAAGTACCGTATTGAAGGCCAGATGGCTGGTAGCAATAGCAATATGCTGCGAATAGCAGACTATCTGATTCAGAAAGAGAGAGAAACGATGAAAAGCCTGGCGACAGAATCAGGGTCTGGCGAATAGTATCTCCTGAAGCGCGTTTAGGTCAGGTCCGGTTGAACGATGCGGAACCGGTATTATCGCCAGATTCAGTTGCCGCCTGTTCGTCACGTGCTTCATCAACCCGTCGTTTCAGGTCCTTCCCGGGCTTAAAGTGAGGTACGAACTTTCCTCGTTTCCGGATACCGATTTCCCCCGTCTTTGGATTTCTCACGGTCCTCGGTTTGCGGTAGTGGTTAGTAAAGGTCCCGAAACCTCTTATCTCTATCCGCTCTCCACCGGCAAGGCTCTCGGACATGATCTCAATTAAGGTGTGAACAGCCAGGTCAACATCCCGACTGGTGAGTTGGTCTAGCTTGTCCGACATTCGTTTGATCAGTTCTGATTTATTCATTGAGCAAAAAAAGAAGCATTCTGTGCCCATATTACGAATTTTGGGTTAATAATCAATATCTTATAGTTAAATACTAAAGTATTTAATCAATATTCACTATATCGAGCTGATTTTGTTGATGTGAATTGGCGTATTGCCGGGAGATCATTGAATCGTCTATGCCTTTCGCATAGAATTCGCCATGGCGCGTCCCAGTGGCAAATTAGTTCCCTTTTTCCCCTATCATTCCTGCGTGCCTATTCCGAAAAGAAGCAGCCAGGCATTCGCAACTGGCCTACACGTTTTTTTTCTCCTGAATAAAGATGTCCGCCTCAACCGTGACACAAAGCCAGCCTATGGAGTTTTTTAATGGCAACTATACTTGCAGATACCTCTCGTACCTTTAGTGAATACTTACTGATACCCAGACTGACTCGGAAGAACCAGAGTTCAGATGTGGTTGACTTACGGTCTCCCTTGTCCGCTGTGGAGTCAGACCAGCCGCCTCGTTTTAGTGTGAACATACCTGTCGTATCTGCATGTATGCAATCGGTATCGGGGACCGACCTGTCAGTTGCCCTTGCCAGACAAGGGGGTTTGAGCATGGTATTTTGCTCCCAACCTATCGAATCCCAGGTTGAGATGGTAAGACAGGTCAAGACCCATAAGGCAGGTTTTGTCTCCAGTACCTCAAATACCACCACTGATACATCACTCAGAGACATAGTAAGGCTAATGGATGAGACGGGTCATTCAACAGTGCCCGTAACGCAGGATGGCTCTGCCGCTGGAAAACTCCTCGGAATAATTACTGACAGGGATTTCTGGGAATTTGAGGATGACCTGGATAAGCGGGTGGGGGAGCATATGACATGTATCGAAGATGTTATCCACGGTGTTGATGGCATCAGCCTGCGAGAAGCCAACAAATTATTACACAGGCACAAGAAGGAATGTCTACCGATCCTTGATAAAGCTGGAAACCTCACATCGCTTGTATTCAAAAAGGATTATGTTGATCACCGCAGGCATCCTCTGGAGTTATTGGATGACTCAAAGAGACTGTGTGTTGGTGCTGCCATTAATACGCATGATTACAGGGAGCGTGTGCCGGAATTAGTCAATGCAGGTGCAGATGTGCTTTGTTTTGACTCATCAGATGGATTTACTGAATATCAAATGGAAGGAATCAGATGGATTCGCGACAATTTCGGTCCGGAGGTGGTAATAGGAGGCGGCAATATCGTTTCAGCGGAGGGGTTTGATTTCCTGGTTAGTGAACCTGGGGTCGACTTCATAAAGGTTGGAATGGGGGGTGGCTCTATTTGCATAACCCGGGAACAGAAGGGTGTGGGCCGGGGGCAGGCTTCGGCATTGCTGGATGTGGCGCAGAAAAGAGATGAATTTTATTCCGAAACAGGTCGATATATTCCATTGTGCTCGGATGGGGGTCTGGCCAATGATACGCAGATTGTGATCGCGCTCGCCATGGGCGCTGATTTTGTGATGATGGGTCGATACTTTGCTATGACTGAGGAAAGTCCTACCCCCAAGACGTCCATCAACGGTCAGATGTACAAACCCTATTGGGGGGAAGGTACCCATCGTGCGCAGAACTGGCAGCGATACAGCGACGGGATGAGTTCCAGGAAGATGATGTTTGAAGAAGGTGTTGACGCCTATGTTCCGCTGGTTGGATCTTTGGCGGAAGTGTTGGAAACGACCTTGTTTAAGGTTCGTAGTACCATGACTAATATCGGCGCGAACTCGCTGGCAGATTTTCGTGAGGGAGCGATTCTGACCCGGGTTTCGGAACAGTCAGTAATTGAGGCAGGAACAACCAACGTCTTCCAGTTTTCCAGAAACCGGGAATTTGAGGAATCCGATTGGGGTAACGCCGGGTAGCGCCATCCAGGGGAGGCTGATAGGGCAGGGTAAGTTGCTCGCAAGCAGCTTTGCGTCAAAACTCATAGCACCGACCGGTGCCCGGAACGGTCCAGTCTGCGGTAGCCCAATGCTTCAGTCAGGTGCACTGTTCTAATGTGTTCAGAGCCCTCCAGGTCAGCGATTGTCCGTGCTACCTTGAGTATCTTGTAGTATCCACGAGCGGAAAGGCCAAGTTTGGTCATGGCACTATCGAGTAAGTTTCTGTCTGCAAGGGCCAGCTTGCAGGCGCTTTCCACAAGCCTTGCAGACATATGCGCGTTGAGCTTGTTTGATCGATGCATCATTCTCAGCCTGGCTTCTGCAATGAGATTGATGGAACGGTCATGTTCATCAGTATCCTGCCTGAGTGCGGGATCTGATAGGGCACCTGTTGGCAAGGGAGGCACTTCGACATGAAGATCAATACGGTCCAGAAGTGGCCCGGATACCCTCCCCCTGTAGCGCTGAATCTTGTCATTGGTACAGTTGCATCGATCTGAATCATCGCCGAAGTATCCACAAGGACAAGGGTTCATGGCGGCTACAAGTTGAAATTGTGCAGGGTATTCCACTTGCCTCGATGCCCGGCTAATGACAATTTTACCGGACTCAAGGGGCTCCCTTAGAACCTCCAGCACATGCCGCGTAAATTCCGGCAACTCATCAAGAAATAGCACGCCATTGTGAGCCAGCGAGATTTCACCTGGTCGAGGTGGATTGCTCCCACCAACCAGTGCTACGGCAGAAGAAGTATGATGAGGAGCTCGAAAAGGCCGTTTGGACCAGGTGGTAAATTCAAAGGAGTATTTGGAAACTGACCTGACGGAAGCGACCATTAGGGACTCCTCCAGAGTCATTGGCGGTAGTAATGAGGGTAATCGGCTTGCCAGCATGGTTTTACCTGTGCCTGGTGGACCGACGAATATGACGTTGTGTGCACCGGCAGCAGCAACGGTTAAAGCGCGCTTGGCAGATTCTTGACCGCGAATGTCACACAGTCGTTGATCAGTAATTCCCTGCTCTGCGATGGCGCCCTTCCGGGCGGTTTCAAGCCGTTGCTGTCCAGTTAGATGATGAACAACCTCTAGTAGTGAATCAGCCACCAGTACATTGTTTGATTGTGCCAGTGCTGCTTCGTGTTCATTGGCACGCGGCACAACGATCAAATTACTGGCCTTTACTGCCCTGATCGTGGCGGGGAGGACACCGGTGACCGGGCGGATAGCACCATTCAGAGCCAGTTCACCAAGAAACTCCATATCGACCAGGCGGTGAGCCGGGATCTGGTTGCTGGCAGCCAGAATCGAGAGAGCGATAGATAGATCATAACGGCCACCGCTTTTTGGCAAGTCTGCTGGTGCCAGATTGACGGTGAGTTTTCGATCAGGGATGTCAAAGTTTGCGTTTTTGATAGCAGACTTTACGCGATCCTTGCTTTCCTTGACCGCAGTTTCTGGAAGACCGACGATTTGAATTTGTGGAAGTCCGCCGATTACATCAGCCTCTACGGTAACAGGGGGTGCTTCGATGCCGATTTCGGCGCGTGAGAAGGTGGTTGCAACGGCCATAGAGTGAAGAACAGCAAAAGAATTGAATATAAACTGGTTCGAGCGGCATGAAATTGAGACATCCCCATGATTGTTGTACGTTAATATCCCCTTGAAGTGTGAGCCTCTTCTGCACCAAGTGAGTGCAAAAAGTGAGGGTGTTATAGTCGGCAGTGCACTATGATGGTGCCTAAATAGCTGAAAATGGCGGGTGGCAAAACCCAATGTATTGACTGGCTGTTGTCTGGAAACTGTACCCGTGGGGGGTATTTCCCTTGTAAGCAATTGATTTAGATGACTTAAGCTGGGAACTGGCGGTGATTTTGATCAGTTGCATCAAGGCACGGGCAGCAGGCAATGAGTGGGCTGTTTACTAGCTGGCATGATCAATGCAACTGGCATAATCGATGTAAAAGGGCTGTCTATGTGAACAGCCTGTTAAGGCCAACGGTCTGTCATGCAAAAAGTGGATTGACGGCCAAAAGAGACGA
>Ga0187833_10000057_pt1 | contig 104244 bp, 102 predicted proteins | sample ETNtaG_37_FD_167968 | JGI IMG/M metagenome (GOLD analysis project Ga0187833, IMG submission 167968) | Marine microbial and viral communities from oxygen minimum zone, Eastern Pacific Ocean - ETNP2014_SV_400_PacBio MetaG (Illumina Assembly) | ecosystem: Environmental > Aquatic > Marine >... | reverse complement strand
TGTTTGCATTTCCTTATTGCATGATCGCAATGCGGTCAGCCAAAAAATACAAGAAGCCTTTCATTATGGGCGCGCAGGGAACGCATGGAGTTCGTCCTCTCACTTACTTTCCGGAAAAGTTGGTTTTAAAGAAGTGTTACAGCCAGGCAAAGAAGATTACGGTGCCAAGTTTGTTCACCAAGCAAATGATCGAGAAACATTCCGGCCACGGCCACTCGCGCAGTGCCGTGGCCGGCAAAACTTATCCGATTGAAGTTATTCATAATGGAGTGAATTTCGAACGCTTTCAAAAACCCCAAGTTAAATTAGATAAATATAGGGGAAAGATTGTATTACTCACAGTTGGAGGATTATGGGGTCGCAAGGGACATGACATAGTTCTAAAAGCTTTGAGCAAGGTCATTCAAAAGAGAAAGGATGTGCATTATGTAATGGTGGGGGAAGGAAATGGGCGCGGTCAGCTTGAGAAATTAACTGATCAGCTTGGTTTGCAGGATCATGTTGAGTTTGCGGGGCGGCAAATGGCAGATGACTTAGTCAGCTACTACCAAGCGTGCGATATTTATGTTCATACACCGAAGATCGTTGACCTGAAATTCGAAGGATTCGGGATTGTTTATTTGGAGGCGAGCGCATGCGGAAAGCCGATTGTTGCGACGGATGCGGGAGGAATCAAAGATGCAGTCATAGATTCTCAAACAGGCTTAATTGCCGATGATGGCGATATAGACGGCGTTGCGGACAGGATACTCAGGCTTTGTGAAGATGAAGATTTGCGCAGAAAGTTGGGCCTTGCCGGTAGAGAGTATGCAGAGAAAAACAGCTGGTCTTCTATTGCCGAAAAGTTCGAGAGTCTATATCGTTCGGTCAATGTCTAAGATCTTAATAACCCTTCGACTCGTCGCTCCGCTCCTCGCTCAGGGCAGGAGAGGCATGTGATATTCCAATTTACTATTGTGTCATCAAAAAAAATGTTGATTACAGGCGGAGCAGGCTTCATAGGAGTAAATTCCGCTAAGCATTTTTTGAATAATGGATGGGAGGTTGTAATCTTCGACAACTTTTCACGCAAGGGAACGGATATTAACCGCAAGTTTCTGGAAGAAAACTTCCAGAGTGGACTTACGATTGTTGTTGGCGATATTCGAACTGATCAGGAGAAGTTAAATCAGCTCTGCGAAGAGTGCGACATAGTTTTGCACTTGGCGGCTCAAGTTGCGGTTACAACATCAGTAGTTGATCCGCGTGAAGACTTCGAGATTAACGCACTTGGAACTTTCAATGTACTTGAAGCCGTCAGGCAAAGCTCAAAGAAACCCGCGATTATCTATGCTTCGACAAACAAAGTATATGGAGGACTCGAAAATGTTGAAGTTGAAGAAGGAGACATCCGATACAAGTTCGCAGGTGACATGACAGGAGTCTCCGAAGCGCAACTGCTCGACTTTCACTCTCCTTACGGATGCAGTAAGGGATCCGCTGATCAATACGTTAGGGATTACTCTCGCCTTTACGGTTTGAAGACAGTCGTACTTAGGCAATCTTGCATTTATGGTCCGCATCAAATGGGAGTCGAAGATCAAGGATGGGTTGCATGGTTTATGATCGCGGCGCTTTACAACAAGCCCGTTCAAATTTATGGAAATGGAAAACAGGTCAGAGACGTTTTATATGTCGATGATCTGGTCAATTGTTACGATGCGTGCATAAAGAACATGGACGTAGTATCAGGTCAGGCTTTCAACATTGGAGGAGGGAAGGGCAATACTATGTCTCTGCTTGAGTTCATGGATCTCCTCAATAACGAAATGCAAATGCCGCTTCATTACACGTTTAGCGAAGTACGCCCGGGAGATCAGCCAATCTTCATCAGCGACAACTCAAAATTCATGAAGGCGACAGGATGGAATGCAAACACAGGAGTTCGCGAAGGAATAGTCAGATTGCTTGAGTGGTTACAGGCCAGCAAGGATATGCTTAGTCCGATGTATGAGGTTAAGGAGGTCAAAGCTTCATAAAGCTAAGTACCTATACCCCTCCCTTTCCACAGCTTTCCTATCCATCAAGGATTTAAGGTCAAAGAAGATTCCTCCTTCTTTCAGGCTGCCCAAAAGATTCTGAGGGTATCCATTGAAGTAATCACTATGGGTAACTAGGAGCATGACAGCATCATAGGGTCCATTCATCAGCTTGCCGGGTTTGAACCCGAGTTTTTCAATCTCGCTGTCATCAAAAAACGGATCATGCACTTCTACATCGCATCCCTTGGCCTCAAGAGCTTTGATTACATCACCAGACTTACTGTTTCTTCGATCAGGGACGTTCTCCTTAAAGGTAATTCCAAGTACCAAGACTCGTTTTCCATTGGGATCTCCAAGTTCGTCAGTTACAAGGCTTGCTACATATGCTCCCATTTGATCATTAACACTTCTTCCTGCGGTTATTACATGCGTATCCATTCCAAGTTGTTTGGCTTTTTCTACAAGATAATAAGGATCAACACCAATGCAATGACCTCCTACAAGTCCAGGCTGGAAGGGGAGGAAATTCCACTTAGTTTTCGCGGCATCAAAAACATCTTTGGATGCAATTCCAAGTTTATTGCACATCTGGGCGATCTCGTTCACAAATGCAATATTCAAATCCCGTTGTGCATTCTCTATAGCCTTCGCCATCTCTGCAACTTTAATCGAAGAAGCTTTGTGTACGCCTGCCTCAATGATTGATTTGTAAAGATTGCAAAGAGTGTCAGTCGTCTCATCATCCTCTCCGGCAACGATCTTGAGAATTTTCGTAACAGTATGTTCCTTATCACCCGGATTGATTCGTTCAGGAGAATAACCAAGCTTAAAACTTTTTCCGCCTGAGGCTTCTTTCAGAATTCCACCGCAAATCTCTTCTGTTGTTCCCGGATAAACGGTTGATTCGAATACGACGATTGCTCCGTCTTTCATATTTTTTCCAACCGTTTCTGTTCCTGCTTTCAGGATCGCAATATCTGGCTTGTTGTTTTCATCAATTGGAGTTGGAAGAGCAACGATTATCACATCGGCATTCCCAAGTATTGCAGGGTTAGCACTAAATTCGATTGAAACTCCCTCAAGTTGCTCTCTTGTAAGTTCATTTGTCCAATCTTCTCCTGAATTTAAGTTGGTAATACGCTCCTCGCTAATATCATAACCAATTACACGATTGCCCTTCTTCGCAAATGCATGAGCGAGCGGGAGGCCAACATAACCGAGGCCGACGATAGCGATAGTTTTATTCAATGCGTGATAGTTTAGCGCAGTAGCGCAAATGCGCAGTAGAAATGTCTAGAAAAATCGCTAAACTCTTTGTAATGAAACATTTAATACTGGGTGATCCAAGATCCGCGCGCGTTCAATTTTTCCGATACATATTCGTAGGAGGATCGGCCTCTGTCGTTGATCTGATTGTATTTGTTCTTCTGATGCAATATTTGGGAATGCATTATCTATGGGCAGCCTTTGTCGCATATATGTTTGGTCTTTCATGGAATTATGTCTTGGGTCTTATGTGGATATTCAAAAGCCGTCATCCACGTCTTTTGGAATTTTTTATGGTATTTGGCATTGCCCTTGGGGGCTTATTTTGGACTGAATTACTCCTTTGGCTTGTTGTGGAATATATTCATTTGACACCCCTTCTTGCCAAAATGATAGTGCTTTGGATTGTTCTATTCTGGAATTTTGGAATGAGAAAAGTATTTGTCTTTCATTGAACTTCGAACTTATGAACAACTCAGATTCAATTTTGGTATTAGGCGCCGGCCCTGCAGGCATGGCTTCAGCTTGGGAACTCAGTCGTGCTGGGAAACAGGTAACTGTAATAGAGAAAGCTGGTCAGGTTGGAGGTTTGGCAAAAACTTATGTTTTCAACGAACCTCAGGGTACTTTTCGCGTGGACAATGGTCCTCATCGTTTCTTCAGCAAGAACAAATACTTATATGACATGATCGGAGACTTGCTTGGTGAAAAATGGATTCAGGTTAAAAGGCTCACTCGGTTCTTTGTGGATGGAAAGTTCTATTACTACCCCGTTCGATTCAGAAATGTTCTTGGGCAGATGGGAATATTCAAAGCAAACAAGATGCTCAGGGATTATTCTATTGAACATGTGAAAGGAAGATTAAGAAAAAAGAAACCGGAGAGCTTCGAGGACTTTGTTGTTGCGCGTTTCGGAAGAACTCTTGCTGAGTTTAATATGATCAATTACACGGAAAAGATTTGGGGAATTCCAGCCAAAGAAATCTCCGTCGATTGGGCGGAACAGCGTATTGCGGGATTAAGCATATGGGCGGCACTCAAAAAAATGCTTGTGAAAAAAGGTGGGCCAAAGACTTTGGTAGATACTTTCTATTATCCAAGCCTTGGTTCAGGTCTTGTATACGAAACAATGAGCAAAAAGATACAAGAAAAAGGATCAGAAGTGTTGTTGAATGCTCAGCCAACAAGAATAGTTCACGAAAACGGAAGCGTAATATCGGTTGACGTTGGAACAAAGACCTTGAGGCCAAGGTCAGTTATTAGTTCAATTCCAATCACAAGGTCAGTTGAACTTTTCGATCCCATTGCACCGGAAGCGGTCAGACAAGCAGCTAAGAAACTCCGATTCCGCGCGCAGGTTTATTTATTTCTAACAATTGATAAGAAAAAAGTAACGGATGACAACTGGGTTTACTTCCCGGACAAGGAGGTTCCGTTTGGACGTATAACTGAGATGAAAAACTTCTCGAAAGAAATGTGCCCCAAAGGCAGAACATCACTTTTTATAGAGTTTTTCTGTTTCGAAGGAGATGAGATTTGGAATGCAGGAAAAGAAAAGCTATTTGATATGGCAATGGAATGGTTAGAAAAACTTAAGTTCCTAAAGCGAGAGGAGGTTTTGAATATTCATATGATAAAAGAGCCCGACGCGTATCCAATTTATGATCTTGAGTACGCAGAAAACGTCAGAGTAATCACAGAATGGTTAGACAGCTTCGAGAACTTCTTTGCAATCGGAAGACCTGGAAGATTTCGATATACAAATCAAGATCACTCGCTCGAAATGGGAATACTTGCTGCGCGAAGTGTATTGGAAGGGAAGAGATATGAGGTTGATTCGGTAGGGTCAGGTAGTGAGTATTTTGAGAGAGGGTATGTTCCATCCGACACGTCACGCTAAGCGTGACTCTCGACAATCAACAATTAACACGTTCGCTTCGCTCACTGTTAACATTTTTTACAATGTTGATTGTTGAAAGGGCACGAAGTGCCCGTGTTGAGTGTATAATGTTGTCATGGATTTCTTCACCAACCAAAAACTCCCCGTTGTCGCCGCTGACTGCGTCGTCTTCATGGAAGAAGGAGTGCTTCTAATACGAAGGCGTGATGAGCCCGGCAAAGGCCGTCTGACCGCACCAAGAGGAATGATGGAGATAGATGAAACTGTGGAGGAGGCTTGCAAACGCGAGATGCTCGAGGAAACGGGACTCAAAGTAGATGGCCTTGAGCTAGTTGGTGTCTTTTCAGATCCCAACCGAGATCCGCGCGGTAGAATAATAAGTGTGGTGTTTCTGGCCACAGAATGGTCAGGAGAACCCAGAGCAGGGGACGATGCCGCGGCTATCGAGATTATCAAGGATTGGAAGAATGCAGATCTTGCCTTCGATCACATGGAAATCGTTAAAATGGCCGAAATTGTAAAAAACAGGGAGAGTTCTTGAGTAAATTCAACTTTCTTGCTGGGAAGAGTAAGTTCGGTGAATTAGTACTCTATTGAATAACTGATAACACCTGTTTGACTATTTTCTCCTGTGGGAGAAACAGTCTGTATTTAACAAACAACCCTTTTTTATTAGGCTTCACAATTTTTGCAAGTCTGAGGATTCGTAAGTGCTTCGAAGTAGCCTGCTTCTTTAAGCCAATTGCTTCTGCTAGCTCATTAACAGAGGCCATTTTGTTTTTTCTCAGATATAAAAGAATATGAAGTCTTTTCTTGCTTGCTAGCACCTTTAGGAGTTGTTCGTATGATTGAAGATTATTCATATTAAGTATTGTAGTTAGGGTAAACTAGTTGCGCAACTAGTTTACTAATAAAAAACATCTGTAAATCCGCAGAAAAACCCATGTCTCTGGTTCTCCTTTTAATAATCTTGGTCTAATACCACTTCGCCCCACAGTTGCGGGGCTTCGAGGCACGAGAGGAGTAATTCGTTGAGCATCGAATGCTATCGCTAAGCATGCGAATTGATATAATATGTTGATATGTGTCTTAAGCGCTGCATATCGTCTCCGTGGTTTTATGTCTTTCTAATGACCTTGGCTTTACTCGTAAGCTTCATTGAAATTGTTCCATACGAAGATCGTGACTTTAAGCTTTACCAGGCATTTGTAGAGGCGCTTGCAAGCGGAAGATTTGATTTAAGCATTCCGGGATTCCATGGGTCTAATATTCCAGCTGCTCTTGTTCATATTATTATTCCTTCAAAGTTTACCGAGATTTATTATCAGTTGATTTGGTCACTTTTGTTACCTGCTCTTGCATACTTAACAGGCAAAGAACTCTTCAAGTCAACCACTGCACCACATGGGGTGCAGGGCAGCGCGTGGCACGGACTTGTTCTTGCAGGAGTTGTAACAATGATGCCGTTTTGGACTTTTAAAGCGTTCATCGGATACACAACTTCCGCATATATTGGACTCATGCTTCTGACAATTTATGGTGCATGTAAAAAATCGTGGTGGACGTGGATTGTGTGGGGGCTTGCGATGACAACGAAGCCTTTTGCACTTGTTTTGCTTCCGCTACTTTGGATAAAGAGGCCAACCAAGGGCTCAGTGCTCAGGCGCAATCAACTAATAATACTTGGACTTGCGATTCCAGCTTTGTACGCAGCGATTCAGTACATTCAAGTAGGTCATTTAATAGTCGGAGTTCATCCTGATCTAAGTGAAACTTCAGTCTGGCAAAGTCCGATGAAAGTAATTTTGAATTTAGCGTACTCACTCCAGATTCTTTTCTCGGTTCACAACTATCACTTCCCAGATCCCGGTGGAACAGGGCATCAGAACCTGATGCACACGAGTCCACTCCTCATATTCTTGGCACTAATTGCATTCCTTGCACCAAAGCTTAAATACATCGAAGACAAGAAGCTTTATTGGGCGCTTTTGATAGGCGCCTTAGGCGGACTTTTGATGAACGCGGTTGTTTCCACAATGAATCATGAGTATATGCACGCAAGCATCCTTCTATTCATCCTCGCATCTTTACCAGTTCTTAAGAAATATCAATTATGGATACCATTAGTACTGGCAACTCTGCACTTCCAATGGTTCTACTTCTATTTAGCTTGGGCAGAAAGACATCAGCTGACATATCAATTCTTCACAGTCCCAATTCTAATAGATGTGATGTTCGTTATTTACGTTGCCCCCAAGTTCAAGCGTTGTTTTTGTACCACTCAATAGTTCTCTTGATGCCCTCATCGAAGTCAGTTTGAGGATTGTATCCAAGTTTCTCTCTTGCCTTATCTACGTTAGCAACATATTGAACCACTTCTCCCGGTCGGTTGTCTTTTATTGTAATTTCAGAGGGGCTGCCCAAAAGCTCCTTAATCTTTTCCGCAAGATGAACGATGGTTGTACCTTTTTCGCATGCCAGGTTGTAAGTATTGTTCTTGGCTGAATCAAAATTTTCCAACATCAGAAGTAGTCCGCTAATAGTGTCGTCGATGTAAGTGAAATCCAGACACTTGTCTTTGCCAAATACAGTCATGCCTTCGTTGGCTTTTGCTTGCTTGATGAAGAGGGGAACAACTCGGTCAGAATCATCGTACATTCCATATACATTGGAGAGTCTGGTAACTATTCCATCGATTCCATAGCAACGAATGTATGACCAGACCAAAGCTTCACCTCCTATTTTACTGGCTGTGTACGGACTTTCGCAGTTATCTACGCGGACCATATCTTCCGTATGCACATCATGCTCATCATTCCCATATGCTTCTCTGGATGATGTGAAGACAATGCGTTTAATGTTGTTCTTGCGTGCAAATTCCAGGACATTAAAAGTTGTTACAAAGTTGTCCAATGCCATATCAGGCTCCTTAACAAGTTCATAAACCCTAGCATTTGCAGCTAAGTGATAAATAAAATCGATATCAGTTGGCAGCTTCTTTAATTTTTTAGGATTCCTGAGATCTACATTAACAGTCATTTTATTTATCTCCGGCTTCCACTTATTTTTATGCCAGTCGACTCCAACAATCTCATGTCCTTGTTCCAGAAGCTTTTCGCAAAGCCTTGTGCCGACTGTCCCCGAGGAACCGGTAACTAATATTTTCATCTCGAGTATCCTAAACTTAAACCCGCTAATTTAACAACTTTTATGTTATTTTCTCGTAATAACCACTTTTTCATCATCATACAAGATTTCGCCTACTGCCTCTAACTGCACTTCTTTGCCCAAATTTAGGAAGGCGCCTTTTCGATTAATCAGATCCATATTTTTGCCAACAAGTACACGAGGTTCCAGATACCAACGAATGTGGTGGCCGGGATGGCCCATTACAATTACTTCATCCACTCCTTTCAGAGCATCATTAATCTGATCTGCATGCGTGTTCCAATATCCTTCTGATTGATAGAGTTTATATGTTCTGCCATTTAGAAATACAGATCTGGGTCCGGTAAGTAACAATGTATTTATAACTATCAGTGTAAGAATAATTGGAGTCCAGCATGGCTTCATTCTATTTATAAGTAATGCGATAGGTATAGACCAGTAAACAAGATAGGTTGTGTAGTATTCGTGTGCGGGGCCCAAGACTAGGCCGAGGAGGATTCCGGTTACTATTAGGATTAGGGCTGGGGTTAGGGTTTCGGTTTTCGGGTTCGGTTTTCGGGTTATATGAATTAGGCTTAGTGCAAATAGGATTGTAAGTATTGGAATTAAGTGCCACCAGAGCTTAATCAAGGTCAAAGTCCTATCTAGTATTCCGGAAACGCCGTACATGTTTCCTCCGTACAAGGTTAACGTAGCTCCGATGCCGGGATTAGTTAGGATGTAGAGGGTGATGGGGATGAGGCTCAGGAAGAGAATAGTGAATAGTGAATAGTGAATAGTGAATAGTGGTTTTTTATTTTTGATTGACTCGATAATGATTCCAATCAATAGGAGTAAGGGGAAAAGTAGCCCCTGCGTCTTTATGAAAGTTGCAAGGACTGATGATAAAAATAATGCGATCAATAACTTTGAATCATGCGGTTTCTTGTTCGCTTTTATAAACATCAGAGTCGTCAAAGCCCAGGCAAAACAAAGTGGTACGCTTAGGTACGCAAGTTTTGAAAAGATAATGTGCGTTGGGAAGATTGATGCGAATGCGGCAGCGGTCAGGGCAGCTTTTTTTTCTGAAAATTCCAGAACTATCTTGTAGATAAGATAAATAGTTGCGATGCCAAATGCTATGGAAACTGCACGTGCTGAAATTATGGATGCTCCAAAGATGGTTTGTGCAAGCCAAAAAAAGAACATACCGATTGGCGGCTGTGCGGCGGATGCGTTTAATGCGAACTGAGCTTCGTCTGTTGCAAAGTCGGGAAACGCGACGTCAGTAAGCCTGAGGAGTACTCCCAGAATTATAATCAGCCAGAGAAGTTTATTGGAACATTTGCAGTTCATTTTAGGCAGGTGGTTCTGGTTTCGGGTTCGGTTTTCGGGTTCGGTTTTCGGGTTCGGTTATCGAGTGTGTATGTGTGTTCGAAGTGAAAACAAGTTTGATCTTCCTCCTTTGTGACTGACTTCAATTCAGTATTAACCATCCAGATTCCTTCTTTTCTTAAGTTTTCGATCGCTTGGGGTGCTTTTGCGCGGACTGCTGAATCAAGAAAAGGCATCATCATTGGAATCTTCAAAATCGATGGAATGCTGAAAGCAATAGTCAGGACCAGGCAGATAACGATGGGGTTCGGTTTATTCACAGAGACATAATAATTGGATTATTTGTATTTTATAACCAAAAATTCGCTATTATTGTGACAATGCTTTCTATAGTACTGCCTACATATAACGAGGCTGAGAATATTCCTGTGCTTATTCCAAAGCTCAGGGAGGTTTTACGCGATATTCCGCATGAGATAATCATTGTGGATGATAATTCGCCGGATGAGACGTGGAGGATAGGGATGGAGGTTTCCAAAGATATGGAAGACGTGCATGTTATCAGGCGAGTTGATAAGAGAGGGCTTTCTTCTGCAGTCATCGATGGATTTTTATCAGCCAAGGGAGATGTACTTGCTGTTATGGATGCAGATGGACAGCATGATATGGATCTTCTTCCTAAACTTTATCAGGCCGTTGAAGCAAATAAAGGCTTTGCTGTCGGTTCCAGATATATAGAAGGAGGAAGCGTAGGCGAATGGGATGAGCGCCGCCAACTAATCAGCAGAGTGGCTACCAAGATGGCTCTTGCTCTTTGCAAGGTTAAAGTCAAAGATCCAATGAGCGGATTTTTCGCTTTAGATAGGGCTGTATTCGAAGGAGCTTTAGAGAAATTAAATCCAAAAGGATTCAAAATACTACTCGACCTGCTGGTTCATGCACCTAAAGGAACGAGTGCGGTGGAGATTCCATTCACTTTCAGTACGCGATTGCATGGCGAAAGCAAGTTAAGCTGGAAAGTTCAGTTAGATTTTCTGGAATACTTGTATGACGTTACGATCGGCCGGTTCATTCCGCTCACATTCGTTAAGTTCTGCATGGTGGGAACGCTTGGAGTTGGAGTTCATATGGCTGCTTACTTAAGTCTAGCCAGATTATTGGGAGGAGGAGAGGAGTTGAACGTTGCAGGATTCAGCTTGGCAGTAATTGGCGCTACAGAAGTCGCTATCATTTTCAATTTCTCTCTTAATAACCTTTGGACATTCGCGAATCAGAAACTAAAAGGACTTGGAGCAATCAAAGGTTTCGGAAAGTACAATGTTGCGTGCATATTGGGTGCTATTGCAAACTGGGCCGTGAGCACTTTTCTATTTTCCCGCGGATGGGTTGAGTTGCTTGCGGTATTTATTGGAGCAATAACAGGAGTTTTATGGAATTATTCTATGAATAGAATGATTACTTGGCGTAAGTAATGGGTAGTCCTTGGGAAATTGACAATTGAAAATGGACAATTGACAATTCTAAAGAGAATCAGCGTTTGTTCTCGCTTGCGCATTGTCAATTGTCAATTGCTCATTGTCAATTTCTTCCATAGTAACTTCGATACCATTCCACAAACTTAGGAACACCGACATCAATCATAGTCTGAGGATCAAAGTCGAGCTTATCTCTCGCATGAGAAATATCTGCTGAGGTAACACGTACGTCTCCCAGTTGCATACCTGTAAAATTCTTTTCAGCTTCTTTTCCGCAAGCTTTTTCTATGGTTGAAATGTATTCCATCAGCTCCTCCTTTCTCCCACATCCGAGGTTGAAGATTTCTTCGTCATAATTCTTATCAATTGATGCGATTACTCCGGAAACAATATCGTCAATATACGTGAAGTCTCTTTGCATCTTACCTTCGCCGAATACATCGATGGGTCTGTCATTCAAAATAGCATCAGTGAATAAGAAAAGCGCCATATCTGGCCTTCCCCATTCACCATAAACTGTAAAAAACCTGAGGCCCGTTACAGGAATTCCGTAAAGATGGTTATATGTGTGAGCCATCAGCTCATTGTCCTTCTTTGTCATTCCATATAACGAAAGTTGATTGTCCGCTTTGTCATCTTCTTGCGAAGGAACTTTCTCATTTCCTCCGTAAACTGAGCTTGAAGATGCATAAGTTAGTCCTGCAATCTCCTGCTGTTTAACTTCATCAAGAATTTCAAAGAATCCCTGAATATTATTCGAAATGTATTCTTCCGGATGCTCGAACGAATACCTGACGCCCGCGAGAGCTGCCAAATGGCATACTCTATCAACTCCTTTCATTGCTTCTCTCACAGTTTCGCGATCAGTTACATCTCCACGGATCATTTTAAACCCAGGCTTTCCATCCAATTGAGCGGCTCTGGCCTCCTTTAGTTTAGGATCATAATAAGGACTGAAATTATCAAGGCCGATAACTTCATCTCCGCGCTCGAGCAAAGCCTTGGCGGTGTGGAAGCCGATGAATCCGGCAGCACCGGTGAGTAGTATTCTCATTGTTTTTAGTTTATTGGTTTTTAGTTTTTAGTTACATAGATTTTCATAGTTTTTTATAGAGAACCAAAAACCAGAAACCAAAAACCAGTAAACTATCCAATACCTATTCCGTGATACTCAAGCCCGACTTCACGTACTTCATCTGGCTCATATATATTTCTACCATCAAACAAATCATTGCCACGCATACATTGCTTTAATTGAACCAGATCTATTCCTCTAAACTCATCCCATTCGGTTAGAACCACTACAGAGTCGGCATCTTTAACTGCTTCAAGCGCATCTTTGCAGAAAGTGACCTGAGCTGGCAGGAGAGGCTTGGCTACTTCCATTGCAGCGGGATCAAATACTTTTACATTGTGACCTTTTTCAATCAACTCTGGAATTAGATCCAAGCTGGGGGCTGCGCGCATGTCATCAGTCTTTGGTTTGAACGAAAGTCCAAGAATTCCGACGTTGGCGTTGGCAGGAAGAAGATCAGTAATTTGCTTAAAGAATCTTTTTCTTTGTCTTGCATTGATCTTGTCAGTCGCTTCGACAATATCCATTGGAATTCCAAGTTCAGAAGCAGTTGCAAGCAGAGCCTTAACGTCTTTTGGGAAACAGCTTCCGCCGTATCCGATGCCGGCATGAAGAAATCGGGGGCCAATCCTTGTATCAAGTCCTACTCCTCGTGCAACATCTCTTATATTAGCGCCTGTCTTTTCAGTCAGCTCAGTAAGCATATTTATAAAGCTGATCTTGGTAGCCAAAAGGGAATTAGCAGCGTACTTAACAATCTCTGAACTTTCTCGATTCATAAAAACAAGAGGCTTACCGACTCTTGTAATGGGCCTATATAGATCTTCCATAAGATCACGAGCCCATTCGTTGTGATTTATTCCTATAACTACACGGTCAGGCATGATTGTATCGCTTACCGCCATTCCTTCGCGCAAAAATTCAGGATTAGAGATAACGGGAACTTGAAAGTTCACACCACGCTCTTTTAGAATCTCTGAAATTTTTTCTTCGCAAAGCTTTCCTGTTCCAACTGGCACAGTCGACTTGTTTACAAAAACAATGTCGTGGTCAGCGTGTCTTGCCACAGTCTCGGCTACTGTAAAAACAGCCCTAAGGTCAGCCTTGTATCCTTCACCGGGAGGAGTTGCGACAGCGGAAAAGACGATTTTAACGTTTGGCAAAACTTCAGTCAGGTCAGTTGTAAAACTAAGCCTTCCATTCCTTAAGCCTTCTTGAAGAATCTCCTGAAGGCCAGGTTCGTAAATTGGGCTCTCTCCCTTCTTGCATTTTTTGATTTTCTCTTCGTCAATATCTACTCCATACACTTCATGCCCCAATTCCGCGAAACATGCGGCGGAAACAAGGCCGACATAGCCGGTGCCAATAACTGCTATTTTCATAGAAGCGTAGTCTATATTAAAGACGACCTAATACTAGAAAAATTACAAAGTAAATTGGGCTTTAATTGACAATGAACAATGGACAATTGACAATTCTAAAGAATCACCAAGCTAGTTGTTCGCTTGCGTAATTGTTAATTGTCCATTGTCAATTGTTAATTTTTACTAGATTCTACATACCATGAATAAGATTCTAGTTACCGGCTCTGTTGCCTACGATGTACTCCTCGGCTACGACGGCGAATTTGCAGATACAATTGATCCTCAGGCGCTTGAAGCACTCTCAGTTTCCTATTTCTCTCCGCATTACGCGCGCCACTTTGGAGGAACGGGAGCGAATATTGCATGGGGATTGAAGCTATTGGGTCAGGAGCCGATTCTGGTCAGTTCAGTCGGGCATGATGGGGATGATTATTTAGAGAAGCTCGGATCAAAAAACATTTCAACCGATCACATTAAGAAAGTTTCTGATCATGTGACTGCAACTGCCATTATTAATACCGATAGCTCCGAACATCAAATTGCATTCTTTCATCCCGGTGCCGATTCACATGGGCAATGGCCAAATGATCTCAGTCCATCAGAAATTTCTTACGCCATCATCGGTGCACGCGATACGACAGCAATGGTTCAGGGTATGGAGTGGTGTTCGGAAAATAATGTTAAGACTTTTTTTGATCCCGGACAGCAGACAATCGCCTTTGGCGATGATGCATTCGAGAGGATGGTTCACATGAGCGCAGGAATTATAGTTAATGAATATGAGTGGGAGGTTACGCAGAAGAAGTTAGGGTGTGATGCAAATGGAGTTCTTAAGATTTTAAGTCAGGTAGGTCAGGTAGGTGGATTTATTATTGTTACACTTGGAGACAAAGGATGCTTGTTGATAACTCACGATGGATCTGAATTGGTTCCAGCTGTGAAATCCAAAAAAGTGATTAATCCGACTGGAGCAGGGGACGGTTTTAGAGCGGGATTTCTTGCGGGGCTTAATGAAGGTCAGGATCTGATCTCGGCGTGTAAAAAAGGATGTGAGATGGGAAAGAGGGCAGTGGAACAGGAGGGGACGTTGTTGGAGGATATTGATAGGCCTCACAAAATTGACAATGAACAATGAACAATTGACAATGCGCAAGCGAGAACAAATCTTGATTCTCTTTAGAATTGTCAATTGTCCATTTTCAATTGTCCATTAAAAACGCTCAGAACTGCAATATTTAGCACCAAAACGCCCATTGAAATCTAAGGTAAAGTTTGCTATACTATATATGTCATTGGTTTTATAGAGCTTGCTCTATTTTACTTCTGATCAAAACAAACACCGTCTTCCGATTATATTGGTTGGCGGTTTTGTTTTAATACGACAGTTTTTTATAAGGGTACAAAGGAATTAAAGGGTTCAAAAGAGTCAAAAGATTCCTTTGTCTCTTTTGTCTCCTTTATACCCTTTTAGTCGTGATAATTATTGCTCAAACCCAATATTCTGTTAGTCTATCGCTCCATGTCCTACGTAACAGACTCATCTTTGGCGGATCAAGGCAGACTCAATCTAGAGATCGCGGAGAAACGCATGGGTGCCTTAATGAAAGTCAGGGATCGACTAAGCAAGGAGAAGCCTTTCAAAGGTCTGACCATTGGTCTTGCTCTTCATGTAACTAAAGAGACTGGCGTTTTGATCAGAACTCTTAGAGACGGTGGAGCTAAAGTAGCAATTACAGGATGTAATCCTTTAAGTACACAGGATGATGTTGCGGCTGCTCTTGCCGAAGAGGATGGGGTTCTGGTTTGGGCATATAAAGGAGAGAGCAAGGAGGATTATTACAAGTTCCTAAATGCTGTTATTGATACGGAACCTAATATCACAATTGATGACGGATGCGATCTGGTCACAGAAATCCACACAAAGCATCCGGGTCTTATTCCAAATATAATTGGAGGATGCGAAGAGACAACAACCGGAATCATCAGACTTAGAGCTATGGAGGAAGAAGGAGTGCTCAAGTACCCGATGATCGCAGTCAACGACAACAAGACAAAGCATCTGTTTGATAACTATTACGGAACAGGCCAATCAACAATGGATGGCATCCTCAGATCAACAAACATTCTTTTCGCAGGAAAGACTGTGGTAGTCGGGGGTTATGGAAGCTGTGGAAAGGGATGCGCGCTCAGAGCTAAAGGTTTGGGAGCTAATGTAATTGTTACCGAAGTCAATGCGTTCAATGCGCTTCAGGCCGCGACCGACGGATACAGAGTTATGCCAATGAGCGAAGCCGCTGAACTTGGTGACATCTTTATAACAGTTACAGGCAACAAGCACATCTTCAGAATGGAGCACTTCGAAAAAATGAAGGACGGTGCGATACTGGCAAACTCTGGCCACTTCGATAACGAGATTGATATGGAAGCGTTAGAAAGAAATGCAAAGCGCAAGCGCAGAGTCAGACATTACTTAGATGAGTATCTTATGAAGTCAGGCAGAGTTATTTATGTTGCGGGGGAAGGAAGGCTTGTAAATCTAGCTTCTGCAGAAGGCCATCCTTCGGAAGTAATGAGCCTGAGTTTCTGCGGACAGACTTTGGCTTGCGAATACTTAGTCAAAAATAAAGGGAAGCTAGAATCGGAAGTGATTACTTTGCCTGCGGAGATTGATGACGAGATTGCGAGGATGCAACTTGATGCAATCGGCATTAAGTATGATGAAATGACGCCCGAGCAGGTTGCTTATCAGAATGAGTGGAGAGAGGGGACCTGACCCACCTGCTTGCCGACCTCATCCCCCGGCCCCTTCTCCTACCTACCCGCTTGCCTACAAGGAGAAGGGGAGCTTATGATGTTGGAGTTATTGAATGTTCGACTTTCTTGAGTACAGATTCCAAATCACTATTTACCTCTTCATTTGTAATGCGAAGGATTTTGAATCCATGATCTCTTAAATATTTATCTCTATGTACATCATGTTCTTTGCGTTTTTCATGAATTAATCCGTCTATCTCGATTATTAAATTGTGTCTCCAGCACAAAAAATCAGCTATGTAGGGTCCGATGTTAACTTGTCGTCTGAACTTAGTATCACTAAAGTTTCTATTCCTGAGCTCTTTCCACAAGATTTTTTCTTCCGGTGTCATCTTTCGCCTCAGTTTTTTCGTAAATTTACACTTACGTTTTTTATAAAACCGATATTTAGATTCTTCATCCATAGGACTCCAAATCCTATCCCCCCCTCTCCTGGTAGGCAAGCCACGGCAGTCGCGACAATCGTTTTGATGCGACAGCATGTCGAGTGTGAAGAGATGCCGGGCGATGGAAGACGCTACGCGTCCAGTTGCCACTTACCTGATCATGTCTCTGCTCGCTATTTGCAAGCCGTGGCCATTTGTCGGGCCGCGCACATCGACATGCGAAAGGTCGTAGACCTCCATCGAACCGGACACGACGTCCTGGCCATTCTTAGTGACAAGAGGAGAAGGCGTTACGCTTAGCTGACGAAGGCCTTAGGGGTCGCCCGCCGTTTTCGGTGGGCGCCCCCGGGCCGTTCGTTAAAAGAAGATAGATCAGTTTTTATCCTCCACCCCCCAGCCCCTCCTCCATAGGAGGAGGGGAGTTCCCCCTCTCTTTTGGAGAGGGGGTTAGGGGGAGATGTGGGGTATAATGATTACATGGAGAACAATAGAGTCATTGCTGGTTTACTCAGTCAGATTGCAGCTTTGTTACAAGAGCAGGGAGTCGATTTTAAGCCCGCTGCATATAGGCGTGCGGCTCAGGTTATCGAGGAATTAGACAAAGATGTTTCCGAGATCGGAGACGAGAAAGAACTTAAGAAGCTGCCGGGAATAGGAGATGCAATTGCCGGCAAGATTGTTGAGTATTTAGAAACCGGTAAGATGACAGCTTTGGAGGATATGCGAATCACTCAGGATAATATTCCAGCTGAACTTATGGACATAGAAGGTCTCGGGCCTGCGCGCGTACGTCAAATACAATCAGAGTTTGGAGTTAAGACAGTTGCTGATCTGATTAAAGTTGCGGAAGAGGGGAAGCTGAGGTCTTTGCCCCGTTTTTCTGAACTTATGGAAAAGAAAGTTCTTGAAAATGCGAAGAGAGTTAAAGAAAGAATAAAAAGATTTCCGCGGGCAGAGATTAAGAATGATGTTGACAAGCTCCTTAAAAAAATAAAAGATCTAAAAGGAGTTGATCAGGTTGAGGTTGCGGGGTCATTTAGGCGAGAGAAAGAAACGGTGGGGGACATAGACATATTAGTTGTAACTTCAAAACCAAAAGAAGTTTCTGATGCTGTGGCTGAGCTAAAGGACGTCAGAAATGTTGTAGCCCATGGTGATAAGAAGCTTTCATTTGATTTAAAATCAGGATTACGTGTCGACGTGCGATTTGTGCGCAAAGATCAATGGGGTGTGGCACTTCTTTACTTCACAGGATCCAAAGAGCACAACATTGCGATGAGGAAAGTTGCGATTAAGAAAGGTTGGAAGCTAAATGAATATGGGCTTTTCAAAGGAGATGCTGTGATTGCAAGTAAGACGGAAGAGGAGATCTATAAGAAATTAGAATTAGATTATTGTGAGCCTAGGAACAGGGTAGGAAAGCTTTAAAAGTGTTTGATAGTTAATATTCTTTGTTATATAACATATTTGTCTCTGTCTTCATTAGAAACACCCAAAAGGAGGTGACATATGTCGGGTACTCGCCGGCACAACAAGCGAAGAAGACGCAATTGCTCGAAACCCCGGTCTCCCTGGAGAAGAAAGCCGAATGTTCTCCGGCAGAAGTCCGGAGGCGGAAGACAACCATGCTAAACTGACCAATTGGTTCAGTACGGCGAACGGCTCCGACCGACTTAGGGGCCGTTTTTTCTTTTCATAAACTCAATTCATTTGTAAAGTTATCTGTGGAGAGATCGCATAGTTGGTCTAGTGCGCCCGCTTGGAGTGCGGGTAGGCCCGCAAGGGTCTCGGGGGTTCGAATCCCCCTCTCTCCGCCAAGCATTACACTAATGGCACCACGAATGGTTTCGCTATGGAGAGTGGACTTTGGATCTTTTCGCTTATTAAGTCCTGTTTAAGCCTTAACATGCTTCAAAGGGTACTAATCCTGCTTACCTATGATTGCAGGGCACTAAGGGCGACTCGGGGTAGTTTGTACTTGTTGCCGCAAGTGAGTTGTATCCTCTCTGTAGCTCCTATAAGTAAATTTGGGTCACTGAAGTTTACGATCGCTACTCTAAATCGAATCAAACCTCCGTAAACTCATCAAGTGTCTTGCAGCTTCTTCGTTATTCATCTCGGAAGAAAGTTCCCGAAGTTTTCGCTGCGCGGCTACAGCCGAAGCCGACCAGGGAAGAGCGCCAGTAGTCGTCAGGATAGGCGGTAGTGTCAATCAAGACGAGCCTTATTCTGCCCCCTGTACACGGCGTAGCGGCTCCGGATCCGGTGCAGATTCTAGGGCTGCAATCATATCTGGTACCGATTTATCACGGTTCGCTTTTACCCACTCAGTAGCGGCAAACAGCCAATCTGGCACCTGAAAGCTGGGCGGGTTACCAACCGCATCAATTGACGTTGTAGCCTGCTCTTTAAGTGCTCTATCTGTTCCCTTTTCAAAGCCGAGCATATTTTTGGCTGCCGTACGCATCTCAGCAGTAATAGCATCCGTACCTTCTTCTGTAATACGTTCTAATTCTGGCTTGTTTGCCTGCATGTACAAAACGCGAACAGGTGTGAAGTCGCCACTTTGCAAGCAGGCTGCCAAGGTTTGTAGATATTTATCTCGGCTCACCCCCTGAGCAATAGTTGCCATCATGTTGCTGGCAACATTCATGGTTTGCATTGGCGTAGTGCTAGAAAGCACTGTAAATACATCTTTATTAGCCAATATATCGGCTTTGTACGGCATAAGGTCAGCAATGTCTGCTGTCTCTGGTGTGCCTTGGTCTGATTCAAATTTAATCATAATAACGGGGGTTAAGCTGCGTTTCTAAGAGTACCACGACCTTGGTCACGAAGTTGTTTAAGAAGTGCCTTAGCGTCATCAAGTTTGCCTGAGACAGAAAGTTGACCAATTTCTTCAAACACCTCACTGGCAGTTTGTGTAATTGATCCACGCCTTGGGGCAACTCGGGTTAAGGTATAAGTGTCATCAAATTTTCGAGCCACAGTGTTTATGACGTTGTTAAAGTCGCCAAAGACGGTAATGTTTTTCACTTGTTGCAAGGCATCACGGAGCGCGTTTTGTCGGCGAAGCACGTTACCGAGCGCCATGTTTTCTGCAGTTTGCGCTACCTTGCCTGGCCCCTCAAAAATAAAGCGTGTGTCTGGGGTTGCCCCTTTTTTCACACTCACAATTCCATCATCAATAAGCTGCTGCACGGTAACGGCGTCATCAGATAAAGCGCCCATTCGCTCTGCTAGCGCCTCTTTGTTGTTTACAACGTAACCAAAGTCATCGAGCACCTTGGCGGCCGCAGAAACCTGCATTTCTGGGTTACCAAAAGCTTTGCCCACTTGAGCAAACGCTTCATTTACCTGGAACGTAGCTACCAAGTTGTCACCCTGAAGAGCAACGCCCCTGAAGTTCAAGCTATGGCTACCAAAGTCTCGAGTGGTAGCAAAGTGCGGCTGCCTCGGGTCACAGAAACGATCAATGGCGCTGGTGAAGCTATCCATATCTGGTGTGCCAGCATATTTCTGGCGAATCATTTGCTTCATGTTACGACGCACACCAGCCAGCTGTCGCAAGTTTTCTCCAAGTGGGAAGTTATCAACAAATTGTCTAGCAGCAGCAATTTCATCTGCGGTGCCTTTGCCGCTGGCAATGAGTTTTTTAGCATCTTTGAATTTACCAAATTCGTCAGCTGGACCCATAACCTTAGCCAACTGCTCCATCATTGTAGGCTCTTGGAAGATCTTCATCATCTTCACATCAGCTGATACACCCATAGGGTCAACGTGGGTAATAAGCCATTGCACAACGTCGCCGCGTGGTGCGCCCTTAGCAGACTCACCAATGACCCGCAGTGCCCCTGTTGGGTCACTGTGATCAAGTACTGCCATGGCATTGAAGCCATCTTCACCGAAGAAGCGGACGTAATCTGCCTTATTGGCCTCATGCAAAATACCAGAGTACAGCGGGTGGTCTTTGGTCATGGCAAAGTAGCCATCACCAAGCCCCTTAAGGTCTTTACCCTTTACACCATATTGCTCAAGTGTGTTTAAGGTGTAGCCCATATCATGATCAATAATTGACTGACGCAGCAACACCTTTTCACGAGACGACATGCGCCCATTCCTTATGAGGTCATCAGCCAGCTCAGTGGCCATACGCATATCACCTTCAATCACGTGCAAAATTCCGTGGTCACTACCTGTTAGGTAAGCGCGGTCTACAACGGTTTGGTGAGCGAGCTTTTGCTGGTTATTACGCATCATGCCAAGCACTTCATCCATATTGGTAACAGTGCTACCCTCAAACCCACCTTCGGCGATCGCCTTGGCATAGTCGTCCATAAACTCGGCTGAATCTCGCAGGATAACCCCTGCCTCATCAGCTGTAATAAGCCCCTTATCAACCATGCCAGCCAAGTCATCACTAAGTTTGGTCAACATGGTGCGCTCTGCGCTTGCAGGCAGAGCACGAATAGCATCATCAAGCGAACTGAGTGACTTGTAATCAAGAGTGCCCTTGCGAATACCATCAATAATCTGGCTACACCCCTGCGCCCCAAACTGTTCTAGTTTGGCTACTGCTAATTCAGCCCGCACTTGAGCGGGTAGCTCACGTGCAACACCCAGTGTTTTTTCCATGTTGATAACATCATCAATGGTCTTACCTGAGTTCTCGAGCACTTTTTGTGCCAAGTACTGTTGGGCGCGAATATTGCCCTTAAGCGCCTTAACATCACGTAGGCCTTCGTACTGCTCAAGGGTGATTTTGCTAGCCACTACATCATCAACTGTTTGCATCTGCTTCTGTAGCCCCTTCAGATTCTTTTGGGCCTCAATAATTTCGTCGCTACTTGGAGGGTACTTTGACTTCACTAACGCCAGTTCTTCTTTTGCTTTGGCAATCTTTGGTTCTAGTTGCCTGTGTACTTCTTCTTGAATCTTTGGTAGTTGCTCAGCTAAGTCATCTGACATGGCCACTGCCTCACTTGAAACATTGGCTGCTTGGCGAGCTTCTTCAGCGACCTCTGGACTATTTATGTATTGTTCGGAACTCTCTTCCTCTGTTTTCGCTTCTACTTCCAATTGCGTAAGTTGGTCATTTGATAACATTTCTGTGCTTTGGTCAGTGTTTACTTCAGTCTCCTCTGTAACGGCCGTCTCCACCCCCATCATTATCGTCACCTGTTCACCCTTATACTCCATAACGACCATATCTTCATTAGCTCCAAACTGCTTAGCTCCCTGTAGTTCCAAATATTGCCAAAGCGTCAATTTTCCATTGGGGTTTGGATTCGTTGCTACGTAATGATCTCCCTCAAGCGTAAGTCCAAAGTCATCAAGAGCACTGCCTTCATCCCGCATTCCCTGTGCTCGAATCGTACGCATGAACTCTGGCTCGTTGGTGTGTACATATTCCCGTGTTACAGACACGCCACCTTCGCCTTCAACGACAACGCGCACTGTCGTGTCATCTACCACTTCCTCATCTTCCATGTCTCCCTTTGCAAGATCTGCCTGTAGTTGCTCTAGTGTTCCACTGTACGAATGCTGTAAAAAGACTGCTGTATTACTTAGAGGAATGACTCCATCCAGTGTAATTCCCGATTCAGAATCTGTAGTAATCCCAGGGCCTTTTGCGCAATTGAGCATGGCAAACGCAAACGCACAGCCCTTCATAATATTTGCAGCAACATGGTTTCCTGCCTCATCTGCCGTTGTGGCCATAAATTCGAAACCACCTTCTCCACCTTCTTCATAAAATTCCTGCATGGTTTCACGAAGAAAGCGTGCTGTTTGTGCCTTACCTCCTGGAACCATCTTCTGGAGTAAGTCATCTACTTTTCCAAGGGAGTCTGCTGTACGGACAACAATGCGACTGAGAACTTCTTTGGGGGCGGCAGATGCTGTGCCACTCGCAGCAACCTGCCTCGCAGCAGTACCAATGTAACTACCAGCACCTATCAAAATGAAAGATGTAATAGCATTCTGTCCCATCTGTATCCCCATAGAAGAGAGGTACTCTGTCCCTGTCATGTCACCCCCAACAAGCTTCTGAAAATCTGACTCTATGGAATCATTATAAGTACTGACAATGGCTTTCCCGATCTCTGTTCCAGCATATGCTCCAACAGCAGAAATAGAGCTCGTCAGTGCAATGGCAGCAATACCAGTTGCACCACCTGTTGGAACAGCCATGACAGCAAGTACTGCAACAACTATGGCCGTTATCATGATAACTCCATTGGTCTCCATCCACTTCCAGAACGTATCAGTATTAAACGTATCAGATTGAATACGCTCATAGAGCTCATAGATAAAATCATTCTCAATAATCGGAAGCACGGCAGCAAGTTGCTGCTCTACACCTTCTAAGTACTGTTCTACTTCATCTGAAATGACACCCTTGGGAAGTTTGCGTAGTTGCGCAAGAGTGGACTGTACTGAACTATAATGCTTCTCTAAATTACTCCTGTCGTATGCTTGCTTCAGATCCGTAACTAGTGCACGCGTTGTATTCACAAATCCTAGTTCTTTCTCTCCTTGCATACCCTTGTTCAGCATTCCCTGCAGAGGACCCATCGCACCTAGCATTTCGGTTCCTCCATTTTCCAGAGCCTGCATCGCAGGAAGCTGCTTCATAGTAGTTAGTAAGTCACTCTGCGCCTGCTTCGCATGCTCTGTATCGCCCTGCCCATATTCTGCCTGCAGGTTTCCTCCTGGTGTGTCGTAGAGTTTCAAACTTTCATCTTCATTTTGTGTCCTCGGTGCAAAGGCAATATCATCTACCGTGAGGATGCATTCTATTTGCTTGGGGATTTCAAAAACACGAGTAATTCTTGATGTTCCTCTACCAACTTTCTTACTTTTCCGTTGTTTCTCCTCAATGTGCAACGACGGAGGTATTCGTTTGAGAACAGCCATCTGATCATTATTGGCACTGGCGAGCTTCTCTTTCACTCCTTTGCCTAGCACTCTGTGCTCATACACCTTTCCATCTGCCGATGTTATGGAAATCACAGCAACCTCCTTTCCCCATCCGTTAAGTTCACGACGAGGGTATGCAGGAACGAGTGCCCAGGGGTCTGAGGCAACAATACTAAAAGCACGCTGATGGATTTCCTGATTTTCTATGTACTGCCTCTCGGTGTCTGATATCTCTGCAACACGATCTTTGTCTCTTAATTTTGGTTCTTTGTTTCCACGTACTTTATAGGCATCTGCAGGACGCTTGGTGCCATCTTCATCAATGACTACTAGATCTTTAAGAGTGAGTACATCAAAGGATTCCACTAGTTTCTTTGTTACGGTTTTCTTTTGGGAATTGAGTACCTTTCTTGAAGAGGTCTTCAGTGCATTCGGTTTGCGTTTCAAGGCAATGCGATCTCGTAGTGATCCCTGCAAGAGTAAGTGAGCAGGATTAGAGAGTCCCACATGGCGCACCATACCCCCATCTAAGAGTGTAATATCCGTAAAAGAAAATACCTGCTTTCCAACTCCATTCTGACCATCATTCACACCAAGAGTTTTCATAACATCCTGTGCCATGCGCGGGGTACTGGAGAGAAAGTATTGACTACTTTCCATTTGTGAAGTGATCTCTAGTGGAGCTTGCACTTTGGATACGTTCTCTAATGCTTTATCAAAAGCTTCACTAGTTTTTCCTTCAAGAAGAAGAATCTCTCTTTGTGAAAGTGCAGTCTTTAGAATTCCACTCTTCTCCAAGCGCCTGCGTGCACCAGCAACACGGTCTCTGATCACTGTTGAATGTGTACTAGGGGCAAGCTTCAGGCTGGCCCGTAGAAGTGCTATATCTGCCTCCTGTTCATTACTAGGGCGAAGAAGATTGTCATGTGCTAGAACTGACTGCACTTCCAACTGGTTGAGCTCGTTTTTTGCTTCCTGCAGAATACCTCTAGCATTCTCAACAGTTGAGTGAAGTTTCTGGGCTATACGTGAATGTGAAGCTACCATCTGCTCCCATGAAGTTTCTGAAGAAGAAAACCATTTTTGAATATTCGCTGTCCAGTGATCTCCTTCGCCTGTAAGATCTGCAAGAAATTTCTGCTCTCTATGCAATTGGCTCTGTGCGACACGTAAATCCTTTTCTGTATTTGCGACCGTCATTTTTAGTTGTCCACTTTTTATTTCTAAGAGTTTGGTTTCTCGCAAATACATCATTTGCTTGTATGACAGTCCCTTCTCCTGAAGTGCAGAAACGTCTAGAAGCACTTGTCCGTTCATTTGCCTGGAAAGTTCATCGCAGCGTATTTGTGCATTACTTGCTGCCTCTTTACTATCCAAAGGTTGAACGTCAGCTTTGTTTTGTATGAAGTCTAATAACTGCTTCTGTTTATTCTCTGGGAATTTTTCCAGAAAACTTTGAATTTCTTCTTGTGTCAGTGGACTTTCTTTCCCAAAAAGCTGGGTACGTAAGTCATCTCTGTAGTCCGATTGCAAAAGATCACTAGGTGAATGCTCTGCAAACCACTGGAGCTCTGTACCGAGTTGCTGCTGTGAATTCTGCGCCTTTCCAACACATTTATCCATTTGATGAGAATCAAACTCATCACTATGCTGCTCATTTGATTCAGGAGTATTGCCGCTTTCTGGTGTATGTTTAAGGGGCATGATATCTATACATCATCAAAGAAATGTTCAAGCTCTTCCTCCTCAGAAGCGGAGTCACGAGTTTCGTGCAACCGACGAAGTGGTTTTACATGATTGAGTAGAATACTATGTATTTTTGTGAGAAATGCCGTATCCCCCTTCTCCGCAGCGCGTTCTATTGCCAGTGTCGTTAAATCCATGAGAGCACGGTCATACTCCTCAAGAAACAGGATCAGTTCTTGCATTTGATCCTCTGTTTTTCGTAGTTTCTTTCCTGTCTTAAAAAAGAAACCATCCAGTCTCTTCAAGGCCTCTGTATTACCACTATTAATTGCTTGTCCAATTGTGTGTTCTGCAAAGCCAGAGATAAACTTACCTTCTTCATTGAGTATATTCTCCAGTTTCTCTTGAGCTTTAGGAGACATGGAAGAAAGATGCTCAAGCAGTTTTTCTTTGCGATCATCGGTGAGGAGCCGTGAGCGCTGAATGAGCACTCTGAGGGTTTGTGTGTCTTTTTTTGGCATGAATCCCTAAATTATAGCATACATCAGCTTCTGATGCCAGAATTTCATTACCGTTACCTGTAGTAAAACTTGAATTCCGTAGAAATATTCCAAATACCTATAAGTTGTAGAATCTGATTCTATTTCCCATATAGACCCAAATCTATATCAACAATCAGGAGATATGATATATCCTCACGTCCGGCACGACACAGGCTGGACTCGAACCAAGTCTAGTTACTTCTTTCATGCTGCCTCTCTTGTGACTCTCGCTCTAAACCACGTTGGTAAATCTCTCTAACAACATCACCAAAAATCTTACGAGGCTCTGGAATGTCTTCTGCATACACAATCTCAATTTCCAAATCGCGAGCATTCATAATAGACTGCCGTTTCTTTCGGGTCTTTTTAGTATTTGCCATAAAATGACACTCTAATCCCAGTTGGAATTACCTGCGCAATTCAATTTGCCCCTCTTTCAATCTCAACCTCTCTTTAAAACTCCTTAACACGTTACTTTTTTCTAAAGATGAACCCTCTCGAAAAATCCCAATCAAGTATTCCTCGATACTTATCGGATCTTCCTCCGGTCGAAATCGATTGATTTTTGCCAAATCTTCTTTAATTCTACGGCCCAGTCGTAAGTGCCTCTCTTTCGTTTTGGCTATGATGGCAGCTGCTTGATCAAATAGATCTTCTTCTCGTATATACTTACACTTACATTTTCTCGTCCCACCATACTTGTTACATTTGTAGTACACATAGGTTTTGCCATGGCGATTGGTATGTTCGGTACCACTGATACCTGAGCCACACTCAGCACATTTGAGAACTTGATTGAAGTAAAACTGCTTCCGTCCCCACTTACCTTTTGGAGTGCGTTTGAGTTTACTCTGTGCCTTTTGGAATAGCTCTTTAGTAACGAGTGGCTTGTGATTACCCTGATACCGAATGCCACCGTACACAAACTCACCGTAGTAGAAGGGTTCTTGCAGAATGTTAAAAATGCGACTGAATCCTACCGTGCCACCACTAATGTTTCGAAAGCCTTCTTTCTGCAACTTCTCTTTGGCTTCCCTTCCCGTCATCCCTTTCTCGGCTACAAAGGTAAAGAGCTTTTTGATATACGGTGCTCGTTCTTCATCTATCTCAATCGTACTTGGTTCATTAAATTTCTCTGCACGAACCAACTTGTATCCCGCCGCCGTCCGGTACCATTCCTTCGTTCGTCAAAGGCGAAGGCAAAAATCCGGATAAGTACTACCGCTACGTGGAACTCGAAAAAGGCGACGTGTACGGCATCAATTTGAAGTCGCGCGTTGTCAGTAAAGAGGTCTGCGTTGGTTTGGCCATCGACGGCCGGTGCACCCTTACGGGTGAACAGATTCCGGCTAAACGCATCAACGAAGAAGAGACGTGGCCGATGGGCGTTGTGATCGACAATGACGGTTACGCCTGCAAGGGCTGGCAGACTGGTTACGAAGGCGGCAAACGCTTTGTTGTAACTCGGGAAGCCAACTCGTTCGCAGTCGAACACCAAGACGACCCAACAGCTCTGGGGACTATCGTCATCGCGGTTTTCCGCGGTGAGCGACCCAAGTCGGTCCCGTCGCAAAAGCGTGGAGGAAAGGGTATTGGCACTGGCGTTGGCGAGGATTTCGACAATCTGCTTGCGGATTCAGATTTCCAAACCAGGCCTTATGCCTACTCACTCTATTACTTCCGCTACGCGACGCACAGACAGTTGGTCGAATGGGGAGTCAAACCCAAACATTCGGTGGCCGCTTCCGGCAACCGTCTGTTCCCGGGCGACAATCCATTCATCAGCCTCAACAAATGACACCCCATTCCGAAAATCAGGAAAAACAGGACGGCAGCTCGTAGCTGCCGTCTTTGTTATGCGGAAATTACTTCTCACAACTAGCCATGCAACATGCCATGCTCTTTATCCAGAGGTGGGATGTTATTGCGAATGCAATAATGGCAAGCGAAGCGCCTGTTGTTCCAAATGTAGCTCCTGCTCCTACAAAGTGGGTTTCATAGATACCTGCCAGGGAAGCAAGCATAGCGAGAAATGTTAATACGTTTATTACCCATCGGAGTGCTTGTATGGAAGAAGGGTTAGGTTTGCTCATGGTGTGTAAGGGGAACATCATTTGATAGGGTACCTTTTTTGGTTGTTTTAAACAATATCAGGGGGGTAATTGACAATTGAAAATGGACAATTGACAATTGACAATTGACAATTGACAATTCTAAAGAGAATTTGAGCTTGTTCTCGCTTGCGCATTGTCAATTGTCAATTGTTCATTGTCAATTTGTTAAACAAAACCAATATCATTCATGTATGCTTGGTGCATCATGAAGCTCTCTCTAAACTGGGTATCCGACTTTGTAGACCTCAAAGAGATCGATCCGCAGAAGATTGCCGATCGCCTAACCTCCTCTGTAGCAGAAGTGGAAGAAATTTCGGGACAAGGAGGTTTTTTGGATGGATGTTGTGTTGGAAAGGTACTTAAGCTCAGCGCACATCCTGATGCGGACAGGCTTCAGCTTTGCGATGTGGAAACGGATCGTGGAAAAGTACGAGTCGTCTGTGGGGGGACGAATCTCCGAGAAGGGATGAGGATTGCATTCGCGCATGTTGGGACGAAGGTCAAAGACCCAAAGAGTGGCGGAGAGTTTGAACTTAAGAAAGTTAAGATAAGAGGAGAAGATAGCAATGGAATGATCTGTGCAGCAGAAGAGTTGGAGCTTTCTATGCAATATCCGCCTAAGCCGGAAGAGGGCGAATGGCCTGTAATTGATTTTGGAAGCGGGGATAAAGATGTTGGAAAGGCGCTCAGCGAATTCATTGGAGGCGGAGATATTGTGTTTCACATTGATAACCATTCAATTGCACATCGTCCTGACCTATTTTCTCAAGTCGGCTTCGCGCGCGAGTTCGTTGCCTTGGGACTGGCTACTTGGAAGAAAGATCGCCCGAATTTTGCGGACCATAAGCTTCCTTCTGCAAAACTTCCCTTCAAAAACATTTTGGACTGTAAGGACAAGATTCCAAATTACCACGCATGCTTAATGGAGATTGATAATGTTGGTGAAACTCCGGATTGGATGAAGCAGAGGTTGGAAGCAGTAGGCTTCAGATCACTTTACCTTCCAATTGATATTACAAACTTCGTGATGGTTGAAGTTGGAATGCCTTTGCACAGCTTCGATGCTGGTGATTTTAAGGGAGATATTCGAACAAGGCTCAGTAAAAAAGGCGAGAAGATTACGACTTTGGATGAAAAAGAACGTGAGCTTCCCGAAGGAGCAATTGTACTAAGCGATGATGATGGAATCTTCGACCTTTTGGGCGTTATGGGGGGACTGCGAAGCTCTACAAAAGATTCAACAAAGCGAGTTTATCTTCACAGCGCCGGAGTTGAGCCTGCATCAATCAGAAAAACAATTATGGCAACAGGCCATAGGACAGATGCCGCGACTATTTATGAAAAAGGAGTTCCCAATGTGATTGTTAAGCAAGGATTCAATCGCGCACTGCAGCTATTTCTCGATCTGGTTCCCGGAGCAAAGGTAATATCTTCGCAGGACAGCTGGGGTGATGATGGAAAAGCGAAACCAATCAAATTATCAGCCAAGAGAGCTTCAGAATTCCTCGGCGCTGATATTCCTGCAAAGACCACAGCCAAAATCCTAAAAGATCTGGAGTTTAAAGTTGAAGGATCAGGAGATTCACTCACAGTCACTCCTCCTTTGCATCGCTTGAGTGATGTTTCTGGCCCGCACGATTTGATTGAGGAAGTGGGAAGGATATTTGGATACGATAACATTGAATCACAGATGCCGTGTGCATCTATCGAGCCTCCTCCGCGCGATGAGCGAGTTCATTTGGTCAGAGATTCGCTCAAAGAGTCGGGTTTTGTGGAAATTCTCCCGTTATCTTTGGTAGGCCCTGCGTTAATTGATAAGTGCGGAATGGATCCTGGTAATTGCATTGCAATAGAGAATTCACTTGGTGAAGAAACCTCTTTGATGCAGCCGCATTCGCTTCTAGGATTATTGGAACATGCTGAAAATAATTTATTGAATGTTGAATCTCAACTTTGCACCTTTCATTGGGGGCAGGTTTTCGATAAAGAAGGCAAGGATCAAATAGAACTTGGTGCGTTGGTTGCAAGCAGAGTTGAATCGGGAATAGATGATGATCCATTTTTGAAACTAAAATCTGCGATCAAGAATGCACTCAAGTCATCCGGATATCATATGAGAGTCGAGACTATGAAAAACTCGTCATCATTTATGCATCCTGGACGCAGAGCTCAGATAGTGGTTGGCAAGGACACAGTGGGGGAGATATTCGAAGTGCATCCCTTTGTTCGCAAGAACTTTGGCCTTCCAATGCGCACAGCGGGACTCAGGATCAACCTTTCAGTACTCTTTGATATTGTGCCATCCAAGAAGTATTCCAAGTCGGTACCTCAATTTCCTGCGATTACATATGACATCACTATCCCATTCTCGCAGGACAAGAGTGCTGGTGAATTGCTAAAGAAAATCAAGAAGACATCCAAACTCTTGGAGAGTGTTGAAGTTGCAAAGCTATACTCAAAAGACAAAATGCAGGACTACAATCTAACAATCAGATGTACATATAGAGCGTCTGATAGGACTTTGAAGGAGGAGGAGGCGAAGGAGGAGCATAAGGCGGTGTTGGCGTTGGTCGGTTGATCGGGTTCGGTTTTCGGGTTCGGGTGCGGTATGATTATTGTCCATTATGTCAGTTACAACTAGAACCGGCGATGGGGGATACTCACGTTTATTGACAGGGGAGCGTGTTTCAAAAGGTTGTTTCAGATTAGAAGCATACGGAACTGTTGATGAACTTAATGCTGTAATCGGAGTTGTGATGGCGGAAGATGGAAGCGATAAGTTTCCGTTGGGTGATCTTCAGAAGCTCTTATTCTTGATCGGATCTGATCTTGCGACTCCAGAAGATTCTCAAGTAAACATAAAGCGAGTGTCACCTGATGATGTAAAGATAATTGATGAATGGATAGCAGAATTAGAATCAGCTTTACCAGAACTTAAGAGGTTCATACTTCCAAGCGGTTCAAAATTAGGATCGTTTCTGCATTTAGCTCGCACCGTGTGCAGAAGAGCAGAGCGATGCACGGTCAGATTATCCGAAAAGGAAAAGATCAATGAGCAGATTCATATATTTTTAAATCGTCTAAGTGATTATCTGTTTCTTTGTGCGAGGCAGGCTAATAGAGTGGAAGGCTCAGAGACTGAAATATAATTGTATGTACAATGCCTGCCTGCCAGCAGGCAGGTACATACACCTCTAAATCATTGTTTCACCTTTAGGTAACCCGAGTACTTCCCAAAAATTCAAAACAACCAGGAATAGGAAGAAGATGATCAGAGGAATGGTAATTGCGAGTGCGAGAGCATTGGCCGGCTTTTCATTTGGATTAAGGCTTCTAAATAAACTCAAACCTCCATACATGATTGTGACGAATGCGAATGGCAGATCAGCTCGTTGCATCCACCATGCCGCGGCAGTCATCATCATTTCATTCTTTAAAAGGAAATAAGCTGCAAAGAAGCTTATGCCTAAAGCAAAGAATAGGAAAGCGGAGAGTTGATGTAAGTATTTGACCATCGAGTATTAGAATACTGGAATACAGGAATTCAGGAAATCCCAAGTGTTCTATTTCTTTTTCTGTACTGTTACCCTCTTTCTGCCCTTTCTTCTGCGCCTATTTAGCACCTCTCGTCCGTTTTTGGTCTTCATGCGGCTCATGAATCCATGTTTCCTTAAACGCCGGCGCCATTTGAGTTTTCCTAACATCGGCGGAAGATTATGGGGTTTTGAGTTAGCGGTCAATAAAGTTTAATAGTTTTTGGTTTCTGGTTAGATTCAGCTAAACTTCAATTCATGTTTAATACCTCAAAATTAGAATCGGGCCTAAAGGTCCTATCTGCCCCACTAGATGGGACAGCATCTGTAACAGTATTGGTATTTGCGGGCGCAGGATCGCGTTACGAAACAAATGAAGAACGCGGAATAAGCCATTTTTTGGAACATATGTTCTTTAAGGGTGGCAAGAAGTACAAGAATACCAAGGAGGTCAGTGCCGCTATAGACGGAGTTGGAGGAGACTTTAATGCGTTTACAGGCAAGGAATATGCCGGTTATTACGTCAAAGTAGCGGCCGAACACAAGGAATTGGCATGCGATGTACTTAGTGACATGCTTCTGAATGCGTCATTCCCTCCAGAGGATATTGAGCGTGAACGCGGAGTCATCATAGAAGAAGAAAGAATGTATCAAGATACTCCAATGTATCGCGCGGGTTGGGATTTCGAAGAACTTGTATTCGGAGATCATCCCTTAGGATGGGACACGATTGGAAAGATGGAAGTTATAAACTCAGTTGGGCAAAAAGATTTCCAGAAGCATAAAGATCTTCTATACACGCCAGATAACATTGTCGTCTCATTCTCAGGAAAAATTGATGAAGGTGAAGCAATGGAACTCTCCGACAAATATTTCACCGGTGTTTCCGGATCAAAAGACCGCGAGTTTAATAAGTTTGATAACTACGGATCGGATCGCGTCTTCCTCAGAAATAAAGAAACCGAACAAGCGCACCTAGTTCTGGGAGTCCCCGGTGCAAATTCGTTAGGCGATGATTACTTTACGCAAAAACTCCTCGCAATAATCCTTGGGGGCAACATGAGCTCGCGCATGTTCTTAAACATCCGTGAAGCCAAGGGTCTTTGTTATTACATTTCTACCGATGATGATGCTTACCTGGACGCAGGCTCATTTTCCACTCGTGCGGGAGTAGATCAAACAAGATTGCACGAGGCAATTGAATGTATCAGTCATGAATATGCTGTATGTGCCAAGAAGGGAGTTACTGATGAAGAGCTGAAAAGATCAAAAGACTTCCTTAAAGGAAAAATTACCCTAAGTCTGGAAGACTCGGAAGAAGTTGCGCATTTTTACGGCAAACAAGAGCTCTTGTATCCGAAAGTAAGAACGATCGAAGATTATTTTTCGGAGATAGAATCAGTTACGAAGGATAATGTGAATGAGTTAGCTCAAAAACTCCTCAAGCCGGAAGAGATGAGGTTGGTTGTGATCGGGAAAGAAAAAGATGAGGAAAAACTGAAAGGATTAATTAGTTGATGATACTATTCTGATAGATTTATTTACTCCAATATCATAATGCAACGAACATTAATCCTACTAAAACCTGACTGTATGCAGAAAAAAATCTGCGGAACAGTTCTCAAGCGTTTCGAAGAAGCAGGTTTCAAAATTATTGGATGCAAGATGATCAAGTTAGACTTAGAAACTCTCCGCGAACACTATGCGCACATAGCAGAGCTTCCTTTCTATCCGGAAGTTGAAAAGTTCATGAGTTTAACCCCTGTCATCGGAATTGTTTTGGAGGGCGATGACATAATAAACAAAATGCGGGAGCTGCTTGGAGTAACAGATTGCTTGGAAGCTGCCCCCGGTACCATTAGAGCTGAATTTGGAAGCAAAGAAGAAGGGGAGAACAAGATGAAAAATGTTGTTCATGCTTCGGACTCTCCGGAGACGGCGGAGAAAGAAATTGTCAGATTCTTTGGTGCTGATGAACTGTTTGATTACTAGTTGAAAGTTGTAAATGGTAAGTGGAAAATAATCTTTAATTTTCAACTTTCAACTTTCAACTTTCAATTTCATCAGGTCTTTCACCGTCAACAAGAAATTCAATTGCTGCATCCAGTTGAGGATCTACTTCATCAATAATCTGCTCGCGAGTTCTATCAACTTCGATATCCGGATAAACTCCTCCTTTACCAAGATCATTTCCGTCTGGAGTAAGCCATCTTGCTATTGTCATTCTGACTGACGCGTTACCGGGAAGATCAAATACTTCTTGCACAGTCCCTTTCCCAAAACTCTTCTTACCAACTATTGTTGCACGCTCGTGATCTTGCAATACACCTGCCAATATCTCTGAAGCACTTGCGGATCCTTCATTTATCATCACGACCATAGGAATATCCGGATCACTTGGCCTTCCTGATACATAGTGGTGAGTAGGATCTCCATTTCTTCTTTCAACTGTAACCACTTTGCCTTCATTTAGGAACATAGATGACATTTCTACAGATCCTTCCAGATATCCTCCTCCGTTAAACCTGAGGTCCAGTATGAGTCCGGCAAGATCCGCGCCTCTCATAATATCAAGTGCGGTTTTAATTTCATTTACGGAGTCCTCCCCAAATTGATTCAGGGCAATGTAGCCCACAGAACCTGTTTCAGTTTTCTTTATTTCATACTCAACACTCGGAACTTGGATACTTGTCCTTATTATCTGAATTTTTATCGGCTCAGGTGCATCAGTGCGTGCGATTGTGAGTTCAATCTTCGAGCCCTTGGGGCCTCTGATCAATTGCACTACTTGATGCAGAGTTTGGCCGGCAATATTTTTACTATTAACATGAGTAATCACGTCTTCGGGTTCCAGACCTGCTTTCGAAGCAGGCGACCCTTTAAGTGGAGCGACTACTACAACAAGGCTGTCTCTCATGGTTAGTTCAGCTCCTATTCCTTCCAATTTACCCTGCAGAGCTTTCTGGAAATCGCTGTTCTCCGAAGGTGTCATAAACGTTGTATAAGGATCTCCAACTGATCCAACCAGTCCTCCAACGGCTCCATAAACCATTTCAGGAGGATTTAACATGTCAGGGTCTATGTAATGCGCCAAGAGCAGTCTCCATACACCCCACAAAAGCGAAAGATCAACTTCACGTTCGGGATCTGCGAGCAATGCCCCGCTCATAGATTTTCCGGTATAAAGCAATTCCAGTTTTTCTGTCATTTCTACCACATGTCTTTGTTCATACCTGACTCCCAATTGCCAACCCAGGACTAGGGTTATAAGTGGAAGAATTATCAGTGTTGCGATGCGGAGGGGCTTGAGCATTGTGGGATGAGTATAGCGGATACTTAGAATATTCATAAAAAATATTGATAAACAATCGACAATCGACAATCAACACGTTCGCTACGCTCACTTTCAACAAGTTGATTGTTGATTGTTGACAGCCCGCGTAAGCGGGCGTGTCGATTGTTATTAGTTAGTGTAGGATATAGACGTGATTAAACTGTCTGCTAGGTTAGAACGGCGCCTAAAGGATGTCTTCTCCAGAGCGAAAGAAAGGGAAAAATTTGCTTCTGATATTATCGAGGAAGCATTAGACAAGAATCAATCGAAGTCGGAGGTTGAAATGGTTGGAGGAACCCTCCACTTATTTACGGATGGAGGTTCGCGCGGGAATCCAGGACAGGCCGCCATAGGATGTGTGATAGAAGACCCTGTTGAGGGAAAGATAATCAGAGAGCATGCCGAAAGAATTGGAATACAAACGAATAATGTTGCGGAGTATCGTGCGCTTATCGAGGGGTTAAAGATTGCGAGGCGCTATCATCCCAACAGGTTGGTTTGTTTTATGGACTCCGAGCTTATCGTTAAACAACTCAAGGGAGAATATCGCGTAAAGATGGATACACTCAGAGAATTTGTTGAGGAGATCAAAGAATTAGTGGAAGAATTCGCCTCTGTTGAATTCCATTACATTCCGAGAGCAGATAATTTTCGAGCGGATACACTTGTTAACAAGTCTTTAGACGAACATCCTTCTCCTAGTTATGAGAAGTCAGAATAATAAGTTATTGGTTTCAGGTTTAATTTTTAGTTTTTTAAGTGTGCCTGCAGTTTTGCATGCAGCTTCATATCCAATGACTTACAGATACAATCATCATTTGTTTGAGCTTCAGCCCTACGAATACTCTCATTGGAAAGGACAAAAGCAAGCTTGGTCTTCACATGGCGCGTCAATCAGACCTTTGGCGGAATTCAGAGTAGATGGAGATCTGATCCCGCCACTTCCTGCGGGGGTTGTCCGTCATACCATAATTGATTGGGATAAAAGAGCAATACGCGAAACACTTAAAGAAAAGATATCGCTAAAATTTGATCGCAAACCGGGCTCAGTAGTAATGAAAAAAACAGGGACAGGAGTTCTTTTCGAAGGAATTGGTATGCTTGGAAGAAAAATTGATTTAGATCTGGCAGTCGAACTTACAATTGAAGCTTTGGAGAATGAAGTCACTGACATTGTTTTACCAGTAATTGAAATTCAACCTCAAATGGAAATAGATATAACTTTAAGGAAAATGGGAATACGGGAAGTGATAACTGTAGGTGAGTCAGACTATTCCGGATCTCCTTACGCGCGGCGTCTTAATATTGCTAATGGTTTAAGTAAATTCAATGGAACGGTCATTGAAAAAGGAGAAATTTTTTCCTTTAACGAAACATTGGGTCCTGTTAACAGCACAACTGGGTATTATAAAGAGCTTGTAATACTGGGGGAGAGGACTTTACCGGAGTATGGGGGAGGACTATGCCAGGTAAGCACCACTGCATATAGGGGAATTTGGGAATATGGTTTTCCTATCGAAAAAAGGCGCAATCATAGCTTTGCTGTTCTGTATTATTCTCCGCAAGGAACCGATGCAACAATTTATCCTCCGCATACGGATATGAAGTTTGAAAACGATTCACCCGGAGCGCTTTTGATACAAACCTATAATGATGACGAGAACAGGCAAGCGTATTACATCTATTACGGAACAAACGATAACCGTGAGTCAGAAATAATAGGACCATATGTTTGGGGCAGAAGATCTGCACCGGCAGATAAGATTGAATACACGACAGCAATTGCACCAGGAACAACGCGCAAGGCCGGTGGGAGAGTTCCGGGATTAAAAGCTGTGTGGTATCGGGTTGTAAATAAGAGTGGGAAGGAAACAGTTGAACCTTTCTTTTCTTTTTACGAAGCTAGACCGAACTTAACTCAGATTGGCGTTAGTGATATGCCTGGCAATGAGCCTAGTTGGATAGGTGATTGACCCTTCTTTCTTTTGTCTTAATACAAAAGAAAGAAGCAAAGAAAAAATCAACGCCCGCCAATCCCCACCCACTAGCCCTCACCCCCCGTGGCGGGCGGCCCCTCCGTTTATTGCTATTAGAGACGCTATCTTTGATGCTTTTGGCGGTATATTAGAATGTTCAGAAATAATTTCATTGCAGAGAGCGTTTAGTTCAGATTCTGATTGGGGAAGTTCATTGTCAGATGGCAGGAGCCCGAGAGATCTTAGAACGTTTACTGTGAAATCAAGAACGGATTCGGGCTCTGGCTTGGAACATCGTCTTAGAAATTCCAAGGTCAGGTCAAATATTTCCGGCAAAGGTTCATCATCATGCAAAAGTGATATCAATAGCTCCACTCCTTGTTGGGCATTCAGGAAGGGTTTAGTTTCAGTAAGGTCAGGTGATGGAAGTTTTTGTGCGGAAGTTACGATGAAGCCGGCTTTTCCTTCGTGAAGTCCGATTGTTACATGATTGTAGGGCAGGAGGCTTCCTCCAAGTTTGCTTGTAAGCTTTCTGACAGCCTTGGCTCTTGCGCTCAGTCTTCCCCGCTCTCGAGTCAGCAAAATAAGAAATCTGTCAGCCTCTCCGACGTCATGGGCTTTGAGGATTATGCTATCGTAAAGTTTAGAGTGGGGCATGGAGTTATGATAAAGAAACAGAGGAAACAGAGGAAGCAGAAGAACCAGAGGATCAGTCTGTATGAAAATTAGTAAGCCATATTTAAATAGTATCCTCTGATTCTTCTGTTTCTTCTAACTCTTCTGTTTCCTTTCTTCAGGCCTTCAACTGTGGTCTTACCCCAAGCCAAGCCCCAATTGCTGCTACGATTGGAGCAACAAGTATTTCGATAGCTATCGTGATTGGAATGAATCCCTTAAGGTAATCAATATACGGCTCAGATAGAGTCTTTGCCAGATCGCCGTGGAATGCCGGCGAAACTGAGGGGAGTACGAAAAGAATTATAATCACCAATATCAAACTTAAAGATCCGGCCAGCCAAAGAAGGAAAGTAGCCTCGACTGCGAATGGAATGATTACGGTCGAGGGGTCAGCACCGACTAAATTCTCTATGAACACCTCTTCTTGTCGCACAGCAACTCTTTGCCTAACAAGTTCAGTTACAACAAGCATTAAAACTATTGCTGCAACTATAATAATCAGAGTAGCAAGCGTTCTTCCGGTTGCGATTATGCTCAAAAGTTCGGCAACTTGTCCTTTCTGTTCGGTGATTTCCGAAAGATGCGCAGGATTTACAACGTTTCCCCATCTTTCCTGCTGAACGAAGTTCGAAAATTCATTGGCGTCCTCAAATGACCTAAGTGATATTCCAACAGTATCCGAGAAAGGGTTTTTCATATTGTACTTCTCTAGAAATGCGACGAGTTGCGGATCATTTACTCTTGCACTTTCGTAGGCTTGTTCTTTGGTGATGAACACTGCATGGTCAATGACCGGTAGCTCATTAACCTTGTTCAAAAATTCATGACGCTGTTCATTTGTAGCCTGCGGAAGAATATCCAGTTTAATATTTGTACGGGACTTGAGGACGTTCTGCATCGTTTCTGCCCCTGCTAGACTCACAAGTAATATTTGAAGCATCAGAAAGACTCCAAACAGAGCTCCAAACGAAGTCAGCCATTGCCGCTCTCGGAAAACATTGCTTGCCCCTCTTCTAACAGATCGCCTGAGGATCACCGACATGTTGGGACCTATAAACATATTAGGGAGTATAGCGTATATTTGGTGATACATTGAGTAATTTTCAATTATCAATTTGCAATTTTCATTCAAGGCCCAATAACCAATTTTCAAGTTCTATAGAATGAATTATTGGATATTTAGAAATTGAAAACTGAATGTAAATTGAAAATTCTAAATTGAAAATTATTTATTACTAGCTACCTTCTCTAGTCGATCTACCGCCTCCCTGCACTCCTTTGCCCTAGCATTTTCCGGATCCAGATCTAGGGCTCTGGTAAACAACGCCTTTGCTTTACCGAAATTACGTACTTGAAGGTGTGTTACGCCAAGATCGCAAAGAGTAAGTGGGTTTTCACTATCCAAGTTCAATGCTCTTTCTAGTGTAACTATTCCCTGAGTTCTTTGTCCGCTGTTGAACAAGGCCCATCCCAGGCATCTGAGTATTTCTGGATTATTTGGCTTAAGATTGTTTGCTCTTTGCAAGTATTTTAAAGACTCGGTCCATTTTTCCTTTTGTGAATTTAGAAACCCAAGTATGTAATGTCCTGTGTAACTGTCATTGTCCAAATCTATTGCTTGCTTGGCAGCTTTGTGCGCTCGGGAGGTATGCTCCAATGCCAATTCGTTGTCAGCTATTTCCTCTAATGCAGAAACGTTCTCCGGCTCCTCTGTTAGCAATGTCTCCAATATTTCCAAGGCTTCTTTGTGCTGTCCGGCCATTTTTAATGCCTCAGCATTTTCCAGCTGTTCGAGCACTTTTGAAGATGGATCGATATTGGTCATCGGATTGAGTATAGCCGACGAACATGGGAGGCAAGGAAAAAATGTTTATTTTTTGTGTCAATAATTCGCATACACAAAATACATCACTGTATTCAGTATTACTCTAGCTCCACTAATAACTACTGCCCCGATAACTGCTCCGATCATCATGCCCTTACCAAAGCCGGATCTGGACTCCTGTCCCATTGAAATTATGAAAAAGAATGCTCCTGCGACAAAAATTGCGACACATACGTACCATCCGGTGGCCACCAGCATATTGGTAACATTGGCTATTGCTCCAGGAGCAGTCAAACCGGCAGCAGGGCCCCAAACACGGATCTGAGCAGACGCAGAAAATGGAATTAATATTAGAAGAACCGAGTACATGATGGTTATAGCTTTTCTCATTGCTCTATATCTTACCATATTTCAATTTGTTTCAAGTTTTTGGTTTCTAGTTTCTGTTGCATTGCTCTATACTCTCGCTCTACCTGCTATGTCTGCGAACGGATTTTCTTCACGTTCTGTGTTCGATGAACCGCGCCGAAAGCGTAGGAGGAAGAGCAGTAATCCGATCCCAGGGAAAGTTTATGGAGCATTGAAAATACTTCTGGGCAGAGGCAGTCCATCAAAAAATGAACGTAAAAAACTGGTCAAAAAAATCATAATTGGATTTGTATTATTCATATTGCTTTATTTTGCTTATCTTTGGATCACGCTTCCGGACATAGATGATCCTGCAAGTCTGATTGCTTCGCAAAGCTCAGTAATTACTGATCGGAATGGGGTTGAACTTTATAGATTATTCTCCGAAGAAGATCGAACATATATTACTGGCGAGCAAATACCAGATCATATGAAGCAGGCAATGATTGCGATAGAAGATGAGAGATATTACGAGAGGGGGTGTTTGGATATGAAGGCAATTATGCGTGCGGTTATTTTCTGGGGAAGAGCAGGGGGAGGTTCCACAATTACGAGACAACTTGCCAGAAATTCTCTGAATCTATTCCAGGACAATAAGTACAACAGAAAGCTGAAAGAAGTAGTACTTGGATGCCAGCTAGAAAGACGCTTTGATAAAGATGAACTGATTGAACTTTACTTAAACTGGATACCATTTGGGCAAAATGCATACGGAGTGGAACAGGCAAGTCAGATTTATTTTGGCGTTGAGGCAAAGGATCTTACTCTCGCACAGTCTGCTGTTCTTGCTTCACTTCCTCAGCGGCCTTCTTACTTCAATCCATATGGAAGGCATTTACATACGGAAGTAAGCGAAGATGTTCACAAAAAGGTTATTGAAGGAAACATCACCAAGTCTTCGCAAATTCCCAATAACAAAGTAATGATCGGGTTGCTTGGAGATTATGCAGGCACGGGATCTTCATTGCTTTACGTTGGGGGGCGAACGGATCAGGTGCTTCAAAATATGGAAGACCAGGAATTCATAAATGAACAGGAACGACTGACCGCAATTGAGGAATTAGAGAACATGGAATTTGAGCCTACCCGCGAGAACATACGAGCTCCTCACTTTGTTCTTTGGATCAAAGAGGAAATTGAGAATATGTTTTCTGCAACTTCGGAGGAAGGCTTGTTTGAGCAAGGAGGACTTACCATAGAAACAACGCTCGATTGGGATATGCAGGAGGCAGCGGAAGAGGTAATAGAGTTCCATCGTGAAGATATCCTTACCAGATTCGGTGCGTACAATATGGCGCTTGTTTCCATGGATCCGAAAACCCGCGAGATTCTGGCATACATTGGAAATATGGATTATTCCGATACAGAGCATGGAGGGAAAATTGATATGGTTCATGCTCCGCGCCAACCTGGATCCAGTTTCAAGCCGTTCATATACGCTTCAGCATTCCAGCATGGATACAGTCCTGCAACTCCCATTTGGGATGTTCCGACAAAAATTGGTGATAATAAACCGCAAAACTTTGATGGATTGTTCAAAGGTTTGATGACAATGAGGCAGGCTTTGGGTGCTAGTAGAAACATTCCTGCTGCAAAAACTTTCTTCCTGGCAGGCGGGGAGGAAAAAATCCTAAGACTGGTCAGAGACCTTGGTGCACCCACTCCATTGGTCAGGAAATCCGAACTTGCAATGGAGCGCGAGGACGGATTTGATTATGGTTGGCCTCTTGCTCTTGGAGCGGCAGAAACTCCTCTTATAGAAATGGTTCAAGCTTATGGGACTTTTGCTTCCGGGGGAGAGACAGCTGGGGTGGTACCAATCAAACGAATTACAGACAAGAAAGGAAACATTTTGTACGAGGCTCAGTCTCCTGTAAAAACGGATACTGTCTTGGATAATAGAATCGCGTATCAAATTACTTCCATACTCAGCGATGAATGGGCAAGGCCGGAAGAATATTGGAAGACACAGCTCACAATTCCCGGATATCAGACAGCTGCAAAAACCGGAACAAGTAACAAGTGTCTCGAATGGCAAGATGAAGACACATGCCTCCTTAGAAAACCGGATAATGCATGGCTTGTTGGTTACACACCCAACCTGATTTCGGGAGTTTGGGTTGGAAACGCAGACAGTAGCGCAATGTTCGAGAAAGCAGGAGGGCTAAACACCGCAAGTCCTATTTGGAGGGATTACATGATGCGTGCTCATAGAAAGATTGAATCGCCTAAATATATTTTCGAGTCACCGGAAGGAATAGTACAGCCGCAGATCTCTATGCTTTCCGGAGAATTCGCAACAGAATGTACGCCAGTTCATTTGCGACGTGCAGATGTGTTCCTCAAGGAAAATGCGCCATCCAAACAAGATCCGGCTTGCAAGGAGCTGACCGTCGACAAACTTACTCATCTTCTTGCCTCGGAAGAATGTCCCAAAGAGGCTCAAGAGGAAGGACAGTTCCTGGTTGCGCAAAGCTTGCTTCCAAAACGATGGCCCAAGTGGGAGGAAGGGGTTCAATCGTGGGTCAGTGCACAAATGGAGCTCTGGTACGCCGATGAAACACATTCTGGTGCCATTATTACACTTCCAATTGCTCCCACAGATGATTGCGAGCTTTCACTTACTCCCGGACGCTTGGAAAAACCAGAACTTACAATCAAGTTCCCGACCCAAGGAGGAGTCGCGTCGTATCCTGCATTCCATCCCAAGATTGATTACACAGTCGTTTCGGAAATTCGTGAAGTTGTTTACAAAGTTGATGGCAAGAGAGTTGCAAGACAGGAATCAAAACCATTCGATCGAACGATTCGCGTCCCACGCTCAGTTAAAAAGTCAGGATTGCATTCGCTCACAGTTATTCTTGTTGATGAGTACTACAACGAGATCACAAAATCAGTTTCATTCAGATTCGACGAAGATAAAAGGAATCCGACAGTCAGGTTTGTAAAACCCAAGGGCGATATCAACATTAAGTCAGAAAGCGAAGTGTTTATAAAAGCGGAAGCCAATGATCCTGATGGCGCAATCAAGTATGTTCAATTCTTCCTGGACGATACTTTGCTTTCAACAAAGCCCAATAAACCTTTTGAGCTTAAATACACAATCGGTTTGCCGGATGGAGTTTATACCCTTAAGGCTGTTGCGGAGGACCTCGCGAAAAATAAAGCGGAAGATTCAATTATTATCACGATTGGAAAAGGAGGATCAGATGCGCCATATGCTCCTTCAGTTCCACCTGAACCAAGCGGAGGACCAAGTTTGATCAAGCCTGAAAATTCCTCAAGTACCGGTGTCGGAGAAGTAATCGACGTCCACGCGGACGTTCAGGGATTAGACGGGAACTTAAGAAGAGTTAGAGTTGTCGTTGAAGGCGGCGTTATATCCGGACAGGATGAACTTCTGAATTTGACCGAAGGAGAAGGCATTTATAAAAGAGTTTGGAAAGCAGATCGCGCGGGGGAGTTTGTGATCAGATTGCTTACTGAGGACTCAGTTGGAGTTGAGAAGGAATGGGCTATCAGGCAGATTAAGGTAGAATAGCCAAAATAGCTACAATATGATAAAATAAGAGTTGTGAAGGAAAACCAAAAACCAGAAGACTTATTAGGTTGTCCTGAGGATAGCGATTTGCATGGAGAAATAGGGAATGCCGGAGAAGTTGTAAGACCTGATAATGAGGCAATCAACCAACTTTTATGTCAGACAAAAGATACGGGAAGAAATGTTTCTCTGCCTAATGAAACAGAATCCGGAAAGTTGCAAGATGGACTGTCTGAAGGTAAGGCTTTTGTGACAAGAAGTGTTCCAAAGATAATTTATAAGATGTGTGCGAAGTACAACCTTCCTTTTGATAGTACAAAATTGCCTCGCATAGAATTTTCAAAGGACAAAAATCTTGATGGGACTTACGAGCCTGACACAAATACGCTTACTATTTCCGAGTATGTTTTGTCATCCGATTCCGAGTTGTTTGAGGCAATTGGAGAGGAGGTCGGACATTATTTGCGGTATCAACTGTGTTCTTCCAGTCGTGATCCAAGGGGGCGCCTGCAGGAGGAAACAACAGCTTCACACAGACCTGTAAGGCCTGTGAGCGATGCAAATGTAGATGAATTTTTTGGTTTTCTTGGAAGGAGAATGTTTAACCAGACATTTGAACATTGGAATCTGGAAGATCCGGTACCGCCTGATAGAGAGTGGTATGCAGAAAGGTTGTTAAAAGCCAGAAGAGCCGCTCATATGGGAAGAGAACTTATTGGCAAGTTGGAACAAAGATATCAGGATGAAAGAAGAAAATTAAGAAAAGGTGAAGATAGTCCTGATTTTGATGTTTTAACTTCGCATCATAGCATGGCGTCTTCGATTCGTGATAAGCAAAGACTAATCAGAAAAGAAGCACTGCACCTAGTCGAACATCGCAAAGGATACGAGGTTGCTGCGAGGTTGGATTTAGACAGCGTTGAAGATTGGGAAGCATTGTTCAGGATGCCGAACCATGAAGTTAGGGAACGGTATTTTGTTAATTACAATTGATTAGCAATTTCTTCAGTTATATCAGCATTAGTGTGCACTTCGGAAACATCTTCATCTGCTTCCAGTTCTTCAACAAAGTTCATGAGTTTTTTTGCCGACTCAACGTCAGAAATTTCGGCAGATTGCTTTGCGACATACTTCATTCCGGCTTCCTCCAATTCCATTCCGGCTGATTTAATTGCATCACGGACTTTTGGCCAATCTACTGCTCCTGTTGTAACAGTTACGGTTCCATCAGAAGCTTCAAAGTCTTCCGCGCCCGCATCAATCAATTCCAATTGAACTTCATCAGAAAGTTCACCGTCAGCTTTTGCAATTACAATCCCTTTTTTCTCGAACATCCACATAACAGATCCGCTCTCTGCCCATTTACCTCCGCGTTTTTCGATTGTTGATTTTACCGAGCTCAAAGTCCGGTTCTTATTATCAGTCAAACACTCGACAATCACAGCTGCTCCGCCGGGTCCGTAAGCTTCGTAAATTACTGCAACGGTTAGATTGCCCTTCAGTTCTCCGCTTCCTTTTTTAACTGCACGATCAATGTTCATATTTGGAACATTCTCGGCTTTTGCATTATCAATTGCAGCTTTCAAGCTTGGATTCATACTAGGATCGCCACTTCCTCCCTCCCTTGCTGAAATCTCGATTAGTTTTGCATGGCGTGTGAAAATCTTGCCCCTCTTTGCATCAGCAGCTCCTTTTTTGTGCTTAATGCTGGCCCATTTAGAGTGTCCGGACATGGGAGTGAGTGGTTAGTAAATTGGCTATTTTCTATATGCTAACATCCCCATAAACCTCGCTCTCTGTATCGCCGTTCGGAGCATCTTTTGGTGTTTCAGACAGATGCCGGTGTAATAGCGCTGTCGGATGTTTCCAAAGTAATCAGTAAAGGGCTTAAGGGTGGGATAGTCTTTGTAATCAATGTACCTGGTGCCCTTGTCACAAAATGGACATTTTTTTTGTCTGGGATCGCCGCGCCTGGATTGGGATGGTTGAAACATTATATTATGGTTATCGCCCTTCGACAGGGCTCAGGGTGACTAAATGTCAAGTTCATCGTCGGAAATAAGCTTCTCCAGTTCTTCTGAAAGTTTATCCTTTTCGATTACAGACTTCTCGGGAACAGTTGGTGGTCTTGCCTTCTTCTCTTCCTCAACTTTCTTGACTTGTCTCTTGGCTTTTTCTGCAACTTTGCGCTTTATCTCTGCCTCCTTCTCTTCCTCCTTTTGTTCGGAAACAGTTTTGCGTTCCTTGAGCCAGGTCTCGTACTCCTCGGAATATTTAGTAATCTGATATCCCTTTGGAGGTTTAATAAGCATATGCCTAAGGATGGTTGTTGAAATGTTTAATTGCTCATCTATTTCCTTGAGCCTCGAAGGATCCATCTCGTAGTGATAAACCACAAAAGTTCCTTCTTCACTACCTCCTATTGGGTATGCAAGACCTCTGCGTCCCCACGAATCTTTTGCCATCTGCCTGCCTCCGGCTTCTTCAAAATAGCCCTCAACCTCCTTCATAGCATCCTGTTCTTCCTTTTGGGAGAGTGGAAACGGCAAAAGCACGCAACACTCGTATACGCGATCGTCAGTCTCGTCGGCCGTAGCCTTGGCGGAGGCTGATACTATGGTGTCGTCAGAAGAAGTCATACGATTCGCGGGTAAAACCTGATTTAAGATTAAAATCAGGAAATCGTCGGGGAGAAGCCTATATGTTTGTAGATCGAAACGTCAAGGAGTTGTGAGATATTTTGTATTGCACCTTAAGAATTCGAGGTGTACGCTCGCCCTCCCATGGCTCGTGACGACGACAATCTAAATGGCTCATTCGATAACTTGACGAGCAAGGAAATGCTTAAATTGATAATGCAAAAAATTGTTGATGTCAGGAAAGAGTTAAAGGTGGATATTGCCTGTTTAGATAAAAAACTAAGTAAAAAAATGGATGAAGGTTTTAGGGGTGTTAACAAAAGAATTGATAATCTAAATTCTCAAGCCGATCAAAATTCTCTATGTTTTATGACCAATCTTGATTCAATTGATAAGCGAGTTACGAAACTTGAGGCAGTTTGCTGAAACCAATATCAAAAGCGCAGTCGGAAGAAGAAGTTGCCGGTCAAACGACTGGCCGTTTAGCAGATACTCGGCATTGGGGGTTAGGGTGTAGATTGCGAGGATTAGGATCAGTGATGCTAGTGGAAAAATGAGGGATCTTTTATTAGGAGACAAAAGAGTAAAAAGAGATAAAAGAATTACTGTTGGGAGGATTGGGCCGATGGAGCCGGATATGAAGATTACTTTTAGAGCTTCGGTTATTGCTCCTTCTTGAAGTCCAATACTTAAGTCAGAAGCACCGTGAGGGGAGAGGGGTATTCCTTTAAAGATTGCGAAGATGGGCCAGAGAGTAGAGAGAATAATCGCAATCAGGACGGCTTTCTTGCGTCCAACCATTATGATCCATGGAATCAAACATAGCAGTAGTCCTTCACTCTTTGTCCAAACGCATGCACTTATGAATATTGCAGAAAATATCATCCACATCTTTTCATCAGATTTTTTGAATTCCAGATACGAAGCAAATGAGAGAAGCGCGAACAGCGTTAGTGTAACATCCGCGTAACCGCCGCCAAGGTGCATTGCAAAAAGCGGAGTGGTAACTATCAGAACAATCACAAGAAGAGACTTTGTCATCAGAAGCAGAGCAATTAAAGCGCTTATGTTAAACAGGAAGTGAATAGTATTTGCGAATCGGTCATTCCACTCAGGTTGGAACTGATGAGTTGTGATCTGAAGAGAGTGATAAAGAAACGGGTAATGCGGTTTTTTAATTAATTCTTCTTGCGTATCAAAAACGATTTGTTTTTCGTAAAAAGATATTTGCGATCGCTGGTTCCAGTTGGTTGCGGAGTCGTAGTGGAAAGTGGGGAGTACGATTGAGTGAGCGAAGGCGTATATCAGAACTGGGATTATAACTAAGAGTAACATTGGATGTTTCGGTTTTCGGGTTCGGGTTCGGTTTTCGGTTTTCGGGTTCGGTATGAGAATTGATGTGATGATAATTAGCAGGTGAAGTGAGATGATGCTGATTGGGTTGAGCGATATTTTGAAAATAGTCAGAATGAAAATAATCAGAGTGCTTAGGAATGATGCAATTGGGAGCGCGAGTGCGAATCTCAACCATCCTTTATTAAGTCCGATTAGCCCTAGTACAAGCCAGCCCTCCGCGATTAGGAGGAGTGATATTCCTGTGAATGTCAGGATATTAATCATAGAGCTTAGAGCTTAGGGTTAAGTTGAAAGAGCTCTGAACTGTCAGAGAATTCTTTTAGCTTGATTGCTGGCTGGTTTATTTGACCGCAATTCAAGTTCCCATTCTCAAATGACCACTTGAATGCGTTGTGGACGAGAACAGAGTCAACTTCATTATTAATGCTGAGCGGATAGCTTGCGTACTTAAGGATTGTTGAGAAGTAAGTGTTTCCGTCTGAACAAAGTTGAATATCTTTGATTCCATTCGATTTGAAGTAATCAGCAATTTGGTAAACGGAACCTGCTGTTGAATATGTGTTGGAACTTAAGTTGTTTTTTGTGTATCTGAGCAAGTCTAGTGAAAAGCGGATGTTGAAAATTAGAATTAGAATAATTATAAGAGTTGTTACGCGATTTTTTCTTCTGAAGATTAGGGTTAGGGCTCCCACCTTCGCCAAGGCTACGGTGGGCAAGAGGGTTAGGGTTAGGAGGAGTGTGAACGAGATTCCGAAAAATCTGTATCCGCTTAGTCGGTGATAAGAAGATGGTGTGAATGGTTCCAATGCAAAAAACTGTTTGAGTCCATCCGTTAGGGACGGGCTTCCTTCCAATTTTAATTTGCTGATCGAAGGTTCGATGTGTTTCTCGGTGATAATATGTAGTTTGTATTTTCTTGTCTCCCAAGACCAACCTCGCATTTGCGAAATAGGAATTATAGATTCAACTTCTCCTTTAGGGAGTTGGACAGAAACTATGTCACGCGGGTTTACAGATCCATCCTCATTTAAAAACAGAATGTAAACAGACAGGGGAGTGGGTGAAGAGTAGTTGATGAGTAGATCTGCTCCTTTGCCAGTTAAATCGATTGATGCGTGGGAAACCTCCTCAGCCAGTTTTTGATTTAGCTGATTTAAGTCAGCGGGAACAGGATTTGCGGTTATCGTGGCCGCGAGGCACGTTTGGGCAAATAAAGCCAAAGCAATGATTGAGCGAAGCACGACAGTATTGTAGCATTCTCGAGTCAGCTAGCCGCCCTAGCTCCCACCTTCGCGCTTCGCGGCTTCGGTGGGCAGGCAGTGCAAGTCATCGCTTGGGATGGCGTGATAAAGAATTTACTCGGTTGAGAATCTGTTCACTTCATTATAGCTTGTTAACTACGCCGCCCTAGCTCCCACCTTCGCGCTTCGCGGCTTCGGTGGGCAGGCAGTGCAAGCCATCGCTTGGGATGGCGTGATAAAGAATTTACTCGGTTGAGAATCTGTTCACTTCATTATAGCTTGTTAACTACGCCGCCCTAGCTCAGTGGTAGAGCACCTCCATGGTAAGGAGGGGGTCACGAGTTCAAATCTCGTGGGCGGCTCCATTTTATGCCCACTGCTTACATAATCGTTCCTGCATTTAATGAAGAAGGGAACATCGGCAGATTGCTAACGGATCTTGTTGCGCTTGAAGTCCCAGCCAGCAAGAAAATTATTTTGGTTGATGAAGGAAGTCGGGATAAAACTTTAGAAATAGCCAAGCAATATCAGGGCAAAATCGATATGGAGATCATAATCCATGAAGTTAATGCGGGGATTCCAAAGACTTTTTACGATGGTCTTAAGAAAGCAAGCGAACTTGCGTCAGAAGAAGATGTAATTGTGATTATAGAAGGAGATTGCACATCTGACTTAAAGCTAATGCCGCAAATGATAGAGATGATCAGCAATGGTTCAGATATTGTAGTGGCTTCAAGGTACATAGAAGGTGGAAAGTACAAGAACTTCCCATTTATAAGGACTCTGGGCTCCGGAGTTGTGAACACAATTCTCAAAGTATTCTTCCGCACAAAAGGAATTACAGATTATACGATTTTTTACCGCGGTTACTCAGCGAAGATAGTAAGGAAAGCTTTCGAAAAGTATCAGGAAGGGTTTATAACGCAGAAATCTTTTGCTGCCAACTTAGAAGTCCTTCTAAAGGTCAGAGAGTTTTCGAATAATAACAGCGAAGTACCTCTTGTTTACGATTACGGATTAAAAAAAGGTAAATCAAAAATGAAATTATTCAAAACCTTAGGTGAATATAGAAGTTTGATATTAAAGAGAATCTTCAAAAGATCTCTTTGGTAGCTTGTTGCTAAATACGATATGGTGCAACCACATGTAATTCAATAATCCGCCGAGCATAATCGCAACAAGGCGAGAAAATAAATACCAAAGGTTCATTGTTTCGGTTAGATATACAGTTAAGCCAACTCCTATAAAGAAGCTTACTGAATACAGGGCAATGAAATACGAATACTGTCTGAAAACCTTCTTTTCACCATTTTTAAAACTCCAATACTTGTTCATAAAGAAGGCCACGGTGAACCCAACAAGTGCTCCCAATGCTACGGATGGCCTGAGCGAAATTTTTGCAACCTCCATAAACAGTGTCAGACACCCAAGATCTATTATTGTCGTAACAGTGCCTGTGATGGTGAATTTGGAAAATTGCTTGGCGTGCAAGTGGACTGCAGACATTGGATGGCATTGTACATCGGTTAGTAACGAATCCAGTAATAAGTTCTCTTTTTTAATACCACCCCCTCACCCTACCCTCACCCTACCCTCTCCCCCCTTGAGGGGGGGGGAGACAAGGTAGATTTTTTATATAACCTTTTCTATCATCAGTTTATGAAGAAAAAATTGATCTGGCTTGCGATAGCAATTTTGGCTTTAGCTTCGATAAAAACCCTATGGATTTTGGCTTCGGTGCTCATTCTGGAAGGCCAGACGAGGCTCATGGGCGATGATGGGACATTCTTTACAGTCGCAAAGGGACTTATAAATGGCAAAGATCTGTACAGCGAATTCTTTGAAATGAAGCCTCCGGGGCTTTTGTTCCTCAATGCTATATCTCTTCTAATAGCCAATAACGAGATACCTCTGAATATATTTAAAATAGTCTGCTTTGCCCTGATTCCGATTTCATTTGTATGGTTTGCGATCAGAAATCTGAAGGAATCGTCAGTCTTTCTTAGGACAATCGGAGTTTGCACATCTCTAATATTCGGCGGAGCCATCTCCATTTACTCAATCGAAAGAATAGTAGGTTTGCAGGCTGAGTCATTTGGAGCGCCTTTTGCAATCATGTACGTTTTGGTCGTTGCGTGGGATACGAAGAAGATGACTCCACTTAGAATAATCCTCGCTTCCATATTCATCGCGGCTTCCATGGGAATGCGCGAACAGTTTTTGTTTCCACTCGTTGCAGTCAGCATGATTCTTTCGAAGGATATTAAGTTCTTCGTTAAATCATTCGTAATTCCATGTGCCATTGCATTCGCACTCGGTACTTTGATAATGCTTTTACTCGGTTTCCTCGGGTCGTACTTGAGTATTTACTTGCCTGATGCATTCTCTGTAAGAATTCAAACTAATCAACTTGGTTCTCTTTGGATGCGCGGACTTCATGGATGGATTTTGATGCTAGATTTAAGTTTATTGTTTCTTCTTCCCGTATTTGGAATTGCATTTGGAGCTTTGCTTGCATCAGTTCCTTTGCTGAAGTCAGAAATCTCTAAGTGGAAGGAATTTGCATCGGTGCTTGTATGCTCAGCAAGTGGAATGATTGTGTTTAATCTCACTTTCATTGCGTACATACTCAGTAAAACTGAACTTGAACATACGATCGCTCAATATTCAGATTACGTTTACGCGATATGTGCGGTTTCGTTGGTAGCTTTTGCTGCGAGCTTGTTGGAATTAGTTAGAATTAATAGAAAAGTCATAGCTCACATCTTCGTCGCCATACTTGCATTCTATCCCGTATCGCTTGCGGCAGGCGCTTCACACTTCAACATTTATCAACGCACTAATATCGCCCCTCTTTGTGCGGCTGTTTTCCTATTGTTCCTGATCGCACTTCCGAAAATAAAAAATTCTAAGATGCGGATTATCGCAGGAGTGTTAGTTGGACTCATTGCGCTTATTCCATTCATTATGCCGCCAATTAATTGGGAGGAGAGGAGTGCAAAGGTCACCAAAGAAAATGAAAACTACATTGCAAGCATGCAGAAAACTTCGGAATTAGATGCGATGATGGATAAGTGCGGATTTAATAATTATATTGGGATCGGTGCAGGCTTCTTGTTACCTGATCATCTACCACTCCAAATGGGCTGGTCCGCCTTCCGCTCATTTGGATCTAATCAGTCACAGCACTTCCGCGCGCAGACGTTTGGGAATATTAAAAAGTCAGAATTCCTCTTCATAGATCCAACTTGGGAGGATTTCACGTCAGATCAGAAGCTTACGAGTGTGCTTAATTCAGAGTTCACAACTAAGTTGCCCACATGTGCTTCCGATTATCAGGTTCCGGAGGGGTATGGGGGGTATTGGCGTAACTGACCTCACCCCCGGCCACTCTCAACTGACCTCACCCCTGGCTCCTCTCCGACCTCACCCCCGGCCCCTCTCCGACCTCACCCCAACCCCTCTCCTTTGTGAAGGAGAGGGGCTTTTTAAAAGGGAGAGGGGAGCTAATTAGTTGTTGTATATGAGTGAATGCTCTCAAGTGTAGTAGTGATAGATTTATTTAATTCTTCATTTGTTATTCTTAATATTTTATATCCAAGCTCTTCCAAATATTCATCACGGTTAATATCTCGCTCTCTTTGTTCAATCTTTTCGTGTATTTTTCCATCTAATTCGATAATAACGTGATGTTCTTTACAAAGAAAATCAGCAATGTAAGGTCCAATGTTTACCTGTCTTCTAAATTTAAGACCACCACATTTTCTATTTCTGAGCGCGTGCCACAATTTTTTTCTTCTGCTGTCATTGTTCTTCTTAGTTTCTTAGTAAAACGGCATTTTCGTTTTCTGCGCAATTTATCTTTAATTTCTTCGTTCATAGGACATCAGATCCTACACCAATAATAACAAATAACAAATTCCCCTTCTCCTCCGCAGAGGAGAGGGGGTTAGGGGGTGAGGTCAAACAGCGCATTCTTAAACCCCTCCAAACACAAAAAAGCACACTTAGACCTCCTCTTACTAATCGGAACCCCGAGCATTTCTCTAATATCATCCTCAGACATTTCAGTTGCATTCTTAACCTTCATCCCCTCCAGTTTTTCCCACAAGATCGACATTGCCCCCAGGCTAATTGCGCAACCCGAGCCTTCCCATGCAGCTTCCTTGATAGCTCCATCTTCAATTTTCAGATGAATCGTCAGTTTATCTCCGCATGCAAGGTTTACTTCCTCGTGCGAAACAGTTGGGTCCGCAAGCTCTCGCTTTCCGCGGGGGTTCTTGAAGTGATCCAGTATGTTCTCCGCATAAATGTTCATGTGTTGATTATACTTGCTACATTAAAGAGAAAAAGGAGATAAAGGAGATAAAAGAAATTCTTTTGACTCTTTTTACTCCTTTAACTCTTTTGTCTCTTTATTCGAAAACACGAATTGCTTCCTCAATTGCCGGTTTAACTTTGAGGATCTCCTCCTCAGTATTATAAATGCCGATGCTGAGTCTGGTTGATGCTTCGACATTAAATCTTTCATGCAGAGGCTGTGCGCAATGGTGACCTGCGCGCAGGCAAATTCCTTTTTCTCCAAGAATGTCGGTTAGATCATGTGGATGAACTCCATCGATGGTGAAACCAATGGAACTGGATCGGTTTTCGGTTTTCGGTTTTCGGTTTTCGGTTTTCGAGCAGAGGATCGTCAGGCTATTTATACTAGTTAGTTCTTTTATTGCTAGTTCAATTAGTTTTCCTTCATGTTCCTCGATATCTTTCCAATCAAATTGGCTAAGCCAATCAATCGCAGTTTTTAATCCAACGGCTTCGGCTACTGGGGGAGTGCCTGCTTCAAATTTTTCCGGAAGATCCGCGCATGTAAAACTCTCAGCCGATACAGATCGTATCATTCCTCCTCCGGTTTGGAATGGCGGCATGGATTCAAGAAGATCTTTCTTTCCATACAGAACTCCAATGCCCATTGGTCCGTAAACTTTGTGTCCGGAGAATGCGAGGAAGTCACAATCCAGTTTCTGTACGTCGATCTTGTGATGTGCGGCGAGTTGCGCGGCGTCGATAAGAACTTTAGCTCCCTTTGCATGTGCTTTCTTGATAATTTCTTCGATCGGCGGACGCACTCCGATCACATTACTCAGTCCCGTAACAGAAACTAAGCTAACATTCCCTTCATCAAGGATTGAATCCAGTTCATCCATTTTCAAATTCCCTTCATCATCAATATCAATCCAACTGACCTCAGCTCCAGTTCTGTTCTTAAGTTGCAACCATGGAGTGATGTTGCTGTGGTGTTCCAGCACTGTAAGAACAATCTTGTCTCCTTCTTTGAGTTCAGATTCCCCTAAACTTCTTGCTACAAGATTGATGCTCTCTGTCGTTCCGCTTGTGAAAATAATCTCCTCGGAATATTTAGAATTTATAAACTTACTGATTGCTTGCCTAGCATCCTCATAAGCCTCCGTAGCTTTCTCGGCCAGGGGATGAAGCCCGCGATGAACGTTTGCATTGCTGTCCTCATAAAAATCAGATACAGCATCTATGGCAATCTGGGGAGTTTGAGCTGTTGCAGCGTTGTCTAAATAGGCAAACTCAGAGAGGATGGGGAACTGAAGGCGAATTTTGGCTAAATCAAGTGACATAACGAAGGAAACAGAGGAGCCAGAAGAAACAGATGAAACATAGGACTTTATCAAAACAGAATATACAGCATTTCTCTTCTGCTTCCTCTGTTTCTTCTGTTTCTTCTGCTTCCATATTAATATTTTGTGTTAATCTAACCTCATGAATCGAAAAACTATTCAGATTTTATCCATAGCCTTTTTGGCAGCGTTAATAATTTGGGGTCTATACACGCTCTTCTATTATATGGGAGTGCCGTATCACGGGATTGTTCTGATGGAACGTCCCGTATTTGATGAACTTCTTAAGATCTGCAATGGTAATGCTCCCATTTGTAGGGGATTTCATAGTTTTTGGCCCATTCTTGAACGAACTTTTTCCAGGATGGCTCCAATAAAGTGGTATGCGGTAGTTTGTGTAGGTATATATGCTTTATGGCTTGGGTGGATTGCATTTACTACCGGAAAAATGAGATTTCGCTTCAAGATGAGGCCTTGGTATTTTGTTTTAGCATTTGTTGCATCACTTTGGTTAATCTTTGCAGTAGTAGTCAATTATCAACATGGAGATACGCCGCCCAGGAGAATGGTTGAACCTCTTCCTCAGGTTTATAAAAATACCGGAGAAGAAGGACTCGCTGTGCTTAAGGCAAACTTCGATAAATTAAACGAGAAAGGATGTCTGGATCTAGAAGGGCAGTACGATAATGGGGCCAGGTCGTACAAGCTCAAGCACAGATGCATACATATGTCCTTCTTTACAAAAGCTATGCCTCTTGTGGGTTTTATCTTGCTTCTATTGTTCGAGATGATGGTGCTTGGAAAGATGGCGATGGGTTGGATGAGGCTTAAACCCAAAAAGCTATACCTGGAATCCATGTTAAGCGTCAGCTTGGGAGCATGTTTTCTAATCGCGATTCTGTGGTTTATGGCAGTTATTAGTTTGCATACAAAGCTACCGCTTTATACGGCCCCTGCAGGATGGGGTTTACTTGTTGCCATTCCTTTGATCGGATTCAAGCATGCGCGATATTGGATAAAGAAATTCCTGTTTACCTCATGGCAGTTTGATAGGTCATGGAAAGATCCGGTTATTTTACTTTCATGGCTTTTGCTCACATACGTTGCCTTCAATTTCCTTTCGGTAATAAGACCGTTCCCGATTGGGTGGGATGATTTGGGAAGCTACTTAAATAGGCCGAGGCTTATGGTGAGTTACGGGCACTTCATATTCTCTATGGCTCCATTCTTTTGGGAGTATGTAACATCTCTTGGTTATCTACTATTCGGTTACAGTACAGCTTTGGGCGCATCGGTTTCTATGATGATCAACTGGAGTGCCGGACTTTTGGCAGTCTTTGCAATCTATACTTTTGCCCGTACCTATTTGGGCGAGGGCAAAGGGATACTTTCTGCATTAATGTATTACACATTGCCAATGGTGGGGCACTTCTCGTTTGCAGATATGAAGATTGATAACGCGGTCTTCTTTATGGGTACGCTTAGCGTACTTTGTGTATTTATTTATCTTTTCCCGCCGGAAGATGAGAATTCGGAAAGATCAAATTCGCTTTCCTGGCTTATTGCCGCCGGAATATTTTCCGGATTCGCATTCGCAATCAAATTTACTGCAGTCATGGTTTTTGTAGCCCTTGGCGCAGTGATGCTTGGAGTAATGCTTCACTGGTCTTCATTAATTGGAGTTGCATTCGTGTCAGTCGCCTTGCTTTTGAATATTGGAAGGACTTCAGAAAGAATATTCGGGGAAGGATTTCCTGTTTCCCAGGACGTTGTAAAAAACGTGAGTATCGTCATCGCCTTGATAATATTTGCTATACCATCATGGAAGTACAGGAAGCGATTCAAAAATGCATTTCTAGCTTCATTCGTATTCGGTGCGGCAATTATCCTTTCGGTGGCGCCTTGGATTCTGCATAACAATATTCTGCAGGGGAACATTATTCCGAGCTTTGAAATAAAAGCTCCCAACTACATTTCCCCGTATCTGGATCCTTACGGTACAAGTGACTTGAAAGAGCCGTATATAGTCAGAAAACTTTCACCGGAATTGGCTGTAGACATATCGCATCCTCTATGTAAACCAACCGGAGGAGTAGAAGAGTTGGATAGATATTGGGGATTCGAGAACGGATTGGGACATTACCTCACGCTTCCATGGAGGACTGTGATGAATTTGGATAGCACAGGTTATTACGTTACAACCACGTTTGTTCTGCTTCTTCTTCCATTGCTTCTTTTGCTCCCTTACTTTTGGATGAATAAAGGAAAATGGTTGCGATGGTTTACATTTGGCACGGCATTTATGCTTGTTGAGTGGATGTTTCTGGCAAACGGAATTCCGTGGTATGGGCTGGGAACTTTCTTGGGACTCATTGTTTTGGTCGAAGTTATGGTTGTTAAAGCGCCTGATAAAATCAGTAGATCAATACTTGGAGTATTTATTGGTATAGCACTGTTGATGATGTTCGGGTTTAGAACCTGGCAATACGAGACTCAGAAAAATCTTCTCGAATACCCTATGGGCAAAGCGTCCGCGGATGTTCTTACTGAGCGAACAGTCCCGCATTACAACGACGTTGCAAATGTTGTTTTGGAACGGGCAAAAGTTTTCCCGGACAGGCCGTACTTATACAGAATGGGAACGTTTATTCCGTACTTTATACCGCGCAATCTAGAGATCATCGGAATCCAGGATCATCAGCTTGATCTGTTCAATTGCATGTATCAGGAACGCGATGGCAAACTTCTTCTTGAACGCCTAAAGGCGCTCGGGTTCAACAGTATCGTGTTTGATACGAATACTGCAACCATCGAGAAAGATCCAAATGGAACACTTCATCAGAAAGTAGATACTTTCCTTAAGTGGGTGAATGATCCTGCTAATGGTTTGCAGGTTGTGCTTAGTGATTCCGGAGGAGGGATTGCGTTTATTCTGATACCTTAATAAGAAGCAGTTTATTGTTTTCAGGAGGGCAAATCTGCGATAACCTTGCTCTGATGAAAACAATTGCAGTCATTCCGGCTTACAATGAAGAGTCCCGCGTTGAGGTGGTTATCAATGACGTCAGCCAGTATGTGTCTGAGGTGATAGTGGTTGATGATGGTTCTTCTGATGCTACGGCTTTAAATGCGGAGAAGGCTGGGGCTAAACTCGTTCAACATGTAGAGAATTGCGGAGCAGGAGCTGCAACAATGACTGGCATTGACGCGGCGCGAGCAATGGGTGCGGAAATCATTGTTACTATTGATGCAGATGAACAGCATAATCCTAAAGACATTCCGGCACTTATTACTCCTTTGAAAGAAGGAAGGGCAGATGTTGTCTTTGCAAACAGGTTCGGACAAAAAAACCGTATTCCTTTTGTAAGAAGATTTGCGAACGGATGCGGCAACATCCTCACCTTCTTTACCACAGGAAAGTGGGTATCTGATAGCCAGTGTGGATTTAAAGCGTTCGGCCCCAAAGCGATTGAAGAAATTGATTTAAAAATGAGCGGATTTGAATTTTGTTCAGAAATTGTCCGTGAAACGGTACAGCACAGATGGAGGATGCAACAAATTCCAACTAAGGTACTATATTCCGAGTACACGCTTGCAAAAGGGCAATCGTTTGCGAATGGGATCAAGACGGCTCTTAAGGTTTTACTTCGTTCTTTTCTTAGATGATTTATTAGCTCATAGCTAATAGCTTTTAGCTTCATTAACTTTTCATATTTCTAGTTTAATAGTGGCACAAACAGAAGCTAACGAAGCTATAAGCTAAAAGCTAAAATACTAATTATTCTAATGTAACTGAAGAAATTTGACGGTATACTCTAGTAACCATGGACCTTACTTTCTACCAAATCATTGCTCCGGTTATTGCAGTCGTTGCAATTGTTTATGCATGGAGTTTGGTAGGTAGAAAAAAGAAAACTATGTGGGAGGGAATTTTGTGGACTTTATTCTGGGGGCTTGTGGCTTCGCTTGCCATGTTTCCGAACTTGATGAACTGGGTGTCCGCGGTTACCGGCATCAAAGATAGGGAAAACGCTGTCTTCATTACATTCTTTGGGGTTCTATTTTTCATTGTGTTCTATCTGGTTATGCGGCTTGAAGAGATGGAGCAGAGACAAACGAGAATCGTCAGGAAAATTGCTCTTAGGGATTCGGGATTGGATGAGGATGAAAAGGAGTAAAAGGGTTCAAAGGAGACAAAAGAGATAAAGGAGTTATTTTGTTTTATTTTACCTCTTTTACTTTAAGATATTGCAGATGAAGACGATTCTATTAATTAGTCCTTACTGGAAAGAGGAGCATCGATGGATGGTTAGCACGGTCAAACTTGCTGAGCTTTGGCAGAAGCTTGGATACAGGGTGATTGTCGCATGCATGGGAGGGAAAAGATCGAAAGAACGAAAGAACGAAAGCATGAAAGGTCAGAAAATCGAAGCTGAGGTTGTTTCTGATACTTTGAGTATTTACAGGAAGAAGGATTTGTTTATTCCTGACCCATGGAACTATGGAATTGCTTTTGGATTTACGGGATTCGTCAGACGTATTATCAAGAATGAAAGGCCGGATGTGATTGTTGTGAATAAGATTTTATTTTGGTCATCATTTTCTTTGATCTTACTCAGGCTAACCGGAAAGAAGGTCATTTTACTAACTGATGCACTGGTTGGAATTACATGGTGGCCTAGGAGTTTGATTCCAAAAGCGTGTGCAGCGATTTATGCATGGACTGCAGGGTGGTTGATACTTTTGTTTGCTTCGAAAGTTGTTACATTTCATCCTCAATCAGAAAAAATTCTGAAGATACTTAGAATTAATAAAAAAGTTGAAGTTATACCTACAGGTATTCAGTCAGAAAGTCGTAATGTCGTAAGGTCTGAAGGTCAGATGACAATTACTTATGTAGGAAGATTGGAATCCGTTAAAGGAGTTGATGATTTCTTGGCTTCATCAGTTGCAATCAAAAAAGAATATCCTGATATCAAGATTCAAGTTGTAGGTTGGTACAAAGAAGGGCATCCGCTAGTCAGAAAGTATCGTGATGAGGTTGTGTTTACAGGGCTTCGTGATGATGTATCAGAAATTCTTGGTAACTCAGAGATATTTGTCTTACCAAGTTATTCAGAAGGCTTAAGCAATGCGCTTATGGAAGCAATGTCAGCTGAGTGCGCATGTATTGCGACAGAAGTCGGTGGAAATCGTTATCTAATTCAGAACGGAGTTAGCGGATTGCTTTATCCTCCCGGAGACCGAGAAGTTCTTAAGTCCCATCTTAGGAAACTTATCGAAGATACTGCGAAGAGAAAGTCTTTGGGCGAGAACGCGCATAAAAGAATTGAGGAAACGTTTGATTGGAAGATCGTTGGCAAGCAATATCAGGAGCTATTTGAGTCATTTACCTCATGAAACCAAAAGTCGTCATCTACTCGGCATTCCTTACTCCCTTCCGAAGCGGGGCAGAGGCTTGCGCGGAGGAAGTGCCGCTCAGGCTCAAGCATGACTTTGATTTCACGATTATTACATCCAGACTAAGACGCAATCTTCCAAAGAAAGACATGCTTCAGGGGCATATACCTGTCATCAGGGTAGGGTTTGGTTCCAAGTTCGATAAGTGGCTGTTTCCATTCTTGGCCCCCTTGGCTGCCAGAAAACTTAAACCTGATATTATTCACGCAATTCTGGAGACATTTGCTGGGCAAGCACTAATGCATAGTTCAGTAATAGTTTTTAAAGCCAAAAGAATTCTAACGTTACAAACAACGAACAGGAGTTTTAAGAAAAAAGAAATTACAAAATCACCGCACAAAGTAACTGCAATCAGTTCTGCACTTGTTAATTATGCAAAATCAGTTGGAAGGAATGATGCTGTTCTTATTCCAAATGGGGTAAATTCAGAAGAAATAGAAAGTGCACTTGGATGGTATGAAAAGATTAAGGGAAGAATTCTATTTGTAGGAAGACTGGAACCTCAGAAGGGGGTTGATATTTTGTTGCAAGCGCTCGCTAAGTTTAAACAAGAAAATTGGGATTTGAATATTGTTGGTGATGGATCACAAAAAGAGATTCTTACAAAACTAAGTCAAGATCTTGGAATTACGGAGCGAGTTCACTTCAAGGGTTATGTTGCCCCGCCTGATGTCTATAAGGAGTACGCGCAGGCGGAAATTTTCTGCGGTCTTTCCAGATCAGAAGCTTTGGGAAATGTGTTCTTGGAAGCACAAGCTGCAGGATGTGCAGTCATAGGAACAAAAACCGGAGGAATTCCAGACATAGTCCAAAATGGAACAAATGGAATCTTAATTAAGCCCGATAATATTGATATGGCTGTTGAAGCTATTGGAAGACTCCTAAAAGATCCGTCACAACGATCTAAACTATCCTCAGCTGGCAAAAAGAATGCTCAAAAGTATGACTGGGGGAGGATTGCTAAAGAATATGCACAGGTATATATGGAAGCAATCAAAGATTGAATTAACTATTAACAATCGACACGCGCCTACGGCGCTTTCGACAATCAACAATCAACAATAAGTTGACTGTTGACAGTCTCGCTTTAACGAGACGTGTTGACTGTCGATTGTTTCAAGGCCTCATCTTTAGCTCCATCAACAATTAGTCTTTCTTTATTTCTAACCAAGGCCGAGGCCTTGAACAAACTTTCGAAAGTTCCTGCATCGACCCACTCATCGTTCAGGACCGTGTAACCAAGTTCGTTCTGATCTAAGTACCATCTCGTCACATCAGTAATCTCAAGTTCTCCACGAGGTGAAGGCTTCAAGTTTTTGATAACATCGAAGCATCTGTTGTCATAAAGATAACATCCCGTTTGTGCCAAATTGCTCTTTGGCTGCAGTGGCTTTTCCTCAACAGACTTAACTAAAGTTCCATCAACTTCAACAACGCCGAATCTTTCCGGATCAGGTACTTCTTTTAGGAACACATGTCCTCCGTTTTGGAAAGATTTGATAGAGGGGGATAGATCGTCGAAGAACACGTTATCGCCAAGAATGGCACAAACACTATCTCCAGCTGCGAATTCCTCTGCCATTCCAAGAGCTTGAGCAATACCCTTTGGATCCTCCTGAACCCTATATGTGCATCGGCATCCGTATCTGGATCCTGAGCCAAGGAATCGGGTGATTTGGTCGATATGCTCGGTTCCTGTAATCACGATAACCTGCTCTATTCCCGCTTTTTGCATGATTTCAAGCGGATATAAGATCAAAGGCCTGTGATACACCGGAAGCAGGCTTTTATTGAAGACGTTCGTCAGGGGACGAAGACGCGATCCTGTACCGCCGCAAATAAGAACTCCTTTCATTGGGCAGAGATTATTGGCTAATTTGTCGATTGGCAACTAAAATTAAGGAATAATAGAACCATGAATCTACTAATAACAGGAGCGGCAGGATTCATTGGTTCTCACTTCGCACTTAGACATGCGGAGCTGAAGCCTGAGGATAAGCTGGTGATTTTGGATAAGCTTACATATGCGGGGGACAGAAGTTACTTAGACTCAATCGCAGATAAGATCGAATTTGTTCACGGAGACATCGCAGATCAGCGTCTAGTAAATCAGCTTGTCGAAAATCATCAGATAGAAGTGATTGTAAACTTTGCGGCGGAGACCCATGTAGATAATTCAATCAAAGAAGCTTCGCCTTTCTTGCACACAAATGTAATTGGAACTCAAAGTCTAATCGAAGTTGTTAAGGCATATCCGGAAGTTCTGCTTCTGCACATTTCAACTGATGAAGTTTATGGAGGACTTGCAGACGGCCAGCCTCCTTGCACAACCGAAACTGCACTTAACCCATGCAATCCATATTCAGCATCCAAAGCTGCGGGAGATTATCTGGTACTTGCTGCTGTTCATACGTACGGAATACGCGCGCGCATCACGCGTTGCACAAATAACTACGGTCCGCATCAGGCAAGTGAAAAGTTTTTACCAGTTGTAATCGGGAGTGCATTAAAAGACCAGCCAATTCCTGTTTATGGAGAAGGGAAGCAGAAGCGCGATTGGCTTTATGTTACGGACCACACGGATGCAGTGGAGTTAGTCTTGGGCAATGGTCAGGATGGAAATATATATCTAATTAGCGCTGATTCAGAAAGAGAAAACATAGAAACTGCAAAGAAAGTTCTGGATGAACTTGGAAAACCTCATGATCTTATTGAATTTGTAACTGACCGTCCGGGACACGACTTCCGATATGCACTTGATTCAAGCTCAATAAAAGCACTCGGGTGGAGTCCTAAAGTAAATTTCGAGGAAGGACTGAAAAAAACAATCGAGTGGTACTCAAATCGTGTATCCTAATAAATATGAAAATCGTCTTAGCAACGGGAATATATCCTCCGGATATCGGAGGGCCGGCAACATACGTTAAACAATTGGCTGAGGAGTTACGTCAGGGTGGGAATGAGGTGGTGGTGGTTACATATGATAAAAAGAACGAAAGATCGGAAGATCGAAAGATCGAAAGAGTATCGATTGGGTTACCAGTTCTGCGGTGGTTTAAGTATGCGAAGGCATTGAAGAAAGTTGGATCTGATGCCGATATTGTTTATGCATTTTCATCAATCAGTTGTGGCATTCCTGTTAAGATCGCGAGACTCAAAAAGCCAAGAAAGATTCTAAGGTTAGGCGGTGATTTCTTTTGGGAACGGTATACAGCTTTAGGGGGAGGGTTAGGGTTAGGGGGATGGTATGGGAAACGATCTAAGGTTTTCGGTTGTCGGTTGTCGGTTGTCGGATGGATTCTTAAGAATTTTGATCATGTTGTTTTTTCAACCGAGTTTCAACAGAAATTATATCAAGAGAATTTCAAGAAGCTTCCTTCTCACTCAGTAATAGAAAATGCGGTGCCCGAAGGACATACTGAAATACATGTAAAGCGCGAACCCTTCAGCTTATTGTTCATGGGACGGTTAGTAGGATTTAAAAACTTAAAGTCTCTAGTTGAAGCGGTTAAACAAATGGCGAACGTAAGGCTTACATTGGTTGGAGATGGTCCAAAGAAAAAAGAACTAATGAAACTCGCCGGTTCCGCCGGAACCAGAATTATGTTTGTGTCTCCTGTGCACGGCGAAGAAAAGATAAAGGTATTTGCAGGGCATGATTTGATGGTTATTCCTTCAATAACAGAAATCAGCCCGAATGTTGCACTTGAGGCGCGAGCAAACGGACTTCCTGTTCTACTTACGGAAGAAACAGGACTTAGTCCTGCTCTAAGTGAAGCAATGGTACTCAGAAATCTTTCAACTCCCGAAGATATCATCAATGCAATCAAAGAAATGCAGGAGAATTATTCCGATATTGCGGATGTGACAGGCAACCTGACCCTCAAAAGAGGGTGGAAAGAGGTTGCAGAAGAACACATGAATCTTTTTAATGAGTCTTGAAGATGAAATTACTAATGATCTCAGGCGACCGATCCATTCTACAGCGCAAGCAAGGAGCTTTTTGGTACACGCTTCAGGAACTTAGAAAGCATTTTGATCAGATTGATGTAATTACGCCTCAGATCATTATTCCGCGGCTAAAAGGGGAATCTAAGTCAAAAGCTGGAGAATCGGCGCTTATTGGTGGATCCGTGTTTTTCCATCCATGCCCGAATCGTTTACTTAGGCAGCCAAGATGGATAGTTAAAAAAGGCAAGGAGCTTATCAAAGCATTCGGGCACGATGTCATGACGGTTCACGAATATCCTCCCTTTTACAATGGAATCGGAGCCAAGAAGTTGGCAAAGAAAATGAATATTCCTTATGCACTTGAGGTTCACCATATTGTGGGATATCCAAAAGCTGTAACTACGTCCGAAAGAATCGGAAAGATGACTTCCAAGTCGTATTTTCCGCGTGCAGCCAAAAGTGCGACTGCAATTAGAGTTGTGAACAAGGAGGTCGGAGGAAAGCTTCTTACATGGGGAGTGCCAAAGAGCAAGATTAATTTAGTCCCATCTTTCTATTTGGACGGAGATATTCTTACAACAGATCATGCTCCTCCCGTAATTTATGATGTTGTATTCTGCGGCCGATTGGTTCCAAATAAAGGATTGGAAAATTTGATTCTCGCAGTCAGCAAGTTGAGTAATGTGCGCTTGGCAGTTATTGGAAGCGGACCGGAACTGCTTAATCATGAAAAACTAGTGAGCAAACTAGGTCTGGACAATCTGGTCACTTTTCTAGGTTGGCTTCCAACACAAGAGACTGTTGTGGGGGCTTTATTAAGCTCAAGAATTTTCGTAATGCCTTCGCAAAGTGAGGGGGGACCAAGAAGTTTATTGGAAGCAATGGCGGTTGAGATGCCAGTGATTACAACTCCTGTAGGTGTTGTTCCGGAGATTATCGAGGATGGAGTAAACGGTATTATTACAAACGGAGAACCTGATGATATGGCTGAAAAAATAGAATCTTTGTTAGCGGACGAAAAGCTTAGAAAAAAGATGGGGAAGGAAGCCGGGAAAATAATGGATATTTATGAGAGAAAAAATCTTGTTAAGGCGTATGCTGATTTTCTTAAATCATTATGCGATTGATGATAATCACACAAAAGGTCGATAGATCCGATCCCATACTCGGATTCTTTCATGGTTGGCTTCTGGAATTTGCTTTACATTGCGATCAGATACATGTGATAGGGCAAATGAAGGGAGATTACGACTTGCCTGATAACATCAAGATCCACTCAATGGGAAAAGAGTCAGGAGCTTCAAAATTAAGTCAGATTCTAAAATTCTGGAAACTACAATGGTTACTCAGGCATGATTATGATTGTGTTTTGGTGCACATGACTCCGGTCTGGGTAGTTCTTGGATTTTTCAATTGGTTCATACTCAGAAAGAAAGTTTACCTTTGGTACGAGGCGCGCGGAGGAGGATGGACTCTGCCGATTTCGCTTCGATTAGTTAAAAAAGTATTCTCAGCTACCGAGTACGGACTTCCGCGCTCCTCAAAAAAAAGAGTAATCACGGGTCATGGGATTGATACGGAGTTTTTCAAACCCTCAGGTGTGACCCAAAAAGGTTTAGTTTCTAGTGTTGGGAGAATTACAAAAAGAAAACACTTCGAAGTTATTCTTAAGGCTTTTTCGGAACTTCCATCTGATTACAGATTGGAAATTGCAGGAGTTACGATAAGAAAAGATGATGAAGTGGAGTTAGAAAGCTTGAAGAAGCTTATGAATGAACTAGGAATTGCTGATCGAGTTAAAATAAAACAAATGACTCATGAGGAGGTCAGGAATCTTCTGCAAAGATCTGAGTTGATGTTGCATGCGTGCAGAGGAGGACTCGACAAAATTGTACTTGAAGCGATGTCAGTTGGATGTTTGACGATATCTTCATCCAAAGCTGCTGGCCATGTTCTTCCCACGGAAGGCTTAAGTATAGATGAAGAGATGGGGGAGAGGGCGAATGAGGTTTTAGGATTATCGAATGATGAAAGAGCGAAGTTGTCAGAGCAACTACGTCAGCAAGTTATTGAAGGCCACAGCCTCGGGAAATTGGTGGGGAGGTTGGTGGAGGAGATGAAGTAAAACTTCAATTTGTATAGTAAGCTAATCAATTGATTAGTTGACTAGTAACAGTGTGTCACTAAAGGAACCATTCGCGCGAATGGTAGAATGTTGAAAGAAGGTATGTGCGCACATACCTACATAGTTGTTGACAGGATTAGATTGCTTCCCTCAGCCTCCTGCTTGTCTCCTCAACCTCCTCAATCGTCTGATCCTCGCGCATATGTGGCCTTTTTTCCTCATATAGCTTCATTAGTTCATCTCTACTTGGAAGAGCCCTGAGGGGATAAGGATTTCCTTTGATCTTTGTATAAAGCTCCTGAATAGTGCATATAGAAATCATTCCAGAAAGAACGCCAAAGAGCATATTACTGCTCCATTTTTCATTTGGAGGTTCGGTAAAGTACGAGAGGGTCTGCTCCGGTTTCTTAAAGTAATTCAGTAGCATCACGGGGCCACTGAGGCCGGAGAAGCCTGCCCAATATTTCTTCTGTTCCCCTTCCGGAACTATGTAGCATCGATAACCTTTTTTAAGAAGTTCTTCATTGGCCTTATCAAAAGTATCGTATCTGGTTGGATTCTTGGATATGCCTGAATGTGTGTTTCCATCACATGGACCTAAGTGTAAATTCTCTTTTTCGAAAACGAGTTCACGGTTGAAAGCAATGCAGTAACTTGAACTTGGTGGAATCCTTTTCCCATCAATATCAAATTCCCACCATTTGCGGTGGCGGAAGCTGACTGTTGCAGTACTGGGGTCAGCAAACTCCTTTTCAACAACATCAACTGCTTCACCACTGAGCAAAAACATATCATCATCGCAAATCCATCCTATCTTTCTATTTTTAGCAATGTGCCTGAGGAATTCTTCTGACTTGGTTGCGGCATAGAAATTCAAAAACTTATGCAATCGCGCTTTGGGGAATTCTTTTGGATTTAATTTGCCGGATGAATCAAAAATAGTTATATCAACTCGGTCACCCAGATACTTAGTTGCCAAGTGATACCACACTGTCATCATCGGTGGAAGAATGTTCATTGTGAAGAGTGCGGGCTTTCCCGACTCAGGCAAAGGCTTCCTCCTCATGTAATAAAAGGCGGTTGGTACACCGGTTCTAATAGCCTTAACGATACAAAAGCGCTTGAATGCACGGGGGAGTATGGTGACGTATCGGTAGGCCATGAGGAAATGATAGAGTGTGTAGTGAGTAGTTGGTAGTGAGTAGTTGATTTTTTTAATCCTACTCACTACACACTACACACTCGAAATATAGAACCCACTTTGTCCGTCAGTTTCAGTCCCATACTTCAATTTATCGATTGTGAATCCGTAACCTTTAAGTAACTTTTTGAAGAACTTCTTTTCATATCGCACACAATGCAGAGCTCCTTTCCAATCCTGTTTATAATTTGGAGGGTTTTCTTCCATCTCAGGCACGTTATCTTCGGTGAATGCAGTCAGGAATACTTTTCCTGTGGTTTTAAGAAGCCTTTTGAACTCGGTTAAATAAGCTTGAATATCAGGCGTCTTCATATGTGAAAATACCGAGTACAAGTAAATCACATCAAAACTTGCGTCAGGAAACGGAAGCCCGACCGAACTGGAACCAGATGGATTATATCTCTCGTTCTTAATATCCATATGAGTAAACTGAAAAGTTGGATGTTCCTTTTCTATGTACTTAGAGCACCACTCAATCGGAGTCTGGCTTACATCCACTCCACGGTACGCACGTATTTCTCCTATCTCGCTCAGGATACCAATTGGAAGACGGCCCGGCCCGCAACCAAGATCAAGCAAAGCCATATTTCTGCTCAGGCCGAATGAGCTTTGCAGACGCTGGGCTTCTTGCTCTCCGGAAGACAAAAATGCTTCATCATCGATAAAATTTGATCCTCCGAAGCGCAAATGCTTTGCGGGGATAGTCATTCCTCTGTGAGTAATAGCCTCTGATTTAACGAAACTTTTAAGTTTCTTAGCGGTTTTTTGGATGGCGGGCATTGGAGAGGCATTGTACCAGATAAAGAAGCAGAAGAAGCAGAAGAAGCAGAAGATTCAGAGGATTTTCTTTTGTTTCTTCTGAATCCTCTGATTCCTCTGATTCCTTAAATGATGTATATTCTTGGAGGATGCTCAAAGCTCATTGCGATCTTCTGCCCGGCCTTCCTCACATCCCTCTCCTGTATCCAAATCTAGGAAGACCAGAGAATGAGGGGCGAATGGGGTTTTTGAATGAGGCATTCGATGACCTGAAAGATCCTTTTGTAGAGATTGTGCAGGATCCGACTCAGGCGGATATAATTCTATGTCCTCACAATTTTCCTCAGATAAAAATGAAGGGGACATATTTGCAAAAGCTCTCTGACTTATCTCAGGATTTGAATAAGAAAGTCATAGTCTTTTGGCATGGGGATGATACAGATGAAGTGGATATACCAAATTCAATCATCTTTCGTACGTCGCAATACAGGCATCTTAAGTTAGACAACGAGATTATCATGCCGCCTTATACGCCTGATTTGATGAAAGGGCGGGAACTCGTAATCAGGCACAAGGCAAAAACTCCTGTCGTTGGTTTCTGCGGTTGGGCAAGATATAAGAATCACAAAAATAGGTTTGGAACTTTAGCTAAAAATTTATTGATCGACTTCAAGCGTCTTGCACTAATAAGATCTCATCTTGCAGTTCACAAAAAGGGACTCACTTTCAGGCAAAAGGCGTGCAGAGCTCTTAAAGATACTCCTCTTATTGAAGCAAACTTTATTTTGCGAAAAAGTTATTCCGGCAGTCCGCATACAATCAAGATTGCTCCAAAGGAGGGAAGGGAAGAGTACATACAAAATATAATCGATTCTGATTTCCCATTAGCTGTTAAGGGAGATGGTAACTATTCATACAGATTTTATGAGGCTCTTAGCTTGGGGCGTCCTCCGGTTTTCATAGATACTGATTGTGTTTTACCTCTTGAAGACAAAATCAATTATGATGAGTTCATAATCAGAGTCAGTTACAAAGATGCTTCCAAAATCGACAGCATTGTAAGTTCATTCTACGAAAAATTGGATGAGGAAACGTTCGTTAGTATGCAAAAGAAGGCACGGGAGGCATTCGAAAACTATTTGAGTGTTGGAAGTTTCCTTAGGACTGCAACTGAGCGGTTGATTTGATTTTCATCGCAAGATCTTCAGCATCCCCGGCATTACAAAGTATGACTCTTTCGTCATTTTCATATATTTCGAGTATTCCGGGGGTTCTGGCCGTCACCACCTTCTTCCCGCAAGCTAAATAGTCCAATACTTTGTGTGGAATAACCCGTTGAGTCTTTTCCGAAACTCCGAAAATACCCAAACAAAGGTCAGAATTATTAATAGACCTAGGAAGTTCTTTCATTGGCGCGAAAGGTTTGAATGTCACGTTCTTTAGGCTCAGTTCTCCCGCAAGTTTTTTCATTTCCGGTTCGGTTTGTCCTCCTCCAAGTATTGTGAAGCGGAGGTTAGGATCAGATTCCAGAATTTTAGCTGCTCTTAAAATTACATCGATTCCTTGTAGTGGGATAAAGGAGCCGTAGAAGAAGATTTCGAAGTGCGGGTGCGGGTTCGGGTTCGGGTTCGGGTTCGGTTTGAAAATATCAGTTATGGCTTCGAGGTAAACCACTCTCACTCGCTTTGGGTGGAGTTTGAATTTCTTTATGAAGTATTCGCGGTGAGTTTTTGTATCAATCAATACCTCGTCTGCCAAATGGCAACTTACAAAATCTACAAACCAATAAAACCAGGATTTCGGACTCCATTTAGCGACAAGCTTGCGATCTGCAACCAGCGTATCGTAAACAGAAATAAACGCATCGAATGAAAGTTTCTTTTTTGAAAATAAAGTCAGGGTCCACGCAAGCGGCATCAAGTGATGGCCGGGGAAGAGGACCAGAACTTCATCGACTTCTTTCTTAAGCTTCCTATACTGCCTGATAAGATCTGCGCATTTTCGAAAGAATCCTTTCTTGGTTGTATGACATTCAAGTATTTTGAATCCTTCTTTCTCGTACTCACGCTTCAGCGTCCACGTGCGGGGGGACGCAGGATCATAGAAGCCGAAGAAGAGAATCGAGCTCATTTAGGAGTATGTTAGAGAAAAATTGACAATTGATAATCTAAAATTAACAATTAATTGTTAGGTTTATGTTATTCAATGATTAATTAATCAGATATTCTTAGCAAGAAATGAGGATTACTTACGTCGTTCATGCACGTTTCCCGGCAGAAAAGGCATATGGCTTGCAGATTGCAGCAGTGTGCAAGGCTATGGCGCAAATAGGACATGATGTGACTATTGTTGCTCCATATACGAAGAATTACATCAATCAGCCGATTCATGAGTATTACGGACTTCCCGGTTCTGTTAAATTCGTTAGGCTGAAGAATTTTGATGCTTTGGGAAAGAAGTGGATTCCGGGTCCTCTTTGGATGGTAATTACAATGTTTTTTTATAGGAGGGAACTTAAGAAATTCTTACAAAATCATCAGGCTGAAATCTTGTATGTCAGATCTCCCCTTATTCTTAAGCCTCTGATTACAAGTGGCATTTCGGTGGTCTTGGAGTTGCATACAATTCCGAAGAAATTTAAGAAGAAGTTCGTCAGCATGTGCAATAAATGCAAGAAGGTTGTTGCTTTGACTTCGCCGATGCGCGACGAGGTCAGGAAGTTAGGCGTCGATGAATCCAAGCTTATTGTGGAGGGGGATGGTGTGGACTTTGATGAATTCCAGAATCTTCAGGAAGTTTCCAATGAAGTTCCGGTAATCGGTTACGTGGGATCGCTTGCAACTCAGGATAAAATTGAAAAAGGAGTTCCGGAACTACTCAGGGCATTCAAAGAATTAAAAGATCGAGGTACAAAGGTTGCAGGATGGATAGTCGGGGGGCCTGATGACTGGAAGAAGTCATATTCTGAACTTGCGGATACATTGGGCTTATCAGAAAATGTAAGATTTGAAGGAAGAATCGAGAGATCAGAAGTGCCATCAGCGATTTCCAAGTGCGATGTGTGCGTCTATCCCGCTCCCGCGACAGATCATCCATTCATAATGCGTGATACATCACCTCTTAAGCTTGTTGAGTACTTGGCGGCAGGAAAGCCAATTGTATGTGCGGATATTCCTCCTGCTAGAGATATAGTTGATGAGTCAGTTGTAGAATTTTGTGTGCCAGGGGATTCGAAATCTATGGCTGATGCGATTGAAAAGGCGATTAATGAGCCAGGTTCAAAAACTCAGACAGCAAAAGAAATTGCCAGGAAGCTTGATTGGAAGGAGAGGATGGGTAGAGTTCTTTCTTTTTAACCAAAAGGATTCCTCTTTCTTTTGTCTTAATACAAAAGAAAGAAGCAAAGAAAAAATCAAGGCAAACACAGCTCACTCGTCGCGCATGTGCACAATCAGATGTTGGCTCGCAGAGACGAGTCGAGTCTGAGGACTCGCTCGCCATCTGATCGTGCTATTCAACAAATGACCACTGGCTCCTCGCTCGGGTGTGTGTTTGCCGGTTTGTGGCTTGGAGTTGGTTCATTTTTGCAGCGGAGCATTTGGTTTGGGCTGTTCCGCGAGCAATCACAGGAGCGGAACTTTTTTTTGGTTCATTTTTTTTGGTTACAAAAAAAAGAACAGAAAGAAATAATTTCTAAAGGAGAAAAGAAATACTAATTAATCCTATCAACAATAACTCCCGCCGCCCTCTCCAGTGCCTCCGGATTTGGATGTACAGTATCCCAAGAGAGCGTGGGAACTTGGTTACCGAAGGTTTCGTACAAATCGATTACTTCAAATTCGTAAGCTTCTGCAATCTTCTTTAGTCTAGGACGAGTTGGCTCATGTAGTTCCTGATCCGGCCAGATAACAAAGTACTTCCGGTCAAGCGGAATCAGTTTGCTGAATTTTTCCAATTGAATTGAGTACTGAGTCAGCTCGTTCTGTTCAACGGAATCTTCCTCCGGATTTTCTACTGAGCTTTTCTGCTCAGCTTTCTTTCTCTTCTTACCAGCTTGCAGGTCATATACTTTTTTGAATGCTTTATAAAATGCACTGCGCTCTGCCAACCAACATTTACCCGGTAGATAATTCATTATTCCGTTTGTAATCGGTTTACACGTTTCCTGTGAAGGGTCCCAACCTTTTGGTCGCAGTATTCCTTGGTCATCCATAAAGCCTGCGGTTCCGCCAAGGTCATTAAAGTAAAAAACCAGAACAATTATCTCGGGATCAATTGGAACTATTTTTTTTCTGAGTATGTCTGTTTCTTGTTCCAGGTTATATCCCGGCACTGCAGTATTAATTAAATTGTAACCGGGCAGGAGACCGGCCATGTAAGCAGTCAAAGTCTGATCATCATTCACTCCATATCCGAATGTTATCGAGTCTCCGAAGACTGCAACTGTGGGAGTGTCTTCAATTAGTTCCGGGCTTCTGAACCCCAAACTGTTTGTGGAGATTTTTGCTTTGTAGGCTTTCTCTTTCTTTAGATTGGATTTAAGTTCGTATCTAATATCAGGATGCTCGCTGGTTTGGAAGATCTTTGGAGGATTGGGAGAGGTTCGTTGTAATCCTGTGATTCTTAGTCCTAATTCGACAATTAGAAAAAAGACTAAAATAGAACCTATCAGGAGTATGCCGTTGATGAGCCATGCTTTGCGCATACAGATTTAGTCTAACTCAAATTTCTCCAAATAGTCCTTCTTATTAAGCACCCTGTCCTCAGGCATTTCAATCTTACTCAGCAGGAAATTGCCAAGAACAAGATAATCCATGTGAGTATTAAGGAAACAATTGATTGCATCCTCCGGACTTCTAACTATTGGCTCACCTCGGACGTTAAATGAGGTATTTATGATAACTCCGCATCCGGTTTTCTTATCAAAAGCTTTTATTAAATCATAATACTTAGCATTCTGATCGCGATTGATGCTTTGGATTCTTGCGGAGCCATCCACATGAGTAACAGCGGGAATTTCTTCTTGCCTTTCAGGATGAACATCAGCAACAAGAAGCATGTATGGTGTTGGACGATCTAGATCGAAGTAGTCAGACACTCTTTCTTCCAAAACCGTAGGTGCAAAAGGACGGAATGACTCGCGGAACTTGATTTTCAGGTTAACTTTTTGCCAGTTATCCATATTTCTTGCGTCAGCAATAATAGATCTGTTGCCAAGCGCACGCGGACCGTACTCCATTCGTCCTTGGAACCATCCAATCACGTTATCTCCCTGCATCAGAGTCGAAACGCGATCAATAAGTCCGTCGCCTGACATCTTAACGAATGGCAATCCTTCTTTATTCAAAGTTTTTTCGATCTCCTCATCAGCATACTCGTCTCCGAAGTATGCGTGATCCATTCGGGGAAGTTTAGATCCGTTAAACGTATTGTACCAGATGGCGAGTGCAACACCCAGAGCTCCTCCGGCATCACCTGATGCGGGTTGAATATAAACTTCTTTAAAAAGGCCGCTTCTGAGGATCTTCCCGTTAGCTACACAGTTGAGTGACACACCCCCCGCCAGGCAAAGATTGTCGGAACCTGCCAGATTCTTTGCGTGTTTAACAATCTTCATCATCACCCCCTCCGTCAAATCCTGCAGAGAACGGGCGATATCCTTGTGGAATTGCTCAAGCTCAGATTCAGGTTTCCTTCTGGGTTTGCCAAGCAGTTTTTCGATGTTCTTCCCTGTCATCCTCAGCCCCTTTTCGAAAGTAAAATACTTCATATTAAGCGCAAAGCTTCCGTCTTCCTTTACATCGATTAGCTCTCGCATCTTTTCCAAATACTTTGGTTCGCCATAAGGAGCTAAGCCCATAACTTTATACTCAGCTGAGTTAACTTTGAAACCTAAGTAATAAGTTATTGCGGAGTAGAGGAGGCCGAGTGAATGGGGGTAGTGGATTTCTTTTCGGATTTCGGCTTTCGGGTTCGGGTTCGAGGTTCCTTTGCCGATTGTTGCTGTTGCCCATTCGCCAACGCCATCAACTGTTACTATTGTTGCATCATCGAATCCCGAAACTCCGAAACTTGAATACGCATGCGACTCGTGATGGGGAACAAAGTAGATATCGCCTTTGTATTTAAGTTCTTTCTTGATGTTATGAGGAATCCAGAGCTTTTTTAGGATCCAATCCTGCATTGCGTAGTGATACTGCATAAATCCGCGCGGCCAAACTTTAAAAAGAGTGCTTAAAATCCTGTCGAAAAATTTAGTGAAAGGTTTTTCATAGAATCCAACAGCACTTAAACTCTCAGAAGTAATTCCCGCAAAACTCAGAGCCTCATTAATTGCGTTATTTGGAAAAGAATCGTCTTGTTTCTTTCTTGTGTAGCGCTCTTCTTGTGCTGCAAAAATAATTTCACCATCTTTGAGCAGTACTGCTCCTGAATCATGGTAGTAGCAACTTATGCCTAGAATATAAACAGGTTTGTTCACGGATTGAGTATATATCAGGAAAGAAACAGAAGAAGCAGAAGAAACAGAAGAAGCAGAGGGCTATATTAAAGCAGAATATCAAGATTATTTCTTCTGGTTCCTCTGATTCTTTTGTTTCTTCTGTTTCCTCAAAATTGATACTTCATTCCTGCATCCTTGGGAGGATCAATCCAGTAAGTGTCGGGTTTTTTCTTAAAGAGGTTTTTGAGGTTCCAAATCTTTAGGCCTATTCCATATAAGCTAAAACATATGAGCCAAAACAAGCTCAGAATTAAAAAACTCATAACAAGGCCAAGCACGTGACTAAACGAGCACCATATTTTCCACAGAGGTTGCAACAGTCTTGGGCAGGACATAATTAAAGAAACAGAAGAGTCAGAAGAAACAGAAAATTCAGAGGACTCTATTAAAGCAGAATCTAGAGGTTTTTTCTTCTAATTCCTCTGATTCTTCTGCATCTTCTGCTTCCTAAAAAACAGTATAAATAAAAGGAGCCAGTGGCGATCCCTGTGCAAACACAAGTATCAGCCCCAAAAATGCAATCATAAACACAATCGGCAAAAGCCACCATTTCTTGCGGATTCTCATGAAATGCCAGAGTTCGGTGAAGATGGATAGTTTGGACATCGCGAGTGAGTCTATCAGAGGATTGGGAGGAGTTAAAAGAGATAAAGGGGATAAGGGATTATTAATTCTTTTTACTCTTTTATCTCCTTTTACTCATTATCAATGAGCATGCACATTTCTTTGGCAATTAATTCTCCTGCCAGCCTGTTTCCCTCGACATTCCAATGGCCTTCACCCGAATCATCAAAGCCATGTAGATAGGCATCATTAACTTTGGCGTATTCAAGGAACTTAGGTGCCAAAGTAATTACAGGCACATTGATCGATTCACCGAGTTTCCCAATACGTCTTTCGGGATAATTGAGGTCAGATTTATTTTCGGGTGCAACTTGTATTCCGTTCGTCAGAGTCGCGATCACAAACTCGGCTTCGTGTGATTTAACTTCCTCATTCATCTTTTTAATGATTCCTTCGGTTACTTTCCACGCCTCTTCCCACTCGGGTGCCGGAGGATCAGAATAAATTTCTGTATCCAAACCGGGGTCACTTTTCTTTGCATCTTCATCTTCTTTTTCAATATCAAGTTCTTTCATTAGTCTCTGGTTACGCTTAGAAATTTTAATCTTATTTATCATTTGCATCGTCCTAAAGTTATTTACAACCAAGTGTGAGCCTTGATAAAGATACTTCTGTGAGCTTTTAAACTCTTTTGTATCTTTAAAAGATTCATCCAGCTTTAGTTCGCTTCCATCCAAAAAGAAATAAGGAATATTGTGAACATTATTAAGTGCTTTTGAGTTTTCTCTTACATCGTTTCCGGAAAGGAAAGAAAGCAGAACAATATCAGGCTGATAATCCCAGACTCTGTGCTTAAGAAGAAGGTATTCCTGCGCAGTCGAGAAGCCGGACATCCCGAAGTTCAAAACTTCAATCTTATTATTGGCACAAGTATTCAATTCATTTTCCATTACGGACCAATAAGCATTATCGATATCAACTTGGCGTGCTTCTGTGTAAGAATCTCCGATTACGGCAATTCTAGTTACATCACCGGGCTTCTCTTTTGAATGTGATTCATCCCTGAATCCATCCTGATTAACTTTAAAATGCGATCTCCCTTCATTCCCCCAGTATCCTTCCGCTTCTGGACGAAGAGAAAATCCAGTCACAGGGTCTATTCTCATATAATAAGGGAAAGAGAATCCGATAAGCCTTAGGATCACTTCAAATATTACAAATGCAGTGATTACTGATATTATTACTAGCAATAGTTGTTTTGTCATATGGACAGAAATACAAAGGAAACAGAAGAAACAAAGGAAACAGAGGAAACAGAGGACTTTATTAAAGCAGAATCTCAAGGTTTTTTCTTCTGGTTCTTCTGTTTCTTCTGACTCATCTGTTTCCTCTATATAATTCCGGCAATAATATTCATTATTACAAGGAATGGCGTCATTATCCCAAACACCCATGTGGAAAGAATTGGAATGTTAAATACCATTCCTGCGATTATCAGTCCCAGCAGAATTATTGGGCCGCGCGCCATAAATTCGAGATACTCACGTTCGTACCTAAGTGGAATGAAAGCATAAAGAATCTTTGAACCGTCCAATGGATTAATCGGCAGTAGATTGAATGCCATAAGAGCCAGATTTACAAAGATGCAACGGTTTAAAATGCGCTCGAGCATTATCATTATAGTAGAACTTCCACCAGAGCCTCCAAGAAGTCCGATTGCAGATGTTGAGTTCCATTCAAAAAGTACGAGCATTAAAAAGAAACACAGGAAAGCAGTTATCAAATTAGCTGCAGGCCCTGCGAGAGCTACAAGTGTAGTATCGCGTTTAACATTCTTAAAATATCGTGGATCAATTGGAACAGGTTTTGCCCAGCCGAATCCGATCACAAAAAACATCAGTGTTCCTATCGGGTCCAGATGCACTAGGGGATTTAGGCTGACACGATTATCCATCTTTGCCGTGGAATCCCCCAGTTTCAAAGCAATGTATCCGTGTGCAAACTCATGAACAGAGAGGCCGATTAAAACGGCGATAATAAAAGTGGGGCTTAGGAAGGTCATGGGTAGTACTTTAGCGCAGTATCTTACCCTTAGACAGACGCTCTCTGATTTACCGAATTAAATCGTCATCTGTTTCGATAACCACCATTCCAGTATAATCTGGTGCCAAATCATCAAGCAGTCCTTCAACCTGCCATTTTATTTCTTTGGTATCGACGTCGGGAAGAGTTTTGACCACAAGAGTATCGGGTGTAAAAGTAGCGTTTTCTACTCCTTCTAAATCAAGTACTTGTTTCCCTGCCTTTCCCGCTGCATCGTATTGAGAATCTGGTGTGTGTCTCATATTGTTATATTATAGCAGGATATGAGAAATAATCAAATAACGTTAAATTTGTTGACGTATTCAATTACAAACCTTAGGCTTCTTTAGCTCATGTCACGTAAATGCTCCAAGACCGGCAAGAAGACAACCTTCGGGAATACCAGAAGCCACTCGATGAGGCATACTAGGCGCCAGTTTAAGGCGAATATCCAAAAGAAGCGTGTGTATGATCCTAAAACAAAGACTTACAAAGTTATAAAGGTCTCGACAAGCTACCTTCGAACACTAGCTAAGCGCATGCAAGAAGGAAAAAAAGTATGAGGATGCAGGCCTGCCCGCCGTAGACCGTAGGGCGGAGGCGGGAGGGGAAGAAGGTTTAGATTCTGGTTCGGTTATCGGGTTTGGGTTTTTATTAATCTTCTTCGCCCACTTTCTTTCTAGCATCCTTTTTATCGGATTGATGATGTTTTTCTTCGAGCATCTTTTGCTTTGACCTTCTGGATCTGCGTTGTTTTTGTTTTTCCACTTTATGATGTTTTTGGGCAAGTTCCGATTTTGCGCCTAATTGCTCTTCCTCGATCTTATCAATTAATAACTCGTAAGCTTCTTTTCTATTCTGATGAAGTCCTCTGTGATGTTGATATCTGACTGTGATTCCGGTTGGTTCATGAGTCAGCTCCACACAATTGGTTGATTTATTGATCTTCTGTCCGCCATGCCCACCTCCGCGCGTATGGTGCTCCTCGATATCCTCCAATTTGATCTCGAGCTTCTTAATCTTAAGTAAATACTTGTGCTGTAGGTCATCTGGTAAGTGCATAATTGCATTCTAACTTTTTTTGTAAGAATCACAAACCTCACTCGTCTTAAGCACTGTCACAGACATTTTATTCTTTCCCAACCATATTTCATGAAAAGGCTCGACAGATTTATACCACTCTCTCTCCTAGGCATTCTGACTGTAGCCTTGATCCCTGTTGCTTCAGCTCAAGGATCATTTCGTGATCAGATTCCCGAAAGTGCTCGCGAGGAACTTAGGGAATGTAAAAAAATAGAAACAAGAACAGAAAGACGCGAGTGCGCCAAGGCCGTCTTTGAAAAATATGATATCGATCCACCTATTAAGCGCATACGCAGACACATGAAGCGCAAGATAGGCAAAAGGTTTGGACATTGTCTAAGAATGGAGGATAGAGGAGAGGCTTCAAAATGCTTCCTTAACGTTTACGACAAAGTGAAACAAGCCACAGGCATTCGAGCAATGCCGTGGCAAGTGAGGGAAGAAGGGGGAAATCCTGAAGTGTAGTTTCAGGATTACATCATCGGAATACCGTCGCGGCTGGGTGCTGAGGCGGTATTTTTTCATCCCTCTCCCCCGGCCCCTCCCCCTAAGGGGGAGGGGAGAAAAGCTTCTTCTTCTTTTGGGAGAGAGGGGAAAATATGTAAGAATAGGCATCTAACTTCGTCTTATTATGAGGATGCCCCATTCTTCCGAAGAACGCCGTTTCACAAAAGCGTACGATCTGTACGCAGATTCGATCTTTAGACACTGTTACTTCCGGATTGGAGACAGAGAAAGGGGCAAAGAGCTGATGCAGGACGCATTCCTTAAAACCTGGGAGTACATCGCCAAGGGCAACGAAGTAGAGGATATGAGAGCATTTCTGTACCGCACGGCAAACAATCTGATAGTTGATCAGTACAGACGTAGAGCCAAGCGCACAGAAGAATCATTCGAAGATTTGCAGGAACGCGGATTTGATGTTGCGAGTTCAGAAAGAACCGAAAAGGAGACCGAAGAAGGTTTTACGTCAGATGAAGTAGCATCGGTGCTCGGCAAGATAGAGGAACCTTACAGATCAGCAGTAATAATGAGATACATAGATGATCTGAGCCCCAAGCAAATTGCACAGTCCCTTGGAGAATCGGTAAATGTAGTATCCGTTCGAATAAACCGCGGAATGAAAAAGTTAAAGTCTTTACTACCAGTTACATAGCATGAATGAATTAGAAAAATTTTTGGCCTCAGCAAAAGCAGTATCCCTATCGGATACAGAGCGTTGTGCAATGCGTGATGAGATATTTGCAGGAACCGTCGCAAAGTCAGTCACTGGCATTGAGCTAAGTAAGTGCGAAAAGAGGAGTTTCAAAAAAGAATTGAAAAGATTTATTAAATTGAATCCAATTGTTTCTTTTGATAATTTGTTTGGAGGTCTTATGCACCTTAAGTTTGCCGCAACTGCTGTAATTGCCGCGATTATCATTACTTCGACCGGCGGAGGAGTTGCATATGCGGCGGAGGATACGCTTCCTGGCGACATCCTTTACTCCTTTAAAGTAAATGTAACTGAGCCCTTGCGCGAGCACATGCACTTCAATAAAGATACGCGTGCAAGATGGGCGGAAAAAAGGTTTAAACGTCGTTTGTCAGAAGCGGAAGCACTTCTAAACAGGGGAGATGTGTCTGATGAGAGAATGGAATGGATACAAAAGCGCATTGCCATGCATCAAGTTCACTTAGAAAAAAGAATGCAGAGTTTGCCGGCAGGAATTCCCGGCGAGATCAGAAACCATCTGGAAGAACGCATGCAGGAGCATATGGATTTTCTAACTGCGATTGAAAAAGGAGAGATTCCAATGCCGAAATTAGAAAGAGTACGCGGACATGCAAAAAAACAGAGAATGCATATGCAGATGATGCGTCAGCGCCCGCAGATGCAACATCCAAAGCTAAAAGGTAAGATAAAGGGAAGAAATTAGCAGAATGGCGGTGGGACAGGGATTCGAACCCTGGAACCCCCTAAGGGATTACGCGATTTCGAGTCGCGCGCCTTCGACCACTCGGCCATCCCACCGTTATACAAATAATTTCGAGTCGTGCGCTTATGACCACTTAAGCCACCCTCCAGGCCGTATCCTATACGTTTAGAGCCCAATTTGCGACTTTCCGCTACCTTGAAAGGAGAGATTTATAGTTCTTGTGGGGCTAGATTGACTAATATAGTTCAACTGGAGATTTTGGCTTGTATTGGCCAATTCGCGATAGAATATGCAATTTTCCCACATAATGCGCTCGAGCTGTCAATTGAAAATTCACTCTAAAACACACAATAGACTGAAGAATTTGCTTGCAGAGCTCCTCGGGACATGCGTAGAATCTCCATGTTCTTTAATCACTTACCCACTACTCCTATGAGTTACGTAGTAGCTTCCAAGATCAAAGATCTTGTAAAAGCAAAAGGTATGATGTCATCTGGTGACCTCTCGGATGCAGCAAGCGCTCTTCTAGAGGACGCAGTTTCCAAAGCTGTCGCACGTGCAAAGGCAAACGGCAGAAAGACTGTTCGCCCAGAAGACCTTTAGTCCGACTTATTTAAGTAATCAAAGAAGGTGCCTGGTAGGTGCCTTTTTTGATAGAAAAGAAATGAGATAAAAGAGTTAAAGGAGTGAAAAGAGATAAAAGACTTTATTAATACTCTTTTATCTCCTTTGTCTCTTTTAACTCCTTTTTAATTCAGCATTAATAAAATCTTGGATATCTCCATCAAGAACGTCAGTCGTATCACTCGTTTCAACTTCTGTTCTTAGATCTTTAACCATCTGATATGGATGCAGAACGTAACTTCTGATTTGCTGTCCGAAGTCTGCACTTTTGGTTGCTCCCTTTAATTCCTTTTTCTTTTCGGTGTCTTCTTCACGTTGTTTCTCCAGAAGTTTTGCTCTGAGTATATTCATAGCCTGCACCTTGTTCTGCTGTTGGCTTCTTTCATTCTGACATGAAACAACTATGCCGCTAGGTGCGTGAGTTATTCTTACAGCGGAATCAGTCACATTAACATGCTGGCCTCCCGCACCGCTTGATCTGAATGTATCGACTCGTAAATCTTTTTCATCAATTTCAACTTCAGTCGACTCAGCAATCTCCGGAATAACTTCCACTAGAGCAAAACTAGTTTGCCTCAGATTTTTTGCATTAAAAGGGGAGAGACGAACTAGGCGATGTGTTCCGCGTTCACACTTCAGATATCCATAAGAAGGAGATCCTGTTACATGAACTGTTACTGATTTGATTCCTGCCTCTTGCCCGTCAGTTTTCTCCAAAGTATCTGTCTTCCATCCCTGTCTTTCGCAGTACCTCAGATACATCCTCAGCAACATCTCTGCCCAGTCCTGTGCCTCCGTTCCTCCTGCACCGCCACTGATTGAAAGATAACAGTTATTCATATCAAACTCTCCGCTCAAGTAGAGTTTTGTTTCTATCTCCTTCCATCTGTTCAGCAATTTCTCGGTCTCTTCTTCCATACTTGGGCGATCGGATTCCTCAGCTTGTCCGATCAATTCAATTAAATCTCCTGTCTCCTCAGCCAAATCTCGCACAGGCTCCCATTGGCTTTTGAGTCCCTTCAATTCAGCAAATAATGCATTAGCTGACTTTTGATCATCCCAAATATCAGGCGCTTGTGATTTCTTCTCAAGCTCGGTTATACGCTCAGGAATCTTCTTGGCATCAAAGAGAGTCCTTCCCCGTGTTTACGGCTGTTTGAAGCTCCTTTAATTTAGTCAGCAAGTCCTCCATGGGGAAGGGATAATGAAGTATTCGGCTAGTATTATAGCATTAGTGCCTCAGATTAAGAATTGATAATTTAAATTTAATAATTGAGAATTAATTTATATGGATAAGGTTCTCAAGCTAGGCATTTATCAGCACTACAAAGGAAAGAAATACCGTGTTCTGGGCATTGCTAAACATAGCGAGACTCTTGAAGATTTGGTCGTATATCAGGCTTTGTACGAGAATGAGGTTTCTAAGCTTTGGGTTAGGCCTTTGACTATGTTTTGCGAGGAAATGGGTGTAGATGGCAAGAAAATGCCCAGATTTGAGTTTATTTCGGAACATTAAATTTAAGCTGGCAAGTGCCATAAATAGCTCTAAATCGCGTTTTCTGCTATAATTAGAGGATAGTAACTTGTATTGAGCCTGTCGAAATATGCCCAAAACAAATACAAAAGCAGTAGCTAATCATCCATCTGTGGGAGACGTACTCCACCACGTTTCTGTGCCGTTTCTTATATTCACAGCAGTTCTTTTGGGATTCTTGTCATTATCAGCAACTTTGATTCTTCCTCAATTGACGCAGGTTGATATTGCTGGAAAAGAGCATGATGCAGTAGAGCTAAAGGAGCTTGTTAAGAAATTGGATACGAGAGTGCAGGAATTGGAGAGAGCAAGAGGAGAATTTGTAACCCCGCTTCGCGAGGGGCTTTTTGGAGATGCTATGGACCAGAAATACAACTCGAGAGATTTGCTTTTATTCCGTTCTAAATTGGAGGAAATAACGCAACAAATTGAAACTGCCAGCCTACGCCCAGCCTCCGCAAAGGCTACGGCCGGCAAGCAGGGCTACGGCTGGCAAGAAAACAAAAATACAATAAGCATTAGTTCGATGACGTTTGATCAGAGAGAGTTGAGCTTGGAAGTAGAAGGCAAAGTCCAGAATGTTGGCCCGAGAAGCATGACCGTTCTCGCACAATTTATAAATGCCGTACAAGAAGCTGAGTGGGTTTCCGATATAAGCCCTCCAAAATTCACTCGCGAACATGATGAGGAGAGTGGTTTTTATTCTCCATTTATTTTCACAATTCTATTAAGTGAGTAAAGCTACAAGTTTCAGATTGGCCCTTGGTTGCTCGATGTTTGCACTCTCCTGCGTGTTTATTGCCCAGCATGCGCATGTGCTAAGCGAAGTGCAGACAGTCTCTGCACCGCTTGTTGCCAAACTTTCTGAACTTGAAAGGCGTGAAGATGCTTTGCAGGAACAGGTTGAATTGAGCGAGATACATGCAGCTGTAAAGCTTGGATCACTGGGGGAAAAACTGGATGTGTATGTTCTACCCAAAGAAACAGACTTCGAAAGGCTGATAGCAAGCTGGGAACTTCTTTCGGAAAATTTGAAAAAACAAGGCTACCTGGCAAAAATGTCTGATATATCTTTCGGAGATCCGGTTGATATGGTCGAGTCGGGCGTTAGAGCTGTCCCTATGAGAGTTAATTTTGCGGTACACGAAAAAGGCATGGAATATATTACAAAGTTCATTCGTTTGGCAGGACTTCTAACAGTCGGAGATGCGATAACTGATGAACAATTAAGAAAATTGATGCATAGCACGGAAGAAGAGAACCCAGCGGGAATAGTTGCACTGGAACAATTCTTGTCACTCGACTTAATCCGTTATGCCCGCGATGTTAGAGCTTTTGAAAGCAAGCTAAAGAGATCATTTACAAGCAATGCTTTTGCAAATACATTGCTGGAAGTAACACATAACTCACTTCTTTCTGATGCTAGGGATTTACTAGAGGGAGATTATGGACGATATATGCAGGAGGTGAATTTATGGCCCGTACAGTTTGTGACTCTTAAGTCAGCTAAAATGAGCGATGGTGGAGCGAAGGGATGGCATGTGCTCAATCTTGAGATTTTAGTATGGCAAAGAAAATAATCAATTATAGCTTCTAGCTTGATTAGCTTTTTCGGGTACAAGTCAATTGTAGAACAAGTGCAAGCTAATGAAGCTATAAGCTAAAAGCTGGTCAGTTTTTTCTTGTTTTAGCTAGATCATCCCTCTACCATCTGCCTAAGCAAATGCAAAAGCGACGCAGATACATTACAGCTTATAAACGGGAAAAACGTCCCCGTATAAATGAACAGATTCGAGCACCTCGAGTACTTCTTGTGGATGGGGAGGATGCAGAGGAGATGACACCGGAAGAGGCAATAGTTCGTGCAAAAGAACAAGAGCTAGATCTTATAGAAGTGTCGCCCAAAGCAAAGCCTCCTGTTGTAAAGATAGGAGATTTTGGCCAGTATCTTTATCAGATAAAGAAGAAGGAGCGCAAACAGCGTTCTCATAGCAAGCCCACGGAGGTTAAGACTCTACGAATGAGCTTTAGGACAGACACTCATGATATAGACAGGCTAAAAGAACGTGCACAGGAGTTTATGGGAGAGAGACATTTGGTCAAATTTGTCATTCAACTAAGAGGTCGCGAACTTACCAACAAAGCATATGCCAAAGAAAAACTGCTTGGAGTTGTAAAGGATCTGGCAAATGTTTCCGAAGTCGAACAGGAGATCAAGCCTCAGGGGAATCAGTTTATAGTCATTCTAAGACCGAAGAGAGGGGGGAAGAAGGAGGAATAAATCGGGTTCGGTTTTCGGGTTCGGTCTCGTTTTTTTTCTTAGTTTTTTCTTCCAATAAGCTGTTTCTTCACTATAATTCCCCCAATGCCTAAGCAAAAATCACATTCAGGCGCTAAAAAACGTGTCCGCAGGACAGGATCCGGCAAGATTGCTATTAAGCGAGCTGGTCGCGGTCACTTGCTTCTGCAAAAGGGCAAGAAGCAGAAGAAATTAAGCAGGACTCTCCTTCCAAAGAAATCTGAGCACAAGAAGCTTAAATCGTTACTCCCGTATCTATAGATGAGAGTTACACGTGGTTCAGTTCGGCACAATAGACACAAGAAAATCCGCAAGCTTGCGAAGGGATATCGTGGTATGCGCAGGACTACATTTAAAAAGGCAAATGAGGCTGTGATGAAGGCGGGGGAGCATGCTTACATTGATCGCAAAAAGAAGAAGAGAGTATTCAGGCGGCTTTGGATTGCGCGCCTAAATGCAGCAGTCAGAGAACAGGGAGTTCCTTATTCAAGATTTATTAAAGCTCTTAAAGATAAGAAGATTGAGCTTAATAGAAAGACGCTCAGTGAGTTGGCTATTAATGAACCTAAGGTATTCGAGAAAGTTGTTGAGGCAACAAAGTGAATAGTGAAAAGTGAATAGTGAATAGTGCTTTATAAAATGCGATTCTCTTTAGTAACTATTCACTTTTAACTATTAACTATTCACTATTTATTCATTCCCTCCATCAGCTTCTCACCTTCGCCATAAAGTTGAGTAGCCATTTGATCGATCACAGCTCCGAATACGGCGGCTATTATCATAGTTTTCCAAAATAAAGGTTGGTCGGGCCATGTGTAGATTGTGTAATCCAGATGGACGAAGGCGGAGATAAATGCGCCGCGGAAAATTGGATGAATGCGGAACTTAAAAACAGGATGCCATGTGAATACTCCGACTAGCGTTAGCATCGTGCCGATCACAAGTCCGTTTATTATCATTCCGGCCTGAACCATTGGTACTTTTTCTATTAGTTCTGCAGGCAGAGTAAATGCAACAGCGATTGATGCAAGAAGAGAAGTGCCAATGCAGAAGAATTTGCGTTTGGCTATTGGGAGGGAGAGTGGATTCATAGTGAATGCAGTCTATCAGTAGCTGTTTTACTTTTCCATCTCTGCCTTTATCTTCATTGTACTTATAATTCCAGCTCGTTCAGATTCATCCAGCTTCATTGTGATGTACTTAATGGTCTCGGTCATATCCGGGATCATCTTGTACTCGAGTGCATTAACTCTTCTTCTGGTCGTCTCAAGCTCAATTGCCATGCTCTCCGCCTGTTTTTCTATCTGTGCGAGTTGAATTAGAACTTCGAATAATTCATCAAACTTTTCAACTGCCTGATCCAAGAGTGCATTGGTTCCAACAAATCCGTAGTTCTTTATATTGCCTTCTTTCTTGATTTCGAAGAAGGGGATACGCACACTCATTACGTTCTTTGTCTGCACGCTCAAACTAATCTTTGCTTCCGGGCTTGAAAGGGCATTCTTAAGTTGTGCATCACTCAGCCACATCGATGCAAATAGAAATGCACGGAAAGCATCACCCAATTGTTCCTCAACGCGTTCCCGCAGAGTCTTTGCCTCGCGAATAATGCTCATGAACTGCTGCATAAGGCCGTCCTGTTTATCCTTAAGAAGCTTATGACCGCGCTTGGCTGACTTTGCGCGCCTCTTGAGGTCCATGAGAGCCATTCGTGTGGGATTAACTCTTAGTAAGGCCATTAGCGTTTAGGGTTAGGGTTAGGGCTAGGTAATTTCTTCAGCTCACCGTAGAGAATTATTGTTGCGAGTGCAAAGAGAAGAATTGCGTAAGATAGAACAGTATTAGCAATTATATTTGCTGCAAATAACAGTCTGGTATCCATACCTCGAATCAGTTCATTTACTGATGCGGCTACAATGATTGCAGGGAAGAAAATTACAATCACCAAACCAAGCAAATGCCAAAAAGTCGTCCAAGTATGGCCTTTTACTACTTCTTTGCTTCTTCTTAAGGCCTTTCTGTATCCGAGCCCCTCACAAACAATTGTGACGTTATAAAACGCGGTTCTAATTGCGTAAATAACTCCTGGAATAATTAGCAGTATTCCCCAGAAGATAGTGAAACAATCGCGGAGGATACCGGTTAAGAACATGTTAACGATATACTTGGAGCCCTCTTTTCTTACTACTGTAAAAGAACTTCTATTTCTTCCAGCTTTTGACGCAATAAGACGTTTGCCTACAACTGTTATGCTGGCAATTCCCCAAATAATTATTATCGTAAGTAAAAACTCAGCAGCTCCGATCAAGAGTAACGGACGCAAGTCAGTTTCTTTCCATGCAAACTCGCCCAGCGTTTCGTTGATACCGACAGATTCCTCAACGATGTACATTCCTGTGAACGGAAGTATCAACATCCAAAGCAATATGGAGTTTAGAACCGGCTGTTTCTTGTAGAAGTCCCAGGCTGTGCCTATGATGGAGAAGACGGAGGGCATTTCGGGTTCGGTTTTCGGGTTCGGGATTATTTCTTAGGAAGATACTTATCGATGTGTTCATCCTTAACACGTTTGAGTTCTTCTCGTGGGATTTCAGTTAGCAAGTCCCAGCCAATGCTAAGTGATTCATAGATTGAACGGTTTTCGGTTGGTCCTTGTCGGATGAATTCGTTTTCAAAGCGCTCGGCAAATTTCAGGAACGCTTTATCAGTTTCACTCAGAGATGATTCACCCAAGATAACTGCAAGCTCGCGAACCTCAACTCCCCTTGCGTATGCGGCGGTAAGCTGTGCGTCCATTCCGGAGTGGTCGGCTCTTGTTTTTCCTTCGCCTTGAGCTTTCGCTTTCAAACGCGACAGGGATCCCATTGGAATAATCGGGGGATAGATTCCTTTCTGGTGAAGTCCTCGGTCGATGTAGATCTGTCCTTCTGTAATGTATCCGGTAAGGTCAGGAATTGGATGAGTAATATCATCTTCCGGCATACTTAGGATAGGAATCTGAGTAATAGATCCGTTTCTTCCTCTTACACGTCCTGCGCGTTCGTACAAAGTCGCAAGGTCCGTGTACAGATAACCCGGATAGCCTCTTCGTCCCGGCACCTCCTTTCTGGCTGCGGAAACTTCACGCAGAGCTTCGCAATAGTTGGTCATATCGGTCATCAAAACAGTCACATGATAATCTTTTTCGTATGCCAAGTATTCCGCTACAGTAAGCGCCAAACGCGGTGTTGCAATTCTCTCAACTACCGGATTATCAGCTGTGTTTACAAACAGTACAGCGCGTGAAAGTGCGCCCGTCTTCTCTAACTCATTCTGGAAGAACTGTGCCTCCTCAAACGTCACTCCCATAGCCGCAAAGATAACAGCGAACTTCTCATCAGATTCTCCGCGTTGTTCATCCGACATTTCTTTGCCCTTTTCCACTTCTTCCGGACTAAGCACTCTCATCTGTCTTGCAAGCTGTGCTGCAATTTGGTTATGAGGAAGTCCTGCACCCGAGAAGAGAGGAAGCTTTTGTCCTCGAACAAGAGTATTCAAGACATCAATAGTTGAAATACCTGTTTGGATAAAGTCATCCGGATACTCACGCGAGTACGGATTAATCGGCGCACCGTTAATATCCAGCTTTTTCTCAGGAACAATTTCGGGGCCTCCATCAATTGGCTTCCCTGAACCGGAGAAAACACGACCGAGAATATCTTCGGAAACTCCGATCTCGAATGTGCGTCCTAGGAAGCGAACTTTAGTACCCTCAGTCGTGGCACCTTTGGCGTCCTCGAACATTTGGACGACCGCAAGGTCCGATCTGGCATCAAGGACTTTACCAAGGCGCTTGCTTCCGTCAACTAGCTCGATTTCGCAGAGCTCATCGTACGTAACACCTTCGATACCTTCGACCATCATCAGAGGACCGGCGATATCAGTAACGGTTTTATAAGCAGTAGACATAGAATGGATTGGTAGTTGATAGTTGGTAGTAAAGTGAAAAGTGAATAGTTAATAGTTAATAGTTAAAAGTTATGCTGCTAGGGGAGCTTCCTCCTTGATTTCAGTCTTTACCTCAGTCCCAGAGTCTTTAAGCCCCGCCACTTGGGAGCGGATCTTGTCTTCGATCTTATCAAACTCGGCCTCCATGCTTTCTTCGGGAATAAAACTACACTTGGTAATGTCTTCTTTTACCGAGAGCTTCTGAATGCGTGAGAAATCGAAGTCTTCTTGATCGATTACAGGAAGCGCAGAGTCCATGAAGAGCAAGATTGCTCGCATCATTCTGTATTGCTTCTTGATTGATGTGTAAGCGTCTACTGGATCAAGAGCATTTTGGAATAGGAAGTCCTCTCGAATCATTTTCGCAACATCAAGCGTCAGTTGTTCCTTAGGTGACAGAGCTTCCGTACCAACAAGCCTTACAATTTCCTCAAGCTTGCTTTCCTGCTGAAGAATTTCTGATGTGCGAGTTCTATTCTTTGAAAAATCTTCCGCAATTTCCTTTGAATAGAAGTTTTCTAGCGCTTCTGTATAAAGCGAATAGCTTTGAAGCCAGTTGATGGAAGGAAAGTGCCTCTTGTAAGTCAGTTTCGCATCCAATGCCCAGAAGACTTTGGTAACTCGGAGAGTATTTTGCGTAACAGGCTCAGAGAAGTCTCCACCCTGAGGGGAAACGGCACCAATCGCAGTCAGAGATCCGCGTCTCTCATCAGATCCAAGGCATTCACATGCTCCGGTTCTTTCATAGAATCCTGCAGTTCGTGATCCAAGGTAAGCGGGATATCCTTCTTCGCCTGGCATTTCCTGAAGTCGTCCGGACATTTCTCTCATTGCCTCTGCCCAACGCGAAGTTGAGTCAGCCATAAGGGCCACGTCGTATCCCATGTCTCTGTAATACTCGGCAATTGTAATTCCTGTGTAAACAGATGCTTCACGAGCGGCTACAGGCATGTTCGAAGTATTTGCAATCAGAACAGTCCGTTTCATCAACGGTTCTCCAGTATTAGGATCTTCCAGTTCTGGGAACTCTTTAAGTACATCCGTCATCTCGTTACCTCGCTCTCCGCATCCGATGTAAACAATGACCTGTGCATCGGCAAACTTAGCAAGGCTTTGCTGTGTAACAGTTTTTCCTGCTCCGAAAGGTCCGGGGATTGCTCCTGCTCCTCCTCTTGCAATTGGGAAGAGGGTATCTAGAACGCGCATTCCGGTAGCTAAAGGTTCTGTAGGCAAAAGTTTTCTACCTGTTGGACGTGGCACACGAATAGGCCACTTCTGAAGCATGATAATGTCTTCATCTTTGCCATCAACTTTGATTGTTGCAACTGTATCTTCGATCGTAAAACTTCCTGACTTTATATCTTTCAAAGTTCCGCCTTTTCCGGGAGGAACCATTACTTTGTGTTCGATCAAAGTCGTCTCCTGAACAGTTCCCAAAATATCTCCCTCTTCCACCTCATCTCCGCTACTTGCAACCGCTTCGAAATCCCACTTTCTATCACGATCCAACCCCGGCGCTTCGATTCCGCGAGTGATGTATTGGCTTTTCGCTTTCTCCTCGATCAATTTAAGAGGGCGCTGGATTCCATCGTAGAATTGCTCCAGAAGACCAGGCGCAAGCTCGACTGATAGAGTGGCTCCAGTAAGTTCCACAGGCTCTCCGGGTCCTACGCCGGCTGTTTCTTCGTAAACCTGAATAGAACCTTCATCTCCGTGAAGCTCGATTACTTCTCCTACGAGTTTCTCTTTGGAGACGCGAACAACCTCGTACATCTTGGCATGTTTCATACCTTTTGCGACTACGAGGGGACCGACTACTTTTACAATTGTTGGTTGAGTGGACATGATACTGAAGTGAAAAGTTAAAAGTTAATAGTGAAATGTTATGAATCAACCTTTGGAGTTAATGCATCTTGAATTTTAAAACAACTTGGCAAATGATAATCTTGCCGTACAACTGCTGCAGCTTCTTCACCGGTTCTATCGGTTGAACCACGAAGTGTTTGAGCAACAAGTGCCTGATCAACTACTTTCTGTTCGTGGAAATTGCGTGGTTCAAATCTTTTTACATCTGTGCCGGGTTCTACGGCTAATTGCTGGGCTCGGATAATGGATCTATCTGTTTCGAATAACATGGTTGAAGAGTGAAAAATTAAAAAGTTACTTAAGAATATCCGACCCCACAGCTCGTTCAACGATCCTTTTGAGCCTCTGCAGGCCATAACCTGTGGATCCTTTATGAGAGGGGAGTGGAATGATTGCGGGCAAGGCGCCGCGGGCGAGTTTCTTCTCGTCATCGGGAGTAATCCCGCCCGCGAGGTCTTCTGTTATAAATACGATTGCGTAAACATTGCGTTCAACTCCATGTTCATCAGGCGCCGTCTCCTTCTTTAATCTGTGAAGTTCAGCCACAGCTTCTTCTGAATCCTTAACAGGGGTTACATCTACTCCAAGGAGCGCGAATCCTGCGACTGCTTCCCAAGTGCCGACGATGGCTATCTTATGATTCATTGCTGGGGAATGGGGATTGGGGAAGAGGGAGTGGGGTTTAATCTGTTTTTCATTCCCTTAATTAATCCATTTGTTGCTTTTTGCACTGTTATGCAAAGCTTCTGTCCTTCATCAGCCTTTTCCTTGAATAAGAATTCAAGATCTCTACTAACCAATATTTGTGATTCTAATTCTGTAGCTGATGAGCGAGCCATAATATAAAAATGTTTCTTATCAGCTGCTTGATATCTTCCAAATCCTTCCGCAATATTTGATGTAATTGAAATTGCAGATCTTCTCATTTGTGATACTAGGCCAAATTTTTCAGAATCAGGAAATTCATTTGTCCATTTATAAATCTTCAAAAAGAGCTCATGAGCAAGCTTCCATGCATCAAGATCTGTAAAGTGATTAATTACCCTATTCCCAGATCCCAATTCCCTGGTCCCATTTGCTTGAGCCTGCTTTGACATAGAATTACTCATGATACAAAATTTGAGGCGGTAAGAAAAGGAGGCAGCATCCTCTTGGTTTCCTGAGGACTAAGCTCAGAGCGCTTAGCAATAAGAATAGTTCTGACTATTTTAAGTTGATTCATTGTTATTGCCGCGAATGCAAACAATGGATCAATACTCAGAGGCACATTCCACATCTTAGAAAGATCAGAAGAAATAATATGTGCAGCGGCTTGTTCAAACTCAACCGGATCGCTCAACAACGACTCAAGATCATTTGGCAAGAACATAGAAATATTCGATCTCTTAAGTGCTGAAATGATTATATCTCGATCACCTGCAAGTCCCTTCCTTGGTATTGTTCCCCCTTCCAAGAGGTAAGGAAGGACTTCTTCGGGGTTATCATTGGAAAGCCTAAGAGCAGTTCGAATGTTCTTTAGATCTATATTGTGGGAAACGTAAGTTGCAATAAGATCAGATTCACTTTCACGTGCTAACTTAACCTGAAGTCCGGCAATGTAAGCAGAAACTGCGGAATCAATTTCGCGCACAGTTATTCCTTCTCGCGCTTTCATATCAATAATAAAATCTAATTTTTCATATTCTTCCGGTTTGTAGGATGTCATTCCGCTAATGGGCTCTTCGCTTACATCAGAAAGTAGCCCGTGATGTTTCTTGATTACATATGCCATTAACGCACAGTCATTCTCGAGCCACAGAATATGGAATACAGATCGCTTCTCCTCCGGCGACATCTGCTCAACCTGGTTTCGCATCCACGTGCCCACAGCTTCCAAAATTGCAGATCCTTCCGAGATTCCCTGATCAATCACATTCGTCATCTTAACCTCAGTCAAAATCTTCTCCACTTCATGCGCATCCTTGGCCCCAAGCATTCGATCAAGATCAGTTTGTTCGAGCAATAACAGTTTGAGCACTCCCATTCTTCCGTGGGAGTAGGCAAACTTTGGCGCGAAGGTGGATGCAAGGCCTGTCATTTAAGTAGCAGTAAATAAGGAATTTGCAATTTCAAGTTCAGTTGCAGGACGCAATACTTCGGCAACTAAATGCTCCAGCGTGCAATCCTGTTCGCGGTTTTCAGATATAAATCGGAATCCTCCTTTCGCTTTTACAGTTGAACCCATTTTAAATTTGTCGGAATCAGCCAACTTCTTCATCAGCGCTGTGTGCTTATCGGCAGGCTGGATTGTTCCTTCAGTCGTAATTGACTTAAGGCACGCGAGCATAAGTGGCTCCAACTTGTCGTCAGGCAACTTGACAAGATCATCTACGACTTCATCATAAGTTTTATCCAAAAGATCGCGCTTCTTTGAAAGCAATGAGTTTTTCACATGCATATCAGCGGCATTCTCTGCCTTGGCTTTTATCTGAGCCTTTTTTACCTCCTTCTGCCTTGCGATTTCCTGTTTGCGCTCGGCAACAGTTCGTTCTCCGTCTTCCCTGATTTTGGTAAGACTTTTCTGATGAACGCTTCTGGCGTCAGTGATTTTTTGATCTGCCTGCTGGGTTATAGCCGTGAGAATATCTTGTAAAGCCATTAGAGTGTTTGGTAATAAATTAACCGAGGATTCCTACCTTGAAGTTGTTCAACATGAAGAAGGAAATCAAGAATCCAAGAAGAGCGTATGTCTCGACCAAGGCGGCCATTGTAATAACGCGTCCTGTCATCTTGTCATCCTTTGCAAGCATGTGCATACCGGCTGCGCAGACTTTTGCCTGGTAAGGTCCTGAAGTTACGCATGTGAATGCAACAGGCAATGCGGCTGCAAGAATTGCGACTCCCTGGCTAACGCTGATTGCAACTTCACCCGAAATAACCGGTGCGTAGTTGAATATAAAGAGAAGAGCGATAACCATTCCGTATAGTCCTTGCGATCCTGGCAGAACCATAAGAGTGATGACTTTACCTGCAAGATCAGGCTTTTCGGTCAGCAAACCTGCTCCTGCTTGTCCTGTAACAGAAACTCCGATGATGGAGCCGATACAGGAAACAAAAGTGGCGATTGCAGCGCCAAAGAAGGCGAATGCAAGGCCCCATTGCACTTCACCAGCGTGAGTTGCAGCGACTGCTGGCTCTTGTGCGAAGACCGCAATAGGAGCTAGTACTCCGGCGGCGACGATTAGTGAGCGTTTCATATAATGAAGGGGAAAAAAGTTAATAGTTATTCAGTAACAAATGAATCGGGATTAGTTTGAAAATCTGCGAGAGCATCTGCGCTATCTATTAGAGGAGCTGCTGCTTTCTGTACAGCTTCTGTTGCAGCAGGGCAAGGATTGCAATCCGCAATTTCTAATGCATGTGCTAGTTGTTCTGCTGCTGGTTCTTTTGATTCAGGACCCATGAGATAAGAGGGGATTAGATAGAGGAACGTTTAAATGGACTAAACGCCTTGCCGCCACCTTCGAAGAACTGCGAGAAGAACTCGATGAACTGAAGACGACCGGAGTGTATGAAACTACCAAGGGTGTTTAGTGCTATAGAAATTAAATGTCCCATACAAAAGATCAGAATTATCACTGGGACTGCTATAAAAATCGGGAAAAGTTTGCCAACTTCAACCGCAACTTGATTCACCGCCATTGCAATTGCTCCTGTTACAAGTCCGAGCGCCAAAATCCTCAGGTAACTAAGAGTATTACTGAGCATTCCTATTGCAAAATTCAAAACTCCGATTGCTCCCATCAACGGCCTTAGGAATAACTTAGCCCCGTGACCTTTGCCCCAAACAAGCATCAACAAACTTGCGTAAAAAATATATTTCGCAACTGGCTTCAGGCTGATCGGTGCAAATACCATAAAGAGGATGGCTCCCAGAAGAATATGTGGAGTGAAATTCATCCAAAATGCCTCCATTTTCTTTCCGTGAATCCACTTATGCAGACCCGCCAAGAACATTCCATAAAAGAGGTGAGTGAGCCCTAAAAACAGTGATAAATTCTGAAGGAATGTAATTCCCGATTGGTCGTTTAAGTTCCAAATTTGGCCTTTAAACAGCAACATACCATCAGCATTAGTTTTGGTTAGAAATGCCGGAACCTGAGAAGGTGCAAATCCGAAGTAGCCTCCGAACGGGATGGAAACGATTATGGTTACGACGCCGCCAAGGAACAAAGTCCAAGCCAGTTTAGATTCACGCATCTTTAGTTTCTTCTTTAGGATTGCGATTCCAAAAACAGTAGCTAGTACTGCTCCATACCCTGCGTCGGTCAAGCAAAGTGCAAAGTAAAGAGCGAAGAATGGCATAAGTGATACTGTTGGATCAAATTCATGCTGAAGTGGAAGTCCGTAAAGGGTTGTTACACTTTCAAACGGAGTTACTCCTTTGGAATTCCATAGTGCAACAGGTACTTCTTCATCTTCATTGGGCTTTACCTTTAGAAGAGCGACAGCCGGGCCAACCCGCGCACTATCACTTCGTGAAGTGCGGGGTTTCGCATTTGGTGAGTCGGATGTTTTGCTTAAATTAGAGTTCTTCTGATGGAAGAGCTCCACGTCTTGCAGTCTTTGTTCCAGTTTTTCAACTCTTTTCTTTGGAACCCATCCAAGAATGGTAGAAGTTTCCTCAGTTGAACTCATTGCTTCGCGTGCTTCCTGTTTTTCATTCAGCCACATCATAAACTTTGCGACTTTAATCAAGTTGGGAAGTTCAACGCTAAGTCTGGTTCTCTCTTTTGCGTTTTTATAGCGTACTTTTGTCATTTCTTTTGCATGCATCAGGGCTTGTTCGTGTAATTCAGCAGCTTTCCCTTCCAATTTTGGAAGATCAACATTAGTCCATCCATATTTAATTGCTAATTCTTCGAATCGTGGAGCGTCATCTTTCCAAACGTGTGCAACACAGTAAATAATTCCTGTCTTATTATTAACTTCGCTAAGTTCCAGTTTAAGTTTGCCAAGCTCTTTGATCATTTCTGAAAGTTTCACTTTGGGAATAGATCCTTCAATGCGAATTGTAGTCTCCGAAGCGTTTGGAACATCCAATGAATAGGGAAGGGCTCTCCAGGGATCAAGTACTTCTGCAATTTGCTGCGATTGCTTAATCTGTTTTTCCGCATCAGTGTCTTCTTCCTCCAGCTCATGCAATCTATCCACTATTCCTCTTACGTCTGTATGCTTTGAGGCGTGAATTATATCTCGCTCATTCGAATATTTACCTGCAACAGCAAGAGTTTCCTTAGACGCGTAGTCTTTGAGAGTGATAATTGCGAATTGGAGCTCCGCTGAGCGGAAATTGACTTCCGTATGATCTATTACGACAGGGGAATCAGATTGAGTGATCTCCATCACTCCTTCCTTATGAAGAGATTCGATGAGTTGTTCTTTTGCAGACTCATGTGTGATAATGGCCACTTTTTGCATCTCAACGACTGCCATCTAATAGATTTGAAGAGTAAAAGAATACATTATTAAATGAATATTCATTAATTTGATTGGCTTTTCCGTATCTCCTCTCCCCCTCAGAAGGGGGAGAGGATGGGTGAGGGGTGCCTGTGCTGGCAATATCCATCCTCATAATTATTTTTGAAGTTCTTTCAAGATGGGGGAATCGGGATTTGTCATATCAGAAACTAAATTGGCAACTACAACTCCTTTCTTTTGCTTCCAAGTTGCCTCTAGCTCTTTACATTCTTCTTCTGCCAGTTCTTGAGCTTTACTTAGGATTTGAGAGCATTCATCTGCTTTAAACCCCTTCAATTCCTCGTTTGCCTGCGATTTTAGCCCTTCTTCGGCTGTTACGGTTTTGTCAGTCACAGCTTTCTCCACCTCGATTTTCTCCTTTTCCATGGCATCAATCTCTTTTTTTGTTCTCTCTGCCTCCTTTTTTTCCATTTCTGTTATCTTGTTAAAAGGGTCAGAGCCGCTATTTGATGCAGACCCGCCTGCGCCCTGCGGGCTTCGGCGGGCAGGTCCTGATTTTTGGCTTTGTGAAGCGACTTTTTGAGGATTCATAGACGTATATGTTAAAGCGGGCGGAATATACGTGTTTACTATACAGAAATCAAGGCTCTTGGGGGTGCTTTTGATAAATAATGGCCAAATTGACAATGAACAATGAACAATTGACAATTCTAAAGCGACTCAGATGCACATCTGTTTATCGCTTGCGTCAATTGTCAATTGTCAATTGTCAATTTAACAACAATCCTATTTTCGTTTTACCCGCATAAAGCCCGAAAATTCATGGATCTTCAATTTAGGTTCATCTTTCATCAATTTGTCGAGCATTAGGTTCAAGCCGATGTTATCTGAGGCAATATGGGAGCATTGAACGAAGTTGATATGATGCTCTTTTGCCTTTTCGAGCGACTTCTCGGTCACATGCATCGTCAAAATAGTCCCGATTCCGGCCTTTGCCTGCTCCTCGATAAACTCCTCAGGCCCATTGGTTCCACCGGTAAATTCAGTCGCAACCAGTTTGCCAACTCTCGAACTCTTAGATCCGTTTACCAATATTGGAGGATTGCCCAGTTTTGCGTAGGTCTTGTACTCAGGAATTTCCAGAAGTGCATTTAATATCTCGCCCAAGCTATCAAACTTCTTTTTGCAAATTTTCTTTTCAACAAATTGATATACGAGGTTGTCTGCGGGCGTGTGACAATTGAAGAATGGGATTTCCAAAAATTCGGCGGCTTGTTGGCTTCTAAACAGATTATCCGCATGGATCGCTCTCCAAATCTTCTCCATCCTGGGTCGCATAAGAGCATCAGCTCTGTTTTCCGGTACTCCGTGTTGAGCCAATAGGTCAATTTGCATATCCATGACTTTATCCAGATCTGCCAAACTTCTTGCTTCCGGATGGTGTGCCATTACCGCTTCAATCTTCTTTCCTTTTTTATTAAGCAGATCAACTAACAATAATTCCGGAGTTTCCACATCTATACCAACAATTACAGATTTAATATCTTCATTGCCTGTTCCGTTATAAATCCGCGTGTCTGCATATGGATTCCACAAGCGTTCCTCATCAAAAAGCTCAGCCTCCTTCTTGGAAAGCTTCTTTTGATTTATCTTATATTTCTTAAGAGCCTTTTCAATATCCTTCTTGGTGCGTGGATCGGCCACAATGCCGTGTTCGACTATACGAGAAAAGAGTTTTGATAGTTTCATAGTTAGTAAAGAGTACAGGATATAGGCTTTTTTAAGCAAGAAATAGATAGACTGAATGGTGTAAGATATACGTCCGATGAAAATTCAGATCATTTTTACGACATCCACCGGCAACACCGAACATGTCGTAGGAGTACTCCGCAAATCACTGGAGTCAAAAGGTATTAGTGTCAGTTCACAATTAGCTGAAGAATCAAAGCCAGAAGATCTGCTTAAAGGAGATATCCTTATACTCGCTTGTGGAACATGGAACACAGGAGGATCCGAAGGTCAGTTACACATTAGGATGGATGCGTTCTTGAATAGTAAATCTAAAGATATTGATCTGGGCGGAAAACAAGTTGCGATCATTTCTTTAGGTGACGAAGAATATTACTTCACTGGTAGAGCAACGGAACATCTGATTAGATTTGTAATGGAACATAACGGGAAATTGATTGGATCTCCACTTCTAATAATTAATGATCCCGAAGAACAAGAGGAAAAAGTTTGTAAGTGGGGAGAAAGGGTAGTAGAACTCTCTTCAGCATGTCACGCATAAGCATCAAGATCGTCGGAGCGCAGGGCCAAGGAGTTAACTCTGTTGGTGAAATGTGTGCTAAGGGGCTTAAACGTGCAGGATATTGCGTATTCGGAGAGCGGGAATATATGTCAGTTATAATGAATGGACACTCGAGTTATCAGTTAGAGATTAGCAACGAGAAAGTTCGAAGCACTCAAGAGAAGGTAGATGTGTTAGTGACTTTTAATCACCATGGAATAAAAAAGGATTTAAAGGATATAAAGGAGAATGGAATTTTGATTCATCAAACTCCGCAATGGAAGTTCGGTGAAGAGGATCAGAAGTTTATTGATGTTAATTCAATCAAAGTGATTTACTTGCCGACGGAAGATATTCTAAAAAAGTTAAATGCAAAACCTGTACTTGGAAATGTCCTAATTACTTCAGTTGTCTGGTCATTGATTGAGCGAAGTTCAGACGAACTTAAGGAAATGGTCAGAGAAAGGTTTGGACATAAGAAGGATTTGTTAGCACTGAATTATTTATGCATTGATGAGGGGGTAAAGTTTTCGGGTTCGGGTTCGGAAAAAGTATGTTTGCCGGAGCCTGATGAGAAATGGAAAAGTCAGTTACTGATAACAGGTAGTCAAGCTATGGGATTGGGTGCGATTCATGCCGGGTGCAGAGCGCTTTTTGGTTATCCGATGACACCGGCTTCTCCTCTGCTCACATTCCTTGCGGAAATACAGGGGGAATCAAAAATGCTTGTAAAACAGGCAGAGGACGAGATTACGGCAGTTCAGATGATGGTTGGAGCGATGCACGCGGGAACGCGTGCGATGACCGCAACGTCGGGGGGCGGCTATGATTTGATGACGGAAACAATTTCACTTTGCGGAATAAGCGAGACACCGGCAGTAATAGTTTTGGCTCAGAGACCGGGTCCCGGAACGGGGCTTCCAACTTGGACAGCCCAGGGTGATTTGCTTATGGCAGTTAGTGCCGGACATGGCGAGTTTCCTCGCGCGGTTATGAGCGTGAGCGATGCGGAAGATTCATTTAGCTTAATGATGGATGCTTTTAATTTCTCAGAAGAGTTTCAAATACCTGTTACTGTTTTGACGGAGAAGCAGATTGCAGAGTCGTTGTTTACGACAGAGATCAGTGATCAGAAATCAGTGGTCAGGCGAGGAAGGTTAGTTGAAGGTGATGGACTTAAATTACTAAGAGCAACAGATCGTTATGATCCGGATGCGCCGGATGGAGTAAGTGCAAGATGGCTTCCGGGAAGTGATGCACCGACGTATTGTGCTCAGAGTTATGAACATAATGCGGATGGGTCGTTTGATGAGTCAGCTGAAAATGCAATTGCTCAAGCCAAGAAAAGGATGAAAAAGATGGAGGGGCTTAAGCGGGCGTTGCCCGAACCCGAGTACTTTGGATCGGAAAACACTGACGTCCTAATAGTAAGTTGGGGGAGTAATAAGAATGCTATTTTAGATTTGATTGAGGACGAATCAGTTGCTTATCTACATTACACATATTTGTGGCCTCTTAAGACAGAAAGATTAGTTGAGCTTGCGGCCAAGGCGAAGAAAACTGTGCTTGTAGAAGGGAATGTACAAGGTCAGCTTGGAATGCTTATTAAGCAAGAGTGTGGACTCGAGTTTAATGAGAGGGTTCTAAAGTTTGATGGACGGGCTACTGGCTTATCTAACTTAAACCTATCTGTTTTATGACCAACTCTAAAAAGAGTGCCGGCATTTCCATGAAGGACTACAACTGTAAAAATCAATGCACATGGTGCGATGGGTGCGGAAATTATGGGATTCTGACTGCTATAAAAAGGGCTTTGATTGAGCTTGGATTAGCCCCTCATCAGGTTCTTATATGCTTCGACGTTGGATGCCATGGGAATATGTCAGACACGTTAGTCGGTTACAGATTTCACGGTCTTCATGGTCGAGTCATTTCACTCTCAGCCGGAGCGGCTTTGGCTAATCCGGATGTTCCTGTAATTGCATTTGGGGGAGACGGCGCATGTTTCTCCGAGGGTGTTGGACATCTGGTCCACGCAATCAGATCAAATTACAACATGACGTTTATTCTGCATAACAATGGGAACTACGGACTTACTACCGGCCAAGCAAGCTCCTTAACTCCTCGTGGAGAGAAGATGGACATGGCGCCGCTTGGAACGGTCGAAGAACCTTTGAATAGCATGGACTTTGTGTTCTCTTTGAATCCAAGCTTCGTTGCGCGCGGGTTTAACGGAAACATCAGTCAGCTTACAAATATTCTCAAGTCAGCGATATATCACCAAGGCTTTTCCTACGTTGATGTATTGCAAGCTTGCCCCACTTACAACAAATTCGTATCGCATGAATACTTGCTTGAAAAATGTTACGAATGCGAACCAATGAATTTTGAAACTGCAAGAAAGGCTGCTGTAGATACATCGGAAAAAATTGCGACAGGAGTTTTGTATCAGGATAAAACAAGACCTACTTTCTTAGATCAGTTGGAAGCTAGAAAGGGGATAGACTCAAGATTGGTTGATGAAGTTAAGAAAGTTGATGTTAGTGCTTTATTGGCAAAATTTTCTTGAAAAGCTTGAGTGCCAATAGTGGATGCTTAAAAGCGTGGAACACCATTCTTAAAATCTGCATCACAAAGGCAAAAATCGCAGTCAGTCTGGTCGGAACCGAACCTTTTTTGATGTATCTGGAAATAATCTCAAGTCGATCAAAAATCCCTCTGCCGTCCACTCGGTTCTGAGCGGTTGCCGCGCCACCGTGTACTCGAAACTGGCCTAAGTTTTTAGTTTCGTTATAAAGATCAGTAACTTCCAGCATCCTTACCCAATACTCAGTATCCAATAATTGCTTCATTGTAAGATGAAACGAGCCAGCAAGCTCCATCTCGCCCCTGCTCATAACAACAAAGTCAGGTTCACCGACCAGATTTGGCCAGAAACCTCGGCGGAGCCATTTTTTAAGAAACTTATCTCCGTCAATTACGCCTGACGGAAATCTTTTTTTCTTTATCCTCAATAATCTTTTAAAACATCTCTTCGATCCGCTTTCATCTTCAAACTTATATTCATGCCCCATCGCAACAAACCCGACGTTGGAATTATCATTCAAAATCTTCACGGCAGTCTCCAGATAATCCTGCGTCCAGAGATCATCTTGAAAAAGATACGCAACGATCGGTGCCGAAGTTGCATTAAAGCACGCGTTCCAATTGCCTCCGATGCCCAGTCTCTCAGGTGACTTCTTGAAAGTTATGCGTTCATCAGAAAGAAAGGGTTTAACGATTGATTCAGTATCTCCAGCTGATGGATCTTCGTGAATAAATGCCTTCCAGCTTGTAAAAGTTTGGGCTTGGAGGGATTCCAAGGCTTCTTTTAAAAATCTGGGATCGGGATTGTACGTTGGAATTAGGACGTCGACTGAGGACATGCGTAGATTGTAGAGGGTTATTTGTATTATTAAAAAGAATTAAGCCCACGTTATAACTAATACAACTATTTAACTAAATAGTTGATATAATATTATAGTGTTATTTGGTGATATAAATGCTTCAGATGTCGTATTTGTTGATATATCCTTAGCACATGCGCATCGACGTAATCACACTTTTTCCGGATATGTTTAAAGGGCCTCTTACAGAGAGCATTCTCGACAGAGCTCAAAAAATGGAGCTATTGGAGCTTAAATTTAATGATCTGAGGGAATTTGGAACAGGTAATTACGCCCAAGTAGACGACTCGCCGTATGGAGGAGGGGCAGGGATGGTGATCACGGCACCAGTCTTGGTTGAAGCTATTGAAGCCATTGAAGAAAAAGTGAAAAGTGAAAAGTTAATAGTGAATAGTGATCCTCATCGGATTTATCTCTCACCTCGTGGAGAACGGCTTACTCAAGAAAAAGTTGAGGGGTTAGCCAAAGATCACGAATGGTTGATCTTAGTCTGTGGTAGATATGAGGGAATAGATCAGCGTGTAATTGATGGTGGATGGATTGATGAAGAGATTTCAATCGGAGATTATGTGCTGACGGGAGGAGAACTTCCCGCGGCGGTATTGATTGATGCGGTTGCGAGGCAGATTCCTGGAGTTCTGGGGAAAGACGAGTCGGCACATGAGGAAAGTTTCTCGGAAAGCTTAGATAGAAAAAAGGAGTACCCGCATTACACAAGGCCCGAAGAATTCATGGGACTTAAAGTTCCCGATGTTTTGCTTGGGGGAAATCACGGAGAAATTGATAAATGGAGGAAAAAAAACTGTAAGTGAATTGACAATGGACAATTGACAATTGACAATTGCAAGCATGCTTCAAGGGTTTATTCAGGAATTAAATGAGTCAGGCTCAGTTTGTTTCACAGTGCGCGCTGTTCCAAATGCTCCGGAGTCAAAGATTCTCGAAGTTATGGATGATGAGAGTATTAAGATTTCAGTAAATGCTCAGCCGGAGAAGGGGAAGGCGAACAAAGAATTGGTCAAATTTATTGCAAACCAATTTGGAGTCGAGAAATCAAAAGTTTCAATCCTTTCTGGTGAATCTGCGCGAATAAAGATAGTAAAAGTTAGTTCGTAACTCATTTAAGTTTTTCTTCGATCGCACCATTTAAGTCAGCATAGTAAGGGAGTCCAATGAATTTTTCTCCGTTTATAAAGTAAGTTGGCACCAGAGTTACATCCAGACCCTTGCTCCAAGCTTTTTGTTGCTTGAGGATGATTCCAATCTCTTCGCTTGTCATACATTCGTTAAATTTCTCCATATCAAGTCCAAGCTCAGTTGCATAATGCTCAGGTTCCAATCTTTCTGCATCCAGTTTGTCCGAAAGGATCTGATGCATCGCCATTCCTTTGGACTGCATTGCCGAACAAATGAGTCCTGTTGCTGCATTTTGCGATCCAGGATATTTCTTGAGGGGAAGTATGGCTATCTGAAACTTAAGCATTCCTTCCTCAATGAAGTCAGAATAAAGTCTGGGGAACAAATCCAGCTGAAAGTCGCGCGCATATTTTGCGTGGTGTTCAGTAAAAAGTAGGAGAGTGACTGGAGCATCCCGTCTCCCAATGTCGATTACCCCTGTTGCAAGCAGCCTTTCGGCCAGGGCTCCGGTACCAGCAATTAGCTCCTGAATATCAACTGGTGCGATCTCCTCGACTCTTTCCTCCGGTTGCATAGGTGGAGGATCTTTGATTTTTTCAACCGGAGTGGCCCTTTCAGGCACTTGTATGCAGGCGAATAGGGTTAGGGTGAGGGCGAGGGTTAGAAATCGAAAGTTCATGTTTGTATGTTAGCAGATTGTTAATTAGCGGTATCATATAAGTATGGATCGAAGGACAGTTACTTTACTTAGCATTCCCATAGATGCAATAAGGCAAAAAGATGCAATTCAAATTATTTTGGAGATGCTTGAGGGTGGACATCTTAAACGATTCTTTAAAGTGGGAGGACAGCACCATGTTATTACTCCCAACAGCGAAATGCTTGTGGAGTCATTCAAGAACGACAAGTTCCGTGAAGTTCTACAGTTAGCAAGTCTAAATATTCCAGACAGCGTTGGGCTTTTGTATGCTGCAAAATTCAAACGGAAAAAACTTCCGGAGCGAGTGACCGGAGTTGATACAGTTGTAAAACTTTGCAGTCAGCTTCCCAAAAAACATTCAGTATTTTTATTGGGTGCTAAAGAGGGTGTTGCAGAGAAGACTGCGGAGAAACTTAAAAAAATTAATCCTGAGCTTAATGTAGTTGGAACATTTTCAGGAAGTCCGAGTGAAAAAGATTCTGTGGAAATAATTAGTAAAATAAAAGAAGCTAGACCCCACTTGTTGCTTGTTGCATTCGGTGCGCCCAAGCAGGATTTATGGATAGCTGAGCACATAAGTCAGATGCCCAGTGTCAGGGTGGCAATGGGAGTAGGGGGTACGTTTGATTTTATTGCGGGTGTACGTAAGCGAGCTCCAGCTCTCCTCAGGTCAGTCGGGCTGGAGTGGATGTACAGGTTAGTAAAACAACCGAGCAGATTCAAAAGGATAATGAATGCGGTTGTTGTGTTTCCTTACTTAGTTGTTTTTACAAGAAGGAAATGATTATTCCCTCAACTCTTCCAACGACGACACATACCACTCATGTGGCCCTCTCTTTAGTATGACAAGTTTAGGTCCGTCTTTTGTTTCCGCCAAGTAATGTCTTTCGACCCCGTTGTCACGTAGTACTTCTGAATGTTTAATTTCCTCTTCTGGCAGAAGCATATAAATCGCAATATCGGGCTTATCCGAAAGTGCGGCATTAAAGTTCATTCCAACTCTTCCAAGTGTCGCGACAATAGCAACTATTAC